>Ga0302324_100002283_pt1 | contig 44746 bp, 41 predicted proteins | sample Palsa_T0_1_FD_201949 | JGI IMG/M metagenome (GOLD analysis project Ga0302324, IMG submission 201949) | Peat permafrost microbial communities from Stordalen Mire near Abisko, Sweden - Palsa_T0_1 | ecosystem: Environmental > Terrestrial > Soil > Palsa > Peat permafrost | place: Sweden: Abisko... | reverse complement strand
CCTCACCGCCACGGCCGAGCTCAACCTGCTCGACATCGTCGATACCGAGGTGTCGTTGAAGATCGGCGTCGAGCACGAATGGTCGGACACCCGCACGTTCGAGAAGACGACGAGGATCTACGTCCCACACGGATGGCTGGCGGCGATCTGGATCGCCCCGGTGGTCGGCACGGTCACCGGCACGCTGGTCGTGTCCACCCCATTGGCGTCCTACACGATCACCAACTTCCAGCAGACGGCAAGCGGGGTCAGCCCGGATCTCCAAACCCCGGCGTTCAACATCATGACCAACTCGCGGGCGATGACTCCGGCCGAGCGCGAGCGCCTATGTCCGCGCGTCGGAGCGCTGCCACCCCACTCCGGGCGGGGTTGAGGGAGAGGCGAGCATGATCAAGCACAAACGGGTGATCGCCGTCGCGTGCAGCGTGCTGCTGGCGGCCGCGATCGCGATCGGGCCGTTGGGCTCAGGGTCGGCTCGCGCCCGACCGCGTGCTGACGCTGCCCCGGTCGCGCAGACGATCGACGCCAAGACCGATCCGGCCGCGGCCGGCAAGGCGCTGGATGACTTCTGCCAGATCATCGCCAACTGCCAGTTCGTCGGCACCGTCCCGGTCCCGGTCAAATACGATGCGCCCCGGGTCCTCGGCGACGCGTTGTATAACTGCGGCGGGTCCGATGCCGAGGACGAGGTCGCGATCAGCGATGAGCGTTCCGAGTCGACCAGCGTCGACGAATCACTGACGGCCTCGGTCAAGCTCGGATTCCTCGGTCTGGCGAAGTCCTCGATCGAGGCGGAGGTCAAGAGTGGCCAGATGGACGAGGTGGCGACGACGATCAAGCACATCAATGCCGTCGTCGTGGCGCCCGGGTACTACGGGTATACCGAGACTCAAGTGCCGACCGCCTATCTGACCGGCTACGCGAATATCACCGACGGCGTCAACCTGGTCAAGGTGACCAATCTGGAGTTGACCTATCCGGGGTATGGCAACGCGGATATCAACGCGCTCCAGTGGATCGACGTCGGCAATGTGATGTCGGCCGACGATCGCCACCAACATTGCAGCGGGTTGCCGGCGCTGTCCTCGGTCGCCACCGTGCGTGCCGCCGCGGCGGACGACGTCGATCTGATGGTGTGCCCCGGTCGGCTGACCCCGACGGTCCGCGGTCCAGACCGCGAGCCCGCGGATCGCCACTGCGCCAGGCGCGAGCTGAGGCTCGGCGAGCCGTTGTCGATCCCGGCCGGGACGGAGGTGGCGTTGGCTCGCGGAGGGGTCGTTTATGCCAGCGGCAGCGCCCCGGCGACGGAGCTCGTTCTGCACGCGCGGCGGGCGCTGCCGCTCGGGACCTACACGGTGGCGCTCAGCGGTCCCCGTGACGACACGGTCTTGCAGGCACAGCTGCGGTGAGGACGAGACGCCTCGCATGAGCGGCAAATCGCGGTTCACCGGCTCTTTCTCGGCCGGCATCGAGTTGCGACACTGCAGCGGTGAGGACAGAGCTGGGTCAAGGTCGCTCGCGGCGCGGTTCGCTGAAGTGGGCGCTGATACTGCTCGCGCTGACGTCGGCGCTGATCGCCGCGGTCGAGATCGCCGTATTCGCCGACGGCGATGCCTTCGGGCCGGTATGGGTGAACGTGCTCTATGCGGGCGCGGGCTTGACCTACGTGACGGCAGGACTGGTCGGATGGTGGCGGCGACCGAGCAACGGGCTCGGGGTGATCATGGTGTTCGGCGGGGTGAGCTGGCTGATCGTGTCGTTGTCCAGTTTCGAGATCCCGGCGCTGGCAGCGCTGGCGGTCGTGTTGGCGACGCTGCCGCTGGCGGTGGTCGTGCACCTGGTGATGGCGTTTCCGTCCGGTCGGCTGCGGTCGCGCGCGCGCCGATGGACGGTCGCGTTCGGGTATTTCGTCTGCCTCGTTCTCGAGATCCCTCTGTACGTGTTCGCGCCGGCCGCCAGTTCGAACGGCATCCTCGCGGCGGGCGACCACCCCCACCTGGCGACGGTCGGCGGCTGGATCCAGCGCGGGGCGGGGGCCTCGTGCGTCGTTGTCGCGGTGGCGTTGCTCGGCGCTCAGCTGCGACGGGCGACCTCGGCGCAGCGTCGCGTGCTCGGTCCGCTGTATTTCTATGGCTTGGGCGCCGTCCTGTTCGTCCCGGTCGCCCCGGATGTCATCCAGCCGCTGACCGGTTTGTCGAACAACGCGATCGGTGCGCTGCAGGTCGCGGTCCTGATCGGCGTCCCGCTGGCGTTCGTCGCCGGGATGCTGCTCGGCGGCTTCGCGCGGGCGGGCGAGATCCAGGAGCTTGGCGCGTGGCTCGGCGCCAACGCCTCGGCCCGGCCCTCGCTGCAGCGGGCGCTCGCCAATGCCCTGGGCGATGACTCCGTCCGATTGGCCTACTGGGTCGCGAAGCGGGGGGTGTATATCGACGGACGCGGGCGCCAGATCGAATTGCCCGGCCCGGGGTCCGGCCGAGCCCACGTCACGATCGAGCTCGAACGGCGCTGCATCGGCGCGATTGTCTATGACGCGGTGTTGATCGCCGATTCCGAACTGGTCGCGGCCGCGGGGCGGGTGGTGGCGATCGCGCTTGACCGGGAACGATTGACCGCCGATCTTCTGGCGAGCCGCGAGGCGTTGCGACGGTCCCGTGATCGTGTCCTGCGGGCCGGCGACCGGGAGCGGCGGCGCATCGCGCGCAACCTCCACGACGGGCTGCAGGTGAAGCTGGTGCTGCTGGCCCTGGAGTCGCAACGACTGGCCGGTCAGGCCGGCGCCACTCCGGCGATCGCCGAGGCCGCAGTCGCCCTGCGCGCGCACATCGACCTGGCGGCGGCCGAGCTGCGGGAGCTCGTCCACGACGTGATGCCCGCGCCGCTGATCGAGCGCGGCCTGGGCGCCGCGACCCGGGATCTTGTCGATCGCATGCCGGTTCCAACCCGTCTCGATCTGGGTGTCAACGGCATGCTGCCGGAGCCCGTCTCGACGGCCGCCTACTTCGTGGTCGCCGAAGCGCTCACGAATGCCGTCAAACACGCGCAAGCCAGCAGCCTGTCGGTGCGTCTGACCCATCACGAGGGTGCGCTGACGATCGAGGTCTCAGACGACGGAATCGGGGGTGTAGCCGCAGGCGACGGACTGGGGCTGCGCAGCCTGGCCGACCGGATCGATGTGCTCGGCGGCCGACTTCGGATCGACAGTCCGGACGGGCAGGGCACCCAGATCGTGGCGGAGCTGCCGTGCGAGTCGTGATCGGCGAAGACGAGGCGCTGCTGCGCGAGGGACTCACGTTGGTGCTCAAGCAGGGCGGGTTCGAGGTGGTGGCGGCCGCCGGCGATGCCGATCAGCTCGTTCGCGACGCGCAGCGTCTCCAGCCCGAGCTCGTGGTCACCGACATCCGGATGCCGCCCGGCTACACCGACGAGGGGCTGCAGGCGGCGGTTGAGATCCGTCGCACGATGCCGCAGATCGCGATCGTGGCGCTGTCGCAGCATCTGCAACACCAATATGCGAGCGAGCTGCTGGCCGATCAGGCGGCCGGAGTCGGGTACCTGCTCAAGCAGCGGATCGCCGACATCCCGACGTTCTGCGCCGATCTGAAACGGGTGTGCGACGGCGGCACGGTGCTCGACCCTGAGGTCGTCGCGCTGATGGTGACCCGGGCGCGCAACGAGCAAGACGGTCTGCAGCGCCTGACCGGCCGGCAGCTGGATGTCCTGGCGCTGATGGCCGAGGGCCGCAGCAATGCGTCGATCGCCAGCACGCTGTCGATCAGCGCGAAGGCGGTGGTATGGCACGTGTCGCACATCTACGACGAGCTCGGGTTGCCGGCGAGCAATGACGACAACCGGCGGGTGCTGGCGGTCATTCGCTATCTCGACCGCTGACTGGATGGCGCGGGCACCCGCCGCCGCAAATCCGCTCTGTAACATTCAGCGGGCAGCGCCGCCGTGCCTGACCCCCGCCACCCGAGCCCTCGAGGCACCGCCACATGGACCGCATCGCCCCCGGGGCCGTCGGCCTCTACGACAGCCGCTACGAGCACGACAGCTGCGGAATCGCGCTGGTCGCCAAGCTCTGGGGCGAGGCGACCCACGCCGTGGTCGAGAAGGCGCTCGAGGCGCTGGAGCACATGGAGCACCGCGGCGCCGAGGGGGCCGACCCCAACACCGGCGACGGCGCCGGCATTCTGCTGCAGATCCCCGACTCGTTCATCCGCGGCGCGGTCGCCGGGGTCGAGCTGCCGCCGGTCGGTCGCTACGGCGTCGGCGTCTGCTATCTGCCGCGTGATCCCGAGCGGCGGGCCGAGCTCGAGCAGCTGATCGAGGACACGGTCATCGACGAGGGCCAGCGCGTGATCTGGTGGCGTGACGTGCCGGTCGACGACCGGTTCGTCGGCGACATCGCCCGGCTGGCGTCACCGGTGATCCGCCAGGTGATCATCGAGGCCTCCGCCGAGATCCAGGACCAGGCCGCGTTCGAGCGCAAGCTATACGTGATCCGGCGCGTGATCGAGCTGACCGCGGGCACCGACCTGGCGCTGCCGAGCTGCTCCAGCCGCACGCTCGTGTACAAGGGGATGCTGACCGCGCCGCAGCTGCCGCGGTACTTCCCGGATCTGCGCGACCCCCGCCTGGCCAGCCGGATCGCGCTCGTGCACTCGCGCTTCTCGACCAACACGTTCCCGAGCTGGGAGCTGGCGCATCCGTTCCGGATGATCGCCCACAACGGCGAGGTCAACACGCTGCGCGGCAACGTCAACTGGACCCGGGCGCGCGAGTCGCAGCTGGCCTCGGAGCTGTTCGGCGACGATCTGCAGAAGGTGCTCCCGGTCGTCCGCGACGGCGGCTCGGATTCGGCGACGTTCGACAACGTGCTCGAGCTACTGGTCCTGTCAGGCCGCTCGATCCCGCACGCGATGATGATGATGATCCCCGAGGCCTACCGGACCCATAACGATCTGGATCCGGACATCAAAGGGTTCTACGACTTCCACTCGTGCCTGATGGAGCCGTGGGACGGGCCCGCGGCGGTCGTGTTCACAGACGGCCGCTGGGCGGGCGCGGCGCTTGACCGCAATGGCCTGCGTCCCGGCCGCTGGGTGCAGGACACCGACGGCTATGTGGTGCTCGCCTCGGAGACCGGGGTGATCACGGTCGCGCCCGAGCACGTCCAGCGCAAGGGCCGACTGGCGCCGGGAAAGCTGTTTCTGCTCGACCTCGACGAGGGCCGGATCGTCCCCGACGAGGAGGTCAAGCGGCGGGTCGCGCGGCGCAAGCCCTACGGCGAGTGGTACCGGCGGTCGGTCGTCGCGATCGACGACCTGGCCGAGCGTGAGCCGCGGGTGCCGCGCGTGGAGCCGCTGCGCTCCAGGCAGCTGGCGTTCGGCTACTCGCAGGAGGACCTGAAGCTGATCATCGCGCCGATGGCCTCCAAGGGTGAGGAGCCGGTCGCGTCGATGGGCAACGACGCCGCGCTGGCGGTGATGTCAGACCGCCAGCCGCCGCTGTTCTCCTACTTCAAGCAGCTGTTCGCGCAGGTCACCAACCCGCCGGTCGACCCGATCCGCGAGAGCATCGTGATGTCGCTGCACACCGGCGTCGGCGCGGAGTTGAACCTGCTGGCCGAGGTGCCCGAGCAGGCCCACCAGCTCGCGATTGCGCAGCCGATCCTGCGCAACCATCAGCTCGAGAAGCTGCGCCAGGTCTCGCACGAGATCTTCGCCGCGGCGACGCTCGACATCACCTGGCCGGTCGAGGGCGGCGTCGACGGGATTCGCGACCGCCTGACAGCCCTGTGCGACGAGGCCGGCGCGCAGGTCGATCACGGCGCCAACATCCTGATCCTGTCCGATCGCAACCTCGGCCCCGAGCGCGTGGCGATCCCGTCGCTGTTGGCGGTGTCGGCGGTCCACCACCACCTGGTCCGCGCCGGCACCCGGCTGCGCACGGGGCTCGTGATCGAGTCCGGCGAGCCACGGGACATCCATCACATGGCGACGCTGATCGGCTATGGCGCGTCGGCGATCAACCCGTACCTGATGTTCGAGTCGCTCCAGGAGCTGGCCGAGCGCTCGCTGCTGCCCGAGGACCTCAGCACCGAGGAGGCCGCCGAGCGGATCGTCAAGGCGATCGGCAAGGGCCTGCTGAAGACGATCTCGAAGATGGGGATCTCGACGATCCAGTCCTACTGCGGGGCGCAGATCTTCGAGGCGGTCGGGCTGGAACGTGAGCTGATCGACGAGCACTTCACCGGGACCGCGTCGCGGATCGGTGGCGTCGGCATCGAGGTGCTCGCGTCCGAGGCGCTCGGCCGGCACTTCCGCGCCTACCCGCGAACCGATCGCGAGGTGCTCCCCGTGGGCGGCGTGCTGCAGTGGCGCCGCGACGGCGAGCGTCACATCTGGAACCCGGACACGATCGCGAGCCTGCAACACGCGGTCCGGGCGAAGGCGGCGCAGGAACTGGCCGCCAACGGGCTCGAGGCCAACGGCCACGCTCGCAACGGCAACCGCAACGGCAACGCGGCGGCGGTCCTGCAGCCCACGCGCGAGCCGCAGGAGATCTACGACGATTTCGCCCGCCAGGCCAACGACGAGGCGACCCGCGACGCCGCGCTGCGCGGGCTGATGCGGCTGCGCTTCGCGCCTGAGCCGATCCCGCTGGACGAGGTCGAGCCCGCGCTCGACATCGTCAAGCGGTTCTCGACCGGCGCGATGAGCCTCGGCTCGCTGTCGCGCGAGGCGCACGAGACGCTCGCGATCGCGATGAACCGGCTCGGCGCCAAGTCCAACACCGGCGAGGGCGGCGAGGACCCGGAGCGGTTCACCCCCGACGCCAACGGCGACCGGCGCCGCTCGGCGATCAAGCAGGTGGCGTCGGGCCGGTTCGGGGTGACGATCGACTATCTGGTCAACGCCGACCAGCTGCAGATCAAGATGGCGCAGGGTGCGAAGCCCGGCGAGGGCGGCCAGCTGCCGGGCCACAAGGTCGACGAGTACATCGCCAAGATCCGTCTCTCGACCCCGGGCGTCGGGCTGATCTCACCGCCGCCGCACCACGACATCTACTCGATCGAGGACCTCAAGCAGCTGATCTACGACCTGCGCTGCGCAAACCCGACGGCGTCGGTATCGGTCAAGCTGGTGTCTGAGGTCGGAGTCGGGACGGTCGCTTCGGGCGTCGCCAAGGCCAACGCCGACCACCTGACGATCTCCGGCCACGACGGCGGCACGGGCGCCTCGCCGCAGTCCTCGGTGCAGTCCGCCGGCGTGCCGTGGGAGATCGGGCTGGCGGAGACCCAGCAGACGCTGCTGCTCAACGACCTGCGCAGCCGGATCCGGGTCGAGGTCGACGGTCAGATCAAGACCGGACGCGACGTCGTGATCGGAGCGCTGCTGGGCGCCGACGAGTTCGGCCTCTCGACCGCCCCGCTGATCGCGCTGGGCTGCATCATGATGCGCGTCTGCCACCTGAACACGTGCCCGGTCGGGATCGCCACCCAGGATCCCGAGCTGCGCTCGCGCTTTGCCGGCGTCCCCGAGCACGTCACCACGTACATGCTGTTCGTCGCCGAGGAGGTCCGCGCGCTGATGGCACAGATGGGCATCCGCCGCTTCGAGGATCTGATCGGCCACGCGGAGCTGCTGGAGGTCGACGAGGCGATCGACCACTGGAAGTCACGCGGGATCGACCTGTCGATGGTGCTCGGGACGCTCGATCTGCCGCCCGAGGTGGCACGCCGGCACACGCGCGATCAGGTGCCGGTGCTCGACGATGCACTGGACTGGGAGCTGGTGTCGATGTGTGAGCCCGCGATCGAAACCGGTGAGGCGGTGTGCCATGGGCCGATCCCGGTGCGCAACATCAACCGCACCGTCGGCGGGATCCTGTCGGGCGAGATCGCCCGCCGCCGCGGGCCGCGCGGCCTGCCCGAGGGGACGATCGAGATCACCTTCAACGGCTCGGCCGGCCAGAGCTTCGCCGCCTGGCTGGCGCCGGGCGTGACGTTTGCGCTGCACGGCGAGACCAACGATTACACGGGCAAGGGACTGTCCGGCGGGATCGTCTCCGTGCGACCGCCACAGACCGCGCTGTTCCGCCCCGAGGAGAACATGCTCGTCGGCAACACGGTGCTCTACGGGGCGACCGCCGGCCGGGCGTTCTTCCGCGGTCTGGCCGGCGAGCGGTTCGCGGTCCGCAACTCGGGCGCGCTGGCCGTCGTCGAGGGCGTCGGCGACCATGGCTGCGAGTACATGACCGGGGGTCGCGTGGTCGTGCTCGGCCCGACCGGACGCAACTTCGCGGCCGGCATGAGCGGCGGGATCGCGTACGTGTACAGCCGCCAGCCGCGACAGTTCGAGCAGCGCTGCAACCTGGATCTGGTCGATCTGGAGCGGGTCGTCGAGTCCGACGACGAGGAGCTGCGCTCACTGATCTCCGAGCACGCGGCGCGGACCGGCTCGCTGGTGGCGCGCAAGCTGCTGGCGACCTGGGAGCGTGAGCGCGAGCGGTTCATCAAGGTGATGCCGCGCGACTACCGCCGTGTGCTCGAGCAGCGCCGCGCCGAGGCCGAGGAGGTCGACGAAGCCGCCGTCGCCGCCGGCGGCTGACGGCGGGCTGCCCGGCCGGTCGACCTAACCGTTGCGTCTAAGCGTCCATATGAGTCGCTTTCTCGCATCGCAACGCTACAGCCGGGTGCCGCGGTCGCCGGCGAGCCTGACCAGGACCAGGCACCACGTGCGAAACGGGCGCCAGCCGTCGGCGATCTCGGCCAGGCGTCGATCTCGGTCCGAACCGCCGACCCCGTAGTACCTGGCGGCGTGATCGGCGCCACGCCGCTCCGGCGTGCCCAGCCACGCATCCGCGAAGCCGGACCCCCGCAGCACGATCAGCGACGCGTAGAACGAGCCGATCCCCGGCAGCCGCTGCAGCTCGAGATAGGCCGCCTCGGGCCCGAGCTCGTGGATCCGGGCGACGTCCAGGTCGCCGGCGGCCGCGGCGGCCGCAAGCTCGCGCAGCCGCGCGATCTTGGTCTCGTTGAGGCCCGGGAATCCGTCCGGGATCTGCGCCAGCGCCGACGGCTGCGGGAACGCGTGCAACGTGCGCCCGGCCAATTCGAACGTACGGCCGAGTCGTTCGGAGAGCGCGGCGCGGACCTTGGCGCCCTGCGCCGACGGCCGGCGGGCCGAGATCACCGACCATGCCGCCGCCTCGTACGGCGAAGTGAACAGCACCGGCCGCTGGCCCGGATGGGCGCGCTGGAGTGCGCCGATCACCGGATCGCTGGCGCCGACCCGCTCGAACGCCGCTCCGTCATGGTCCAGCGACACGGTCCGCGCCGCCTGCGCGAGCGTCGCCTCAGGCGGTGCCCCGTCGCGCAGCGTCAGCTCGACCCCCACCGGCCCGTCGTCGCCACGCTGCCTGAGCACCACCCCTGCATAGCCGCGGCCGCCGTCGACACAGAACGCCAGTCGCAGCGCGCCGTCGAACGTCGGCGGGCGGCCCTCGGTCGGGCCGAAGCCGAACGCCGCGGCGGCGCGCAGCGAGAAACGGCCGAGCGGCTCGATCGTCTCCATCGTGGCGCCGATCATCTCAGATACGCTGTGGCGTCCACATGGGCGAGCTCGGAGCATTTCTCACGATTCACCGCGTCGGGTTCGACAAGCGTGACCCGCGCCGCCGGGTCAACGACTACGACCAGTACTTCTCGGTGCAGCCCGAGCCGGAGCTGCGGCGTCAGGGCGCCCGCTGCATGGACTGCGGTGTCCCGTTCTGCCACGAGGGCTGCCCGCTGGGCAACCTGATCCCCGACTGGAACGATCTCGTCTACCGCGGCAAATGGCGTGACGCGATCGAGCAGCTGCATGCGACCAACAACTTCCCGGAGTTCACGGGCCTGATCTGCCCGGCGCCGTGCGAGTCCTCGTGCGTCCTGAAGATCAACGACGATCCGGTCACGATCGAGCAGATCGAGCTGGCGATCGTCGAACGCGCCTACTCCGAGGGATGGGTCACGGCCAACCCACCGGAGCGGCGGACCGGCCGGACGGTGGCGGTGGTCGGCTCGGGCCCCGCCGGCCTGGCGGCGGCCGCCGAGCTCAACCACAACGGGCATTCGGTGACCGTCTACGAGCGTGACGAGGGCCCGGGTGGCCTGCTGCGGTTCGGGGTCCCCGACGCAAAGCTCGAGAAGTGGATCATCGACCGGCGCGTATCGGTGCTCCAGGAGGAGGGCATCGAGTTCGTTTTCAACACGGACGTCGGCACCGACATCAGCGCCGAGGAGTTACAGGACCGCTTCCACGCGATCGTGGTCGCGATCGGCTCCCGGATCCCGCGCGGGCTCGACGTGCCCAACCACAAGCTGGCCGGGATCCACCCCGCGATGGACTACCTGTATCAACGGAACCGCTGGGTCGCCGCCAGCCAGGGACGGCCGTTCCGTGAGACAGACCCGGCGGCGAAGATCATCGCCGCGGGCAAGAAGGTGATCGTGATCGGCGGCGGCGACACCGGCATGGACTGCATCTCCAACTCGCACCGCGAGCGGGCCGAGAGCGTGATCATGCTCGACGTCTACGCGCAACTGCCCGGCGGCGAGGATCCGCGGACCCCGTGGCCGCTGCCGCCCAAGCGCACCGAGACGACGTACGCGCTGGACGAGGGCGGCAAGCGGCGATGGGGGACCGAGGTGACCGGCTTCGGCGGGCGTGACGGCGCCGTCAGCCACGTGTACGCGCGCCAGGTGACCGGCACCTCGTCGCGGGATCTGACCCCGGTGCCGGGCTCGGAGTTCGTGCTCGAGGCCGATCTGGTGCTGATCGCGATCGGGTTCGTCGGGCCAGAGCGCGAGGGCATCATCGACCCCCTGTCGCTGACGCTGGACGCGCGCGACAACATCTCCACGCACCAGACGTACCGCACCTCGGTCGGGCGCGTCTACGCCTGCGGCGACGCGCGGATCGGGCAATCGCTGGTCGTCACGGCGATCGCCGAGGGACGCAAATGCGCGCGGATCGTCAACGCCGATCTGGGTGGGTCGCCGATGGACGCCGACCGTGAACGGCTCGCGGTCGGGGCCTGGAGCGGCGAGTCCGACCAGACGCTGCGTCACGAGGCCGAGGCCGCCGGCTCGGTCCGTCCCGGCGACCAGTTCTTCACCGGACCGGCGACTCGCGGCGCCTGAATCGCCCGCCTGACAACCTCGGGCGCGGTCATGCGCCGCGTTGTGGGCGAAGTGCTAGTGTTTCGGCGACGCTCGTGAGGGGTTGAGCAAAACTTTTTGGGGCAGCGCGTTTACACAAAGCTTGGGACGGGGAAACTCGCCCCTGTCGGTCAGGGAACTGCGCCCCCACTTCCCTGACTCTCCGGGGGGCCCAGATGGATCTGGGCCCCCCGGTCTTTTCTTCGGCGACGTGGCCAGCGCGGTATTCATATAGTCCTCGCTGTCCGCGATGCCGTCGTTCTGCCGCCACAACCGTCTGCTCCAGAACTGCCCGATCTGTACCAAGGAGCAGAACATCGCGAAGCGGCCGGCGGTCACACGCTTCGGCGACGTCGAGCCGCAGCCCGGCACGACCCCGGGCTCGCGTCCCGCGAGTTCGGCTCGCAGTGCCCAGGCGGGCGGCTCCCGCGGGCGCATGCGCGCCGGCGGCGTGACCGTCCGCCGGCTCGCGCGTGATCAGGGCGACGGATTTCAGTCGGGGCTGGTCCCCGGGTTGAAGTCCGCCGCCGAGGCGCGACGGCTGGCCGACGAGGTGGCGTTCGCGAGCGCTCGCTGCCACCGGCTGCGCACCGATCCGCCCGGTCTGTACGCGGCGGTCGCGGACGGCGAGGTCGATATCGAGCAGCGCAGCTGGCTCGCGTTCCAGCTCGCCTGGCTGTCGCCACTCGACGGGGTCGACCCGTTCCGCGCGATCGCGGCGGCGCGCACGCCGTGGGACGCCGAGGCCGTGGCGGCGCCCGACCCCGAGTACGCCCTGACGGGACCCCGCGGCACCTACGATCCGGCGACCGCATCACGGACCGCCGAGGCCTACCGGGCCTGGGCGGCGCGCGCCGGCTCGCAGGCGGCCGCGTTCGGAGGCGAGTCGAGCTGGACGCCCGAGCGCCGTTTCGCCCGTGTCTACGAACGGTTGGCGCTGCCTGGCGTGGAGCGAGCCGTGCGCTTCGATCTGCTGGTGACGCTCGGTTGCACCGGGGTCTACCAGCTCGGCGCCGGTTCGCTGCACCTGGGCGGCTCCGATCCGGTCACGCTGGCCGCCAAACGAATCCTCGGAATCGGTGACCCGTTGCTGCTGGAGCGCCGTGCGGCCGAGCTGGCGAGTGCGTTTCAGGCGCCACTGCAGACGCTCGACCTCGGTCTGTTCAACTGGGAGCGTCGCGAGCGGTTCGGTGCCGGGGTGCCGGTGGAGCTCGAGCTCGACGAGACCGTGCGCGAGGCGGCGTACGCCGCACTCGCTCTGACGTAGGCCCTGCAACCGCATCGCAAAGCGGGCTACCCTGAGCGCGATGCCCCTCGTCCGCAAGGCGCCACGCGGCGCGATCGTGGTCAGGGCGGTGGCGTTCGGGCACCCCGACGGCTCGACCTGGGGGGCAGGGCTGGACGTCGGCGTCCCCGCAGTGATCGCTGCGGGCGGTGCAGCGCCGGTCACGCCGGCGATCGACTGGCGTGCCGACGGCCCTGAGTGGGGGTTGTACGGCGACCGGGTCTCATTGACCGTGTCGCCGACTCTCGAGCCCGAGCCCCAGCCCGAGCCTGAGGGCGAGTCCGGCACGGACGCGTCGCCGCCGCCGCCCGCCGCTGCTGCTACGCGCGAGCCGGCCTGGTCGGGCCGGCAGGAGCTCTGCCGGGTCACCGGAAGCGTCGCCGGCGCCGAGATCGACTGCGTCGGCGTCCGAACCGAGCTCACGCAGGTGCGCCCGGGCGAGCTCGGATCGGTCCGCGGCTTCAGCGGCTGGGTCTCGGCCGACGAGGCGGTGACGCTGCTGGCGCTGCGCTCGGGATCCGAGGCTCACCAGGAGCACGATCTGGTCGCGGCCACCGTGTTCGATCCCGACGGCTGGATGAGCAGCCACGATCCCCGCCTCTCGACGACGTACGACGGCGACGGCCACCCGACCCGGGCGACGCTCGAGCTGTGGTTCTCGCGGGGCGAGCGCGAGTTCCCGCGCCGCGCCGCCGGCGAGGCGGCCGGGCCTGCGGTGACCGTTGCCGGCGACGAGGCGACGCTGCGGGTTCTGCCACTGCGATGCCATAGCCGCGGCAGCGACGGGGCCGGGGTCTACCTGCTCGCGAGCGGCTGAGCATGCCCGGCGACCCGTTCGTCGCGCGGGCGCGACGCACCCGCTGGGGCGCGCCCACCGCCGTCGCGGTGATCGTGTTGGCGATCGTGGCGACCGTCGTGCTGGTCCTGCGCGACGGCAAGGGCGACGCCTCGACCGGAGACGGCGGCAAGGCCGCGCACGCGGCCGCGATCGCCGCGCACGCGGACCTGCGACCGGGCCGCGTGTCGGCCACGATCACGCTGTCGGGCGCGCGCTCGCGGCCGATCCCGCGCGGGTTTCTCGGACTCTCGATCGAGTTCCAGGCGCTGCCGGCCTACGCCGGCACCGATCCCTCGGCGATCAACCCGGTGTTCGAGCACCTGGTCTCCAACCTCAGCCCCGGAGCGGCGCCGCAGCTGCGGATCGGTGGCGACAGCACCGACGTCTCCTACGTGTCGGCCAAGGGGGTCAAGGCGCCTCATTACGTCGCGCAGAGGCTAACGCCGGGCTGGCTGCAGACGCTCGCTGCGCTGGACCACGGCCTCGGTGCGCAGCTGATCCTCGGCATCAATCTCGCTGCCGACGAGCCGGCGCTGGGAGCGGCCGAGGCGCGCGCGTACGTCAAGGCGTTGGGGGGCTCGAGCGCGATCGAGGCGCTGGAGATCGGCAACGAGCCGAACCTGTACTCCGGCGTGACCGCGTTTCCGGGCCTGAACGGCAAGCCGGTGCCGGCGCGGCCCAAGAGCTTCGGCTTCGCCCAGTACGTCGAGCAGTTCAACGCGATCGCCAAGGCGATGCCGCGGCTGTCGCTCGCCGGGCCGGCGCTGTCGGCGGGCCTGGTCGCGGGGCCGCCGAAGTGGGCCGACCCGCTGGCGGGCTTCCTGCGTCAGGATCCGCGCCTGTCGATCATGACCGTGCATCGCTACCCGCTGGTCAGCTGCTTCTCCAAGCCCGGGCAGTTGCAGTACCCGACGATCGCACACCTGATGTCGCCGTATTCGACTGTGCAGCTGGCAGACGGGGTCAGGCGGTGGGTCGCGATCGCGCACTCCGAGCACCGTAAGCTGCGCGTCGACGAGCTCAACTCGGTCGCGTGCCGCGGACGCACCGGTGTCTCCAACACGTTCTCCAGTGCGCTGTGGATGACCGACGCGCTGTTCTCACTGGCGAACGTCGGCGTCGACGGCGTCAACGTCCATACGCTGCCCGACTCCGCCTATCAGCTGTTCACGTTCGCCCATCACGACGGCGCCTGGACCGGCTCGGTCATGCCCGTCTACTACGGAATGCAGCTGTTCGCGCAGGCGGCGCCGGCCGGCTCGCGGCTGATCTCGGCGACCGGCGCGAGCCACAGCTCCCGCCTCAGCGTGTGGGCGACCAAGGACGCCGGCACCACCCGCGTGGTGTTGATCAACAAGAGCTCGTCGCGTGACCGGACCGTTGAGGTCGCGGCACCGACCGGCAGCGCCGGGCGGGCGTCGATCGAGCGGTTGCTGGGGCGGAGGCTGAACGCGACCGGGGGCGTGACGCTCGGCGGGCACAGCTACGGCACGGACACGAGCACCGGTGAGCTCCCCGATCCCAGCACGGTCGCGGTCAGCCGTCGCGCCGGCGCCTACACCGTCGTCGTGCCGCACGGAAGCGCGGCGCTGCTGACGATCCCGGCGTCGTAGCGGTCGTGCCTTCGCGCCGGCGGCTGCGCCGTCGTCGTGCCGCACGCAAGCGCGGCGATGCTGACGATCCCGGCGTCGTAGCGGTCGTGCCTTCGCGCCGGCGGCTGCACCGTCGTCGTGCCGCACGCAAGCGCGGCGCTGCTGACGATCCCGGCGTCGGGGCGTGCCTTCGCGCCACCGCTGGTCCGACCGTCATCGCGCGGCCCGCGCGCGTCCCGCGACGGTGGGCCGGGGGTGATCCGGATTGTGGTCGCGTAGGGCGCTTAACTCGGTACACCCGACCACCGCCGATCTGCGCTCCCCCGGGAGGCCCGGCGTCAGTTCTCGACGCCGAGACGATCCCAGCAGTAGAGCTCGAGGCACTCGGTCGCCAGCTGCGCGCAGCGCGCGTCCGAGAGCCACGGCAGCACCGTGTCGAGCGCCTGGTCCTCGCCGACGCCCGCCTCGAACGCCTCCTCGCCGCGGAACCCGGCGGCGATCTTGAGCGCCTCACGGCGGTTCTCGCCCAGCGACGGGAACACGTTGACGAGAAACTCCTTGTTCGGCAGCGGATGCCCGACCTCGAGCGACACGTGCCACGCGGCGAGCAACGACAGGTCGTGCTCGTCGAGGTCGGAGACCGCCTTGGCGTAATGCGAGTCCAGGTCCGCCTCGGGGATCTCGTCAACCCACGCACGCACGACTTCGCCCAGGATCTGGCGGCGGGCCTCACGACCGACGGAGTCGGCGATCACCCTGATGGCGTTCTGCGGTTCGATGAAGCAGAGGGACATTGGAGCTCCGGCTCGGGTACGCGGATGCGCGAAAACGTAGGGTGTGGGTCGGACGGATCGGTCTTGTGCTCTCGGGGCTGTTGGCGGTTGGGCTCTTGGACTCGCCTGTCGGCCGTGCCATTCCGGCACGCCGCCTGGGCGGGGCGGTCGGCGCCGGCCGGGCTCTACCCGCGCGGGCGTGACGGAACGGCCGGCCGACGGTTCGACGCCTCGCCGCCGGTCAGGGGGAGCGCCCCGCCGACACCGTCCTCGAGGGAGGGCGGTGCTCCGTGTCAGTGGGCGGCGGATCAGGCGGTGGCGCGGCGGGCGGGCCAGGCGCCGAGCGGCCGCTGGCTGTCGAGCTCGACGCCGGGCAGCGTGTGGATCCCGACGATCTCGATCAGCGTTTGGATCTGCGGCTGGGGGCCGCGGAGCATGAGCGCGCGGCCGTGCGCGCGCAGCCGGCGGGCGAGCAGCGCCAGGTCGACCATCAGCGAGGCGTCGGCGAACGTCAGGTCGGTCAGGTCGACGATCACGTCCGCCTGCGCGCGCAACGCTCGCGTCAACGCGCGACGGCGGCCTCCCTGGGTGCTGCGGACTTCGTCGCCGGAACAACGCAGGACGGGAGGTGTGGGGCTGAAGATTACGATTGTGTGAAGCTATCCGACTGGGAGGACGGTTGACAAGTCCTTTAGCTCGCGTTTCATAAGTTCTGACGTCTTGACCGTCTCAATCTGGGTCACTTCAGTATCAGCGGGTGCCTCACTAGACTCTTGTTCGATGGCTACCACCGAAGAAGTGATGGATGCGCTGCGCGAAGTGATCGACCCGGAGCTGGGCCTCGACTTCGTCGAACTGGGGCTGATCTACGACGTCGCGATCGACGATGGAACGGTCAGCGTCACGTACACGCTGACGACGCCCGGGTGCCCGATCGGCCCGCAGGTGTCCGAGCAGATCGAAGAGTTCGTCTCCGATCTCGACGACGTCAATGCGGTGCAGTCGACGCTGACGTTCGAGCCGGCGTGGTCGCCGGAGCGGATGAGCGACGACGCCAAGTTCGCGCTCGGCTTCTAGCCAGGCGGTTCGTCGCCAGACTCGCGGCGCGCGCCGCGAGTGGCCGCTAGCCGCGCAGCTCGCGATCGAGATCGATCGCGCGCATGTCGTGCGCCGACGGCAGCTTGTCGAGCACGGCGCTGACGACGCCCCTGACGTCGTGCTGGTCGCGGCCGAGGTCGTCGCGCAGCGACGTCAACGCCGTGTGCACGATCTTCAACTGGGCCGCGGTGAGGTCGAGGTGGTAGGCGATCTCGCCGGGCTTGATCAGCTCGAAATCCGGTTCGTCGGTCATCGACGGGATCCTACGGCTTGCGGGACTGTGAGCGGGAGCGTTGCTTGGCTCGATCGCGCTTGGCGCGCATGTCGGCGGCCGGGCCGTGCGTGCGGCTGCGGTCGGCGGGGACGATCGGGACCGGCGTCGTCGCGGCGGATCCGGCGGCTCGCTCGCGGCGCCCGCGCCCGCGCCCGCGCGCCGGCGCTCGCCCGCCGCGTGTGATCGCCAGCAGCGCCCCCAGCGACTGCTCGATCCCGTCGGCGACGATGTCGATGTCGGGCATCGCGTCGTAGTCGCCGAGCAGCCCGTAGTCGAGGTTGCCGTTGTAGGACATGATCGCGATCGCCAGCGCGTGGTTCTCGGGCAGGAACGCGACCGGGAACAGGTCCTTGAGTTCGCGCCCGAGCACATACAGCGGCACCTGCGGACCCGGTACGTTGGTGACCAGCAGGTTGAACAGCCGGGTGGAGAAGTTCAGTCGGCTGGCCTGGGCGAGGATCGTCGGCGGCGCCAGGTTGTTGACCGCGACGAGGGTTGCGGCGCCGACCGCCTGCTTTGACTCCTTCAGCCCGTCCATCGCCGCCCGCACGTAGCGCAGCCGTGCGACCGGGTCGTCGATGAAGACCGGGAGCGGGCCACGCATCACGGTCAGCTGGTTGCCGAGCGCGCCGCGTTGATCACGGGGCCGGACCGAAACCGGCACCAGCGCCCGCATCTCAAGCCCCTGGGTGCGGATGCCGCGGGACCTCAGCCAGCGCGCCAGCGCACCTGCCACGACCGTCAGCACGATGTCGTTGACGGTGCCGCCGAGCGCGTCCTTGATCTCCTTGTAGTCCGACAGCTGCTGGCGGGCGATCGCAAACCGCCGGTGCGGGCCGATCGTCACGTTCAGCGGCGTGTCGGGCGCCGGGTTCAACCCCGCCCAGACGAGCTCTCCGACGCCCTCGGCGGCGTCGCGCAGGAGGTTCAGCGACGTGGTCGGGCGGGTCGCGGCGGCGACGCCCCGGGCGGCCATCGATGCGGTCGCCCGCACGATTCCGCGGGCGCCGGCCAGCAGCAGCTCAGCCTGTGAGGGCTCGGGCTGCGCCAGCCATCGCTCGAGCCCCTCGGGCGGGGGCGGCGGCGTGCGTTCGAGATCGAAGATGACCGTCGCCAGATCGACGCCGGCGATCCCGTCGACGAGCGCGTGATGGGTCTTGGAGATGATCGCGAAGCGGTCACCCTCGAGGCCCTCCACCAACCAGTTCTCCCACAGCGGCTTGGAGCGATCCAACCGCTGCGAGGCGATCCGCGCGGCGAGCAGCAGCAACTGCTCCTCGGTCCCCGGCTCGGGCAGCGCGGTGTGGCGGATGTGGTACTGGAGGTTGAAGTCCGGATCGTCGATCCACAGCGGCCGTCCGGTCTGCAACGCCGGGGTGACGAGCTTCTGGCGGTAGCGCGGGACCAGATGCAGCCGGCTGCGGATGTGGTCGGCGAACTCGTCGAAGTCGGGCGCCGGCCCTTCGAAGATCAGGACCCCGCCGATGTGCATGTGCGACGCATGGCCCTCCTGATGCAGGAACGACGCATCCGTGGAGGTGAGACGATCGAGATGCTCCTGCACGCATGCTCCCTCTGGCGACGACAGTCCCGAAGCGCAAGCGTACCCGCGCCCGGGTCAACGGGTAGTCTGCGGAGCATCGATGGCATGGGACTTCCAGACAGAGCCCGAGTTCGAAGCCAAGCTCGAGTGGATGCGCGCCTTCGTGCGTGAGCAGGTCTGGCCGCTGGAGACGTTGTGGGACGAACTCGGTTGGGAGGGACTGCGTCGCGCCGCCGCGCCGTTGCAGGAGCAGGTCAAGCAGCGGCAGCTGTGGGCCGCGCACCTGGACCCGGAGCTCGGCGGCCAGGGTTACGGGCAGGTCAAGCTCGGGCTGATGCACGAGATCCTCGGCTCAAGCCCGCTGGCGCCGATGGTGTTCGGCAACGCCGCACCTGACTCGGGCAACTCCGAGATCCTGGCGCTTGCCGGCAGCCCGGAGCAGAAGGACCGGTACCTGTACCCGCTGCTCGCCGGCGATTTGAAATCGGCGTTCTCGATGACCGAGCCCGACACCGCCGGCTCGGACCCGACGCTACTGGCCACGCGGGCGGTGCGCGACGGCGACGAATGGGTGATCGACGGCCACAAGTGGTTCTCCTCCAACGGCTCGATCGCCGACTTCCTGATCGTGATGGCGGTCACCGACCCCGATGCCCGCCCGCATCAACGCGCGTCGATGTTCGTCGTCGACGCCGACACCCCCGGCGTGCACGTGATTCGTGACGTCGGCACGATGGAGCATCCCGACGAGAGCTTCGGCCGCTACGGCAACCATGCCGAGATCCGCTACGAACAGGTCCGTGTGCCAGCCGGGGCGATCCTGGGCGCGGAGGGCACCGGCTTCCTGATCGCCCAGCAGCGCCTCTACCCGGGCCGGATCCACCACTGCATGCGCTGGTTGGGGGTCGCTCGGCGGGCGTTCGACATGCTCTGCGAACGGTCGCTGTATCGCGTCTCGCACGGCCAGACGCTCGCCAACCACCAAACGATCAGCAACTGGATCGCCGATTCCGAGGCCGAGATGACGGCAGCGCGACTGATGACGCTGCACGCGGCGTGGAAGATGGACGCCGAGGGGGTCGCGGCCGCGCGTACCGACATCGGGATGATCAAGTACTTCGGCGCCAAGGTGCTGCACGACGTGATCGACCGTGCGCTGCAGGCGCACGGGGCGCTCGGGTACTCGACCGATCTGCCGCTCGAGGCGATGTACCGGTTCGCGCGCGCGGCACGGATCTACGACGGTCCCGACGAGGTCCACCGCTCCTCGGTCGCGCGGCAGGTGCTGCGCGGCTACGAGCCCCCCGCCGACGGTGTGCCGACGGAGTACATCCCCGCTCGGCGTGAGGCGGCGCGGCGGCAGTTCGCCGACGTGCTGGCAGCTGTCACCGCCAACGGCTGACCCGCCTACACTGAAATCGTGACCATCTCCACTCCGGAGACGATTCTGCTGGCGTCGCCGCGCGGCTACTGCGCCGGCGTCGACCGGGCCGTCCAGACGGTCGAGCGTGCGCTCGAGCTGTACGGTGCCCCTGTCTACGTCCGCAAGGAGATCGTCCACAACAAGCATGTCGTCGACGAGCTGCGTGATCGTGGCGCGATCTTCGTCGAGACCGAGACCGAGGTGCCCGAGGGCGCGACGGTCGTGTTCTCGGCCCACGGCGTCGCCCCGGGCGTGCACGTCGGCGCCGCCGAGCGCCGGCTGCGCACGATCGACGCGACCTGCCCGCTCGTCACCAAGGTTCACGTCGAGGCCAAGCGGTTCGCCGCGCAGGGATACACGATCGTCCTGATCGGCCACGCCGGCCATGAGGAGGTCGAGGGCACGATGGGGGAGGCGCCCGATCAGATCGTGCTCGTCCAGGACGAGGATGAGGTCGATCGGCTGCAGGTCGCCGACCCGGCACGGATCGCGTATATCTCGCAGACGACGCTGTCGGTCGATGAGACCCGCGCGATCATCCTGCGGCTGCGCGAGCGGTTCCCACAGATCGTCGGGCCGCGCACGGACGACATCTGCTACGCCACGACCAACCGTCAGACGGCCGTCAAGCAGCTCGCGCGCGAGTCCGATCTGGTGCTGGTCGTCGGCTCGCGCAACTCATCGAACTCGAACCGGCTGGTCGAGGTCGCACGCGAATATGGCGCCGACTCGTATCTGATCGACAACGAGACCGAGGTCGCCGAGCAGTGGCTCGATGGCGTCCGCGTGCTCGGGATCACGTCCGGCGCGAGCGCGCCGGAAGGGCTCGTGTCCGAGCTGGTGGAGCGCTTCCGCCGCCGTGGGACCGTCGACGTGCGGGAGCTCGAGGTCGTCTCCGAGGACGTCCGGTTCATGCTGCCGAAGACGATCCGCCAGGCGCTCGCGGCCGCCTGAGCGGTCGCGCGCCTGATCGGTTCACGGAGCATCCACTGCGGACGCTGATCGTCTCCGACCTTCACCTCGGGGGCGGTCGCGGAGCACTGGAGGCCGAGGACGCCCGCGCTCGGCTGCTGTCGGCGGTGCAGGACGCCGAGCGGCTGGTGCTGCTCGGCGACGTGCTGGAGCTGCGCGACCGTCCCTGGCGCGAGGCGCTGCGCGCCGCCGTGCCGACGCTTGAGGCGATCGGTGACACGCTGCGACCGAGCAGCTCGGTCGTGCTCGTGGCGGGCAATCACGATCATGGCCTGCTGGCACCCTGGCTGATGCGGCGCGCGGTGGCCGAGCCGCCGCCGGCGCCGCTGGGCACCGCCACGTCGCTGCACGCGCTCACCAGCGAGCCGCTGGAGCGTGTCTGCGCGGCACTCGGCCCCGAGCGGGTGACCATGTCCTACCCCGGCGTGTGGTTGCGCGACGACGTCTACGCGATCCACGGCCACTACCTCGACCGCCACACCACCGTGCCGACGCTTGAGCGGCTGGCGATCGGCGTGGTCGCCCGGATCGCGCGCTCCGCCCCCGCGGGGCCGGCGGGCGCCGAGGACTACGAGGCGGTGCTCGGCCCGGTGTACGCGTGGCTCGACGCGTTCGCCGGAGCCGGCGGACGCGGGGGACTGGGCGCGTCGGTCACGGCTTGGCGCGCGCTCGGGCAGGGCGACCCCGGGCGCGGCGGCCCGCGCCGGCGCGTGCTGCGGGCGGCGTTCCCCGTGATTGTGGCCGGGCTCAACCGACTCGGGCTGGGACCGCTCAGCGACGAGTTGTCGATCCGCTCGCTGAGCGAGAGCTCGTTGCGGGCGATCGCGGAGGTCCTGCTGGCGCTGCGAGTCAACGCGCCCGTCGTGATCTTCGGGCACACGCACCGGGCGGGGCCGCTGGCGGACGACGACCCAGCCGGCTGGCGGACGACGAGCGGAACGCGGCTGCTGAACTGCGGCTGCTGGGTCGGAGAGCGAACCCTGGTCGGGACCGATACTCGCAGCCCCTACCGGCCCGGTTTCTGCGTACGTCTGGACGACGACGGCGATCCCGAGCTGGTCAACCTGCTCGACTGAGCGGCGGATCTGACGTCTGTCACGGCCGGAAGCGGAGGTTTCGCTCTACCGGCGGTCTGGACCGGGCGGGAGCGTGTGGACATGCCCAACACCACCACATATCTCCCCACCTTCCGCGGCGGCCGTGCAGCTGGTTCGCCGCCGACCGCACCGTCGCTGCTGCGCCGTGTCAGGCTGTTCGCCGGCGCGTACCTGGCGGTCAGCCTCGCCAGCGTCGCCGCGCTCGTCCTGCACCGTTACGACCATGTCGCCGGCGACCGGGCGCTGCAGGAGATGGCCGAGGTCGAGGCGCTCTCGCGCCGGGCCCTGGCCGACGTTCGCGCGGCGGTCTCGGACTACCGGGAGGTGACGCTCACGCGTGAACTCGCGACCGCTCGCGAGGTCCTGCGCGCCGCGGGCGTCACCGCCGACTTCCCGGGCGCCGTCGACGTCGTCGACTCGGCCAACCACGAGTTGTTCGGCTGGATCGTGCGGGAGGGTGTCACGAACGTCGTCCGACACGCGCATGCGACCGTCTGCACGGTGCGGCACGGGGTGGGGTCGGTCGAGCTGTCCGACGATGGTGTCGGGCGCGACGCGACCGGCCACGGTTCGGTCGGACGCGACGGAGTTGAGGCCGGTCTGGCTCTGGCGGGCAATGGGCAACGGGCTGCGGGGCTGCGTGAGCGGGTGGCAGAGGCCGGCGGCCGGGTGCAAGCGGGTCCGCTTGAGCCCCACGGCTGGCGCCTGTGCGTGACCGTCCCGATCGGGAGCCGGCGATGATCCGGCTGCTCGTCGCCGCGCGACTTAGGCTCGACCGTCGCCGAGATCGCGGCCCAACTGTTCCTGTCGGAGGGAACCGTCCGCAACTACCTATCCGCCGCGATCGCCAAGACCGACGCCCGCAACCGCGCCGAGGCGGTCCGCACTGCCGAAGCGCGCGGCTGGACCTGAGGTCGCGTCCGTAGTCTCGACGACCATGGATGAGCGGGCACCGCTAGTGGCGCAATGGCCCGTCGCTCGGATGATGCTGATGGCGACGACCGGGTTCACCGGCTTCTTCGTCACGTTGTCGGCGCTGCCGGCGTGGATCGCCTCGCAGGGCAGCTCGACCGCGTCGGCCGGCGCCACGACGACCGTGATGCTCGGCGTGACCGTCGCCTGCCAGCCGCTCGTGCCGGCGCTGCTGCGTCGCCTGCCGACGACGGCGGTCGTGGCGCTCGGGATGGTGGCGCTCGGAGCGCCCGCGCCGGCACTGATCTGGGCCGACTCGGGCGCCGGCCTGTACGCGATCTGCGCGATCCGCGGCGTCGGCTTCGCGATCTTCACGATCGCCGGCACGGTCAGCACCGGCGAGATTGCGCCGGGTAGGCACGGTGAGCTGGCCGGGCTGTACGGGCTCGCCGCGGCGATCCCGAACGTCGCGTTCGTGCCGCTGTCGGTGCTGCTGCTGCACGATGTCGGGTTCTGGCCGGTTGCCGTGCTCGCCGCGCTGCCCGTCCCCGGGGCGCTGTTCGCCATCGGCGCGGGGTCACGGCGCAGCGGTGCCGGCCCACACGGTGTCGGTGCGGCGTCCCCGGTGTCGGGCGCCGGCGCGGCGGTCCGGCGTGCGCTCGCGCCCGCGGCGGTGCTGTGCGGGCTGACGATCGCCGGCGGCGCGGTCGTGACGATCCTGCCGATCACGCGAAGCGGGTTCGTCGCGACCGCCGGATTGGCGGTGTTCGGGGCGACCGCCGCGGCGGCCCGGTGGCAGGCGGGCGCGCGGGTGCGCCGCCACGGTGTCGGCGTGCTGCTCCCGGTCGCCTGCGTGATCGCGGCCGCCGGCCTGCTGGCGCTCGCCGCCGGACTGTCCGGAGGCGGTGCGGTCGCCGTGTTGGTGGGCTGCGGGGTGGCCGGCGTCGGCTACGGCGCCGCGCAGTCGCTGACGCTCGTCGCAGCGTTCGCCCGGACCGGACCGCGGGCACGGGCGACGGCGAGTGCGGTCTGGAACGTCGCGTTCGATTCGGGCACGGCGGTCGGGGCGGTGCTGATCGGGGCGCTGACCGCGACATCGCTGGGGGTCTGGGGTGCGTTCGCCGTGCTGGCGGCGCTGGCGCTGGCGAGCGTGCCGTTGGCGCTGACGTCCGGCCGCCCGTGACGGTCGCGCTGGCGCTCACGTCCGGCCGCCCGTGACGGTCGCGCTGGCGCGTACGTCCGGCCCTGCCCGTGACGGTCGCGCTGGCACGTCCGGCCCTGCCCGTGCCCGCCCCCCGGACGTCCGTCACCGGGGCGACACGCGGCTAGGGCGCGAGCCCCGGGGTGAAGCAGACGGCGTGGCAGATCACGCCGTCGTCGATCGCCAGCGCCAGCGTGCCGGCGGTGCTGACCGGATGGCGAATCAGCTCGTACGCGCCGGGGTGGTCGACCTCGACGCTGACGCCGTCGGCGGCGACCGTGCCGGCGCCCTCGAGCACGGCCCAGACGCCGCCGGCTTCGTACGGGCCGCTGTAGGGACCGGGCACGTCGTCGGATTGCGCGACCAGCACTGCGCCCGGCTCGTCCTCGGGCCGGATCGGTGCCAGCGGCTCGACCTCGATTCCGAGTAGCTCGGCGATCGCGCGTTCGGTCTCGTCGTAGGCACCCTCGCCGAAGTGATATTCGAACAGCCGCCCGTCCTGGTTGAACAGGTACCGGGCCGGCCAGCCGAGGTTGTCGTACTCGGTGAACACCTGGAGATCCGCGTCGACCAGCACCGCGTAGTCGATCCCAAGTCGCTGCACCGCCGCGGCGACGTTGCCAGGGTCGGCCGACGGGGGAAAACCGGGCGAGTGCACCCCGATCACCCGCAGGCCCTGGTCGCGGTAGCGCTGATCCCAGGCCTGCAGGTAGGGCAGCGTGCGGATCGAGTTGGGCCGGCAGAAGTCCCAGAACTCGATCAGCACGGGCCGGCCGCGCTGCTGATCCATCCGCAGCGTCTTCACGTTCAGCCAGTGCGCCTGGGGCGGGAACGGCGGCGCGGCGATGTGGTCGACCGGGGCGCGCACGGCGGTCGATGGTAATCGGTGGGCTCCCCTGTGCGTTTCGCGAACAATCGGGCACTATGAGCGAGCGGCCGTCACGCCACGAGGGGGCAGGCTCGCAGCTACACTGAATGAAGTATTGGAATCCCTACTGCCTTTGAGGTGTTTTGAACGATGAGCCCGTCTGGTGCCGAGGTGCTGCGGCAGATCAAGAGCCGGATCCCGGAAGTCGATCCCGCCGATGTGCGCGATCAGCTTGGCAACGGCGCGGTCGTGATCGACGTGCGTGAGGCGGAGGAGTGGTCGACCGGCCACATTCCCGGCGCCAAGCACGTGCCGAAGTCGTTCCTGGAGTCGCGGATCGAGGGTTCTGCGCCCGACCGCGACGAGCATGTGATCCTCTACTGCCAGTCGGGCAACCGCTCGGCGTGGGCGGCGCGGACGCTGCTCGACGACCTCGGCTACTCGAACGTCGAGTCGATGACGGGTGGGATCACGCTGTGGAAGGACCGCGGCTACGACGTCGAGCAGCCGCGGACGCTGACCGCCGAGCAACGTGACCGCTACTCACGGCATCTGCTGCTCGCCGAGGTCGGAATCGAGGGCCAGCAGAAGTTGCTCGACGCCAAGGTGCTGTTGCTGGGCGCCGGCGGGCTCGGATCGCCGACGGCGCTGTACCTGGCCGCCGCCGGCGTGGGCACGCTCGGGATCGTCGACGATGACACGGTCGACCTCTCCAACCTCCAGCGCCAGGTGATCCACAACTCGCAGCGGGTCGGCGTGCTGAAGGTCGACTCTGCCGAGGAGACGATCACCGCGCTGAACCCGGACGTCCAGGTCAACAAGTACCCGGTGCGCCTCGGCCCCGACAACATCATGGAGATTCTGCGCGGCTACGACATCGTCGTCGACGGCTTGGACAACTTCCCGAGCCGGTACCTGCTCAACGACGCCTCGGTGCGGCTCCAGATCCCGGTCGTGTCGGCGGCGATCCTCGGCTTCGAGGGTCAGCTGTCCGTGTTCAAGCCCTACGACGGGCCGTGCTATCGCTGCCTGTTCCCGACGCCGCCGCCGCCGGAACTGGCGCCGTCGTGCGGCGCCAACGGCGTGCTCGGCGTGCTGCCCGGGACGATGGGCCTGCTGCAGGCGACCGAGGTGATCAAGCTGATCCTCGGCGAGGGCGACCCGGCGATCGGCCGGTTGCTGATGTACGACGCGCTTGCGGCGACGCTGTCGGAGGTCAAGATCCGCCGTGACCCGTCATGCCCGATCTGCTCACGCCATCCCGAGGCGATCGCCGACGAGGAAATGGGCGTGTTCCCTGACTACGAGTCGTTCTGCGCCGGCGCGCACTAGGCTCGCGCGCATGGCCACGATCAAGATTCCGCCGGTGCTGCGACCGTCGGTCGGCGGTGAACGCGAGATCTCGGCGGACGGCGCGTCCGTCGGCGAGATCCTGCGCTCGCTCGCCGTCGAGCACCCGGACACCAAGACCCAGCTGTTCGGCTCCGACGGGGCGCTCAACCGCTACGTCAACGTCTACCTCAACGACGAGGACGTACGCGTACTCGACGGCTTGGAGACGACCGTCGGCGCCGCCGACACACTCGTGATCCTGCCCGCGATGGCGGGCGGGACGCGCTAGCCGTCTCGCCCGGAGCGTACGGCCGCGCCCCAGCGGTGCGGCTGTGCGACAGCGGTGCGGCTGTGCGACAGCGGTGCGGCAGTGCCACGGCAGTGCGGCAGCGGTCCGGCAGTGGTGGGCTAGTGCGACAGCGGTGCGGCCGCGCGACAACGGTGCGGCAGTGCGACAGCGGAGCGCTAGTACGACAGCGGTGCGGCAGTGCGACAGCGGTGCGGCAGTGCGACAGCGGAGCGCTAGTACGACAGCGGTGCGGCAGTGCGACAGCGGTGCGGCAGTGCGACAGCGGAGCGCTAGTACGACAGCGGTGCGGCAGTGCGACGGGCCTGCGGCCAGACTGGAAGCTGCGGCCGTGCCGTCGACCTGCGGCTGCGCCGCAGCGGACGGCCGCGCGCGACCGCCCGCACTTCCGGAGCGCGCTGCGCGTCCGGGATGGCCACGCGCTCCGTCACTCCGGGCCGCGCTCGACCTCAGCCGACCCCGCCTCCGCGGCTTGCTGACATATCACCCAACCTGATGGTTCGGCTGTGAGGAATGGGTGAAATGGGCGGCTCAGCCGCTCAAAACGCCTTCGGCGGCATCGGTCCTGGGAGCATCGGGTGATATATCACGCTCGCCCGCGGCGGGGCGCCGGTTTCGCGCAGGCCGCGCAGGCCGCGCAGGCCGCGCAGGCCGCGCGAGCGGGTTCGGGCAGGCCGCGCCGGCCGTGCGAGCGGGTTCGGGCAGGCCGCGCCGGCCGTGCGAGCGGGTTTCGGGCAGGCCGCGCCGGCCGCGCGAGCGCGACGGCACCGGGGGCCGGCGCGCCGTGATCGCGCCCTGCCGGCCGGCGGCCGCACTGCGGTCGGCGGGAGCGCTCAGAGCTCGACGGTGCCGGCGATCGCGGTCTGGGTCGCGCCCGCCACCCAGACCGCCCCGTCGTCGTCGACCGAAATGTGAACGCGTCCGCGGCGGCCGAGCGCGGTGCCCTGGGCCGCGGTGTAGGGGGCGGTGGCGCGGCCGCTCGCCAGCAGCCAGCCGGCCAGCGAGGCGTTGAGGCTGCCGGTGACCGGATCCTCACGCGTGGTCCCGTCGACCGGGAAGAACGCCCGCACCTCGAACTGCGCATCGTGGCCGGGGGGCTCGGGGGCGGCGACGCCGATGTCCAGCTCGACGGTCCCGGGCGCGAGATCCAGCACGGCCAGCGCGTCTGACAGCAGCACCGCGACCCAGCCGGGCCCGTTGTCAACCCACTGGCTGTCGACGATCGCGCCGCGATCGATCCGCAGCATCGCGGCGATCCGCGCCACCATCGCTTCCTCGACCGGGCCGGACCGGATCAGCGGCGGCGCCGCGAACGCCAGGCCGGCGTCGGTCAGCCGGATCGGAATCAGGCCCGCCTCGCATTCCTGCACGATCGCGTCGCCGCGGGGGCGGCCGCTGAGCTCGAGCCAGGCGTGGCAGGTCCCGAGCGTGGGATGTCCGGCGAACGGCAGCTCGGACGCCGGCGTAAAGATGCGGACCCGATAGTCGGCCTCAGGGTGCAAAGCCGGCAGCACGAACGTCGTCTCCGACAGGTTGGTCCATCGCGCGAACCGGCGCATCGCGTCGTCGTCGAGGCCGTCGCCGTCGAGCACGACCGCGACGGGGTTGCCGAGCAGCGGCTCGCCCCCGAACACGTCCACTTGCCGGAACGGACGCTGCATGTGGTACAGCCTACGCAGCGCGCACGAACTTATGACACCTCGGCGGGAAGGAATCTGAGGCGGCCGGAGTCATGTCATGCAGATGCGATCCACCACCCACAAGGAGCCACGCATGACCAACATCCATCTCTCTGGCCGGCGCCTGGCGGCCGTCGGCGGCGTCGCTATGCTCGCGCTCGCCGCCGTGGTCGCCGTGATGGCGATGAGCGCCAGCGCCGCATCGAACACGATCGGCGTCAAGACCGTCAAGGTCGGCTCGACGTCTGAGCGGATCGCCGTCACCTCCAAGGGCGTGACGGTCTACACGCTGAGCGGCGATTCGGCCGCGCACATGCTGTGCACGAAGGCCAACGGCTGCTTCAGCGCCTGGCCGCCGGTGACCGTTCACGGCAAGGCGACGGCCGCCGGCGTCAAGGGCAAGCTCGGCACGTTCAAGCGCGACGGCTTCACGCAGGTGACGCTGAACGGCCACCCGCTGTACACGTTCGCCGGCGATCACAACTCCGCGGGTGTCGCCAACGGCAACGACATCAAGACCTTTGGCGGCACCTGGCACGTCGTCGTCGAGGGCAGCGCAAAGGCAGCTCAGGCGCCGAGTGGCGGTGGCGGTGGCGGCGGCTGGTAGGCGGATCGAATCACGCCGGGCGCTCCGGCGACCGGTTCGGGAGGGCCCCGCGGCGTGACCGCGCGGGCCCTTCTGGCGTGATTGCCCGAGGGCGCCGGGGATAGACTTCCAGCCACGATGGCCGAGACCTTGCACAACAAGCCCTGCGGAGGGCGTTACGGCGACATCGTCCAGGCGATCGGGCACACCCCGTTGGTCGAGCTCAAGCGGCTCAGTCCGAAACCGGGGGTGCGGATCTGGGCCAAGCTCGAGTCGCGTAACCCGACCGGCTCGATCAAGGACCGCGTCGCCCGGGCGATGATCGAGGACGCCGAGAACAAGGGCCTGATCCGGCCCGGGCAGACGATCCTCGAGCCGACCTCCGGCAACACGGGAATCTCGCTGGCGATGATCTGCGGGTACAAGGGTTACGACGTCAAGGTCGTGATGCCCGAGAACGTCACGCCCGAGCGCACCCAGCTGCTGCGGATGTACGGCGCCGAGATCGTCTACTCGGACGGGTCCAAGGGCTCCAACGGCGCCGTCGAGAAGGCGCTCGAGATGGCCGAGAAGGACGCCTCGTACTACATGCCCTACCAGTACGGCAACCAGGCCAATCCCGACGCCCACTACAACGGGACGGCGCTGGAGATCCTCGAGGAGCTCGACGACGTCGCCGCGTTCGTCGCCGGCCTGGGAACCGGCGGCACGCTGATGGGTAACGGCCGCCGGCTGCGCGAGGAGTTCGGCGACAGCTGCAAGATCGTCGCCGCTGAGCCGATGCAGGGCGAACCCGTCCAGGGCCTGCGCTCGCTCGACGACGGCTTCATCCCGCCGATCATCGACTTGAGCCTGCTCGATCGCAAGATCTTCGTCACCAACCACGACGCGATCGTCTGGACGCGCAAGCTGCTCGACGAAGAGCGGCTGTTCGCCGGGGTCTCCTCAGGAGCGATCGCCCGGGTGGCGGTCCGGATCGCGGGCGAGCTGGACGAGGGCAACGTCGTCTTCATCGTCTGTGACGACGGCTGGAAGTACCTCTCTTCGGGTATCTACACCCGTCCCGTCGAGGAGATCGAGCACCTGGATTCCACCGTCTGGTGGTGAGCGGGCAGGGCGACGGCCGATCGCGGCGAGGGCTGCTCGGCGGTGTCGTGGCCGCCGCGGGGACGGCGTTGCTGGCCGGCTGCGGCGGCTCGTCGGGCTCGGCCAGGACCGACTCGACGGCCGGCCGGGAGGGAACATCGGGCACCGACGCCACATCGCCGCGTGACGTCGAGCTGCTGGCGGCGGCGCTGGAGCTCGAGCGCCGGACAGTCAACGCCTACGTCGCCTGCGTGCCGCTGCTGAGCAAGACCTACGCCGCCCCGGCCGCCGCGGTCTGGCTGTCGGAGGAGCTCACGCACACCGGCGAGCTGATCGGGCTGATCGGCCAGGCCGGCGGCAAGGCGCAGCCGCGCGCCAACAGCTACGAGATCGGGTCGATGCCGAGCAACCAGGCGCAGACACTGGCCCTGCTGGCGAGCCTCGAGCAGCTGCAGATCTCCTACTACCTGAAGATCATTCCGCAGCTGCAGTTGGCGGCGGCGCGCGCCGCCGTGGGGGCGATTCTCGCCAGCGATGCCCAGCACATCGCGCTCCTGCGTCTCGGACAGGACCAACCCCCGGTCCCCTCCGCGTTCGTGACATGACAGCGGCCGCGGGCGATCGATCCCCGACGCGGCGCGAGATGCTGGCGGCCGGTGCGGTCGCCGGCGCTGCGGCGCTGGCCGCGCCCTCCCTCGCCCCCGCCGGGGCGGCGGCCGCGTCGGCTGACGGGTCCTCGGCGACGGGCGACGGCGCCCTGCTCAGCCGCGTGCTGAGCATGTCGGTGCTGGCGGCCTACGTCTATCAGCAGGTGTTCGCCGAGGGGGTGCTGACCGGGAGCGAACGGCGCGCGCTGGAGGGATTTGTCGAACAGGAGCGGGCGCACGTCGCGGCGCTGCGGGCGGCGGTGGCCGCTGCAGGCGCCACGGTGGTCGCTCCGCCTTCGTCGATCCATGTTGCCAACCAGCACCTCGCGCACCGTCAGATCAGCGAGCGGCTCGGCCAGCTCCGGGGCGCGGGCGACGCGCTCGGATTGCTGATCGCCGTCGAGCGCTCGTCGATCGGATCGTGCTACGTCGCGTTGCGCGGGCTCACCCTGTCGACGGCGATCGTGCTGGTCGCGCGGATCATGGCCGACGACGCTCAGCACGAAGCGCTGGTCACGTACCAGCGGGTCACGCTGCCGCCACACGCTCTGAAGTTCCCGGCCGCGCTCGCGGCCGCGGCGCCGTCGGCGCTCGTGTCCGGCTCACATTGACGCCTCGGGAGGCCCACGAGACCGCTGATAGCCTCGACGGCGATGCAGATCGACCGCGCCATGTACGACGAGATCGTGAAGCACGCCCAGGCTGACGCGCCGGACGAATGCTGCGGGATCGTGTCGGTCGACGGCGACCGGGCCGCGCGCGTGTACCGCACGACGAACACCGAGGCGAGCCCGCTGCGGTTCGTGATCGACCCGCAGGAGCTCTACCGGGTCCACTCCGCGATCGAGGACGCCGGGGTGCAGCTCGGCGCGATCTACCACTCGCACACGCGCTCGGAGCCGTACCCGTCCCAAACCGACATCAACTTCGCCCAGGGCTGGCCGGGGGTGCTGTGGATCATCGTCGGCGTGGCCGAGCAGCAACCGAAGGTCAGGACCTTCGCGATCGATGGCGGCGAGGTCTCCGAGACCGAACTCGAAGTGGTGTGAGGTGAGCGGGCGCGGGCCGGTCAGACGCCCGCCGGCCGCGCAGTTGGTATGCCCAGGGTGTGACGCGACCGCCGACGCCGATGCGCGCTTCTGCCCGGACTGCGGGCTACCGCTCGTCTACGGCGCCGCGGCGACGGCCGCCGATGGCCTTCAGCCCGTCTCCGAGGCCCGCCGCCGCGCCCGGTTGATCAAGCCGCAGCTGGCCGAGGGCAAGCTGACGAAGGTCGCGTGGGTCAACAACCAGGCCGAGGGCGAGTTCATCCAGTCGCTGCTGCTGGAGGAGGGGGTTCCGAGCCTGCTGCAACGGACCGCGGGATTCGACGTGCCCGACATGCTCGCCGCCGGCCCGCGGGACGTGATGGTCCCCGCATCCGGCGTCGACGTCGCGCGGGACACGCTGCTGGCCGCCGCGGTGATCGACAGCCGACCGGCCGCACGCCCGGTTACATCGCCCTGGCGGCTGCTGGCCGGGCTGCTGATCGCGCTCGCCGTCGGCGCGGTCCTGCTGACGCTCGTGTATTTGCTGGCGCGCTGAGTCAGGCGGCCCCAGCGGGGCGAGACCGGCCGTTCACGTGGCCGCGGCGGCCTCGGTCAGGCGCGCGCGCCAGCGCTGCTCGAGCGCCTTGCCGCTGCCGCCACCGAACGCCTGCACCAGCGCCGCCTGCGCGCCGGCCCGCGGCAGCCGCTGACATAGGCGCGCGACCGCCGGTTCCCCTTGCTCGGCGGCGAGCAGCTCGAGCACGGTCCCGCCGAGCAGCGGCGCGTCGCGCGGGCCGGGCGGAAAACTGATCGAGCGCATCCCCCCGCCCTCCCGCAGCCGCCGCGCGATCGCGGGCCGGGCGTGCGCGGTCTGGCCGCCGTACCACCGCGCGCCGCCCTCGACCAGCCATGCCCAGCGCAGCTCGCGACCGGCCCGGATCAGTCCCATCACGCGCTGCAGGTCCGGGTTCGTCCGCCGGATCACAAGCCGCGCGTACAGGCAGGCGCCGGTCAGCGCGAGCATCTCACGCGAGCCGGTGACGTTGGACGCGCGGGCGCGCAGCACCGACGGCGCCAGCATGTGCAGCTCCTCGCGCCCCGCCCAGCCGGCGACGTAGCGACGGGCGGCGGGCGCCGTCCCCAGCCAGATCACCGGCACCAGCGGGTGCGACAGCGCCAGCCCGATGGGGCTGCCGTGCAGCACGACCGTCACCTCACCCGGCGCCTGCGGGAACGTCGGGCGCAGCCGCTCCCGCGCGCGTTCGAGCGACAGCAGCACCTGATGGGCGTCATCGGCGTGGTCGGCGTCGTGGCGGGCACGGAACGACGCCGAGACAGATTCGGTCCAGGTCAGCTCGAAACCACCTGTGCGGCGACCCCGGGCGGGTCGGGACGGCAGCCCGGCACGCCGACAGCGCGGACGCTCAGACGAGCAGCGCCTGCCGGCCGGAGGCGATCGAGGCGATCTCCTCGTGCGCGCGCCCGAACTCCTCGTCAGACAGCACCGGCGTGCCCTCGAACGGCAGGTCGCGCGTCAGCTCCAGCCATGACCGGCAGCCCGCGTACTCGTCACGGACCTTGACTGTGACCGGGCGAGGGATCCGATAGGTGCGCAGCAGGATCACGTGCAGCGGATGACGTCGCTTCCACGCCAGACGCTTCTCGGCGTAGTCCGTCGTCCACACGTAGAACGGCGACAACCCGTCGAGCGCGCGGCGGTCGGTGATCGTGAAGTGGTCGGCGACCTCGGCCCACGCCCGAATCCGGACGCGGTCGGGCTGACTGAGCTGCTCGCCGCGGTGCAGCGCCTGCGGGTGTGGCTCACCATCTGACCACACACCCTCCTCCAACGCGCGGGAGAGCTCCGGTCGATGCGACTCACGTACCAGGTCGGTGCGCTGGTGATCGAACGTGGGGTACAGGAAGAAACGCTGATGGTTCAGCTTGAAGTGCTTGTCGGGCTCACGGATGCCGCCCTTGCGGAGAGTGAGCAGCTGCTCGCCCTCGGCAAGGGCCCGCACGGTGACGGCCCATTCTTTGAAAGCAATCGGCATAGGAGATAAAAGGGGGCAGACGGATGGCGGAAAAAATGGCCCCGTGGGCGCGCACATCTGACTGACAGTGGCAACGCCGCCGGAACCCTGCGGGATTGTAGGCGAGATGTGACGAATCGCCAAATACCCCTGCAAATTCGCGGCGATTATCCCTGTGTACAGGGCCGAAGCTACGTCTTCGTAGACTCTTGGATCGACGGCGAGCGGGTGTCAGCGGCGTCCTTCGGCGTGCCGTAGCCACCGCCGCCGGGTGTCTCGATCCGCAGCCGCTGGCCGCGGCGCAGCTCGCCGATCGATTTGGGCTCGAGCTCCGCACCGTCGAGCAGATTGCGTCCGGGCGCGCCGTCGCCGCCGCCGGCGGCGCCGGGCGGCGCGTGGCGCCGGCGCTCGGTGATCAGCGAATAGCGCAGATCCGACAGCGCCTCGATCTCACGGATCACGCCGTCGCCGCCCCGGTGCTCGCCGTTGCCGCCGGAGCCACGACGCACGGCGTAGCGCACGACCCGCATCGGAAACTCCAGCTCGAGCGCCTCGACCGGCGTGTTGAGCGTGTTGGACATCGCGACATGGACGGCGCTCGGTCCGTCGGCGTCGGCGCACGCGCCCTGGCCGCCGCCGATCGTCTCGTAGTAGACGGTGTCCTCGTCGCCGAGCGTGACGTTGTTCATCGTCCCCTGTCCGAGCGCGCGGCCGAACGAGCGCAACACGACGTCGGCGACGCGCGAGGACGTCTCGACATTGCCGCCGACGACCGCTGGCGCATCGTCGAAGTCCTCGCCGTCCGCGCGGGCGTTCAGCAGCGATCGCTCGGGTGCGATCACGGTCACCGGGCGATAGGCGCCGGCGTTGGCCGGGATATCGGGGTCGGTCAGCACCCGCAGCGCGAAATAGCAGGCCGACCGGGTGACGGCCTCGGGGCAGTTGAGGTTGCCCTCGCTGCGACCCGCCGAGCCGGTGAAGTCAAGCGTCAGCTCGTCACCCGCGATCGTCGCGATGAGCTCGATCGGCAGGTCGCCCTCGCGGGCCTCGAGCACGTCCGAGGCGGCGCGCTCGCCGTCATCCATCTCGCTGAGACAGGCGCGGGTCCGTCGCTCGGCGTAATCGAGCACTTCGTCGAACGCCTCCCGCAGCGCGTCGGTCCCGATCCGCTCGTGCAGCTCGAGCAGCCGGTTGACGCCCGCGCGGCCGGCCGCCAGCTGCGCCCGCAGGTCGGCGCGACGCTGCTCGGGGCGGCGCATCCGCTCAGACAGCTCGGCGATCGCGTCGTCGTCCAGCACGCGCGGCTCGATCACAACGCCCTCGTCGGCGAGCCGCGTCGAGTCGGCCGGCATCGAGCCCGGAGTCGGGCCGCCGACGTCGGCGTGGTGGGCGCGGTTGGCGACGAACGCGATCGGCTCAACTTGGTCGCCGGGCGCGAACACGGGCGTAATCACGGTGATGTCGGGCAGGTGCGTGCCGCCCCTATAGGGGTTGTTGAGCACCCACGACCGGCGCGGGGCGTGCGGCTGCCCGAGCACCGCGGCCACCGCCGCGGGCATCGCGCCCAGATGCACGGGGATGTGCTCGGCCTGCATCACCATCTCGCCACGAGCATCGAACAGCGCGGTCGAGGCGTCGCGCCGCTCCTTGATGTTGGCCGAGTGCGCCGAGCGGATCAGCACCGCGCCCATCTCCTCGCAGACCGCCCGCAGCGCGCCGGTCACGACCTGGAGCTCAACCGGATCCATCGTTCGCTTTTGCGTCCGAGTGCAGGTGTATCGTGCCGGTTTGGTCGACTTTGCCCGCCCACCGAGGCGGGACGAGGAGGGTCGATTCGGCGAGCTCCACGACGGCCGGTCCGGAGATGGTCGTGGCGGGTGACGGGGCGCCGCCGATGACGTGCAGCTGGATCCGCTCGCCGTTGAGCGTCGCGGCTCGGGTCGGGCGCTCTGCGCGCTCGGCGTTGCCGTTGCCGTTGCCGTCTCCGTCTCCGTCTCCGTTTCGCGCGGTGCCGAGCTCGACGTCGGTGCCCGCGATCGTGGCCGAGACGCGGAGCGTCACCAGCTCGAGCTCCTGCTCGGGGTCGCGGTAGCCGTACCGCTCTTGGTGGAGCTGCTCGAAGCGCTCTCGCAGGTCCGGGAGGTCGGGGTGCAGGTCGTCGGCGATCGGCAGCTCGAACGCCTGGCCCCGGTAACGCAGTTCGAACGTCGCGCTCAGTTCGGCGCCCTCGTCGTCGCCGAGCTGCTCGCGGGCCTGCGCGGCCAGGTCGTCGGCGGCCTGCGCGATCGCGTCGGCGGTCAGCGCGTCACCGGTCAACAGCACGCTGCGCTGGACGTCGCGGCGGCGCGGTGAGACGACCAGCCCGAGCGCCGCCAGTACGCCCGACGCGCGCGGGCAGACGATCTCGGAGATCCCGAGCTCGGCAGCGATCGCGGCCGCATGCAGCCCGCCGGCGCCGCCGAAGCACAGCAGCGCGTAGTGGCGCGGATCGATCCCGCGCTGCACGGTCACGACCCGCAACGCCCGCAGCATCTCGGCGTTGGCGACGCGGACGATCCCCTCGGCGCACTCGGTCACAGACAGCCCGAGCGCGTCCGCCAGCGCGCCGATCGCGTGGTGCGCGGCGTCGAGGTCGAGCTGCACGCCGCCGGCCAGCGGGGCGTCCGCTGCCAGGTACCCGAGCACGAGGTTGGCGTCGGTCACGGTCGGCTCGGTGCCGCCCCGGCCGTAGCACGCCGGTCCCGGATCGGCGCCCGCCGACCGCGGGCCGACGCGCAGCGCGCCGCCCGGATCGCGCCACGCGATCGAGCCGCCGCCGGCGCCGACCGTGTGCACCGCCACCATTGGCAGCGCCAGCGGCCGCCCGGCGATCGTCGACGCGCTCTGCTCCTGGACCGCTCCACCGTCGACGACACAGACGTCGCACGACGTGCCGCCCATGTCGAAGCAGAGCGCGTCCGGGGTGCCGGCCGCCCGGGCCACGTACGCCGCCCCGGCGGCGCCCCCGGCCGGACCCGACAGCACCGTCCACGACGCGTGCCCGGCCGCCGCGGGCAGGTCGATCAGGCCGCCGTTGGACTGCATGATCGCCGGCTCCGGGAGCCCCAGCTCGTCGCAGCGCTCCAGCAGCCGTCGCAGGTAGCCGGCCAGCAGCGGCGACAGGGCCGCGTCGACCTCGGTGGTGGCCGCGCGCTCGTACTCACGGAAGGTGCCGACGACCTCGTGCGACAGCGACACGTGGACGCCGGGCAGCGCGGCGGCGATCGCGTCGCCGACCCGGCGCTCGTGCTCGGGGTGGCGGTAGGCGTGCAGCAGCGTCACCGCGACCGCCTCGGGCTCGGCCTCGCTCAGCGGCCTGATCAGTTCGTCGAGCGCCTCATCCGTCAGCTCCAGCAGCGGGCCGTCCGGGGTCATCCGCTCGGCGACGGCGAAGCGCCGGGCGGGCGGCGTCAGCGGGGCGGGCCCGGCCGCGCACAGCCGGTAGAGCTCGGGCCGGGCCTGGCGACCGAGCTCGATCAGGTCGGTGAACCCGTCGGTCGCGACAAACGCGGTCCGGGCACCCGAGCCCTCGAGCAGCGCGTTGGTGGCGACCGTCATCCCGTGCGAGAACTCGCGGACCTGGTCGGCAGTGGCGCCGGCGCGGTCCAGGGCCGCCTGCACCGCGGCCTGCACGCCGGCCGACTGATCACCGGGGGTGGTCGGCGCCTTGGCGGTGATCAGACGGCCGTCGTCGAGCGCGAGCACCGCGTCCGAGAAGGTCCCGCCGACATCGACTCCAAGCAGCATCGAGGCGGGACCCTACCGGCACGCGATGGCATATCGCTGCCAAAACAAAGGGCGCGTCAGCGCCCCACAAAATCCCTCCTAGGCGGCGATCCCGAAGCCGAGCTCGACCTCTTCGGTCTCGGCCAGATGCTGGTGCGACGGGCAGTAGCCGTTGTGTGGGAGCGGCACGCGCTGGCACGGCGTCCCTTTGCGCGTGCTGGCGCGGCACTGCAGCGGGTTACCCGCCAGGTCGTGGCCATTCTGGGGCTGGGCGCGCATGAACTCATCGGCGTAGGCGAGGTAGCGCTCGATCACGTGCAGGACGCGCAGTTGGGCGTTCATCGGGAAGTAGACCCGTACGTCCTTGAACAACGTCCGTGCCGGGTGGGCAAAGTAGTGCCGATCGGTCGCCATGCGCTCGATCGTGGCCTCGACCATGCGTAGCACGCGCTCGTGATGGGCATGCGGGTTGGCGCTGTGCTCGGACTCAATGATGTCGTTGGCGATCTCTCGGTAGATCGCGCGACTGAACCTGTACATGGGTTCTCTCCGTTCATCGCAGCCGTGGAGGGGGAGTGTCAACGACGCCCCATGCCGTTGCGACACGAGTATCCATCCAGCGTGTGAAGAACGGAAGGATTTGCTTATTAACTGCGGATTAAGTGCCGACTGAAACTATCCCGCTAATCCCAGGTTTCGATGACCGGCTGATCGTCGTCCGTGAGGGTCACGTGGCGGCGGTCCATCGCCGGATCCAGGGCCGGGTAATCGGTTCGCTGATGGGCGCCGCGACTCTCCCGTCGCGCCAGCGCGGCCCGGGCGATCAGCCGCACCAGCGGATGCTCGTCATCGAGCAGCATGCCCAAGCCTGCGGCATCGCGCTCGAGCCCCGCGTGCTGCCAGAGGGCGGCTCGGGACTCGGGTGAGAGCGTCGGCTTCGGCAACGGCGCGTCGTCGGCCACCGGTCCAGGCCGGCCGCCCGCCGCGGTGTCGGTGAGGGTCGCCGCCGCTGCGCGCGCGCCGAACACGAAGCACTCGCTCAACGAGTTGGACGCGAGCCGGTTGGCGCCGTGCAGGCCCGTGCAGGAGCACTCGCCGACCGCGTAGAGGCCCGGCACGGACGCCCGGCCGTGCAGGTCGGTGGCGATCCCGCCCATCATGTAATGGGCGGCCGGCGCGACCGGGATCAGCTCGTGCTCGGGGTCGATCCCGGCACGTTTGAGCGCGCCGACGACGTTCGGGAACAGGGCCGGATCGACGTGGCGCATGTCGAGCCCGACCGAGCGACCGCCGCCCCCGTCGATCCGCTGCTGCACCGCGCGGGCCACCTCGTCACGGGGCGCGAGCTCGTCGACGAACCGCTGGCCATGGTCGTCGAGCAGGTGGGCGCCCTCGCCGCGGACCGCCTCGGTGACCAGGAACCCATCGGCGCCGTTATCGCCGACGACGGCGGTCGGATGAAACTGCATCAGTTCGAGGTCGGCCAGTCGCGCACCGGCGTAGTGGGCCAACACCAGGCCGCCGCCGATCGCGCCGGCGGGGTTGGTCGTGCGGGCCCACATCGCGGCGGCGCCGCCGGTGGCGACGACGATCGCCGGGGCGTCGATCACCGCGCCGTCGTCGAGCTTGAGTGCCGTCACGTGCCCATCTGCGTCGGTCAGGATCCGCACGACGCTGCGGCGCTCGATCACCTCGATCCCGGGATGCTGTGCAGCGACGGCCGACAGCTGGCGGATGATCCGGCGACCGGTCGCCGCGCCGCCCGCGTGCACGATCCGCCGCTGCGAGTGACCGCCCTCGAGCCCCAGCGACAGCTCGCCGGAGCGCTCGACATCGAAGTTGACGCCGAGCCCGATCAGATCTGAGACCGCGTCCGGTGCCTCCTGCACGAGCACGCGCGCAGCGGACTCCCGGACCGCGCCGCGTCCCGCCGTGAGCGTGTCCCGCAGGTGGAGCTCGGCGCTGTCGCCGCCGGCGAGCGCCGCCGCGAGCCCGCCCTGGGCCCAGTAGCTCGACGCCCCGGCCAGCGGCGTCGCGGACACCAGCGTGACGGCGCCGCCCGCGCGGGCGACGCACAGCGCCGTGTACAAACCGGCGGCGCCGGCACCGATGACTGCGACCTCAGCAGGTTTGCGGTCCACGGTGCAGGTACGGTACTCGGCCATGGCGGCCGCCCCGGTGCTGTTGATGCACGAATCGTCGTTGGAGCACGAGACCGGCGCCCATCCCGAGCGCCCGGAGCGGATCGTCGCGATCACGACCGAGCTGGGCCTCCATGACTGGGCCGGGTACGAGCTCGTCCCGTCTCAGGCGGCTCCCGATCAGGCCCTGATCGCGGTCCACAGTGCAGCACACGTGCAACGGATCCGTCGCCTGGCGAAAGCCGGCGGCGGCTCGATCGACGCCGACACGGTGATGTCGGCGAGCTCGTTCGTCGCCGCCCAGCACGCCGCCGGCGGAGCGATCGAGCTCGTCGACCGGGTGCTCAGCGGCACCGCGCCGACCGGCTTCAGCGTCCATCGTCCGCCCGGCCACCACGCCACCGCCGACCGGGCGATGGGGTTCTGCCTGTTCAACAACGTATCGGTCGCGGCCCGCTGGGCGCTTGACCACCATCGCTGCGAGCGGGTGATGATCGTCGACTTCGACGTCCACCACGGCAATGGCACCAATGACATCTTCAGCGCCGACCCGCGGGTCCTGTTCGTATCCGTGCATGAGTCGCCGCTGTACCCGGGCACCGGTCCGGCGACCGACGTCGGTGTCGGCGCCGGCGAGGGATTCAACGTCAACCTGCCGGTCGCATCCGGGTCAGGCGACGAGACGTTCGTCGGGATGGTCGACGCGATCGCGGTGCCGCTGGCGTTGGTGTTCCGGCCGCAGCTGCTGCTCGTGTCGGCGGGATTCGATGCTCACCGGGATGACCCGCTGGCGACCTGCACGGTGACCGAGGATGGGTTCGCGGCGATGTGCGGGCTGCTGCGCGACGCCGGCGCGGCGCTGGCGGTGCCGGTCGCGGGGGTGCTCGAGGGCGGCTACGGCCTGGACGGGCTGGCGCGGTCGCTGCGGGTGTCGATGGAGGCGCTGGCGGCGCCCGCGGTCGCGCTCGGCGAGGCCGGCGTCAGGTGGACGCCAACCGTGCGCGGAGCCCGCGCCCGGGTCGGCCAGCGCTGGCCCGCGCTCGCCGGCGGCTGACCAGGCGCAGGCCGGGAGGCTCGCCGGCGCCAGGACCGGGAACTTTGTCGATGAAGTACCGGGGGCCGGTACGCAATCGACAAACTTCGCTGCCAGGCGATCACCAGCCCCGGCGGTCCAGCAGTTCGGTCCACGCGTCAAGCACCTTCTGTGCGCAGGTATCGCTCGAATACGGCTCGGCGTGAGCGCGGCCGTCGGGTAGCCGGGGGTCCGCCGCGTTCAGATGCGTCTGCAGGGCGGCGTGCCAGACGGCCTCGTCAAACGGCGCGCACAGTGCACCCTCGACGCCTCGCAGTGCCTCCGGGGCGACGCCGACCGGGGTGGCAAGCACCGGCACGTCGCAGGCCAGCGCCTCCAGCGCGGCGAGGCCGAACGACTCGCGCTCGGACGTGACCAGGACCGCGTCGGCGGCGTTGATCCAGGCGGGGACGTCGCTGGGGTCGATGTCGCCGAGCGTCAGCAGCGTGGGCGCCTCGTCGAAGCCGTCGAGCAGCCGCTGGGCGCGGTCGAAGCGCTTCTCAGGTCGGGAGGGGTCGGCGCTGAACAGGACGTAGCGTCGGTCGGGATCGAGCTCAAGCTGGGCTCGCGCCTGACGTCGATCGAGCTGTGTGAAGCGGCCCAGGTCGACGCCGCACGGGAGAACCTGGACGCGCTTGGGGGAGCGGGCCCAGCGCGGAATCCGCTGGGCGAGCGCCTGCGAGGTGACCCCGACGACGTCCGAAGAGCGCAGCCCGGCGAGTGTGATCGCCCGTGAACGGGGGTGCTCGAGATCGGTGCCGTGCAGTGTCACCACGCGTCCGCGCGTCGGCACCGCTCGCGCCGGCCACGCCGACAGGCCGAAGTGCGCGTGCACGATGTCGAAGCGCTCGCCGCGGAACCGCCGTCCGAGCTCACGCGAGGCCCGCGTGTAGGCGCGGTAGCCGCCGGGCTCGAACGCGAACAGGTCGAGCTGTACGTCCTCGAGCCGCTGCAGCGCCTCCACCTGGTCTCGCACGAAGCTGCCGAGCGCCGGGCGCTCGGGCGAGGGATACATGTTGGTGACGACGAGCGCGCGCATCGCGCTGGAGGCTAGGAACCGCGTTCGACGGGTGAGCGGCTGCCCGTTTGGTTGGGAGATCGCTGTCACCCTTCGTACGCGATCTCCCAACCTAGGCGGCGCTGGAGATCTCCAAGCGGGCGCTGACCTTCGTGACCTTGATCGTCGACACGCGTCAGCGTGACCTCGCCGGGCGCTCTGCCACCATGACGACGATGCGCGCAGAGCTTCCCGTGGCGGTGTTCGACTCCGGCGTTGGCGGCCTCACCGTGCTGCACGAGCTGCTCGTGTCGCTGCCGACCGAGGACTACCTGTACCTCGGTGACACCGCGCGGCTCCCGTACGGCAACCGCAGCGCGCCGGAGCTCGAGGCGTTCTCGATCGAGATCGCCGAGCATCTGCTCGCCGAGGACGCGAAGCTGCTGGTCGTGGCCTGTAATTCGGCGACCGCCGCGGCCCTACCCCAGCTGGAGGCGCATCTGCGCCGCACCGGGCGTGACGTCGACGTGATCGGCGTGCTGGCGCCGGCGGCGCAGCTGGCGGTCGCGGCGAGCCGCAGCGGACGGCTCGGGTTGCTGGCGACGCCGGCAACGGTCAGCTCCGGCGCCTACGAGCGCACCGTCCGTGTGGCCGACCCGCACGTGCTGCTCGAGAGCGTCGCCTGTCCGGACCTCGTGCCCGTGATCGAGGCCGGCTTTCCGTTCGACCAGCAGGTCGTCGACACCGTCCGTAGCTACTGCGCGCCGCTGCGGGCGGCCAAGGTCGACACCGTGATCCTCGGCTGCACCCACTATCCGCTGGTCGCGCCGATGCTGCAGCGGATCCTCGGCCGCGGCGTCACGCTGGTGACGTCGGGTTCCGGTGTCGTGCGCAGCGTCGAGCGGGCGCTGACCGCGCGCGGGCTGTTGAACCCACGCGCGGGCGAGGGCTCCTACCGCTTCCAGTGCACCGGCGACGTTGCCGCGTTCGAGCGGCTCGGCACCCGGTTTCTGCAGATGCCGCTCGGTGAGGTCGTGCACGTCGATCTGCGAGCCCGCGCGAGTAAGGTCGCGGCATGACCGAATCGATCCACGCCTTGACGAGAAGCTATGACCGTGGGCGCGGCGAGCTGCGCCCGGTGACGATCGAGCCCGGGTTCGTTCGCACGGCGACCGGCTCGGCCCTGATCTCGGCAGGGGAGACCCGCGTGATCTGCACGGCCTCGGTCCAGGAGTCCGTCCCGCGCTGGCTGGCGAAGTCAGGACGCGGCTGGGTCACGGCCGAGTACGGGATGCTGCCGGCGTCGACCGGCGATCGCAAGCCGCGCGACATCTCCAAGGGCCGCCCCGACGGCCGTTCGGTCGAGATCCAGCGGCTGATCGGACGCTCGCTGCGTGGCGTGATCGACTTCGAAGCGCTCGGCGAGCGCACGATCTATATCGACTGCGACGTCCTGCAGGCCGACGGCGGCACTCGCTGTGCGTCGATCACCGGCGGGATGGTCGCGCTGCAGCTGGCCTGCGCCAGGCTGATCGCCGACGGCAAGCTTCAGCGCTCGCCGCTGACTCAGACCGTGGCGGCCGTCTCGGCAGGAATCGTCGACAGCACGCCGCTGCTCGATCTCGACTATGCCGAGGATTCGGCCGCCGAGGTCGACGCGAACGTCGTGATGACCGGCGACGGCGGTCTCGTCGAGGTGCAGGCGACGGCCGAGCGCACGCCGCTCTCCCGCGCGCACCTGGACGACCTGCTGGCGCTGGCCGCCGACGGGATCGCGTCGCTGCAGGCCGTGCAGGAGCAGGCGGTCGCCGACGCGGCGGGCTGAACGGTGTCGCCCGGGGCGTCGCTGCTGCTCTCGACCCGGAACCCGCACAAGCTGCGGGAGTTCGGACGGCTGATGGCGCCGGCGGGCTGGTCGGTGGATCCGCTGCCCGCCGACGTCGCGCTGCCGCCGGAGGTCGCAGACACGTTTGCGGGCAACGCGCTGCCCAAGGCCCACGCCGCGGCGCTGGCGACCGGTCGTCCGGCGATCGCCGACGACTCCGGGATCGAGGCCGCGGCGCTGGACGGCGCACCGGGTGTCAGGTCGGCGCGGTTCGCCGGCGAGCACGCAACCGATCAGCAGAACCTCGATCTGCTGCGCGCACGCGCCCCGGCCGGCAGCGGGCTGCGCTATGTCTGCGCGCTGGCCTACGTCGATCCGGCGCGCACGCTTCAGCGGACGTTCGTCGGATATTGCAGCGGGACGCTCGCCGCCGAGCCGCGCGGCGAGCGCGGGTTCGGCTATGACCCCGCCTTCCTCCCCGACGCGGAGCATTCGGGCCGGACGATGGCCGAGCTCACAGACGTCGAGAAGGACCGCATCAGCCACCGCGGCGCCGCGGTACGTGAGCTGCTCGATTGGCTGAGGGAGGCGGGGTGAGGTGGACGATGGGGAGGCGGGCCGGCGGGAGCCCCACGTCGCTGTCAGGCCAGGTTGATGCCGGCCGAGACGGCGACCGCGAACGTCACCTCGGCGTACCCGTAGTAGCCCTCGATGAGCAGGATCGCGACCGTGACCAGACATGCCATCACGGTGCAGATCCATGCGATGCGACCCAGCTCCACGATCGTGATTGTGGCGGTCCAGGGGGACGGCAGGGTCTCGTCGTGCGCGGATCGAGTAGGTTTGAGTAGGTTTCGTGGTCGGCACGGTCGGCCTCGATTCCCGCAAATTGCGGAACTGTCGCGGCACCGTCGAACAGGCTTCCGGCGGGTGTGGTGACAATGGGCCCGAGGCTCTGACCGGGTGACGTCGGGGTCCGGACCACGCGCGGCGGTGTCCGCCGCCCGTGTTAGGTTCGACATTCCTACGAACCTTCGATAAGGAGGAGCAGTGACAAAGTCTGAATTCGTGGACCAGGTCGCAGACCGCGCCGGGTTGACCAAGAAGGACGCCGGAGACGCCGTCGATGCGATGCTGGAGACGATCGAAGACGCGCTGAAGCGCGG
>Ga0302324_100002281_pt1 | contig 44800 bp, 45 predicted proteins | sample Palsa_T0_1_FD_201949 | JGI IMG/M metagenome (GOLD analysis project Ga0302324, IMG submission 201949) | Peat permafrost microbial communities from Stordalen Mire near Abisko, Sweden - Palsa_T0_1 | ecosystem: Environmental > Terrestrial > Soil > Palsa > Peat permafrost | place: Sweden: Abisko... | reverse complement strand
TCCGAGATCTGCCGGGTACTCAAAATGACGGCATCCGATCCCTGCTCCTCGCGGATCGCGCGCAGCGCACTGCGCATGTCGGCCGCAACGTAGCGCTTCATCTTCATGGACGTGGCATCTCCATCGTCAGGCTATCGACCCACCGCGGCCACCAGGCGCACGCGACGGTTATCGGGAATTTCGTTCCAGGCCAGCACATGCAGGCTCGGCACCGTCGCACGTGTGAAGCGCGCCAGAGTGGTCCGCAGCTGCGGCGCCACCATGAGCACCGCGGCTTCATTCGACGCCTCCTGCCGTTGCGCCGAGTCGGAGAGTTTGGACTGCAGGCGCTCGGCCAGGCCCGGCTCGAGCGCGGCGTTGCCGGCCGCCTGTCCCTGCAGCGTCGATTGCAGCAGCTGCTCGAGATCCGGCTCGAGCGTGATGACCGGTAGTTCGGCGCCGCTGCCGACGATGTCCTGCACGATCTGGCGCCCGAGTGCGATACGCACCTGCGATTGCAGCACCGCCGGATCCTGGGTACGCCCCGCGTGCTCGGCCAATGTCTCGACGATCGCGCGCAGATTGCGGATCGGCACGCGCTCGGACAGCAAGCCCTGCAGCACCCGCACCACCACACCGAGCGGCAGCGCCTTGGGTACCAGGTCCTCGACCAGCCGCGGCGCGGTCTTGGCCAGACCGTTCAGCAGCTGTTGCACTTCTTCATGCCCGAGCAGCTCATGGGCGTGGGACTGAATGACGCTGCTCAGATGCGTGGCGATCACGGTGCTGGCATCGACCACGGTATAGCCGAGCGTCTGCGCATGCTCGCGTTTGGCCGGCTCGACCCAGATCGCCTCCATGCCGAAGGCCGGGTCGCGCGTTTCAATGCCCGGCGGCTTGCCGAAGACGCGGCCCGGATTGATCGCCAGCTCGCGATCCGGATACACCACGCCGTCGGCCAGCACGACACCCGCAAGGCTGATGCAGTAGGCGTTGGGCGAGAGCTCGAGGTTGTCGCGGATGTGCACCGACTGCACCAGGAAGCCCAGTTCCTGCGAGAGCTTGCGGCGAACCCCACGAATTCGCGCCAGCAGTTCCCCGCCCTGAGCCTTGTCGACCAGCGGTACCAATCGGAAGCCGACCTCGACACCGATCAGATCCACCGGCTGTACGTCGTCCCAGGACAGCTCGCGCTGTTCCGGTGGCACCGCGACCGGGCTCGCGCCGGCCGCGGGCGTCGCCGCGGCGGCGGCCGCCTTGTGGACACGGCGCTGCAGCAGCCAGGCGCCGGCCCAGCAGCCGGCGGCGAACAGCAGGAAGGCAGCGTTCGGCATACCCGGAATCAGCCCCATGACGCCGAGCACGCTGCCCGCGACCGCGAGACTGCGCGGCTGACCCAGCAGTTGCCTGGACAGCTCGTTACCGAGATCCTGCGCCTTGGACATGCGCGTGACGATGATCGCCACGCCCGTGGACAGCAGCAGCGCCGGAATCTGCGCCACCAGGCCATCACCGATCGTCAGCAGCGTGTAGACGCGCGCGGCATCGGTGAAGCCCATGCCGTGGCTGAGCGTGCCGATCGCCAGTCCGCCGGCGATGTTGATGATCAGGATCAGGATGCCGGCGGTCGCATCGCCGCGCACGAACTTGCTGGCGCCATCCATCGAGCCGTAGAAGTCCGCCTCGGCACGCACCTCGGAGCGGCGCAGGCGCGCCTCGTCCTGATTGATCAGCCCGGCGTTGAGATCAGCGTCGATCGCCATCTGCTTGCCCGGCATCGCATCGAGGGTGAAGCGCGCGCTGACTTCGGAGATGCGGCCCGCGCCTTTGGTGACCACGACGAAATTGATGATCGTCAGGATGGCGAATACCACGATGCCGACCGCGTAGTTGCCGCCGACCACGAACTGGCCGAAGGCTTCGATGACATGTCCGGCCGCGGAAGTGCCCTCGTGGCCATGCAGCAGCACCACGCGCGTGGAGGCGACATTGAGCGCCAGGCGCAGCAATGTAGCCAGCAGCAGCACGGTCGGAAAGATGCCGAAGTCCAGCGGCCGTGCAACGTTCACGACCGCCATGACCACCAGCACCGAGAGTGCGATATTGAAGGTGAACAGCACGTCGAGCGCGAGCGGCGGCAGCGGCAGGATGACCATCGCCAATACCGCCAGCAGCAGCAGTGGTGCGCCGACGCCACGCTGCAGCAACAGGCGCAGCACGCCGGCCGAAGTGCCGGCCGCGGTGCTCACGCCGAGCGACGCTTTGTTGATCGTGAGTTCAGTCATGTGAACCTGTAGGAGCAATTCTCGTGCCGCCGCATGCGACAAATTGCCGGCACGTGCGCGAGCGCGGGAACGAGAGCTGCATCACGCTGCCCACGCGACACAGGTCACAGAACGCGCAGCACCGGACATCATTCCTCGGGCACCTCGACTCTGGGCGGCACAGGCGCAGGGCCGCCCTGTCGGCGCGCCGTGCGCAACTGATAGACGTACGTCAGGACCTTGGCGACCGCGGCGTACAGCCGCGTCGGAATGGGCTCACCGAGATCGCAGTGCGTGTGCAGCGCCCGCGCCAGCGGCGGCGCCTCGACAATCGCAATCTTGTACTCGATGGCAAGTTCGCGAATGCGCAGCGCGATCAGGTCCTGGCCTTTGGCGATCACGACCGGAGCACGCATGCGCGTCTCGTCGTAGCGCAGCGCCACCGCGTAGTGCGTCGGGTTGGTGATCACGACGTCGGCCTTCGGCACCTCCTGCATCATGCGTTTGCGGGCCATGGCCTGCTGCATGCGCTTGAGCCGCGACTTGACCTCCGGGCTGCCGTCGCTTTCCTTATTTTCCTCGCGGATTTCCTGGCGGCTCATGCGCATGGACTTGTGAAACTGCCACAGCGCGAGCGGCACATCGATCAGCGCGATCACGCCCAGCGCGCCGGCCAGTGCAATCAGCGCGATGCCGCACAACGTCAGCGCATGACTGATCGCTACCGTCGTGGGCTCGACACCAAGGGCGGAATAGCTGTGAAATTGCCGGCGCAGTACGATGATCGCCACCAGCGCCACCAGCAGCACCCGCGCCAGCGCCTTGGCGAGCTCGATCACTCCGCGCAGCGAAAACACCCGTCCGAGACCGGCGATGGGATTGAGCCGGGAGAAGTTCGGTACCAGAGCTTCCGAACTGAAGGTCCAGCCGCCGATGGACAGCGGCGCCAGTATCGCGGCCACCAGCAGCAGGCCGAGCAAGGGCGCAACGGCCAGTCCGCCCTGGACGGCGGCGTGGTCGAGGCGCAGCAGCATCTGACCGCCGTCGAAGGCCTCGGGATTGGTGATCGACAGGCCCTCGCGCATGATCGCCTGCAGCCGCCCGCCGATCAGCGCGCCCAGAGCCATCAATCCAATGCCGCCGGTCAGGACCACCGCGGCCGCGTTAAGATCGCGCGAGCGCGGTACCTGTCCCCTGGCGCGCGCATCTTCGAGCCGCTTCTGTGTCGGGCTTTCGGTCCGCTCGCGATCGTCGAAGTCGGCCATCGGCTACGCGCTCCCGATCAGCATGCGCATGAATCCGAACGCCGCGCCCAACAGATCGATCATCACCGTCTGTATGCCCGGCAGGCCGAACAGCACGATCACGAAGCCGAAGATCAAAGTGATCGGAAAGCCGACCGCGAACAGATTCAACGCCGGCGCGGCGCGGCTGGTGACGCCAAAGGCGAGGTTGATCACCAGCAGCGCAGTCATTCCCGGCAGCGCGACGCGCAGCGCGCCGAGGAACAACTCATCGCCCCAATCGGCGAGCGAGTGCAGTGACTCGGCACTCAAGCCGCTCGGACCGACCGGCAGGCCGCGAAAACTCGCCACCAACGTCTCGATAAGCGCGATGTGGCCATTGAGGGCCAGGAACACCAGGGTTCCGAGCAGAGTGTAGAACTGCCCCAGCGCCGGCGTGGTCACCCCGCGCAGCGGATCGATGTTGAAGGCAAATCCCAGACCCATGCCGTTGGCCAGAATCTGGCCGCCGAGCGTGAGCGCGTCGAAGATCAACTGCAGCGCAAAGCCCAAGGCAATGCCGATCAGGATCTGTTGCACCGTGGTGATGATGCCGTCGGCGGACAGCACGCTCAGGCCGTCGACCCGCGCAATCATGGGCAGCGCCACCAACGTCACGGCAGCGGCCAGCACGATGCGGATGCGTGGCGGCACATAGCTGGCACCGAACATCGGCGCCACCATCAGACAGGCGCCGATTCGCAGGAACGGCCAGAAGGCGCCGCCGAGCCAACTCTCGATCTCGGGGAAGCTCAGGACCGGCACGGATTGACCTAACCGATCAGCGCCGGGATGCTTTCGATCAGCATGCGCGTGTAACCGATCAGCTCCTTGAGCATCCAGGGACCGAGCAGCACCAGAGTCGCGGCGATACCGAGCAGCTTCGGGATAAATGACAGCGTCATCTCGTTGATCTGCGTCGCGGCCTGAAATATGCCGACCAGAATTCCGATCGTGAGGCCGACCAGAAGCATCGGCGCGGCCAGCATCAGGGTCATTTCCAGCGCCCGCTGGCCGATGGTCAACACTGTTTCCGGACTCATGACTGTGTTGCGCCTAACGATAGAAGCTCGATGCCAGCGATCCCATGACCAACGTCCAGCCGTCGACCAGCACGAACAGCATGATCTTGAAAGGCAGTGAAATGAGCACCGGCGAGAGCATCATCATGCCCATCGACATCAGCACGCTTGCCACCACCAGGTCGATGATCACGAACGGGATGAACAGCAGGAAGCCGATCTGGAAGGCGGTCTTGAGCTCGCTGGTCACGAACGCGGGCACCAGCAGCGTCAGCGGCACATCCTGCGGACCGGAAAAGCCCTTGCCTCCCGAGATGCGCACGAATGCGGCGATGTCGCTCTCGCGCGTCTGCTCGAGCATGAAAGTCTTCAATGGCGCCACACCGTGCTCCAGCGCCGTCGTGGTATCCATGCTGCCGGCCATGTACGGCACGACCGCATCGGTGCGGATCTTGTCGATCACCGGTGACATCACGAACAGCGTCAGAAACAGCGCCAGGCCCACCAGCACCTGGTTCGGCGGGGTCTGGCCGGCGCCGATCGCCTGGCGCAGGATCGACAACACGATCACGATGCGCGTGAACGCCGTCATCATCAGCAACGCCGCCGGCAACAGCGTTACCGCGGTCATGAGCGCCAGCAGCTCGATCGTCAGGGTATAGGTCTGGCTGCCGCCGCTGCCCTGCACGGCTACCGCAGGGATGCCCGGAGCGGCCGCGCTCGCTGCCAGCGGCAGCGCGAGCAGCAACGCTGCAAGTAGCAGCCGGCGTGTGCGTTGCGCAGTGCGTGCTGAGATCTGGAGCTTCATTTGCCCAGGCTCTTGAGCAGCAGCGCCTTGAAGGAGGGCCGCGGCGGCCCATCGGCCACGCTCAGCGCCGAGGAGCCACTTGCCGAACTGCCACTTGCTGCGGAGCCACTTGCCGAGGCTTCCACCAGATGCAGCATCCGCACGCTGCCGGGAGCGACCCCGATCAATACCTGGCGTTCGCCGACTCGAATCAACACCGCTCGTTCACGGGTACCGAGCGAGACCTGTGCCAGCACCTCCAGAGCGCTCGAAGGCGCGCCGCTCATGCCGCGCAGGCGGCGCGCAAGCCACGCCGCGGCCAATACGGCGCCGAGCACCAGAATCATCGCCACGGTGACCCGCAACGTACCGCCCGTCGGGCTGATCGCGCCTTGGGCGCTCGGGGCGGCGAACGGCGTGTCGGCGCCGCACGCCCAATCACTCACGCACGCCAGCAGTACGACGCTCAGGGGCAGCCGCAGCGCTCGCGGCACGGTTCCGCCGGGTACGAATATGTTCAAGGCTCGCAGCTCTCCGCGCAGGGTTCGGCGCGGATGATGGAGCAACCTGCATGCCATGAAGGCCCGCGCGCGGCTAAGTCATTATGCTCATTTGATTTGCCGCCAATCGTGCGCTGTGACGTGGTTCACACGTGACGGCAATGCGTTCGCGGCGACGGATATTTGACGTCAACGAAGCCGGCGTCGTGGCCAGGGGCGGCAACTATCCGAGGGCTGCCTGCAGCATCTCCACATCAGCCTGCGAGTCGAGCATGATGCGCACGAAGGCCGAATCGGTGAGCCCGAGGGCCGTGGCCGCCGGCAGCCGTACCAGCACGGAGTCGTCGGCGCTGTTGTCGGCCATCTGCGCGGCGACGGTGACCGCGACGATCAACAGGTCCTGCAGGTCCGGTTCACCGGCGTGACTGCGGTCGAGCTCAAACTGGCCGCCGACCGCCGCCGCCAGCGCCTCGTCCAATTTCCAGTTCTCGATCAGCGCTTGGCCGATGCTCGGATGCCAGCTGCGCAATTCTTCGTCATTGTGACCGAATGACTCGGGTTGGTCCTTGGGCGTGCGGGCAAGAATGTAGATCTTGCCGATGTTGTGCAGCAGCCCGGCCAACATGGCCTCGTCCACGCGTACCCGGCCCGATTCCTTGGCCATGGCACGCGCCAGGGCGGCAACGCGCACGCCTTCCTGCCAGCATTTGTCCAGACTGGCGCGGATGTGCACCAGATCTGCGGCACGGCGCAGCTGCGCGGTCGCATAGGACAACGCCGCGGTGCGAATGTTCTCGTGGCCGATGCGGGTGACGGCAACTCTCAGATCGGTGACGCGTGACCCGCCGCGATGCAGCAGCGTCGAGTTCGCCATGGTCAGGATGCGGGCAGCCAGACCGGCGTCGGAGCTGACCACGCGGGCGATGCGCTCGCCCGTGACCGTCTCATCGGACAGCACCTGCTGCACCCGCGCCGCCGCGTCCGGAAAGGAAGGCAGATCGACGCGGCCCGTGGACAGCTCTCTGGCCAGTTCGCTGACAAATTGGAACATCGACTGTTGCGTTGCAGCCGCCTGGGACTGGGGCTGGAGCGTCGCTGGCACGGTAGAAATCTCCTGACACGAATGCCACCTGATCCCCGATATCGGCCGGCGGCTGGATTTCTTGAACCGCTACTTCAGTTTGCGGATGCGTTCAGCCGGACTGATGACGTCGGTCAGACGAATGCCAAACTTGTCGTTGACCACCACGACCTCGCCATGCGCGATCAGCGTGCCGTTGACATACACGTCCAGCGGTTCGCCGGTGGCGCGCTCCAGTTCGACGACCGAACCCTGATTGAGCTGCAACAGATTGCGGATGCTGATGCGGCTGCGGCCGACCTCCATCGACAATGTGACCGGGATATCCAGCACCACGTCGAGATTCAGCTCGCGATTCGTGCCGGCTTGCGGCGCATCGGGCTTCAGATTGCCCAGCTCGGCCGGTTGCGGTTCCATGGCTTTTGCGGTTTGTGTGCTCATGACTTGCCCACCACGACATTACTTAATATCGGCGGCTTACGCCGCATGATTCGCTGCGAAACCTTGACGGCCTGCTGGCCGCGTGAGACCCCGAGGCCGCCGCGCAGCACCGGCACGCCCTCGGCAAACAGTGTGACCTCGCCATCGAAATCGCAGGCAATGACATCGCCGGGCTTGAGATCGACCAGGCGCCCGACCGATAGCGTGCTGTGTCCAAGCACCGGCACCAGCTCGACCTCCGCCTCCTCGATCTCCTCGCGCAGCATCCGGTTCCAGTTCTCGTCGTGCTCCATGCGGTCGCTCTGTATGCCGGAGTCGAGCAGATCGCGTATTGGCTCGATCATCGCGTACGGCATCGAGACATGCAGCTCACCACCGCCGCCCTCGAGATCGATTCTGAATGAGGTCACCACCACGATCTCCGAAGGACTGACGATGTTGGCGAAATGCGGGTTGATTTCCGAATTCAGGAATTCAATGCTGATTGCACTGCAGATGCTCCAGGCCTCGCTCAGATCGGCGAACGCCTGGCGCAGCACCATCTGCACGATGCGACCTTCGGTCAAGGTGAATTCACGGCCTTCGATCTTGGTGTAGCGGCCATTGCCGCCGAAGAAATTATCGACGATGGCAAACACTAGCGTGGCGTCCAGGGTCAGCAAGGCGGTCCCGCGCAACGGGTTGACCTTGATCAGATTCAGACTCGACGGCACATGTAGATTCTGTGTGTATTCGCTGAATTTCTGCACCTTCACCGGCGACACGGCGATTTCCGGAGTGCGTCGGAGCATGTTGAACAGGCCGATGCGAAATAGTCTGGCAAAGCGGTCGTTGATCATCTCCAGGGTCGGCATGCGGCCGCGCACGATGCGAACCTGGGTGGCAAGATCGTACGAGCGCGCCGTGCCGGGCTCCGCGGGCGGTGGCTCGGTGGGCACCGCGCCGTCATCGACGCCCTTGAGCAGCGCGTCGATCTCATCCTGATTGAGGATCTCGGCTGCCACGGCTATTGGATCACGAAGCTCGTGAAGTACACGCTCTCGACCAATTTGCCATCACCGCCTTCGGCGCCGATGACCTTGCGCACCGCCTCGAGCGTCGCCGCACGCAGCTTTTCCTTTCCGGCCGGCGACAGCAGCGTGGCGCTGTCCTGGCTCGAGAACAGCAGCACCAGGTCATTGCGCACCGCCGGCTCGTTGTTCTTGATCAACTCCAGCACGGGGGCGTCGCGCGTCATCGCTTCGACCATGACCTGCAGATAGCGGGCGTTGCCCTCACCGCCGAAGTTCACGACGAAGGCCGGATCGAATTTGTAGTAGAGCGCCGGCGAACGCGGTCCCGCTGGCTTCTCGGCGCCCGCGCCGGCCGCGGCGACGGCCGCCGAAGGTTTGAACGCGAGCCAGCCGCCGACCCCGCCGCCGACCAGCAGCAGCGCAATCACGATATAGAGCAGCTTGCCCTTCTTCTTGGGCGTGTCCGACTCCGCCTTGGGCGCGGCCTCGAGTTTTGCAGCTTCAGTCGCCATAGTCAGTGTTGCTCTCGTCAGTATACGAAATGTCAGGTTGCCGGCTTACGGAGCAAGCCGTGTGCCAAGGCCGAATCTGTGGGTAACGACGGAAATCCGTCGCTCTCGCCGCGCCGTCACGCGTATTCATCGATCAATCCCACCGTTCCCGTGACCGCGGCGGCAGCCGGCTCCTCGCTCGGGGCAGCGCCGGCGACGCCCTGGCCGCGCGCGCTGTCGGACTGTGACCCGGATCGCGCTTCGCCTTGCACGTGCGTCTGACCGAGCGTCAATCCGTCCTGAGCCAGCATGGCGCGCAGCATCGGCACGCTCTGCTCCAGAGCGCTGCGGGTCTCCGGGTGCGCGGCGACAAAATTGACGTTGATCTGCGTGGATTGCACGTCGATGTGAACTTCCACCGGGCCCAAGTGCTCGGGGGAGAGCCGCAAGGTCGCACTCTGGACATTGGCGCTGGCAAACAGCTGTACTTGCGCGGCCACGGCACGAGACCAGCCAGGATCGGATACCGGTATGGCAATCGCGTGCTCGGCGACGCTGGCTTGCATGACCGCATCCGGCAAGCCGCGCACCAGACTTGCCAGCGCCGACAGATCCACTGTCGAGGCGCTGTTGGCAGCGCTAGTGCGATCGCTGCCGGCGCTGGCAGCGGTGGCCGCCGCACCGGTAGCGCTGCTGGCAGCCGTGGCGCTCGCTGCCACGATCGCGCTCGCCGTCTCAGCCGTGCCCGCTGTCTCAGCCGGGCTTGCTGTCGCAGCCGTGCTCGCGGCCGCAGCCGTGCTCAAAGCCGTGGCTGCAATCACGGCCGCAGGGGCCGGCGTCGATGATGCGCCAGCCGAATTCGCGCCAGTACCGCTGGCTTCGGCCGACGCGGCATTGGCGGCTTGCGGGTACCGGGCGTAATTGGCATCTGCGGTGACACTGCTCGCCGCATCCGCGCTTGCGGAATCAACGCCCGAGTCCTGCGCACCGCTGGTCGGAGCAAACAGCCACATCGCCAGCGCGGTCAGCGGGCTTGTGCTCGCGGTGCCATCGGCCGCGGCCGCGCGCGCGCTGGTCGAGCTGGTGCCGCCGCCATCGCCGGCTTTGCTCGACTTGCCGGCGGGGCTGGCTGCCGAGGAGCTCGACAGTTGCGCGGCGTTGGTCACGTCGGACTGCGCCGCCGCATCGGCCGCGCCTATCGTCTCGGCAATCTCCGCCGCATCGGCTATGTCCAGCGCATGGGCGATATCCATCGCATTGGCTGTATCCAGCGCATCGGCTGCGTCTGCCGTATCGGTGGCAGGGACCGGAGCCTTCGGCGCAGGGTCCGACACTCGTTTCGGTGGCTTCACGGGCCTGCCCGTGATCGGCAGCGATACTGTCGGAGGGGGCGCTGCCTTGCTTGCAACGGCCGCGCGCGAATTTGCGCTCGTGGCACCCTCTTTCGCTGACGCCGCGGACGCTGGCGCTGACGATGGTGGCTGCGCTGGTGGTGTGGCTGTCGCAGTCGTATTCGTAGTCGTAGTCGTAGTCGGGCGGCCGGCCAACAGATCGGAGAATTGGTCGACGCCGGCGGCGGAGGCAGATGCCGTGGGCGCTGCGCTGCGGGTGGCCGCACTGCTCGCGGCAGACCCTGCAGGAGAGGCAGCCCTCACAGCGCACCTCGCTGGCGCTGCGCGCGCTCATCCAGCTCGCGCTGCACCCGGCGGTCCTCGGCTGTTCGATCGTCGGCGTGTGCCTGGTCGATGACCTTGCCGACGGCGCTCTTGCGCGCAGCCGCATGGAACCAGGATTCGCGCTCGCGCTGGCACTCCGCTGCCAGCTGTTCGACCACGCTCTGCTGCGCCTGCACTGCCTCGCTCAAGCGCGCAATGAAGGTCTGATAATCACGCATGCCCGAAACCCCCATACCCTTCTTGGCCCGCTGCGCGAACATGCTGCGGTATTCATCCAGATAGCGCTGCAGTTCGCCGCAGCGGTGCTGCGCCTCGCCGAGGCGGGTTTGACTGGCCGCCACGCGCAGCGCGCTTTCGCGCTCGAGCTCATCCATCAGCTGACCGACCGGTTGCAGTCGCTTCGATCGCTTCACTTCATCCTCCCTTGGTTCTCGGGGCATCAGCCGCTACAGCAGGCGTGTCCGCCATGGTCGCAGCGAGCGCCGAAACGCTGGTTGTCAGATCCACACGCTCATGCATGTCCTGTCGCAGATAGGCTTCGATTTGCGGCCAGCGCGAGATGGCATGGTCGATCCGCGGATCGCTGCCGCGCTGATAGGCGCCGATCGTTATCAGATCGCGGTTGTTTTCGTAACTCGCGGTCGTCTGGCGCAGACGCCGCGACAGCTCGAGCTGGCTGGCGGGCACGATGTCGTGCATCACGCGACTGACGGAGGCTTCGACATCGATGGCCGGATAACGACCGGCTTCGGCGATGCGGCGGGCCAACACGATATGACCATCGAGAATGGCGCGGGCGGCGTCGACGATCGGATCGTTCGGATCATCGCCTTCGGCCAGCACGGTGTAGAAGGCGGTAATCGAACCGGCGGCGGCGACGCCATTGCCGGCGCGCTCGACCAGCTGCGGCAGGCGTGCGAACACCGACGGCGGGTAACCCTTGGTTGCCGGCGCCTCGCCGATAGCGAGCGCGATCTCGCGCTGTGCCTGCGCAAATCGCGTCAGCGAGTCCATGATCAGCAGCACGTTGCGGCCGCGATCACGGAAATATTCGGCGATCGCCGTCGCCAGCCAGGCGCCGTGCAGCCGCATGAGCGGAGGATAGTCGGCCGGCGTCGCGACCACGACCGAGCGCGACAGCCCGGCCCGCCCGAGAATGCGCTCGATGAATTCCTTGACCTCACGGCCGCGCTCGCCGATCAAGCCGACGACGATCACATCGGCCGCGGTGTAGCGCGCCATCATGCCCAGCAGCACGCTCTTGCCCACGCCGCTGCCGGCAAACAGGCCGACACGCTGGCCGCGACCCACGGTCAACAGGCCATTGATGGCGCGCACCCCGACATCCAAAGGCTGGGTAATGGGCTGACGGCGCAGAGGATTGATCGGCGTGCCGGTCAGTCGCACACTGGCTTCGGTTTCTATCGGGCCCAATCCGTCCAGCGGATTGCAGGCGCCGTCGACGATGCGGCCGAGCAGTTGCGTGCCCACGCGCACGGTTCCGGTATGGGTTCGCGGCAGCACCAGCGCATTGGGCTTGAGCCCGTGAATGTCGCCGGTGGGCATCAAATACAATCGATCGCCGGAGAAACCGACGACTTCTGCCTCGATGCACGCCTGGTCGGAGCTTACGACCTCGCAGCGATCGCCCACCGCGGCCTGGCATCCCGTGGCCTCGAGGGTCAGTCCGACCATGCGGGTCAGACGCCCGGCGACCACTGGCGGTGGTATCGAGGAGAGCCGCTGCGTCGCCGCCTCGAGCGCCTGTGCCCAGCGCTCTGCCGCGGCCGCAGGCGCATTCATGAGGCTTTGTCCGGCGCGGCGGTACGCGCGTCGCCCAGGGCCGCCGCGATCGCCGCGCCGAGGCGCTGCTCGACCTGCGCGTCGATGCTGGAACTTTCGCTGCTCACGCGGCAGCCGCCGCGCGCAATGATGGGATCCTCGGCAATGCTCCAGGCGCGATCGCCGCTGGCTTCGGCCAGACGCGCGCGCACCAGCTTGGCGTCCTCCGGATTGAGGTGAACGCGCACCTCGCGCGCCGTCATCGGCAGCAGCGCCACGGTTTCGCGGATCACGGCCACGATCTCGTCCGGATGAATCTTGAGTTCGCGCCGCACGATCTGGCGCGCAATGGCGCCGGCCAGCGAAGCCAGCTGGCGCTGCACCTCGCTGTCGAGAGCGGCAATGGGTTTGGACATGAAGTCCAGAACGGCCGCCAGATTCTGCACGCGCCGGTCCAGTTCCTGCGTCGCCGCCTGCTGCTCCTTGCGCACCGCGGCGATGCCGGCCTCGCGACCCTCGGCAAAGCCCTTATCCCAGGCCTCGCGCTCGATCCCCTGAAGATCGGCGACACGCCGATTGCGCGCCAGCACCGGACCATTGATCTGCGGCAATTCCCAAAGCGCCGTGGAGCTGGTCTCAGACATACTGTTCGCCGCCCTTGCCGCCGAGCTGCAACCGGCCCTCTTCGCTCATGCGACGTGCCGTGACCAGAATCTCCTTCTGCGCCGCTTCGACTTCCGACAGGCGCACCGGACCGCGGGCCTCCAGATCGTCCTTCATCATCTGCGAGGCACGCTCCGACATGTTCTTGAAGAACTTCTCCTTGAGCTTCTCGTCGGCCGCCTTGAGGGCGATGATGAGCTTGTCGCCCGGCACCTCGCGCAGCAGCTCCTGCATGCCGCGATCGTCGCACTCGTTCAGATCCTCGAACACGAACATCAGATCCTGCAGCTTCTGGCTCAGAGGCTCGTCGACCTTGGCAATCTGGGCCATGAGCGCGTCCTGCGCGCTGCCCACCAGATTCAGAATCTCGGCCGCCACCTTCGGGCCACCGAAGCCGCCGGAGGTCTTGCCGCCGCCGTTGCCGGAGAATTGCTTTTCCAGCACCTGATCGAGCTCGTCGAGCGCCGTCGGATGCACGCCGTCGAGGGTCGCGATGCGCATCAGAATCTCGGCACGGGTACTCTCGTGCAGGTGGTTCAGTACTTCGGCCGCCTGATCCGACTCCATGTAGGAAAGCACTATCGCGATGATCTGCGGATGTTCGTTGCGCAGCACGTCACCGACCGCGCGCGCCTCCATCCATTTGAGTGCCTCCAGCCCGCGGCTGCTGCGGCCACCCAAAATGCGATCGACCACGCTGCCGGCCTTGTCGGCGCCGAGCGCCTCGGTCAGCACCCTGCGGATGTAGTCATCGGTGCCGACCCCGAAGGAGGTCTGCTGCTCGACGTTGGTCGAAAACGTGGACAATACGGTCGAGACTTCCTCGCGCGATACCGAGCTCAGTTGCGCCATGGCGGCGCCGACCCGCTGCACGTCCTTAGCGCCCAGATGACGCAGCACCTGTGCCGCATCCTGTTCACCGAGCGCCAGCAGCAGGATCGCGGCGCGGTCGACGCCGGAGCGATCCATCGCCGTCTCGCTCATGATTCGCCCACCCAGGTCTTGACCACCTGTGCTACGCGCTTGGGATCCTGGGTCACGAGACTGCGCGCCTGCACGATCTGCTGTTCGTAGGCCAAGGCCGGGCTATGTCCGGGCGCATTCGCGCGCTCATCCCCGGCGCTCGCAGACAGCAGCTGCGGCGGTGCGGCGCTGACGGCATGATTGGCGAGGTTCTTGATCAGCGGTCGCAGCACCCCGAGTGCCAGCGCAATCAGTACCAATGCACCGAGCACCAGGCGCGTGACATCGCGCACCATCGGCCGCTGCCACAACGGGATCACTTCGGGCTTGAGCGGCGGCCCGCTCTCGTCGAGGAATGAGGCGTTGACGACGTTGACGCTGTCGCCGCGCGTCTCATCGAATCCGACCGCGTTTTTGACCAGCCGGGTGATGTCTTCGATCTGCTCCTTGCTCAGCGGCTGCTGCGTGACCTTGCCGTCGGCGCCGAGCGTGCGCACATTGTCGACCAGCACCGCGACCGTCACGCGCTTGACGCGTCCGGCCGGCTGGTGCGAGTAGCTGACCGTGCGGTCGATCTCGTAGTTGCGCGTGCTCTGTTTGGAGTTGCTCTCTGGCGCCGCTGCCGCAGCGGCGGCGGCCGCAGCGGCCGCGGCATCGGCGGCGCTGTCCGCGGCTTTCTTGGCGCCGGCACCGCTGGCCGGTGGCGTCGTGGCAGCCGGCTTGGCGGCCGCTACCGGCTGCCCGCCCGCCGGCGGTTGATTGCTCAGCGCGCCCGGAATGCCGCCCGAACCCGCGCCGTTACGGCTGCTTTCCTCCGAAGTCTGCTCGCTGCGCACCACGGTGGCGTCGGGTTTGTACTGCTCGTGGGCTTCTTCGCTCGCCGCAGCGTCCAGATCCACGGTGACCTGCGCGCGCACGCGACCGTCGCCGACCATCGGCGCGATCAACTGCTCGATGCGCTGGATGTAAGTGTCTTCAACACGGTGCGCTGCCTCGAACTGCTCGGCGGCCATGGCCGCATCGCCCGACTTGGGCGAAGACAGCAGCCGCCCCTGCTGATCGACCACGGTGACCTGATCGGAATCGAGCTCCGGAATGCTGGAGGCCACCAAGTGCACGATGGCGGAAACCTGCTCCGGCTCGAGTCGATGACCGGCACGCAGCTGCAGCAGCACCGAGGCGCTGGCCGGACGCCGGTCGCGCACGAACGCTGATTGCTGCGGAATGGCCAGGTGCACGCGCGCGGCCTCGACCGCCTGCAACGAGGAGATGGTGCGGGCCAGCTCGCCCTCGAGAGCGTATTGGTAACGTGCGCTCTCCATGAATTGACTGACGCCAAAACCCGGATCCTTGCTGATCAATTCGAAGCTGCTGTTCTTGCCCTGCGGCAATCCCTGCGAGGCGAGCTGCAGACGTGCATCGTGCACGCGCTCGGCCGGAACCATGACCGCGCCGCTGGTATTGTCGAGCTTGTAGTCGATGCCGCCGGCTTGCAGCGCTTGAATGACCCCGCTGGCGTCCGAGTCGGACAGATTGCCGTACAGCAGACTCCAGTTCGGTCCCTTCCACCACAGCACCACCGTGACGCCCGCGGCCACGGCAAGCGCCACGCCCAGCAGCAGCAGCAGCGGCCGGACGTTCAATCCGAGCGCGCCGGGGACCACTACAGTTTGATTGTTCGCCATGAGCTGATTCTTCCCGCAGTGCTCAGATCGACATGTTCATGATGTCTTGGTACGCGCTGACCAGACGATTGCGTACTTCGGTCAACGCCCGAAACGAGACCGAAGCTTTTTGGCTCTCGATCATGACCTTGGCCAGATCGACGCCCGGCGTACCGCGCTCCCAGGCATCGGCCAGCGCCCCGGCAGTCTGTTGACTCTTGTTGACTGAATCGATGCCCTGCTTGAGCAGCTCGCCGAAGGCGGGCGCAGAGCTTGCGGCGCTGTCGGCCACGGGGTTGGCCACCGCATTGGCCGCAGGCTTGACGCCCGCGCCGGCCTGTGCGGACAGCGATCGAATCTGCGCCAGCACCTGGTCGATCGCCATATTGCTCATGAGACGCTCCCGCCGACAGCGGCGATTTCATCGCAGTCGATGCCCGCGCGGCGTAGCCGCGCCAGTTTGTAGCGCAAGGTGCGCGGACTGATGCCCAGGCGCTCGGCAATGCGCTCGCGGGTCTCGTTGCTGCGCACCGCTTCCAGAATGATCCTCTGCTCGGCCAGCGCGAGCGATTCCGCCAGCGCACCCGGCGCACCCGGCGCACCCGGCGCGACCTCGGCCAGAGCCTGCGGCGCAGTGCCGCTGGGCTGGCACGCCTCCCCCGGCGGCTCGAACACGATGTGCGTCTCGCGAATCAGGTCGCGGTCGCAAAGCACCAGCGCGCGCTGCATGACGTTTTCGAGCTCGCGTACATTGCCGGGCCAGGGGTAGGTCAGCAGCAGTTGCGCCGCGTCCGGATGCATGGCGGGTATGCGTTCGCCAGGCCGGCAGTGCGCCGCCAACAGGCGCATCGCCAACGGCAGGACATCGTCGCGGCGTGAACGCAGCGGCAGCAAGGTCACGGGAAATACGTTCAGGCGGTAGTACAGGTCCTCGCGAAAACGTCCGGCGGCCACGTCCTCGCGCAGACGTCGATTGGTGGTGGCGATCATGCGCACGTCGAGGCTCACCGCGGTGCGCGCGCCGAGTCGCTCGACCTCGCGCTCCTGCAGCACGCGCAGCAGCTTGGCCTGCAGCGACAGCGGGATCTCGGAGACCTCATCCAGCAGCAGCGTGCCGCCCTGCGCCTGCTCGAATTTGCCGGGATGGGCGTTGTGGGCGCCGGTGAACGCGCCGCGCTCCCAGCCGAACAACATGGCTTCGAGCATGTTCTCGGGGATGGCCGCGCAGTTGACCGCGATGAATACGCCGCCGGCGCGTTTGGAGTGGCGATGAATGTAGCGCGCCAGCACTTCCTTGCCGGTGCCCGATTCACCGGCGATCAACACCGTGCACTCGCTGGCCGCGACCCGCCGCGAGAGCTCCATGAGCAGGCGCGAGCCTTCGGCGCAGGCGACCGGGTCGTTCATTTCTCTGGCACCGACGCGCTTGTGCGCGTCCATGCTCGGTACCATTACTGAGGTCTGCATCGGGGAGTCCATCGCCTCTTCAAGCTGTACTTGCCGAGGTCAGAGGAGCAATTTGCGTGCCGACGCCAAACTGTGACGGGGCTCACGACGGCAGAGGATTGCCGTGGTCGCGGACGTCAAGATTCCGGCACCACCGCTTCACCGCCGCCCATGGCGTACTTGCGCAGCTTTTCCACCAGCGTGGTGCGGCGCAGCCCCAGCACACGGGCGGCCTGTGCCACCGTGCCGCCGGCGGAATCCATGGCGCGCACGATCAAACGCTGCTCGAGCACCTCGAGGTACAGACGCAGATCGAAGCCTGCGGGGATTTCGCTCAGCAACGCATCGGCGTATTGCGGTTCCAATGCCGCTTCCGGCTCGCTGTCCGAGTCGCCGTCGAGCCCGAGCGCTTCGAGCGCGGGGGCCAGCACGTTCACGGCGGGGACCGAGACGATCAGCGCCTCGCTCGGGGCCTGCGCGCCCGGGGTCCAATCCGCCGGCCGGTAGCGCGCGGGCAGATCGGCGACGCCCACAGTTCGCGTTTGGCACTGGATCGACAGGCGTTCGATCAGATTGCCGAGCTCGCGCACGTTGCCGGGCCAGCGGTATGCCTTCAGCGCCTCGAGCGCCTCCGGCGTGAATTGCACCCGCGGCCGTCCCGAGGCGCGTATGCGCTCGGCCAGATCGCCGATCAGCAGCGGCAGATCCTCGCCGCGCTCGCGCAGCGGCGGCATCTCGATCGGCACCACGTTGAGCCGATAGAACAGGTCTTCGCGAAAACTGCCCTTGATGATCGCCTGTTCCAGATCGCAATGGGTCGCGGCGATGATGCGAACGTCACAGCGCTGCGGCAGACAGCTGCCAACCCGCTCGTACATGCGCTCCTGCAGCACCCGCAGCAGCTTGACCTGCATGGTCGGGTTCATGTCGCCGATTTCATCGAGAAAGATCGTGCCGCCTTCGGCCACTTCGAAGCGGCCCTTGCGCGTGGCCAGCGCGCCGGTGAAGGCACCCTTCTCATGGCCGAACAGTTCGCTCTCGAGCAGCTCTGCCGGGATCGCGCCGCAATTGATCGGAATGAACGGACGCGCGCGGCGAGCCGAGCTCTCGTGTACCGCCCGGGCAACGACTTCCTTGCCAGTGCCCGATTCACCCAGGATCAATACATTGCTGTCAAAGGCAGCGACCTGCCGGATCAAACGATTGACCTGCCGAATGGCATCGGAGGTTCCCGTGGGCAGTGCGACCGAGTTTGGTGCATGCTCATCGGTCGCAAATGCGTCGGCGCCGCCGCCGATCGTTACAGTCATAGCCGCCCTATCAGCCATGTTGCCGCGAGTTCCTGTGTTGGTTGCGCACAGATTAGGGGCAACGTTATGGCAAAGGATTGATCTCCGTCACAAGATGGCTGACCGCGTAGGGATAATTGAGCGCTGTATCGCAGATTGGATTGTCAGGGGTCACGCGCTTTGCGTGCGTCGGCAATGTGGCGCCGGTGGCGCAGAAATGCCAGTTTCTGGATCAGCTCCACCGTGCCCTCGGCGAGCTCCGGAAACTTGACACGGACCGTGGCCCCGGTCACGGCGCTGACTTCGGCCGGCAACTCGAGCGGCTGCGGCAAGGAACTGCGCAGTTGCACGCGCAGCACGCCGCGCTCGCCGACCGCCGGCGCTGCTCCGAGGGCGGTCCAGCTGGCGCCCAGGGCGTTGAACTGAATGCTCGTCGGCGTCGAGATTCGATCCTGCGACACCAGCTTCGACAGCAGCTGCAACACCAGATTGAGCTTGAAATCCAGGCGCGCGAGTTCACCGGCCAGGGGTCCCAGATCCTCGTTCTTGTCGCGCGCCGGATGCTCCTCGACGGCGATGCAGGCCTGCAGCAGCAACAGATTGGATTCGTCCAGACCGATCAGCTCGAAGCGGGTGATCGGGCGCGACAGTGCCTTCCATTGCACCGGCAGCACGTCGTGGTAGGCCAGCTCGTCGTACAACACCACGGTGTCGAGGCCTTCGTACATACCGCTCCTTCGCGGCTGCCCGCGATTGTACGCGCTAACGCTTGGCTGCGACTGCAACCGGCGCCTGCATTTGCCGGACTTCCGGGCCGATCGCGACCCAGGCGCTGCGTATTTCGCCCATCAGGCTCGCCACTTCCTTGATGCATTGTGCGTCGCTGTCGAGATTGGCGCGCAGTATCTGGCGCAGCATGTAGTCGTACAGATCGCTCAGATTCTGCGCCAGGGGGCCGCCCTGGGTCAGATTCAGGCTGCCCCTGAGTTCATTGATGATCTTCACGCATTGGTGCAGAGCCTGCGTCTTGCGGGCGATCTGGCCGCGCTCGATGTTGCCGCGCGCGATTGCCATGCGTTCGAGGGCGCCATCCATGAGCATCAGCACCAGCCGATGCGGATCGGCGCCGGCGACGCTGCCGTGAACCGACACGCTCTGGTAGGCCGCTAGTTTCGAGTTTTTAGCGTATGCGCTCACTGCGCGTTTCTCCATCCATCCATGTTGGAGAGCTTATCGGCGCCGGCTATGCGAACTTGAGCTTGAGCGCGGCCGTGTACGGCTCAGGCGTTGGGCACGCCCTGCACGGTCGGCAGGCTGGCGAACGCCTGTGTCAAATAGGAGGAGGTGCTTTGCAGCGATGACAACATGGTATTCAGCGCCGCATATTGCTGCGTCAGGCTCGCGGTCAGCGCCGCCATCTGCGTGCTCAACGTATTGCTTTGCGTAGTGAGCGCGTTTTCCTGCGAGGTCAGCGTCTGGCTGTAGGTGGGGATCGAGCCGCCGGCGTCCAGATCCGCGGTAATCTGACTGTTGAGCTGCGAGGCAATGCCGTTGCTGCTGCTGAACAGCTGACTGACCGCGCTGAAGTTGCTCGACAGCGCCGTTTGCAGCGTGCCGCTGTTCAGTGACAGCGAGCCGTCGCTGTTGGTCGTGATGCCGATGCTGGCGAGGGAGTTGTAGCTCGAGCTGCCGACGAAGCTGTAGAGCACCTGCTGGATCTGATTCTCAATGCCGGTCAGTACCGGATTGCCCATCATGGCTCCGGCCGTGCCGGTGCTGGAGTCGTAGCTTCCCAGTCCCGACAGCGCGGTTTGCAGCGTGTTGTAAGCGGTCACGAAGCCCTGGATGTTGGTGGCGACCGTCGCCGTGTCGTTGTCGACGCTGAGCGTTGCCGGGCTGCCGCTGGTGGTGGGCGCGAGCAGATCCAGCGTCACGCCACTGATCGCATTGCTGACGGTATTGCTGGGGCTGGTGTAAGGCACCCCGGCAATGCTGAAGCTCGCATCCTGCGCGGCCGCTTGCTGCGTGTAGTTGCCGGTGTTGCCCGTGCCGTAGGTCAGGGCGGCCAGAGCGTTGCCGCCATCGGTCTCGGTGACCGTAATGGTATTGGCCGCCCCGGTCTGGGTCGAGGACAGCAGCAGATACGCGCCCGCCGTGCCCTGTATGACGGTGGCACTGATTCCGGGATTGTCGCTGGCGGAATTGATCGCGCTGGCGATTCCCGCAACGGTGTTGTCGGTACTGTTGATCGCAACGCTGAAGCTCGTGCCACCGAGCGACAGACTGAGCGTGCCGGTGCCTACCACCGAGGAACTTCCGCCCGCGAACGGGGCGGACAGCAGCTGCTGGCCGGAGGCCAGATTCGTCACCGTGACGTTGTAACTGCCGCTGACGGCATCGGCATCCGCAGTGGCGGTAAAGGCGGTCTGATCAGAGCTGTTGGCGGTCTCGGAATTGAATGCGCTCGGCGTGCTCAAAGCGCTCAGCGACTGCTGGAACGTGGACAGCGCACTTTGCAGCGTGCCCAGGGCCGAGATATTGGCGGTGACCGCGGCGGTCTGATTGGCAATCACCGTCTGCTGCGGCGCCTCGGTTGCCGCCACCAGCTCCGAGACCAGGCTGCTGACGTCGATGACCGACCCGCCCGCTGCCCCGGCACTGCTGCTGCTGGCGACCGAGACTGGTGTGCCGGTGGCTCCGGTGCTGCTGGTGGTCATTGCTGTCTGGCCTCAAACGGCAGCGGGTGGAGACCTTGCGGTCCCCACCCTGCCGTGACGGGTGGCTTGAACCCCCGGTTCATCGCGATCTACTCAGCCGTTACGGAAGCTTCTGTAGCAACGTCAACACGTTCTGCGGAATCGTGTTGGCCTGGGCCACCATCGCGGTGCTCGCCTGCTGCAGAATCTGCGCCTGCGACAACTGCGTGGTTGCACTCGCGTAGTCCGTGTCCTCGATGCCGCTGCGCGCGCTGCTCAGGTTGGTCGAGTCGGTGTTGATACCGGCAATGGCTGCCGTGAAGCGGTTCTGGTACGCGCCGAGCTGGGCGCTCGTGGTCGCTATCTGCTGCAGAGCCGAGTTGATCTGCCCCAGCGCCAGATTCGAGGCATCGACCGACTGTACGGTCGAGGTCGACAGGGTCGTGGCGACGCCAGTGTTGGCGACCGTATCGGAACTATCGACCCCCAGATCCGTCAGGGCGGCCGCGGCACCACCGACGCCGGCGAACACGGTGCCCAGGGTACCAGTGGCCGCAGTGACCGCGAAGGCGACCACATTGGTTGCCGTCGGCGTGGCCAGCGTGCTGCTGAGCTGAATGGCCGTGCCAGCCGCATTGACCGTGGCGACGATGCCGGTGTCAGGGCTGATGGCCTGATTGACCGCCGCGGCCTCACTCTTGAGGTCGGTGGCGGCATTTCCGGTCAGCGAGATCGCGCCGGTGGTATAGGCCGTGCCATTGACCGTGACCGACAGGGTCGCGGTATCGCCGTTGGCGATGTTGGCATTGGCGACGCCGGCATCGTAGACGCCTGCCACGCCGCCGCCCGTCAAAGCCGAGGCGTACATGGTGCCGAGGTTGGCGCTCGAGGCGCTGGCCACGGAGCCGACCGTGATGGTCTGGCCGGCATTGGCGCCGATCTGGAACGTGGCGCCCTCGAAGCTGCCATCGAGCAGATTCACGCCGTTGAAGTTCGCGGTCGCCGCGACCTGGTTGATGTCGGCCTTGAGCTGCTGGAACTGTGTGTCCAGGTCGGCACGGTCCTGAGTGCTGTTGGTCGCGTTGAGCGACTCCACCGCGAGATCGCGCATGGACTGCAGGTCGCTGGTGACTTCCTGCAGCGCACCCGAGGCGGTCTGCGTCAGCGACACGCCGTCGTTGGCGTTCTGCGCGGCCTGGTTGAGTCCGCCGATCTGCGAGGTCATGCCCTGCACGATCGCATAGCCGGCGGCGTCGTCGGCAGCCGTGTTGATACGCAACCCCGAAGACAGTTGCTCGAGTGCCGTGGACAGGCTGTTGCCTGAGGTCGTCAGGCTGTTCTGCGCCATCAGCGAATCGATGTTGGTATTAAGGACTAGTGACATTGCCTGTTGCTCCTGATGTTTCGTTCAGGCGTCGGACACCGGTCCGTCGCACTGTGTGCTCTTGGGCGACCTTCAGGCCGCACCGTGTTCAAGGGGGGTTATCGGTGCCCTGAGCGTGAACTTGAATGACGTAGCTCGCATTTTGAAAAACCGTCGAATGCATCACACTCGCCGACCGGGCTGCTCATAGGTACTTGAATAGCGAGAGCTGATTGATGTCGGCATAGGACTGTTCGGCTGCCTGCAGCGCCACGTATTCCTGGCTGTACTGCGAGGTCGCCGCGGCGTAATCCACGCCACTGAGCGTGGAGATCTGGCCGGTGATCGTGGTGCTGGCGCTGGTCAGGGAGTTATTGACACTGCTGATCAGCGAGATCCGGGAGCCGACGTTCGAGGTAACCGTGGATACCTGATCCAGTGCCTGATCGATCTGCTGCAGCGATCCGCCGAGCGAGGAGCTCAGCTGCGCGCGCGCCGCCGAGCTGCTGCCGGCGTTGTTGAGCGCGCTGACCAGGTTGTCGAGCGTGTTGAAGACGCTCTGGGTACCGGAGGAAGAAACCGTAAAGGTGTCGCCGGCGGCCGGCGCACCCGTGATGCCGACCTCGACGCCATTGAACGCCACCTCGCCGCCGTTGGCACTGTTGTAGGTGCCGGTTGCCACGGTGTTGCCGTTGCCGTCGGTCACCGTGTAGTCGCTGGCATCGGTGAAAGTGATGGTGTATTGCCCGGGCACCCAGGCCGACTGGTTGGTCACGCTGCCGGTATCAATGACGCCGGTGCCCGTGTTGCCGGTGCTGGCCGCGCTCGTGAACGTGCCGTTGCCCGTGGGGATGCTCATGTACACGGCCGAACCCGGATCGCCGGTCTGCACTGAAGTGCCGCTGCTGATCGGCACACTGCTGGCACCGCTGTCGCCCAGGTAGCTGATCGATCCATTGCTGCCGCGAACGAACGGCTCAGTGCCGGTGGAATAGCCGGCAAACAGATACTCGCCCTGTGCATTCTGGCTGTTGGCCGTGCCCTGCAGCTGGCTTTCGAGCGCGCTGATCTGGGTGGCGATGCTCTGCAGGTCCGAGCTGCTGTTGGATCCGGTGTTGGCCTGCACCACCAGATCACGGATCGACTGCAGCGTGGTCGTGGAGGTGGACAGCGCCTGCTCCTCGAGCGTCAGATTGGTGTTGGCGCTCTGGCCGTTGCTGATGTACTGCTGATATTGCGAGTTGGTATTGTTGAGCTGTAGCAGCTGCACGGCCGCCACGGGATTGTCGGCGGGCGTATTGACGCTCAGTCCGGTTGACAGCTCATTCTGCGTCTGCGACAGCGCCGTCTCATCCTGCATGATGCCATTGACGGCCATTTGATTGAGCATCGAGGTGGATATGCGCATGGCGATTTACGCGACGTAGTTGATGGCGGTGAGGATCGATTGAAACAGCGTGTCGGAGGTCTGGATGACCTGCGCCGCGGCCTGATAGGCCTGCTGGTACTGCACCATATTGGCGGCCTCCTGGTCCAGATTCACGCCCTGTACGCTCTGCTGCGCGTTCTGCGCGCTCTGCATCACGCTCTGCTGGGCGGTGGCGCCGTTCTGCGCCTGACTGGTCTGCAGACCCACGGTGCCGACGTAGGCATTGACGGCGCCGCTGAGTGACTCGGTGCCGCCGTTCAGGACGTTCTGGTTCAGGATCGCGGCGAGCTGCAGCGCATTGCTGTTGTCTCCGCTGCCCGCGCCATTGTCGTCGATGGTAAAGCTGTCGCCGCTCGCCGGAGTTCCGCTCAGCGTGACATCGATGCCATTGAAATCGATCGGCGTGCCGGCGGCGTAGGCGCCGGTGGCAACGGTATTGCCGTTGGCATCGGTCACGCTGTAGGCCGTCGGACTGGTGAAAGTGAGCGTGTAGTTGCCGCGGACCCAGGCCGCCATGTTGGGCACGGTGGCGCTGGTGATGCTGGCCGAGCCGGTGTTTCCCGCGGCAGCGCCGGTCACGAGCGGGCCGGCGGCGGCGATCTTGGTTGGATCGGTGGTCAGCAGACTCAGGCCGTTGACCGCATTGCTCGTAGGCTCGACCAAAAATTGGTCGCCCGCCTGTGCCGTGCCCGTGACCGTCAACGTCAAGCCGGCACCGGTCAACGTGGTCGTGCCGCCGGCGGTGCTGGCGGTCAGCGGCGTAGCCGCGCCACTGGCGGTATCGAGCAGGCTCCAGTTGCTGCCGTCGTACTGCAGCGTGTAATTGCTGGTGGTCAGGTCAGCCAGATTGCTCACGCTCGCGGTGACGCTGGCATTGCCAGTGTTGTCGCTGCTGGTGAGCACCTGCGGACCGCCGACGGCCAGCAGCGCCGCGCCGATGTTGCCGTTTTCATCGAGCCCGGCCTCGTTCTGGGTATTGACCAGATTGGTGAGCGTTATCGCCGCCTGGCCCAGGGCGTTTTCTCCCGGCACCAGCATCTGGTTTTGAAACTGCAGCAATCCGCCGAGCGAACCGCCGGTCAGCGCGCTGGTGACGTCGACGCTGCTGGTACTGCTCTGCAGCGACAGGTCGAGCTGACCGGAATTGAACTGATCGGGAGTGGCCGCCAGTGTCGAGGCCTGGGCACCGACCACCAGGGCCTGCCCGCTGCCGATGAAGACGCTGACCGAGCCGTCGCTCTGCGTCACGGTATTGACGCTGACGTCCTGCGAGAGCTGGTCGATCAGATTGTTGCGTTGATCGAGCAGACTGTTGGGCTGCTGTCCGGTGCCGCTGTTCTGCGCCGACATGATCTGTTGATTGAGGCTGGCGATGTTCTGTGCCAACGAGGTGATGGTGCTGGCCTCGGACTGGACCTGCGTGTTGACCTGCCCGGCGAGCTGAGTCAGGTTGCTTTGGTAGCTCTGAAACTGGCTGATCACGGATTGCGCCTGATTGAGCACGGCCTGTCGGGTCGAGCTCTGCGCCGGCGAATCCGCCATCGCCTGGATGGCCTCGCTGAAGCCCTGCAGCGTCGCCGACAGCCCGGTCGAGGAATCTCCGAACATGTTGTTGATGCTGTCGGCAAGCCCGCTGAGGGTATTGAACTGGTTGTAGCTGCTGGTCGCGGACTGCGTCTGCGCATCCAGGAAATTGCTGTACGAGCGCGTGACGCTGGTCACCGACACGCCGTTGCCGATGTAGCCGTCGGCAGCAGCCGTGGCGGGATTGGTGGCAAGATTGGCGGTCTCTTCGCTGTAGCCGGGCGTATCGACGTTGGAGATGTTGTTGCTGATCGTGTCGAGCGCGGTTTCAAAAGCCAGCAGCCCGGAGACGCCAGTGGACAGCATGTCACCCATTACCGTGTCCCTTTACTCACGAAGATTCTCCACCCGCGGTTGTCGGCATTCCGGCCAGAATCTTGAGTGGCGCGTTGCCGGCGGGGCTGCGCAGCGCCTTGACGCTCGCGGCCGTGGCCTGCAGCTTCTCGACGTAAGCCGGATCGGTGGCATAGCCGCCCTGCACCAGGCCATTGGCAAAGGCACTGACGTCATCACCGGTACCGAGCGCGGATTTGTAATTCGGGCCACGCTGCAGCAGCGTGACATAATCATTGACTCCCTGCTGCACCGAGCTGTATGCGCGGAACGGCTGCGCGATGCTGCTGGGACTGCCCTGGCTGTATTCAGTGGTCTGCGCACTGACGGCCTGGCCGCTCCAGCCGCTGCCCGCTTTGATGCCGAACAGGTTGAAGCTCGAAGCGCCATTGCCGGCAGCCGGGATGTGCTGTCCCCAACCGGTCTCAAGCGCCGCTTGAGCGATCAGCGTGTCGGAGGACACGCCGAGCTGGCTGGCCGCCTGCTCGGCGTAGGGCTCGAGAGTTTTGACGAAGCTGATGCGATCGGCATTCGACGGCGCGTTGGCGCTGCTGCCGGTGCTGCCGGTGCTGCCGCTGAGCGGCGCCGGAGCCGCCGTGCTGCCGGCCGCAGCCTTGGCTGCGCCGTTGCGCGTGAGCTGCTGCACCAGCATGTCGGCCAGGCCAATGCCCTTGCCCTGCGCCATCTTCAGCGACAGCTGCTGGTCGTACATGTCCTGGTACAGATCGCTTTCCTGGCTTTCGCCCAGGCCCTGGCCGAGCTTGGCCTCGCGCATGGATTTGAGCATCATGTTGGTGAACAGACTTTCAAACTGCTGCGCCGCTGCGCGGATCGCCGCCGGCTCGTCCGCCTTGACGCCCTTCTTCAGGCCCTCGAGGCCGCTGAAGTCGGCGTAGTAGCTGGGCCCAACGGGCTGGCTGCTCACGACACGGCACTTCAGATGACAATCAGCTGCGCCCGCAGCGCGCCGGCCTGCTGCAGGGCTTCCAATATGGCCACCAGATCCCCGGGAGCGGCGCCGACCTGATTGACCGCGCGCACGATCTCGTCGAGATTGACACCGGCGTTGAACACGAACATGCGCGCATCGCTCTGCGAAACCGAGATCTCCGAGCGCGGTGTCGCAACCGTGGTGCCGCCCGAGGAGAATGGGCCCGGCTGGCTGACATCGGTACGTTCGGTAATCGTGACCGAGAGCGAACCGTGCGCCACCGCCGCGGGCATGACCCGCACACGCGAACTGATCACGACCGTGCCGGTGCGCGAATTGACGATGACTCTCGCCGGCGCCTCGCTCGGCTCGACCTCCAGCTCCTGCAATTCACCGATGAACGCGACGCGCGCCGCTTCATCGGCCGGTGCCTTGACCTTGACCGACACGGCATCGACCGCCTGGGCACTGCCGACCCCCAGCAGTCTGTTCAACGCATCGGTGAGCCGCGACGCGGTGGTGAAATCGGGCGCGTTCAAGTTGAGCATGACAAACGGCTGGCTGCCGAAGGTGCTCGGCACTTCACGCTCGACCGTGGCGCCGTTGGGAATGCGCCCGCCGCTCGGCACATTGACGCTCACGCGCGAACCGTCCTTGCCCGCGACGCCGAAGCCGCTGACCATGACGCTGCCCTGCGCCATCGCGTACACCTCGCCGTCGGCACCGCGCAGCGGCGTCATGAGCAAGGCGCCACCGCGCAGGCTGGTGGCGTTGGCGATCGAGGCCACGGTGATGTCAATGGTCTGCCCGGTCTTGACGAATGCCGGCAATTCCGCCGTGACCGTGACTGCGGCGACATTCTTGAGCTGCATCTGCGTGGCAACGCTGGCGGGAATGGGCACGCCGAACTTCGCCAGCATGTTGGAGATGCTCTGTGTGGTAAACGGCGCCTGCGTGGTCTGGTCACCCGTGCCGTTGAGGCCGACGACCAGCCCGTAGCCGACCACCTGGTTGGTGCGCACGCCGGCCACGCTCGCCATGTCCTTCACGCGCTCGGCGTGCGAGAGGCCCGGCCGCAGCACGCAGATCAGCGCCACCGCGCCGAACAACTGGAACCATCGAATGATAAATCGCTTGTTCATGGTGATATCAGGTTCCGTTAGAACGGCATCCATTTGGAATCGAAGAATCGCGCCAGCCATCCCTTGGTATTGACATCGGCCAGCGTGCCGGTGCCACCGTAGGCGATGGTCGCGTCCGCCACCTGGGTCGAGAGCACGGTGTTGTCGGGCCCGATATCCACCGGCCGCACGATGCCCTGCAGGCGCACATACTCGCGCCCCTGATTGATCGTGATCCACTTCTGGCCGCGCACCAGCAGATTGCCGTTGGCCAGGCGCTTGGTCACCGTCACGGAGATGTAGCCGGTGAGCACATTGCTCTGCGCGCTCGTGCCCTCGCCGTCGAAGGTGGTGGCGTCATTGAGATTGTTGTTGAGAATGTTGGTGCCGTGAATCGTCAATGGCGCACCGAGCAGCGTCGGCGCCGCCATGGCTTCGGTCGTGGTCTTCTTGGTGGTCGTGGTTGCACTCTTGGTGGCGTTGGTCTGTTCCTGCAGCGTGATGGTCAGCACGTCACCGACGCGATGCGCGACCGTGTTCTCGAACAGCGGCACGTCGTGGCCGGTATGAAAGATCGCGCCGTTGGCGGCGACCTCGACCGGCACCTCCTCGGGCAAGGTGGCGGCGAAATTCTCATCGGGGCGCGGCACCGTGTTGCAGCCGGGCAGCACGGCCAGGATGACGGCGGCTGCGAGCGCGGACCGGGATCTCAATAGCGCGGTCACTGGTTCACTCCGATATCAAAGGTTGGTGTCGAGGTACTGCAGCATCTGGTCATTGGTCTCGATGGCCTTGGTGTTCATCTCATAGGCACGCTGGGTCTCGATCATGTTGACCATTTCCTCGACCACATCGACGTTCGAGCTCTCGGTATAGCCTTGCTGCAGGGCGCCCAGGCCGTTCGCGCCCGGCGCCCCGGTCTGCGCGGTGCCGCTCGAGCCGGATTCGACCAGCATGTTCTCGCCGTTGGGCTGCAGCCCCGCCGGATTGACGAAGTTGGCCAGCTGCAGCGTGCCGATGGTCGAGGGCGTCGTCTGATTGGCCAGCTGCACCTGCACCGTGCCATCGGCGCCGATGGTCACGCTCTGCGCGCCCGCCGGAATCGTGATCGCCGGTTGCACGGCATAGCCGGCAGCGGTCACGATCTGGCCGGTCGCGCTGGTCTGGAAGCTGCCGTCACGCGTGTAGGCGAGCGAGCCATCGGGCATCAGTACCTGGAAAAAACCGCTGCCGTTGATGGCCACGTCGAGCGTGTTGCCGGTTTGATTGAGATTGCCCTGCGTATAGACCTTTTCGGTCGCCACCAGGCTGACGCCGGTGCCCAGTTCCAGGCCGCTCGGAGCCTGGGTATTCTGCGAGGTCGCAGCGCCCACCTGCGAGACGTTCTGGTACAGCAGATCCTCGAACACCGCGCGGCTCTTCTTGAAGCCGGTGGTGTTGACGTTGGCGAGATTGTTCGAGATCACCGCCATGTTGGTCTGCTGCGCGTCGAGGCCGGTCTTGGCTACCCAAAGTGCTGGATTCATTAGTGTCGCGTCCTCTGTGGCCGTTAGCTGCTCTGCAGCAGTTTGCTGCTCGAGGCGGCCGTGTCCTCGGCGGTCTTCATGGCCTTGACCTGAACCTCGTAGCTGCGGGCCAGTTCGATCATGTTCGCCATCGTCTCGGCGATATTGACGTTGCTCGATTCGAGCGTGCCGGACATCAGATGCACGCTGGCGTCCGAGCTCTGCTCGCTGCCGCTGGTGTCTCGAAACAAGCCGTCGCTGCCGCGCGTGAGTTCGCTGGCAGGCGGATTGACCAGCTTGATGCGTCCAATCGTCGAGATCGTCATCGCGCTCTGTCCGCGCGGCACGATCGAGACCGAGCCGTCGCCGCCGATGTGAATCGACGAATACGGCGGCACCGTGATCGGACCGGAATCACCCAGCACGGTATTGCCGGCTGCGGTCAGCAGCGCACCGCTCGGATCGACGCGCAGATCACCGGCGCGGGTATAGGCTTCAGTGCCGTCGCTCGCCTGTACCGCGATCCAGCCGGGCCCCTTGATCGCCACGTCCAGATCGCGTCCGGTGGCATCGAGCGAGCCGGAGCTCGCATCCCAGCCGGCGCTGTCGCTGGTGGCGTAGGCTCGCGAGGCAAGACCGGCTCCGACCACGTTCTGCGTCTGGAATGCCGACAGATCGGCGCGGAAGCCGTTGGTGTTGGCATTGGCGAGATTGTGGTTGTTCGAGGCCTGGGCGCGCAGGGTTTCCTTCGCACCAGACATGGCCACGTACACGAGACGATCCATGGCAGCTGAGCCTCAGGTCCTACTGTTGGTTCGGGATGCCGATGACCGTCTGCGTGATTGCATTCTCGGTCGAGACCATCTCGGCATTGGCCTGGAAGGCGCGCTGCGCGGTGATCATGTTGACCAGCTGCGCCGTGACGTCGACGTTCGACTCCTCGAGCGAGCCGGACTCGATATTGCCGACGCCGGCGCCGCCTGCCTGGCCGTATACCGGCTGGCCCGAGGCATAGGTCTGCACCCAGTTGGTGTTGCCCACCTGCTGCAGGCCTTCCTGATCGGCGAAGTTGGCGACCGCGACCTGGCCGAGCGAGGTGGATTGGCCATTGGTGTAATTCGCCTGCACCACGCCGGTGGAACTGACCGATACGCCGCTGATCTGGCCGGTGGTATAGCCGTTCTGGGTCACGGAGGTGACGCCGAAGGTATCGCCGTATTGCGTCGTATCGCTCAGATTGAACGCCACGTTCATGGCCGCCGCGCCCGTAGTGGGCGTATAGGCACCGAAATTCACGGCATCATCGTTGGTGCCGCCTTCGGCATCGACCACGCCGGTCAGGGCGCCGCTGTTGCTGTAGGTCAGCTCGACGGGCGTGGTATTGACCGCAGCGCCGTCGATGTATTCGTAAGCATCCCAAGTGCTGCCGCCGGTGCTGACGAAGTACATGCTGGCGGTATGGGCCGCACCGAGCGAGTCGTATACCGTCAGGGACGTGGATTGGTTGTAGCTGTTGGCATTGGCCGGGCTGAACGGCACCGCGGTCGGTGCAGTCGAGTCGGCCGGCAGATTGAAGGTCATTGCCGCGGTAGTAGTCGCGGCGGGCGCGCTGTCGCCCGTTGGAATCACCAGATTGGTCAGCGAGGTCGTGTTGAACGCGCCCGAAGCGGTCGGCGCATAGACCTGCAGATTCTGGCCGGCGGCATTGACCACCTGGCCGAGGCTATTGGTGGTGAACGAGCCGGCGCGCGTGAACTGATCGGCGCCGTTGCTGCTGACGGTGAAGAAGCCGTTACCGCTCAGCGCCAGATCCAGGCTGTTGCCCGTAGTCTCGATATCGCCCTGCGAAAACTGCTGCTCGACCTGCTGCAGTTGCACGCCGTTGCCGATCTGCGTGTCGCTGACGCCCTGCGGCGATACCGCGAACAGTTCCGCAAAGTTGGCGTTGGACGACTTGAAGCCGGTGGTCGCCGAGTTGGCGATGTTGTTCGCCGTGACGTCCAGATCGCTTTGTGCAGCATCGAGGCCGCTGAGCGCAATGCCGAAGGACATGAGTGGTACTCCTTAAAAATGTGAAATCAATCGATCTGCTGGACCGCGCTGAGCGCGACCGGACCCAGCTGGGGGGTATTGAGCGTGGGGCTGGAGCCGGTAGCGCCGAGCGTCACGCTCGACACGGTCCCGGTGATCAAGGTACTGGCCGCCTCGGTGGTACCGCCGACCTCCGCGGCAGCCGCAACATTGTAGGTGCCGCTGGGTGCGGCCTGACCGTTGCTGGTCAGGCCGTTCCAGCTGAAGCTCTGCAGGCCGGCGCTCGGAGACACCGCCATCTGATTGACGATGGCACCGGCGGCGTTGGTCACCGTCAGGGTCACACTGGTGGCGCCGGTGGGCACCTGGACCGCGCCGCTGAGCGTCTGTCCGCTGCTATAGTTGGCCGAGCTCGCTGCCGTCAGAATCCCCTGTCCAACCAGTCCGGCGCTGGTCAGCGCCTGCGAGGACAGCATCGAATTCGACAGCGTGGTCATCGACGTGTTCAGCTGCGTGATGCCTTCAACCGTGCTGAGCTCGGACAGCTGCGACAGGAACTGGTTGCTGTCGCTCGGATCGAGAGGGTCCTGGTTCTGCAGCTGCGCCGTCATGAGCGTCAGAAAATCGTTCATGGTCAGGCCGCCGACGCCGCTGGCGGCGCTGCCACTGGCACTGCTGCTGCTGCCGGTCGCGGGATTGGTCTGAGTCGAAGAGCCGACTGGGCTGGTGCTCATGAGTGATTCCTATTAAGAGAGTGTTGCCGAGTTAGCTCTGTCCCAGCTTCAACGTCGCGAGCATCATGTCGCGCGAGGTGTTCAGCACCTCGACGTTGTTCTGATAGGAGCGCGAGGCCGAGATCATGTCCGCCATTTCCTCGACCACATTGACGTTGGGGGCATAGACATTGCCTTGCGCATCTGCCAGCGGATTGCCCGGGTCATAGCGGGTCTCGGGCGCGGCCTGGCTCTGCGCAATGCCGGTGACATTCACCTGCGCCGTGCTCAGGTCGCCGGGATTGCCCATGACCGCCTGGAACACCGGATGCTTGGCGCGATAGACGCTGTTCGGGTCGCCGCTGACGCTGTCGGCGTTGGCCAGATTGCTCGCCACCGTATTCAGTCGCACCGATTGCGCGCTCATGCCTGAGCCGGCGATGTCGAAGATCTTGAAGCTGGACATGGGCATTCACTCCTGGCGCTGCGCTCACGAACCTGTGATCGCAGTCATCAAGTCACGCAAGGCGGAATTCAAAAAGGTCAACGTCGCCTGATAGCGCACGCTGTTCTCGGCGAATGCGGACTGCTCGAGCTGCTCATCGACGGTGTTGCCGTCGAGCGAGGGTGCCATCGGTACGCGGTACTTCAGCGCCGTGGGATCGATGCCGCTGCTAGCCGAGGCCAATGGCGCCGCGACCGTCGGGGTCGGGACGGATGGGACCGCGGCAGAACCCGAGGCAGATCCTGCCGCAGACGTGTTGCCGCCCGCCGCAGCCAAGGCCGATTTGAAATCGATATCGCGCGCCTTATAGTTGGGCGTATCGACGTTGGCAAGATTCGCGGCCAGCAGCTCGTTGCGCTGCGCCTCGAGCGAGAGCGCCTGCGGGTGTATGCCGAGATAACTGTCCAATGAAGTTCGCATGCCGGCGGATGGAGCAAGGCCTATGCCACCGGCCCCGCGAGGCATGCTGGATGCGAAATAGTGTGACGCGGTTCGAAGCGCGCAGCCAAGACCGGACCAGGCCGTGCGAAAAGCGGCAACGCCTTGCCGGGCGCCGGCAAGCGCACGGCCGCGCGCGCGCATGCCGCAGCTCTCATGCGCTTATCGGTCGCGCAATCGGAAATCTAAAGCGTCATGAAATCGACGGGTCGGCGCTGGCATGCAGCTTGCTCCGTTCCGGGCGATGCAAACTACAACTATCGTCCTTTGTGCCGTCGCGCTCGCAACCCTGGCGGGCAGCAGCGGTGCGGCCGCCATGGTCGATCCGGCAATGATCAGCGCCGCGGCGGAGAATGCCGTACGGGCGCAGGCCGGCGCGGCTGCGAGCCTGTTGACGCTTCAGGCGGCGCCGCTGGACTCGCGGCTTCGCGTTGCCGGCTGCGATCGAGCACTGACCGGCTTCCTGACTGACTCGAGCCCGCTGCGCTACCAGACCACCGTCGGTGTGCGTTGCGAGGGTTCGGTGCGCTGGACCATTTATACGAGCGTGCGCGTGGAAACGCAGGCCCCGGTCCTGGTGGCGCGCAGGACCCTGGCGCGCAATGCCGACATCAGCGCGTCTGATTTCAAACTCGAGACGCGCCGCGTGCCGGGCATGCTGAGCGCCTATGTCACGGATCTGACGGCGCTCACCGGCCAGCGCCTGAGCCGGCCGGTGGCTGCCGACGAGCCTCTGAGCTTCGAGGCGCTCGCGCCCGCCAACCTGATCCACCGCGGCCAAGCCGTGGTGCTGCTGGCGCACTCGGGAACGCTCGAGGTGCGCATGAATGGCATCGCCCTGGCCGACGGCCGCGCTTCGGAACACATTCGGGTGCAGAACGTCTCCTCGCAGCGCGTGGTCGAGGGGATCGTTCGCTCCGACAGCGTGGTCGAAGCCCCGTTATGACAATCTCGAAACGACTAAAGTTTGACGCCCCGATGCCGATAGAGCGGTCAGGGAGCGCAAGGAGAGCTTAGTGGCAAACCGTATCAAGGGGCTGGATGGCGGGTCGATCGGACCCGGCAACAGCAACCCGATTGAAAAGATACGCATCAGCAGCGCCGTGAATTCGGCCAGCGCCGAGTCTTCGCCTGCCGCCCAGACCGACAGCGTGCATATCACGCAATCGGCCCGATCCATGGCCGCGCTGGCCCAGGCTGTCAGCGACGCACCCGATATCGACACAGGTCGCGTTGCGGCGGTGCAACAGGCGATTGACTCCGGTCAATATACTGTCAGCCCCGAGCGCATCGCCGACCGCCTGATGCAGCTCGAGCAGGATCTGGGTAGCGCCACAGCGCCATGAGTGTCCAGCGCAGCGACGTTCTGGCGCATCTGACCCGAATTCTGGCCGAGGAAGCTCGACTGCTCGGCGAGTTCGAGACGGTGCTGCGCCAGGAAACACAGATCCTGCGCGGCGAGGACGCGGACGCCATCCAACGCATCGGCGCCAACCGCCATCGCTACGTCGATGAGCTGACCCGGCTTGATGGCGAACGCGCCGACACCTGTCGCATGTTCTCCTTCGGCAGCGGTCGCGGCGCGCTGGAGCGACTGTTTGAATGGGCGGACCCAAGTGCCGCGCTGCGGCTGCAATGGCAGTCCAACCTCGAGCTCGCGCGCCGCTGCAAGGGGCTCAACGATCAGAACGGAGCGATCGTCGCCGCCAAGCTCGGGCGCGTACAGCAGCTGCTCGGAAAGCTGCGCGGCGCGACCCCGCCGCCGGTCTACAGCGCCAAGGGCGCGCGCTACGGCAGCCTCGGACCGCGCGATCTCGGTCGCGCCTAGAGCTCAGCCCCGGATCTGCGCCCCATTCAGGGCGACCAATACACCGACACCGGCACGTTCTGCTGCTGCAGCAGGGCGCGCACCGGCATGTCCACCGCCGGTCCGCGCACGCGTGCGCGCTCATAGGTCGCCCATTTGGCATCGCCGACGATCAGCACCGCAATGCGACGCGAGTCCAGCAATGCGCGCAGATTGAGACTCAGCCGCGCGCGCGGCGGCTCAGGCGCCGTCATGGCCACGCAGCCAGGCGGCTGCGACGGATCCAGCGCCACGGCGAGCCCGGGCGAATCGGGAAACAGCGAGGCGACGTGCCCATCGTCGCCCATGCCCAGCAGCATGAAATCGAACGGTCGGGGTAGTTCCGCGACGCTGGACCAGCTCAAGCGGGCGCCGGCGTGGGCTTCGGCCGAGGCATTCTTGAGACCGACAAAATTGGCCTCGGCCGCGGCCTCGCGCAGCAGATGATCGCGTACCAGTTTCTCGTTGCTCGAGGAGCTCGTGGCATCCACCCAGCGTTCGTCGGTCAAGGTAATCCAGACATCGTCCCAATCGAGCTCGGCGCCCGAGAGCCTTTCGAACAGCGCTACCGGCGTGCGCCCGCCCGGCACGGCAAGACTCGCGCCGCGGCCGGCGGCCAGACCGTCCTGCAGCGCCCCGGTGATCTCCAGGGCCAGCGCTTCGGTCAGCGCCGCGGCATTTGCGAAACGATGTTCGCGGGTATCAAAGTTCGCCGTGCCAGGCATATCCGTCTCTACCGATCAGTGCACTCGAGGCCGCGGGCCCCCAGCTGCCCGCGGTGTATGTCTTGGGCCGCTCGTCGGACTGCAACCAGGCCTCCCGGATCGGATCGATCCAGCGCCAGGCCACGTCGAGTTCATCGCGGCGCATGAACAGCGTCAGATTGCCCTTGATGACATCGGTAAGCAATCGCTCGTAGGCGTCGAGTTGCGGGGTTTTGACCGACTCGGCCATGTCGAGCCGCAAATCCACCGGCCGCAGCCGCATCGTCTCGCCCGGAGTCTTCGCCAATATCGTCAGGGTAATCGAATCGCGCGGCTGCAGCGAGATGACCAGCCGATTGGCGGTCGCGGCGGGCACGCGCTCGAAAATCGAATGCGGTACGTCCTCGAAATGGATCACGATGTCGCCGATCTGGTCCTGCAGGCGCTTGCCGGTGCGCAGATAAAACGGCACCCCGGCCCAGCGCCAGGTGTCGATATGCGCTTTGATGGCAACGTAAGTCTCGGTGGCGCTGTCCGGTGCTATGCCGCGCTCTTCGAGATAGCCGATGACCGGTGCACCATTGACGGCGCCGGCGCGATACTGACCGCGCACCACGTTGTTGGCAACCTCATCGCCCGCGAGCGGCCGCAGCGCGCGCAGCACCTTGAGTTTCTCATCGCGCACCGCATCGGGGTGATTCGACACCGGCGGTTCCATCGCCATGATGCACAGCAGCTGCAGCAGATGATTCTGCACCATGTCGCGCAACGCACCGGTCTGATCGTAGAACGCGCCCCGGCCCTCGACACCGAGTTGCTCGCCGATCGTGATCTGGACGTGGCGAATGCGGCCCCGGCCCCATAGCGGCTCGAACAGCGCATTGCCGAAGCGCAGTGCCAGCAGGTTCTGCACCGCCTCCTTGCCGAGGTAATGATCGATGCGATAGATCTGCCTCTCGGGGAAGATCGCGCCGACGTTTTCGTTGATGTGATCGGCCGAGCTGCGGTCCGATCCCAATGGCTTCTCGAGCACCACGCGCGCCCCGGGGCTCACCAGATTGGCCGCGGCCAGATTCTGGCAGATGCTCATGAACAGCGACGGCGCGGTCGAGAGAAAGAACACCCGCACCGGCGCCGGATCCTGCGCCAGCTTGGCCGCGAGCTTCTGATAATCGTCCGGGTTGGTGGCGTCGAGGCACAGGTAGTCGAGCGTGCGGCTGAACGCGGTCCAGCGCGCCGCATCCAGCTCGGAAGGCAGATACTTCTTGCTGCTGTCCTCGACCTGGGCCAGATAGGCCTCGCGCTCAATGCTGGTGCGCGCAACGCTCACAATGCGGGCATGCGCCGGAAATTGCCCGGCGACGAAGCGCCGGAACAGCGCCGGCAACAGCTTGCGCATGGCCAGATCGCCCGTGCCGCCGAACAGCACCAGATCGAAGTCCTGCAGCTGCTTTGGGACCGCAGCGCTGCTCTTCGCGGGGGACAAACCAACTCCTTGCATGCCATGGCGTGCAGACGTCCGTAGCGGGGCCGATGCACGTACCACGCCAAGTGCTGCGTGGGCTGCGGATTCTATGCCATAGTCGTGGCACAGCACATGCAGATACTCAGGCCGTGACCGCCGCGCAAGTTCCGATCCCACCGCTCCACGAGCGCATCGCTGATGTGACAGCGCGCATCCGCAGTCGCAGCGAGAGTTCACGCGCGGACTACCTGCGCCGCATGCGGCTGGCCCACTCGGCCGGCGTGGCTCGCGGCCGGCTCGGCTGCACCAACCTCGCCCATGGCTTCGCCGCCGCCGGCAACGCCGACAAGGAGGCGCTGCGCCGATTGACCTGGCCCAACATCGGCATCGTCTCGGCTTACAACGATCTGCTGTCGGCGCACCAGCCGCTCGAGAGATTTCCGGCGCTGATCAAGATGGCGGCGCGGGAGGCCGGTGCGGTGGCGCAGTTCGCCGGCGGCGTGCCGGCCATGTGCGACGGCATCACCCAGGGAATGCCGGGGATGGAGCTGTCATTGTTCAGTCGCGACGTGATCGCGATGGCGACTGCCGTGGCGCTCAGCCACGACATGTTCGATGCGGCGCTGTGTCTGGGCGTATGCGACAAGATCGTACCGGGGCTGTTGATCGGCGCGCTCTCGTTCGGACATCTGCCGGTGTTGTTTGTTCCGGGAGGCCCCATGCCCTCCGGGCTAGCCAACCGCGACAAGGCACACATGCGCCAGCTGCATGCGCAGGGCAAGGCCGACCGCAGCGCGCTGCTCGAGTCGGAGGCTCAGAGCTATCACGCGCCGGGCACCTGCACCTTCTATGGCACCGCCAACACGAACCAGCTGCTGATGGAGGTGCTGGGTCTGCATCTGCCGGGCGCCGCTTTCGTGCCGCCGAATACACCGCTGCGCGACGCCTTGACACGCGCGGCCGCCCGACGCGTCGCCGGCATCACCGCGCTGGGTGAGCACTACCTGCCCTTGTGCGATACGCTCGATGAACGCGCCATCGTCAACGCGATCGTCGGTCTGCTGGCCACCGGCGGCTCAACCAATCACACGATTCATCTGGTCGCGATCGCACGCGCCGCGGGCATCGTCATCAATTGGGACGATTTCAGCGAGCTCTCGGGCAGCGTGCCGCTGATGGCGCGCATCTATCCGAATGGCAGCGCCGACGTCAATGACTTCCAGGCCGCGGGGGGCGTCGGCTTTTTGATTCGCGAGCTGCTCGGCGCCGGACTATTGCACCCCGATACGCAGACCGTGATGGGTGGCGGGCTGGCGGCCTACACGCGGCAACCGCTGCTGGTCGAGGGCGCGCTGCAATGGCAGGCGGCCCCCGCGCACAGCGGCGATCTGCAGGTGCTGCGGCCGCTCGCCGATCCGTTCTGCGCCGATGGCGGCTTGAAGCTGCTGTGCGGCAATCTCGGCCGCGCCGTGATCAAGACCTCGTCCCTGGCCGCCGAACAGCGCGTGGTCGAGGCCCCGGCGCTGGTGTTCGACACTCAGCACGCGGTGGCGGCGGCCTTTGACAGCGGCCGTCTCGAGCGCGACGTGATCGTCGTGCTGCGCTTTCAGGGGCCGCGCGCCAACGGCATGCCGGAGCTGCATGCCCTGACCCCGGCGCTCGCGGTATTGCAGACGCGCGGCCACCATGTCGCGCTGGTGACCGATGGGCGCATGTCCGGCGCCTCGGGCAACGTGCCGGCCGCGATTCACGTAACGCCCGAATGCCTCAATGGCGGACCGCTCGCACGCGTACGCGACGGCGACCTGATCCGGCTCGACAGCTTCGACGGCAGGCTCGAGGCCAAAGTTCCGTTGCACACCTGGCAGCAGCGCGTGCCGGCCCAGCCGGATCTGGACGGCAACGCCTTCGGCCTGGGCCGGGAGCTGTTCAGCACGTTTCGCGCCGTGGCCGGGGATGCCGAAAGCGGTGCCCTGTCGGTGCACGCATGAGCACCGACATGCGCGATCTGCTGGCGATCGCACCGGTGATCCCGGTTCTGACCGTGCAGCGCCTCGAAGACGCCGTGCCGCTGGCACTGGCGCTGCAGCGCGGCGGCCTGCGCGTACTGGAGGTGACGCTGCGCACGACCTGCGCGCTTGCGGCCATCGACGCCATGCGCTCGGCGGCCGGCGAGGCCATCATCGGCGCCGGCACGCTCACACGCGCGCGCGACTTCGCCGACAGTGCGGCGGCCGGCGCACAGTTTGCAGTGACACCGGGACTGACCAGCGAACTCATCCGCGCCGCCGGCGATGCCAGCATCCCGCTGCTGCCCGGAATCATGACGCCCACCGAGTTGATCGCGGCGCGCGCTGCCGGCTTCAATGCCTGCAAGCTGTTCCCGGCCCAGCAGGCCGGTGGCGTCGAGATGCTCAAGGCACTGGCTGGTCCGTTTCCGGATCACGTATTCTGTCCCACCGGCGGGATCACGCGTGACAACGCCGCGCAATTCCTGGCGCTGCCCAATGTGCTGTGCGTCGGCGGCTCCTGGGTCGCGCCGGCCGCGGCCATCGCGGCGCATGACTGGGGCCGCATCGAGGCGCTGGCTCGGGATGCCGCCAAATTGCGGCGCGGGACATAACGAACACAGGCCCGCCCTGCGCCGCGAGGCTTGCCTTGTGCGGCCACTACGGCGAGACTAGCGTGGCGTCACTGTCAATTGCCGATCCCTTCATGCCTTCAGCCGCTGCACCGTTCTGCTCCGCGCGCCTGCGCCGTCGCATCGCGATGCTCATGGCCGTGGCGGTACTGTGTGCCGGCATAGCCCAGGCCGGGCACTTTCACAAGCTCGAGCTCAGACAGCACGGCGATGTGCACCTGCAGTGCATGCTGTGCATGTACTCGGCCGGCACCGCCGGGCCCCCCGATGTGGTGCGGCTGGCGCAAGGAGCCATCGCTCACCGCGGTTATGCCCTGCCCGCCACAGCGCCGGACGTACAGGACGCCGCGCTAGCGTCCTATGACGCGCGCGGGCCACCGCCAGCCTGATCCTGTCGGCTCACCCGCCGCGGTGAGCTCAAGCCCTTTTCGGCTCACGACGGATTGCATCCGCCCGCGAGCCTGTCGCTTATGCAGGATTCCGACCTATGCGCTGTGTCAATGCCCGTTTCATACTCGTCGGCAGCGTGAGCTCGCTGCTGGCCACCGCGGCGGTGCAGGCCGCGGGCGATGATCTCGCCGTCGCGGCGGCACCCACCGCGGCGTCGCCCGCCGCTGCGCCGCAGTCCACCGCCGATGCGGCTGGCGCTGCCAGCAGCCAGGTGCTCGACACCGTCGTGGTCACGGCGCAAAAACTCAATGAGAAGCGCGCCGCGATCGAGACCCAGACCGGGGCATCGACCTACACCATCGACGATGCGGCGATCGCGGCGTCCCCGGGCGGCGGCAACGTACAGATGAATCAGATCCTGCTGCAGGCGCCTGACGTGGTGCAGGATTCCTTCGGCCAGATCCATGTGCGCGGTGATCACAACGATCTGCAGTACCGTCTCAATGGCATCATCCTGCCCGAGGGCATCAGCGTTTTCGGGCAATCGCTGAGTCCGCGACTGATCTCCTCGTTGAGCCTGGTCACGGGCGCGCTGCCGGCCGAATATGGACTGCGCACCGCCGGCATCGTCGACATGACGACCGGCAGCGGTCTGCTGCAGCCCGGCGGCACGGTCTCGGTCTATGGCGGCAGCCATGAGACTTTCGAGCCGAGCGCCGAATATGCCGGCAGCTCCGGCAATCTCAGCTATTTCGTGTCAGCCGACCTGCTGCGCAACGATCTGGGCATTGAGTCGCCCGACGGCAGCTCCGATCCGCTGCACGATCACGCCTCCCAAACCCACGCTTTCGGCTACTTCGAGGACATTCTCGATTCCGACAATCGCCTGTCACTGGTCCTGGGTGCATTCAACGGTCAGTACCAGATTCCGAACCAACGCGGTCTGCAGCCAAGCGGCATTCCCGGCGTCACCGGGCTGGGACCTGGGGGCGTGCTCGAAGCCAACGGTGAGAGCACTTTCCTGAGCAACAATCTGAATGAGAATCAACACGAGCTCACGCAATACGGGATTTTGAGCTGGCAGCACTCCCAGGGCGCGCTCGACTGGCAGAGCTCCTTGACCGGCCGCTACACCAGCCTCGACTTCGAACCCGATTGGACCGGGGATCTGCTGTACAACGGCATTGCTCAGAACGCCTTCAAGGAAGACACCGCCTTTGGCTGGCAGACCGACAGCGCCTACCACCTCAACGACAGCCACACGCTGCGCGCCGGGGTCTATCTGCAGCACGACAACTCGGTCAGCAACACCACCTCGCAGGTGCTGCCCATCGACGCCGGCGGCGTGCAGACCAGCGATATTCCCCTGGGCATCCCCGACAACGGTGAGCAGACGCAGTGGATCGAGAGCCTGTATCTGCAGGATGAGTGGAAGGCGCTGTCGAACCTGACGATCAATTACGGCCTGCGCGCCGATCATTACAACGCCTATTCCAGCGGCGGCCAACTCAGCCCGCGAGTCAACGCGGTCTGGGACCTGCCCTCGGGCACGACCGTGCACGGCGGCTACTCGCGCTACTTCACACCGCCGCCGTTCGAGCTGGTCGGCAGCGAAACCTTCACGAAATTCGCCGGCACCAGCGCCGAGCCCACCGGCTCGGTCACCACCGATACCCCGCCCTCGGCCGAGCGTGCCGATTACTACGACTTCGGCGTGCAGCAGAAGCTGCTCGGCAAGAGCCTGACGCTCGGCGTCGACAGCTACTACGAGAGCTCACAGAACCTGATCGACGAGGGGCAATTCGGCGCACCGATCATTCTGACGCCGTTCAACTATCGGGTCGGCCGCATCGCCGGGCTGGAGTTCAGCAGCAACTACACCAGCAATGCTTTTTCGGCCTATGGCAATCTGGCCTTTCAGACCGCCAAGGGCAAAGGCATCGAGTCCTCGCAGTTCAATTTCAGCCAGCAGCAGCTCGCCTACATCGCCGACAACTACATCCATCTCGATCATGAGGAGCGGGTCTCGGCTTCGAGCGGCGTATCCTATTCGTGGATGGACACGCGCTTGAGTGCGGATATGATTTTCGGCACCGGACTGCGCGACAACCTCGATCTGGCAGACGGCTTCGTCATTCCAAATGGCGATCACACTCCCAGCTATACGCAGTTCAATCTCGGCGCCACTCATGCCTTTCATTTCAACAGCCCCGGTGCGCTCACCGCACGCTTCGATGTGATCAATCTGTTCGACAAGGTGTATGAGATCCGCAGCGGCAACGGCATCGGGGTGTTTGCGCCGCAGTACGGCGCGCGCCGCGGGCTGTTCTTCGGCCTGTCCAAGGAATTTTAGCGTCTTTGCGCCCGCGAGCGATCGCGCAATGCGCCGGTGCCGCGCTAACATAGCTGCCGGCACGCAACCCAGACAGGAACCCCAAAATGTCGGATCTCTGGCAGACCATAGCGCTGGGCATCATCGAGGGCATCACCGAGTTTTTGCCGGTATCGAGTACCGGGCACCTGTTGATCGCCGAGCATTGGCTCGGCGAGCGCTCGGAGTTGTTCAACGTCGCGATCCAGGCCGGCGCCATCCTGGCCGTGGTTTTCATCTACTGGAACCGCTTGCTGACGCTGTTCACGCGCCTGGACGATCCCGGCAATCGCGACTACCTGGCCAAGTTGACCGTGGCCTTCCTGATCACTTCGATCTTCGGCTTCATCGCCACCCGGCTCGGCTTCAAGCTGGCCGACGCCGTGCGGCCCATTGCGCTGGCGCTGATCATCGGCGGCGTGGCGATCCTGGCGATCGAGCGACTGATCGCCAACCGGCCGCTGGTCACCAACGTGACCTGGAACGTGGCCCTGTGGGTCGGCGCGTGCCAGATCCTCGCGGCGATTTTCCCGGGTACCTCGCGCTCGGCGGCCACGATCTTCGCGGCCATGCTCGCCGGCCTGACCTCCCGGCCTGCGGCCACGGAATTTGCCTTCCTGGTGGGCATTCCGACCATGTTCGCCGCCACCGGCTATGAGCTGCTCAAGACGCGCGGCGAAGCCGGCAGCGAAGACTGGACGGCACTCGCGATCGGTTTCGTGGTCTCTGGAGTGGTGGCCTTCGTGGCGGTGAAATGGCTGCTGCGCTATATCCAGACGCATCGCTTTACGGTGTTCGCCTGGTATCGCATCGCACTGGGCCTCGCGCTGCTGCTGATCAATCTGGATTGAAGCGCTGCGATTTGGCTGCGCCATATTAAATGTTGTTAACTAATCATTGGTTAACGATCAGGACGGTTAACTACCGCGCGGCGCTCGTTGCCGCCGTCACCCTCGCAGCCGTGCGCACGACAGGCGCGCGGCGCATCGTTGATATGTGAATGGATAGAGCATGAACTCCCCAACTCTTGACCATGAGGTAACGGCGGGTGGTCCTGGCGCGGGCAGGCGCTGGCGCAGGCTCTGGTGGACCGTCGGCATCGTGGTGCTGGTGGTGCTGATCGTCCTGGCGCTGCGCTACCGCGCCGCCATGGTCACTCCGCCGGGAGGCCGCTTCGGCGCCGGTGGACCGATCGCAGTCGGCGTCGCCAAAGTCAGCACCGGCGATGTGCCGATCACGGTCAATGCGCTGGGCACCGTGACGCCGCTCGCCACGGTAACGGTGCATCCGCAGATCAACGGTCCGCTGGTCAAGATCGCCTTCACCGAAGGCCAGATCGTCAAGGCGGGCGACCTGCTTGCATTGATCGATCCGCGTCCATTCCAGGCCGCGCTCGATCAGGCGCAAGGTCAGCTCAAGCGTGATCAGGCGCTGCTGGCCAATGCCAGGATCGATCTGGATCGCTACAAGACACTGCTGGCGCAGAACTCGGTGTCCGATCAGACCTACGCCACGCAGGTGTCGACGGTCGCGCAGGATGAAGCCACGGTCGCGTACGATCAGGCCACGGCCGAAGCGGCCCGAATCAATCTGGACTACTGCCGCATCACCTCGCCGGTGACCGGTCGCGTGGGCCTGCGTCAGGTCGACATCGGTAATCTGCTCACGGCCAATACCAGCACCATCGTCATCGTCACACAGATGCAGCCCATGTCGGTGCTGTTCACGGTGCCGGAGGACAGCGTCAGCAGCATCCTGGATCACCTGCACCACGACGAGAAGCTCACCGTGGACGCCTATGATCGCAGCCTCACCAGCAAGATCGCGACCGGTACGCTCACCAACTCGGACAATGAGATCGATACCACCACCGGCACACTCAAGCTGCGTGCCATGTTCGACAATGCCAAGCTCGAGCTGTTTCCGAACCAATTCGTCAACGCCCACCTGATTCTGGAGACGCTGCACGATCAGACCATCGTGCCCGGCGCGGCGCTGCAGAACGGCGCACAGGGCAGCTATGTCTATCTGGTGAACGCCAACAACACCGTCAGCATGCATCCGGTGGTGACCGGTCCATCGGCGGGCGATGTGGTCTCGATCACCAAGGGCCTCAGCAGCGGGCAAACCGTGGTGGTGGACGGCGCCGATCAGCTGCGCGACGGCGCCAAGATCGCGCTACCGCAGCAGGCCGCAGCCGGTGCGGCCCAGGGTGGCCATACGCGCCGCGGCGGCGCCAGCAGTGGCGGCGACAATGGTGGCGTCAATGGCGCCAGCAGCGGCAGTGGCGCCAGCAGCGGCAGTGGCGGCCAACACCGTCATCAGCGGCAGAACGGCGGTGACAGCAGCGGTAGCCCGCCAGCGGGCGGGGGGCCGCCGCCTACCTGAGG
>Ga0302324_100002280_pt1 | contig 44805 bp, 39 predicted proteins | sample Palsa_T0_1_FD_201949 | JGI IMG/M metagenome (GOLD analysis project Ga0302324, IMG submission 201949) | Peat permafrost microbial communities from Stordalen Mire near Abisko, Sweden - Palsa_T0_1 | ecosystem: Environmental > Terrestrial > Soil > Palsa > Peat permafrost | place: Sweden: Abisko... | reverse complement strand
GCATCTGAGAGTCCGCCAGATCGGCGATGACCACAATCGCAGCAAATTGCTTGCGGCCGGCGCTGGCTATCGCCGCGGTGCCGTCAGAGGCTACGTAGGCCGCAAACCCTGCATGCCGCAACTGCATTGACAACACGCCCGCCGCGACGGGCTCCGGATCGAATACTAGGACGGGTAACTTCATAAGTGGACGCGACTCTGTTTAATTCACGCAAGGCCACTTGCCCGCGAGTCCGTTGAGGCGTTGGATCAGGGTTGGAAAAAATAGACCAAGCCTGTCTTCGATCCGTTCGGCGTTGCGCATCGCCATCTTGGTGCGCTGCGGGTCGTGCAGCGTTTGTCCTGCGAAGATGACCAGATTACCGTCGTGTTTCATCGCAACAACGATGGCAGTCCCGAAAACTTGTCGAACGGTTTCGACGTGACGTTTCGCATCGGCGCTCTCGGCGACGAGGTTCATCACAAAAACTCCATTTGTGCCCAAGATCTGTTTCGTATTTTCAACGAACGAACGTTGGACCACCGCGTTGGCGATTCCCGTGTGATCGTAGGCATCGACCAAGACCGCGTTGATTCGTTCGCGTCGATCGGCCATTCGGGCGACGTGATCAGCGCCGTCGGCCTGGATGACGGTCAGGCGATCGTCATCCGGAGGCACCAAGAATTGAGATCTCAGCGCAAGCACGTCTGGATCGATCTCGACGGCGGTGATCCGTGTCGTGGGTAGATAACGGTGGCAATATTTGACCAAGGACCCACCGCCAAGCCCAATGATTAAGATCTGCTTTGGGCGGGGCTGAAATGCTAGAAAGCCCATCATCTTACGAGTGTATTCGTTCACCAATGCGTACGGATCATCTATCCGCATCTCGCTTTGAGCGCATCCGTCGAGCGCGAAACGCATCGATCGGTATTCGAATTCCTCGATCAAGAATGCTTTCTTGTAGGTGCCATCCAATAGGCCGTTAAACAACAGATCGCGCGACGTACCGGCAGGTTCGGAAAACTTAAACACCGTGTTTCGGTCGCTGGTCAGCCCGCCAAGCACTAACAGCTTGTTGGCTAACTTGTTCAATGCGCGGTGCTCTTGCAGCTCTTGCCTATTCGAATCGATGTCTCTTTCACCGTCTCGATTGCCTTGACGCGCTCGATTGCGAGTGCCAGGGTTGCGGTTAAATTGTCTGCTCCGAGCCTGCGAATCAGGCCGGCGCGCTCGAGTTTACGCAGCACGTTCGGGCGCACCTCGCTCAAGAGCACGGTGGCACCGTGCTTGAGAAAATCGGTGATGATCTCTTCGATCGCGGAAATGCCTGTGGCATCCACGAACGGAACATGGCTCATGCGCAGGATCAGGGTCGTCGCCGGCCGTTGAATGTGAGCGAGCGTTCGCTCGAGCTTCTCAGCTGCCCCAAAGAACAATGGGCCTTCGATGCTGTAGACCACCGCTCCCGCGGGCGGGGAGCCAGCCGGAAGCCTGTTATCGGCGTTGTCTTCCGCGGTACTCTCAACCTGAGCCTCGACATTCACCGCGAGTGACATTCGCCGCATAAAGAACAATGCCGCTAGAATAACTCCCACGTTGACCGCAACCACTAAGTCGACGAAGACGGTGAGTGAAAAGGTGATCACAAGCACCGCCACGTCGGTGGCTGGTGACCCGCGCACAAGCCTTATGATGTGTGGTATCTCGCTCATATTCCAGGCGACCACGAAGAGAATGGCGGAAAGGCAGCACAGCGGGACCGCTGAGGCGAGCGGAGATAGCAGCAAAATGACCAGAATCAGGAATCCCGAATGCACCATTCCGGCAAGGGGACTCGTGGCGCCGTTACGAATATTGGTGGCCGTGCGCGCAATGGCGCCGGTCGATGCAAAACCACCGAACAAAGGTGCGACGATATTGGCGATCCCCTGCCCAATGAGTTCCTGGTTGGAATTGTGTTTAGTTCCCGCCATGCCGTCAGCGACCACTGCAGAGAGGAGTGACTCGATCGATCCCAGCAAGGCAATCGCGAAAGCCGGCCCCACTAATGAGATCACTTGTGCGAGCTGGATGGGGGGTAGCGCGAAGGAGGGCAGGCTGCGGGGAATGCCGCCGAAAGCGGAGCCGATCGTTGCGACGCCCTGAAATTTGAAATATGACTGCATTGCCGTGATGGCGATCATCGCGACGAGGGGCGCGGGAATTCGCTTCAGGTAGCGCGGGCCGGCGATCAAAATCGCGAGCGCCAACAAGGCGAGCCCCGTAGTGGCTAAATTAATCGTTGGGAGCGCCTGCGCTAAAACGAAGAGCTTTTCGTGGAAGTGCAGTCCCGATGGCGCGGGCGATAACCCAAAGAAATCCTTCCATTGGCCCACGAAAATGATGACGCCGATGCCTGCCGTGAATCCTACGATGACGGGACTAGGGATGAACTTGATCACAGCGCCCAATCGTGCGGCCCCAAAGGCCACTAAAATGATTCCGGCCATGAAGGTTGCGATCTGCAAACCCGCGATGCCGTGTTGCGCCGTAATAATCGAGAGCACCGCGATAAATGCGCCGGTCGGCCCCGCGATTTGCAATCGTGTACCGCCAAAGAGCGAGGTTAAGAGGCTGGCGACGATCGCCGTGTAGAGGCCCTGCTCCGGGCGAGCACCAGAGGCAATCGCGAAGGCCATGGCCAGTGGCAACGCTACGACGCCTACCACAACACCCGCGATCAGGTTGTTGGCGATGTGTTTACGGGACCACAAACCGGCCGCTTTCGCTTCAAGCAGGGCAATCATTAGATGTATTCAATCTGCAAAGAAGACCCCTTGGGTGAGGGTCATCACAGTAACTCTTAAATCATGGTTTATCAATGTTAAAGTATGTATAATGATGTTTAAAACATGATAACTGCATCTCAACTTCGCGCTGCGCGCGCCCTGCTGGGCATTGACCAGCCCACCCTTGCCCAACGCTCAACCCTGTCGCTGCCGACCATCCAAAGAATGGAAACAAGTGACGGCGTGATTAGGGGAAACGTGGATTCATTAGTGAAGGTGATCCACGCTCTGGAAGACATGGGCGTCGAACTTATTGGCGAGGGCAGCACGAGTTCTGGTGGGGGTCGCGGCGTACGGTTACGCGAGGCAGCGGTTCGCGAGACATTGCGAAAATAGAAACTCGGTACGGTTCAACCTGCGATGCGATGAAGTCGCGTCCTTGGCGGTTTCGTCCTTAAAGTCCACGTCGCGCCAACGCAGCGCGAGTGCTTCACTACACCGCGGGGCCGATTCCAATAGGAAGGCAATGAGGGACTCGTAGAGAGGTACAATCGGGTAGCCGCGCCGGAGCTGCTTGAGGGCGTGGTGGCGTGCTCTTTTCAAGAACCGCTGACGAGCGCTCTTGTTGCGCGCGTTTCGATGAGCAACGCTTCGATCGCGAGGTCTCGCGAGCGAATCAAATCCTCGCGCCGAGCGGAGCGGAACAGGCGTTCCTGCTCATCGCCTTCGAAACGTCGATCACGCCCGCTGTCATAGATCGGGCGCTTGGCGCCCTTCATCGGATTCTTGGCGATCACGTAGTCCCAGCTGTCGATGGCCTTATGAATGACGGCGGACAGCAAATCCATCTCTCGATTGACCGTCGCCGGCTTCACTTGTTTGAGGCGAGCATTCTTAAACGCCGTCAGGTGAGTCGAACGCACCTCCTCAAAGGGCAGGTGCAGCCACTCAAGCGCCGTGCGTGCTTGGCGGCGCGCCTTCACCGGCTTCGGATTCTCGCCCCGGTCTTGCGCCTCCTTGAAGGCCTGACGGGCCCGGATGAGTTCGCCCCGGCTGTCCTCCAGCATTCCCTTGAGGCTGCAGACCTCGACGTCTTCCCCTTTGTGATCCACGCACTCCTCGAGGATGTATCGCTCGATCAATTGCGCCGTGGTGGTGCGGCGCGCCGCCGTGGTATTGACGGGCACGCCGCGCAGCTCATCGGCACGGGTGGTCGTGTCAAGGGCCTCGGCCTCTTCATAGGAATGAACGCGCAGGTATTGCGGCGGTCGCCCGCGCGTGCGGATGCGCACAAAGAGCTTCAATGGCCCGCGCGCGATGTCGGCCACGAGCTTCTTATGAAGCGATGTGCTTTAAACGCTCGCGAACCGACGGCCGTGGCACCGAATTGACACCGATTCACGCCTTTTGGGGCGGTTCCGGGCTCAAATTGCGGTTTTAATGGTCGGGGTGACAGGATTTGAACCTGCGACCTATACGTCCCGAACGTAGCGCTCTACCAGTCTGAGCTACACCCCGAATCAGCGGCGAAATCAGTTCTTGCGTGCCACGGCGAACTTTGCCAGTTCGCTCAAACCTTCTTTGAAAGCGGTTTCGGGAAGGGGTGCCAGCGCAGCAAGCGCCTGATCTACCTCGCTTTGAGCGAGGCGCGCAGTGTACGCAAGCCCCCCTAAGCTTGCAACGGCACGCGTGATTTCAGCCAACTGACCCAGACCGCCGTGCTCGATGGCATGCCGGATCATGGCCCGCTCGTCGTCATTCCCGTGCTGCATTGCGTAAATCAGGGGTAGAGTGGGCTTTCCCTCCGCCAGGTCGTCCCCCAGGTGTTTCCCCAAGCTGGATTCATCGGCCTGGTAGTCGAGCGCGTCATCGACCAGCTGAAATGCCGTCCCTATATGCCGCCCATACTTTGCCAGCGACTCTTCGATCAGGGGTGGGGCGTCGCTCAGGACGGCCGCGATTTGCGCTCCTGCCTCGAAAAGACAGGCCGTCTTGCGGCGAATGACGTCGATGTAGCGTGCTTCGGTGGTGTGTGGGTCACGCGCGTTCATGAGCTGCAGAACCTCGCCCTCGGCGATGGCATTCGTGGCATCGGCGAGAATCCGCATGATGCGCATGCGATCCAGCGTGACCATCATTTGGAAGGCGCGCGAATACAGGAAATCGCCGACCAATACGCTGGTGGCGTTGCCGAACACCTCGTTGGCGGTGTCGCGCCCGCGGCGCAGCGAGGAGCCGTCGACCACGTCGTCGTGCAGCAGGGTGGCGGTGTGGATGAACTCGATGATGGCGGCGGCGTCGATATGCCGGTCGGCCGCATGGCCGCAGGCCCGGGCGGCGAGAAGCACCAACAGGGGGCGCAGCCGCTTGCCGCCTGAATAAATAATGTAGGTCGCGACCTGGTCGACCAGCGCTACTTGACTGTGCAGACGCCGTTTGACGACCCTGTCGACGGCCTCAAAATCAGCAGTTACCAACCCACGAATCTGTTCTAGTGTCATGAAGGGCTCAAGCGAATACGCCATGGTACCTAAGATTGCCCTGGCTAGGGCGACGCGGTGGGCCCGCCAGCCGCGGGTCGGAGTCGCCAGTTTGACCTAAAGACCGTCAACCCGTAGAATCCGCGGCTCTTTGCGGCCCTCTCAAGCCGCTCTCGGAGTCCCAACAATGTATGCCGTGATTGCCACGGGCGGTAAACAGTACCGCGTTCAAGAAGGTGCCGTGGTGCGTATCGAGAAGCTCGACGCAGACCAGGGTGCCAGCGTCGAATTCGATAAGGTGCTGCTCGTGGGCGCCGGATCTTCGGTGACCATCGGTGCCCCCTATGTGGGTTCGGCGAAAGTGGTCGCTACGGTGGAGAGCCATGGCAAGGGCGACAAGGTTCGCATTGTCAAGTTCCGCCGCCGTAAACATTACAAGCGCGAGAAGAACCATCGGCAGCCCTATACCGATGTGAAGATCACGCAGATAGTCGGTTAGTTCTCAGGAGACACCCTCATGGCACATAAAAAAGCGGGCGGCAGTACTCGTAACGGCCGCGATTCCCACTCCAAGCGTCTGGGCGTCAAGAAATTCGGCGGAGAGGACGTGCTCGCGGGCAACATCCTGATCCGTCAGCGCGGAACGGTGTACCGCCCCGGCGTGAATGTCGGGATCGGCACCGATCACACCCTGTTCGCCAAGGCCCACGGGGTCGTGGAGTTTCAGGTCAAGGGCGCCGAGCAGCGCACCTACGTCAACGTCGTTACCAAGTAGCGATGCCGGCGAGCCCAATTCTGCAATAGAAAGGGTTCGCCGACTGAAACCGTAAAGGGGGTAGGGCAACCTGCCCCCTTTTTGTTTATGCGTCGGTAGCGCAGCGGGATACATCAATGAAATTCGTCGACGAAGCCAAGCTCAAGGTGCAGGCCGGCAACGGCGGCCGCGGCTGCGTGAGCTTTCGCCGCGAGAAGTTCGTGCCCTTCGGCGGTCCTGACGGCGGCGACGGTGGGGACGGCGGCAGCGTGTACCTGCGGGCCGTCGAGGGCATGAATACTCTGGCCGATTTTCGCATCTCGCGCACCTATAGGGGCCAGAACGGCGAAAGCGGCAGCGGCAACGACTGCACCGGGCATGGCGGCGACGATATCTATGTGTCTATCCCGGTCGGCACCGTGGTGAGCGATCAGGACACCGGCGAGCAGCTCGGAGATCTGGCCGCCGAGGGGCACACCTTGCTCGTGGCCAAGGGCGGCAAGGGCGGATGGGGCAATACTCGCTTCAAATCCAGCACCAATCGCACTCCACGTAAATCGGGCCTGGGGCTGGCCGGCGAGAAACGCCAGCTCATGCTCGAGCTGAAGCTGATTGCCGACGTGGGATTGTTGGGATTGCCTAATGCAGGCAAGTCCACGTTGATCCGCGCCGTCTCATCGGCACGACCCAAAGTCGCGGATTATCCCTTCACCACCCTGTACCCCAATTTGGGGGTGGTCACCGCGGGTCCCGGGCGCAGCTTCGTGATGGCGGATATCCCCGGTCTGATCGAGGGGGCGGCCGACGGTGCGGGTCTCGGCATTCGCTTCCTGAAACACCTGCAGCGCACCCGCGTGCTGCTGCACCTCATCGACATCGCGCCGCCCGATCCCGATGCGGATCCGGTCAAGGATGCGCGCACCATTGTCGGGGAGCTCAAGAAGTTTGCCGCTGACCTCGGCGCCAAGGAGCGCTGGCTGGTGATCAATAAGATCGATCTATTGGAGCCGGCGGAAGTCGAGCGGCGCACCAAGGATATCGTGCGGCGTCTGCGCTGGAAGGGTCCGGTGATGCGAATTTCCGGCGCCACCGGCGCCGGAACGGACGAGCTGAAGCAGGCGGTGATGCGCTATCTCGAAGAGCACCCGCGCGCCGCGGCGCCGGCTACTTAGCGAGCGCGCGAACCTGCTTGGTGAGGCGGCTCTTATGACGAGCGGCCTTATTGCGGTGAATGATGCCCTTGTTGACCATGCTGTCGATCACCGGGGTCGCGGCGGCGAGGGCGGAGGCAGCCTCTTCATGCTTGCCGGCCTTGAGCGCGAGGGTGGCCTTGCGGATGGCGCTGCGCAGCTGCGAGGTGAGCGCGTCGTTACGGGCTCGATGCACCGTCGACTGTCGGGCAGCTTTTTCAGCAGATTTCGTATTCGCCAAGCGCAGACTCCTTCACTGGACTCGAGGCCCGATTCGGACCCCAAAAGAGCCGCGTAGCTTGCCGATTGGCCGAGCCCTTGTCAATTACCGTGCCCGGGAATCCGCCTGAGTGTCCTGCGGCGCTTGCTATAGTGGGCCAGTGGATATTGGGAAACCTGAGTATAATCACGGCCTTTCGCCATGGAACTAGTTCGCGGCCTACACAATATCTCGCGGCGCCATCGAGGCTGCGTGCTGACCGTGGGCAACTACGACGGCGTGCATCTGGGTCACCAGCACATGATTGGCGTGCTCAAAGCGCGCGCCGCCGAATTACGCTGCGCGGCAACCGTGCTGGTATTCGAGCCGAGTTCGAAGGAGTTCATCGATCCCGATGGTGCTCCACCGCGCTTGACGCGCTGGCGGGAGAAGTTCCTTGCGCTGGCCGCGCAGGGAGTGGAGCGCTTGGTGACCTTGCGTTTCGATGACTGTATGCGCGCCATGACGCCGCGCTCCTTCATCGATGCATTGATCGTCGAGAGGCTCGGCGTCCGGCACATGGTGGTCGGCGATGATTTTCGCTATGGCAGCAATGCCGGGGGCACGATCCAGAGCCTGCGAATCGCGGGCGCGGCCCATGGATTTGGCGTCGAACAAATAGAGCCCTTCGTTTTCGATGGGGTGCGGGTGAGCAGCACCGCAGTGCGCGAGCGATTGGAACTCGCCGATTACCCCGGCGCGGCACGCTTGCTGGGGCACCCGTACCGCATGATGGGCCGGGTGGCGCCGGGCCGTCAGTTGGGCCGCACACTCGGCTTCCCGACGGCGAATCTGCGATTGATGCGCCGCAAGTCGCCGGTGTGGGGCATATTGGCGGTGTGGGTTCACGGGATCGCCGCGCGTCGACTGCCTGGGGTGGCGAGCCTCGGGACCCGGCCTACGGTGAACGGAATCGAGCCCTTGCTCGAAGTGCATGTGTTCGATTTTTCCGGCGATCTTTATGGCCGGGCCATCGAAGTGGAGTTCGTCGCCAAGCTGCGCGATGAAGTCAAATTCGATTCCTTGGATGCGTTGGTTGTGCAAATGAAGATGGATGACGCGCAGGCGCGCGATATTTTGTCGAAAGCGGACGGTGGCTGATTACCATGGTTGATTACAAAGCGACGATTAACTTGCCGAACACGGGCTTCCCGATGAAGGCGGATCTTGCCAACCGCGAGCCCGGAATGCTCGAGGGGTGGGAACGCGACGGCCTGTACGAGAAAATTCGTGCCGCCGCCAAGGGCCGGCCGCCCTTCGTGTTGACCGACGGTCCGCCCTACGCGAACGGCGCCATCCATTTGGGTCACGCCGTCAACAAAATCCTCAAGGACATCATCGTCAAGTCGCGCACCTTGGACGGCTACGATGCACCCTACGTCCCCGGCTGGGATTGTCACGGGCTGCCCATCGAAATGCAGGTCGAGAAGACGCATGGGCGCGTCGGACAGAAGATCGACGCCAAGTCGTTTCGTGCGGCCTGCCGCGAATACGCGCACAAGCAGATCGACGCGCAGCGCAGCGATTTCAAGCGGCTGGGGGTGCTCGGCGATTGGGATCATCCCTACATGACCATGGCGCCGCGCTTCGAAGCCGATCAGCTGCGTGCCTTCGCCCTCATCATCAAGAACGGCCATTTGTACAAGGGCTACAAGCCCGTGCACTGGTGCATGAACTGTCGCTCGGCCCTGGCGGAGGCGGAAGTCGAGTACGACGACAAGACTTCGCCGACCGTCTACGTGCGGTTTCCGGTCATCGATTGCTCCGATCTGGGGCAGCGTTTCGGGATCGGTGCGGGGGATGCTAGGAATACCGACGCCCAATGCCAGGAGACGCCCACATCGCTGGCCATTTGGACCACGACTCCCTGGACGCTGCCGGCGAATCGCGCCGTGGCGGTACACCCGCAGTTCGACTATGCGCTGGTCGAGTTCGACCTAGGCGGCGGCGCCGAACGACTGATTCTGGCGAGCGAACTGGTCGACTCAGTCATGAAGTCGTTGGGGATTGCCTATTGGGTTCAGATCGCAACCGTCAAAGGCGCGGCGCTCGAGCATGTGCTTCTGCAGCACCCTTTCTATGATCGGCAAGTGCCGGTGGTTCTGGGCGAGCATGTCACTCTGGATGCCGGCACCGGCGCAGTGCACACCGCTCCCGGACATGGCTTGGATGACTACATCGTCGGCCGCCGCTATGGCCTCGAGATCGATAACCCGGTGGGCGGTGACGGCCGATTCCTGCCTTCGACGCCGCTGTTTGCCGGCGAGCAGGTATTCGACGCCAATGCACACGTGATCAAGGTTCTTCTCGACGGCGGCCGCTTGCTGAAGGATGAGCCGTATCATCATTCCTATCCGCATTGCTGGCGCCACAAGACAGCGGTGATTTTTCGCGCGACACCGCAGTGGTTCATCAGCATGGAGCAGGCGGGTCTGCGCAAGGGCGCGCTCGAAGCCATCTCGCACGTCGATTGGATGCCCGCCTGGGGCGAGCAGCGCATCAGCAGCATGATCGCCGTCCGCCCCGACTGGTGCGTGTCGAGACAACGCACCTGGGGCGTGCCCATCCCGTTGTTCGTCGACAAGGTGTCGGGCGAATTGCATCCGCGCACCGCGGAACTCATCGAGGAGGTCGCTCTGCGGGTGGAGAAGCATGGCATCGACGCCTGGTTTGATCTGGACGCCACAGCGCTGCTGGGTTCCGAGGCGAGCCAGTACGACAAGGCCACCGACGTCATGGACGTGTGGCTCGATTCCGGCATGGTGCATCACTGCGTGTCGCAGTCTCGTCCGGAAATCACAGTGCCCGCCGATCTGTATCTGGAAGGCTCGGATCAACACCGCGGCTGGTTCCACAGCTCGCTTCTCACCTCGGTGGCCATGCATGGCCGCGCACCGTATCGAGGCGTGCTGACGCACGGCTTCACCGTCGATGAGAAGGGCCGCAAGATGTCCAAATCCATCGGCAATACGCTGGTGCCGCAGAAGCTGACCAGCACTCTGGGTGCGGATGTCGTGCGCCTGTGGGTGGCGGCGACCGATTACGCCAATGAGATGAGCGTGTCGGATGAGATCCTGAAGCGCATGGCGGATTCCTATCGCCGTATGCGCAATACGCTGCGGTTTCTCCTGGGCAATCTGCACGGTTTCGATCCAGCGCAGCATGCCGTGGCGTTCGATGATCTGGTGGCCATCGATCAATGGGCGATCGCCAAGGCGTTCACCTTGCAGAACGATGTGGTTACGGCTTACCGAAATTACGAATTCCACGATATCTATCAGAAAGTCCACAATTTCTGCGTGGTCGAACTCGGTGGATTCTATTTGGACATCATCAAGGACCGGCTCTACACCACCGGTGCGAGCAGCGCGCCGCGCCGATCGGCGCAGACGGCCATGTACCACGTGGCGCAAGCCATGGTGCGCTGGCTGGCGCCCATCCTGAGCTTCACCGCTGAAGAGGTCTGGGGCTTCCTGCCGGGCGCGCACAACGAGTCGGTGTTCCTGAACGTGTGGCATCAGTTTCCCGCGGGCGCCGAACGCGTGCCGGCCATCGACTGGGCCGCACTGATCGCCCTGAAGGCGGATGTGGCGCGGGACCTCGAGCGTCTACGCGCGGCGGGGGATATCGGTGCGCCGCTCGAGGCCGAAGTGACCGTGTATGCTCCGGCGGCGCAAGCCGGCCGTTTCGCGGCGCTGCGTGACGAACTGCGCTTTTTGCTGATTACCAGCCAGGCGCGCGTCATCGAGACCGATACGCCGCCCGATTCGACGGTTCCAACCAGCGAACCCGGCGTCTGGATCGAGGTCAAACCCAGCAGCCAGCCCAAATGCGTGCGCTGCTGGCACCTGCGCAGCGATGTCGGCAGCGACCCGCGGCACCCGGAACTGTGCGCGCGCTGTGTCGTCAACGTCGAGGGTCCCGGTGAGGAGCGTCATTACGCATGATCAGTGAAGAGAAACGCGGCCGTGCCGTGGCCTGGCTGCTGCTGTCGGCCTGCGTGGTGCTGGCGGACCAGGTCTCCAAGGCCTATATCACGCGGCATTTCATGGAGTTCGAGTTCACTCGAATCCTGGCCGTGTTGGATATTACCTGCATGCACAACGTCGGCGCCGCCTTCAGCTTTCTCGCCTCGGCGTCCGGCTGGCAGCGATGGCTGTTCATCGGCCTTGCCGGCGCGGTCAGCATCGGCATCATCATCTGGCTGATCAGGCTGCCGCGCGGCACTCATGCCTTGCTCGCGGCGGGCCTCGCCCTGGTGCTCGGCGGGGCGCTCGGTAATGTCATTGACCGGATCCGCCTGGGGTATGTCATCGATTTCATACACTTTCATTGGGATCGAGCGTATTTTCCTGCATTCAACGTGGCGGATTCGGCGATCACCGTCGGAGCTGCCTGCCTGTTGTTGGATGCCTTATTCGAATCGAAACGGAAAACCTGATGCAAATCTACTTAGCCAATCCGCGCGGATTCTGCGCCGGTGTGGACCGCGCGATCGACATCGTCGAGCGGGCCATCGTGTTGTTCGGCGCGCCGATCTATGTGCGCCACGAAGTCGTCCACAACAAGTACGTCGTGGATCGCCTGCGCACCATCGGCGCGATCTTCGTCGATGAATTGCACGAGGTGCCGGACGGCGCCACGGTGATTTTCAGCGCCCACGGCGTGCCTCGCGTGGTGCAGCAAGAAGCCCAGCGCCGGGCGCTCAATGTCTTCGATGCCACCTGTCCGCTGGTGACCAAGGTGCACATGGAAATCACGCGCTATGCCCGCGAGGCGCGCGAGGTGTTCTTGATCGGCCACGCCGGCCACCCGGAGGTGGAGGGCACCATAGGCCAATTCGACTCGACGCTGGGCGGCTCGATCTACCTCATCCAGACCGTGGAGGACGTCGGCAGAGTCGTGGTCCGCAACCCCGGCCACCTGGCCTTCGTCACCCAGACCACCTTGTCGGTGGACGATACGGCCTCAATCGTCGCCGCGCTGCGGGCCCGCTTCCCGGGACTCAAGGCCCCGGTGAAAGAGGATATCTGCTATGCCACCCAGAATCGCCAGGACGCCGTCAAGGACCTGATCGGCCGCTGCGAAGTGCTGGTGGTGGTCGGATCGAAATCCAGCTCCAATTCCAATCGCCTGCGCGAAATGGCCGGCAAGAACGACAAGGCCGGATACTTGGTGGATGGCCCGGAAGATCTGCACCGCGAGTGGTTCGACGGCGTCAAGACCGTGGGCGTGACGGCCGGCGCCTCGGCACCCGAGATCCTGGTTCAAGGGGTGATTGCGCAGCTGCGCCAATGGGGGGGGGAGGTGGCCGAGGAGCTGTCGGGGCGCAAGGAGCATGTGATATTCGCCCTGCCCAAGACTCTGCGCCAAGTGGTCAAAGATGGCGGCAGCCTTTCGTCGGTGGGCCCTACGGGTTAGAATGCGGCCCCTTTCGGGTTGCAACGCCGCAATAGCTCAGTTGGTAGAGCAACGCATTCGTAATGCGTGGGTCAGGGGTTCGAATCCTCTTTGCGGCACCATCGACCCCATCCAGCGAAGTCTGATAATTTCCAGCAACGTCTAAGTTGCTCAGAAAACCCCTGGATTTGCAGGCCTTCGGATTCTACTCGCGTCAACACGTGATTTTTCGCGTCCATTGACAGCAAGGCATTTCTGGGGGTAATTCTGGGTCCCATGGGACCTTGGAAGTGCCAGTACCCCCAATATGTTCACCGAATACGCTGCACTAAATGCCGCTCCGAAAGTGAAGCCTTGCAAGCTTTCTGACTTCGCGGGTTTGTATCTGCGGGTGACGTGCGGCCACTTGCTCACTCCACCCGAACCACCGACGCTCGATACTCCGAAATCCAATACGGTGAGGCTCGATCATGCCGCTCAGTGAGATCGTCATCCGCCAAGCGAAGCCCGGCCCGAGGGCGATCAAGATCTTCGATGGTCGTGGCCTATACCTCCTGCTGAGCCCCAATGGTTCGCGCGGCTGGCGATTCAAATACCGTGTCGACGGGCGCGAGAAGCTGATCTCCTTCGGCATCTATTCCCGACGTGCCCTTGAAGCTCGCGCGCGACCGGCGTGAGGAGGCGCGGCAACAACTCGCCGCCGGCATCGATCCCGGCGCCAAGCGTAAAGCCGAGAAGGTTGCTCAGGGCGACACCTTCGAAGCCATTGCCCGCGAATGGCTCGCGCTTCAAGAGCCAAAGCTCGCGCCGGCGACGTTCGCCAAGGCCGTGTGGACGCTTGAGACGCTGATCTTCCCCGGACTCGGTAAGCGGCCTATCGCCAAGATCTCGGCGCCGGATTTACTCACGGTTCTGCGCAAGATCGAAGTCCGCGGCACCTACGAGACCGCGCATCGGGCCAAGCAGCGTTGCGGCCAGGTCTTTCGGTACGCGATCGCGACCGGGCGTGCCGTCCGGCAGGCGGTCGAGCTCTTGCGCGAACTGCAGGTTCTCTCACGCCGCAGCAGTTACCTCTTCTCGGCGCTCGGCAACGCCCGCCGACCGATGAGCGAGAATACCGTGAACGCGGCGCTGCGGCGGTTGGGCTACGCCCAAGACGAAATGACCGGTCAAGGATTCCGATCCATGGCATCGACCCTGCTCAACGAACAGGGCTGGCATCCCGATCTCATCGAACTGCAGCTCGCCCACGCCGAGCGCAACAAGGTGCGAGCCGCGTACAACCGGGCGCAGCGCTTGGTCGAGCGGCGCCGGATGATGCAGGCATGGGCGGATTACTTGGATCAGCTCCAGGCTGGAAAGATTGCGACCGAGTTGACGCGCGTGGAGGCCGCGTAAGGGTTCGTTGTGCCTGGACTGCCGGAAGTCGGCCCTGGCTCGGTTCGTCGAACCTACGCGTTCGTAGGCAGCGACGCGAATAATTTGTTGCATCGCTGAGGTCAAAATGCGCCGGGTGAGAGGGTCTACAAATTGCGAAAATGCAGTGCTCCACCCGATACTGAACATCCAATTCCGTAGTATTCGGTCGTAGTTGTGCCGTCGATTTCTGTGGCGGGTCATGGGCTTGCCGGATATCCGTGCCCAACAGCCAATTCTCTCGTGCCGCGAAATACCCTTGTGCAGACAGCGTCTTGGGCGGCAACCGTGCCGCCGCCTTTTATCTTGCTCTTCCAATCATCACCGACCGCCCGGACACTTTCCGCGTGGCTCACTTGATGAAACAATGCAAAGCATGTCCACAAAATTAAATGCGAATTGGAAGCGGACGTGGTGGCCGAGGAGTCGAAATGGCGTCTCGTAGAAGGAAACCTCGTTGCGTCGTCATCGCGGGTCCGAATGGAGCCGGGAAGACAACGTTTGCGAAGGAGTACTTACCCCGTGTCGCCAAGGTCATTCACTTCGTCAACGCCGATTTGATTGCTGGCGGTTTGTCGCCGTTGAAACCGGAACTGGCAGCGATTGCCGCAGCCCGAGTGGTGTTGCGGGAGATCGACCGCTTGGCCTCGGATAGGGCGAATTTTGCATTTGAAACTACACTCAGTGGCCTTACGTACCTCCGCCGGATGGAGTCTTGGAAGCAGATTGGTTATCGGATTGAAATCGTTTATCTTCGATTGGACTCGGTTGATTTGGCATTGCGACGCATTGCGGCCCGTGTGCTTCAGGGCGGGCATGATGTCGCACGGCGTGACGTCACTCGGCGCTTCAAGCGCGGGTGGGAAAATTTCGAAAGCATCTACCGACCTATGGCGGAATCATGGGCGATATACGACAATTCAGGGGCCTCACCAGTCTTGTTGGAACAGCAAGCATGAAAACGACCAAGCGTGTCAAACGGCCAGAGAGTTTCGCCGCTGGAGTAGGGCGTGGGCTCCGGCTCGCTGCCAAGTCGGCGCGTAAGACCGCCCGGATGTACGGCACGCCGATCTACATCTCGGAGGGTGGGAAGGTCGTAGCAAAAAAGCCGTAACGGTATCTATTGTGACCGTCACCAACCTGACGGACACCACCAATTGTCATTAAATGCTGTACCGCGGAGAATGTCTCTTGAGGACCCTCTGCAGTCAGTGGTGAGTGTCGGCTTTGTAGAAACCAAAATGGTCCCTCATTGGATGAGGCTGTCCATGCCTTTCAATTCGCTTAGATTGTTCGGATAACCAATATTCCCTTCTCCAACTTTGAGCCACCCGGACTTGGTATGGACGAATCTCTCGCCTACTGCCCACTGGCCTGCGTAACCTCCGACCTTAAAGGCGACAAGCGCGCTTAAATCGCTGGCTCCCCCGACCAAAAAGCAGCGTCCAGGTTCATTCCCGCCGACGACGTCAGTGGGATTGCACGTTTCACCGATGTCGGCGATCCGGGCATAGCCGCTCGCATGAACACCGAGGACGGATTGTAAATCGGCTGGTAAGGTCCGAAGAGTCTTCATCTCAACTAAGGAGGACGCGTCGTATAGCTTCAATAGTTCCGCAGTCGACGGCCGTTTTTCGGCGGGTGTACTCGCCTTTGTTGGCGTGCTCGATTTATGCTGGATGATTCCAACAACAAGCACTAAAGCCATCACGATGGTCATTAAAATCAGGAATGGCGACCGAACGCTCCAACGACTCTCGTCGTCCGCGGGTTCTTGGAACATTGGGATTTGAAAGAATTTGTCCATTTTGAATCGCTTCATAAAACGGTGTCTCTTCAACGACCTTCCACAACACGCCTAAAGAGCTTACCGAACGCAATTTCAATTGATGGCATGAGCATGAGTTTCGCTTTCGCTAAACTTTGGAATCGGCTGCGCCATCGCGAGCTTTGAGGATATGCGTGACGTATCGAAATCCAACGATCCCCATCGCAGCAGAGGCAATTAACAGTCCGCTCGCCAGCGGCAGATCGTCACGAAGTTGAAAGGCGAATGCCGCCACCACTATGGAGCCCCTGCAAAGCAACATCTCAAGGTTCCATGCAAGGGTCTTCCACTCAGGCGTGGTCTCGCCGTCAGGATTGCTCCAACCGCCCGGCAGATCATCATCGATAGTGATAAGTGTGCCGATCAAGGGCCACCCAATAAAAAGCGCAAGCGCTACATAGCCCATTGGCCAGTTTGCGCCGAGGCTGACCGAGACCGCCACCACGGCGAGGACGCCAATGAAAATGAAGTACCGTTTCGACGTAGACATTTGGCCTACTTCCGATTGAACGAACCGTCGTGCGATAAAGATTTTATATGGTCTGCGGAACGACTGCTTCGTGGCGACGATTGAAAGGTGACGTGGGTCGGGTTTTGGCCGGTCCGCGACCGATTCGCCCCTTGGAAGCAGCCATTGCAGGCGGAATTTGACGTTGCCAATTTACCCGATGTCCGTCAACGGGGAACGTGCCCACAGCGGTCTGTGGCCACCTATTCGTGGGGCCGCAGATCGATCCCTATTCGGCTCCCTTGGAAATGACCTTCTGCCAAAGAGAGCCAGACGAACTGGGCCCGCCCCTGTATCTGACTGATCTGGATTGTGCCCCATTTGCGGCTATCGATGCTGTTATCGCGATAGTCTCCCAGAACAAAGACCTGGTTAGGTCCAACGACAATCGGCCCATAGTCTCGCCCATAGGAAGGGAAAGGTGCGACAAGATGAACATAGGGTTCATTGACCGGTTGTCCATTTCGAATCAAGACGGAATCGCGCAGCTCGATCCGATCGCCAGGAATGCCGACAATGCGCTTGACGTATTTTGTTCCTGTTCCGTCGTTCAGATTCAGCACCACTACCTCGCCGGCCGCTGGGGCATGGTGATGATACCGCCAGGCATCCACGAGAAAGAAATCGTCCCGTTTAATCGTCGGTGACATTGCGACGCTCGGTGCCCGATACAAATCGTAGCCAAACACTTCTCCCCGGCCCTTGTACGCCATTAAGGAAATGAGCCCGGTTGCTAGGAGCCAGAGCGCATAACACCACCAGCGGTTATAAGGCTTCTCGACCCGGTGACGATCATGATAAGCCATCACCGCCGGCAAAATAGCTGACGCTAGATAGATTCCCGCGCAGGCGACCGATACGATCCAAAACCCCGCGGCAGACGATCTCATGACGCCCGTCCACCCGGAGAGCGCAATCAGGCCATATAGGCTGCAGACGGATGCGATCGCCAATCGCAACTCGCCGACATAGACAAAGGCGACTCCCAGCCCCAGAAAAGCACTAAAGAAAGCGAGGACCGGGCGTAGTGTTCGCGGCTTAGGTGGCGACAGCTGCTCTTTCATGTGGTTCGGTTCACTTCAGAGAGTCCTCGGATGCGCCATAGGGTTTGTGAAGTTTGCGGTCCCGAGATGGACATGTGAGTGGCATTTCACGCATCGGTGTTAGCTTATCTGAGACTGTGAACGGCCGCTCGTTGCCGGTGATGACTACTCCGGTATCGACCCCCGATGCGGACATGACCGGCGTTCGTAGACGACCCCTTCCTGCCGGTCACGAACGACTGCTATACAGGCCCGTACTTGTCCCTGATCTGATCGCTGCTGATGGTGTTGAGCTTCGGCGGGCCACCGCCGTGCATCTCGCTCCGCGGGTAGGTTCTCTCCCAGTAACGACCATCATCAGGATCACGGTACAGCGTCTCCCATGCTCCGTATTTGAGGCTATCCGAAACCTTCTGCAAGTGGTGATTGATAAGCCACTCGATGCGTTCACAACCTGAATCACCGACAGCCTTGCCGTCCCTCACGATCCAATCGCCAGTTACCGATTTTTCATCTGCCCTGAGGCGTTGACCATGTTCGCTCATGGCGATCCTTCGATGAGTATCCATGCGAGTCGGCGGTCGTTTCGCGCAGTTTCCGGTCACGACCCCCACACCTGTCGGTGGTCAGCGTCTGCTTCGCCGAATTGGAACCGCGATTGCTCAAATCGTTAGTTAGCCGACGTCTACGCCGGCACAATACGCGTTCTTACCCATCTGGCCGACTATACACAGTAGGAGTGCCACCGCAGGCGCTAACAGCGTTGCCGCATATCCGAGCGTTGCGCCGATCGCGGCTGACATCGCCGAAATCAATAGCGCCTTTATGGGCGCACTTTCTGAACCGAGAGCCTTCTTTTCCTCTGTATACGCAGCATCATCACAAACGAACTTCTTGAATTCCGTTGCGAATCTATCCCAGAAGGGCTTCGTGTCTCCGCTCCCGCCGAAGGGAACGATGTTCGGAGATCCCGTTGCACTGAGCCATTTTTTTGCGGCATCTTCGAGGGAGCCTTGAGAAACAAAGGCCGCAATTGTGTTGCGTTGATAGGGCTTGAGCAACTCAATCCACTCCGCGGGATCCGCGCTAGGGATATCTAACGACATCACAGCATGTCCCTAAGGTATTCGGCCGACACACACTGAGTGGTTTGATGAAGTTCGCGTGGGTTGATGCCACCCAACGAAATTCCGCCCGGCCCCGGAACCCATGCGCCGACCAGCACGCCCGAAATACTTTGGTCTTTCGGGGAAAACACGAGACTTCCAGACTGGCCAGGCCGCGCTTGCGTGTTGATAACCGCATGCTTTGACTTGACACCATTTGTTTCCAAGAGAACCTTCGCGCCGAGGAACGCTTTGTCCTCAAAGGCGCAATGCTTTTTTCGCCTTTGGGGAGGCGTGAATTTCCGATCGACAAAAGACCTCGATTTGCAGGGGTTCCTGCAAGACGAGGCTGAGGTGGTTCGGGAAATCTTCGCCTCCATCTGCGCGCAACCCGTCGAAATGATGGGCTGATTTTCGACGCGTCGAGTGTGACAGTTGCCGAGATTCGCGACACGCAGCACTGGGAGGTCCAAAGTCGGTGGCAGCCAGTCAGGTGATGTCCATCGTTTGAGTTGTAGTCCGCTATCTCGTGCGTGAGCTGGTCGATCTTCAGTTGCTTGGCTCTGATTTCTGAGCGAGATCGAGCAACGACTCCATGGACTTCGATCCTGCCATCGTCCCGGCCGGGGGTGATTCAGTGGGTCGGTGCGGACGCTCCCCCGAGCCCAGCAAGCAAGGTGCCTCGTGCCGTCAGTTACGTTCCCACTGTTGCTCTACGAGGCGGAATGCCGCGGCGAGCGAGGGCTCCTCGCGGCGCTCGCTGAGACAGATGAATCTAAATGCCGCCGGCACCGTGATTCCCTCGACGATCGTCAGTCCGTGCGCGTGGGCCTCGGCGATGGCAATGAAGTTGCGCGCCAGACTCAAGCCGACACCCGACTTCACCAGGTCGAGCATCGAGGGCTCTGGGTCCACTTCCGCCACTTTCAACGGTGTGACGCCGAGCTTGCCGAAAATACGCGATAACAGGCGGTTGTGCGCGGAATGCGGCGGTGTCCAGATCCAGGGCAATGTTGCGAACTCGCACCAAAGCCGGCTCGTGTCGCTTTGTTGGATGCGCTCGCTCCATCCGGCCGGGGCGAGCAACAGGTATTGAAACCGGGTGAGTGTGATCGAGTGAATAAGGTTACTTGCAGCGATTCCTGCAGGTTCTTGATCTGCAGACTGACCGCGGGCTGGGCCAAGTGCAGTTGCCGTGCCGCACGAGTCAGGTTGCCTTAACGGGCAACGGCGACGAAGGGCCGGAGGAGTGCCGATCCATGGAGTGATATTAAGGCAGCTTATATAGCTCTTGATAAGAAATCATTGGCCAGTCGAGCCCGGACGGCCCTAACCTCAAGTCTCATTCAAAGACCTAGAAGATGATCCTGGCGTTCAATACAGGAGTGAGGTGCCCGGGGAATGCGGAGTTTGGTAGTCGCACAGACAGGGATCTGAGATTCAAAAAAAATTAACTCTAAGCGACAGGGGTAACAAGATATGCATCCGATTCGACAGGGCGGCTTGGCGATGACCAGCGCCGGTAGCACGTCAGGCTCCAGCCAACTCATGGGCCGCTCCCGCGCCCGGGTGATGCAAACGGCGGTTGCGAGCGCAGTCAGCCTCGCGCTAAGCATGGCGAGCGCCAAGGCGCAGCAGGCAACGGCTCCTGCACCGCAGGATGAGTCGGCGGGATTGCAGGAAATTACGGTCACGGCGCAGCGCCGTGCCCAGACGGTCCAGGACATTCCCTACAACATCAGTGTGGTCGCCGGCGATGCGTTGGGGGGACCCAGCGTCGATGATTCTTCCGACTTGGCCAAGGTCGTTCCCGGACTCCTGACCGTCGATTCGGGACCTGCGGCGCGCGGTGGCAATAACAACTTTACCTTGCGTGGTCTGCGTACCGACAATCCAAGTGGCGCCGATACGCCCAACCAAACCATCTCCCCCGTCTCGACCTACTTCGGCGAGACCCCGGTGTTCATTCCGCTCATTCTGCGGGATCTGGACCACGTCGAGGTGCTGAAAGGCCCTCAAGGGACGTTGTACGGCTCAGGCGCCGAAGCCGGCACCATTCGTTTCATCCCCAACAAGCCAGATTTCGATAAATTCACGGCGGACGCCACGGCAGGGGTTGGCGACACCGAACACAGCGGCGGGTCGTTGAACGAACGCGTCGACGCTGTTCTGAATCTACCCGTCTCGTCGGACTTCGCGGTTCGATTGGCGGCAGGCTATGAGCATTTGGCGGGATTTATCCAAGACGTGAGTCTTGCGACACTCAATTCTTCGGGCATTCCTGTTCCCAGCGTCGCGTCCGATCCGACGAGTGGGTTCAAGATCAGGCCACCCCTGCAAGATGCCAATGGGTCCGGTCAGTCCTACGCTCGAACTTCGTTTCGTTGGAAACCCACTGATGGGGTGGATATCGAGGCAATGTATATGCATCAAAAGACTGATGTGCAAGACTGCCAGTGCAGCAATCCCAACTGGCCCGGCGGCACACAGAATCTCAGTGGCTACACGGGTCCCATCCCGCCGTTTGCGAACGCGGCCTACTCAATCCCGGCAGGAGGGCCCTATACGAACACCAATCTGCTTCAGGAGCCCTATGGCAATCTGGCCGATGTAGGGAGTCTGGTGGCGAGCGTTGACTTTGGATTTGCGACGGCTACGTCCGCGACTTCGTTCTATGATTCTCGCACCGATACGGTGATGGACTCGACGTACCAGTGGGATATCCCGGGCGGCACGAATTTTCTAACGGTCTATGGGAACTACCCGAGACCTATCGCCACCATTGTAGATGGTCTGCAGGACAAGTCCTGGATTCAAGAATTCCGGCTCGTCTCGAACGGAACAAACCTGTTTGATTACGTCGTGGGAGCCTACTACCAGCACGAGACAGGCGTCTCGATATTCAATCAATACATCCTTGGGTTGACGGAGTTCAATACCACCATGGGACTCCCTCCGTTACCCAACCCTCAAACGGGGGATACGGTGGTGTACAGTGACACGGTGACGACCTTTACCGATCGCGCCCTGTTCGGGGAATTGACCTGGCATGTCACCTCTGATTGGCAGGTCACCGGCGGTACGCGCCTCTTTTCACAGAGTTTTGACGAAAATTCAACTACCGATGATCCCAAGTGCGGTTCCCCGTGCGGTAACTCTCTCGGCGGATCCACGGTAAACAATACCCAGAGCGCGCGCAGGCCACTGTACAAACTCAATACGTCGTACGATATCGCCAAAGATACGAAGCTTTATGCCACCTTCTCCGAGGGCTTTCGCCGTGGAGGAGCGACGGGTCTGGCGGTGGTGGGGCCCTTTGCCTCCGAAGCGCAGTACTCCACCTTCAAGCCCGACTTGGTCAAGAACTATGAGGCGGGCATCAAGGGCGATTTGGATCACGATCGATTCCGGTATGTGGCGGATGTCTTTTACATCGATCTGCTGAACTTCCAATTCGACAGCTACTCTCCCTCGGGCAGTCCGGCCGTCTACAATGGCTCGACCGCGAAATCGAAGGGGTTGGAGTTCCAAATGGACGCGCAAATCACCAGTCAGCTCTCTGGGACATTCAGCTATACCTACACGGACGCGGCGGTTTCGAGTTCGACCAATATCTACGACTTGCCTCCTTTTGCGGGTGCGGGAAGCGGCGGTCCTGTGCTTGCGCCGATACTTGCGGTGCAGATTCCCGAGGGCACTCGGCTGCCCGGTGTGCCCAAGAATGTCTTCAATGTGGGAGTCGACTACAAAATGCCGATCGGTGGTGACTGGGCAGTCGACTATCGCGCTGACGGCATTTACCGTACCAGTGCCCCCGGCGCCATCCCCGGCATTTTCCTGTCCAATTGGACGATGCCGGCCTCCAAGATCATTGACGCGAATGTGACCTTGGAAAAGGGCAAGCGCTGGGCCTTGGAGCTGTACGGTACGAATCTGACCAGCGACACCGACTACACCGCTGCGACCGGGCAACAGGGGTCGCCGGTGAATACCTTTGAAAATCGGGTCGTGACTCGACCGCGCACTGTTGGGCTGCTGATCCACTATCATTTTGAATGAGGCAACCGAAAGGTGATGAATTTGTCGCCGACACCCGCTGGGGCGGCAGAGATCCATTGCCTCCGAGAGTTGCTGTGGACGCGGAAGGTCGCCGAAGCGCGCGAGCGTTGCGCACGGCTCTTGCTCGCCCATCCTGTCGACCCGCAAGTCCTCTTGCTGGCAGCGGAAATCGCTCTACGGACGGGCGATGTGAGAGAGTGCCAATCCCATCTACAGGGGTGCCTGGCTACTGACTCGCGCGATCCCCACCAGGCGTTGCGCGTAGCGGAACTCCTTTTCTCATCCGGGCAACAGCATGAAGCTTGGGTCGCCGCCGGTCGCGTGAGGGAGCTCGCGCCGGAGCAACCCGAGCTGTGCGACCGATTCGGCACGCTCCTCACGCATCTGGGTGAGATCCGGGAAGCGGTTGCCTATTACGAGCGGGCAGTCGCATCGGCACCGAAGGTCGTTCATTTCCGCTACAACTTGGCCATGGCACAGCGAATGACCGGAGAGCTCGCTCAGGCCGAAGCCAATCTGGATCACTACCTTTCCGTCCACCCGTATGACGGGGAGGCTCACCATGCACGGTCGGGTCTGCGACGGCAGACTCCAACCTTAAATCATGTTGACGAGCTTGAAGCGAGACTCTCGAGTTGCGGTGCTCACAGAGCAACAGTGGGGCTGGGCTACGCGTTAGCCAAAGAGCTCGAGGATCTCAAGGAGTATTCACGGTCATTCATGCACCTCAGCCGCGCCGCGCATCAGCACCGCGCGATGCTGCGCTACCAGGTAACCGATGATCTTGAAGTACTGGACACGTTGAGGCGACGGCATACACAGGACAACCTGCGCCTCATGGGATCCGGCGTCGATACCGACGAGTGCGTCTTCATCATCGGACTTCCTCGAAGTGGCACGACACTTGTGGAGCGGATGGTGGGCTCACACTCGCATGTGTATGCCGCAGGCGAACTCGATGCATTTCCCAATGCGGTGATTTCGGCGGGTCGAAGAGCTTCCGATAGACCTCTTGGGAAGCTGGAGCTCATCGAGCAGTCACTAAAAGGTGACGCCGCCAGTCTAGCTCGCTCGTATCTATCGCAAGTAAGGTCCCGTATTGGAAACGCTGCGCGGTTTACCGACAAACTGCCGCTAAATTATCTCTATGCAGGTTTAATACACGCGGCGCTTCCGCGCGCGAAGTTCGTGCTCGTTCGGCGTGACCCGGTCGACAACTGTTTCGCCATGTACAAGACCTTGTTCGCCTCCGGCTATCCATTTTCCTACGATCTTTCCGAGCTCGGCCAATACTATCTTGGCTGGGACAAACTCATGCGGCATTGGCAGCAGTTGATCGGGCCCGGCTGGTTGGAAATTCACTACGAAGACCTGGTTGCAGACCCGGAGCGCGTTGCCAGACAAGTTACAGAACATTGCGGACTATCATGGGAGCCGGCGTGCCTCGATTTTCACGCGAGCCGTGCGCCGGTGGCGACCGCGAGTGCCACGCAAGTCAGACAACAACTCTACACAGACTCGGTGGGTAAGTGGCGGCACTACGAGGCGAACCTTGTTCCGTTGGCCAAATACTTCGAACATCTACAGTGAAGGCGCCAATGCCAAAGCCAAAGCGTCTCCTTGCTGCGCCCAATCACCGTGACGGGCGTTATCTGTCGCGTCGCGAAGCTTTGCATATGGGGTTCGCGGCTGCCTGTGTCGCGGCGCCATCTCTTATGTTTGGAGGCACGGCGGAAGGTCGCAGGCCATTCCCGGTGGTCGAAACGGCGTCAGGAAAGGTGAGCGGGAGGCACCTCGAGGGCATTTCGGCTTTCAAGGGGATCCCCTACGGGGCTCCCACGAGTGGCGCAAACCGATTTCTGCCTCCGCAGCCCGCAATCTCCTGGGCAGGTGTTCGTGACGCTGTCCGCTTCGGCCACCCGTGTCCTCAAGTCCCCGATGAATTTCGCGCATGGAAAGATCCCAACCCGGTAAGCGAAGACTGTCTGGTCCTCAACGTGTGGACACCGCAAGCCCACGCAGGCGCGCGTCTACCCGTGATGTTTTGGATGCACGGTGGTGCATTCGAAAGGGGGTCCTCGGGGTTGTACCTTTATGATGGCCACAACCTGGCAAAAAATGGGAACGTGGTCGTTGTCAGTGTCAACCACCGGCTGAATATCTTCGGCTATACCCATTTTCTCGAGGGTGTAGACGAGCGCTATTCCCACTCGGTCAACTTAGGCCAACAGGATCTCATCGCCGCGTTACGGTGGGTTCAAGCAAACATCGGCCAATTCGGTGGCAACCCTGAAAACGTGACGATTTTCGGCGAGTCGGGTGGAGGCGGTAAGGCCTCCTGCCTCATGGGCATGCCGGCCTCACGCGGGCTATTCCATAAGGCGATCGTGCAGAGCGGATTCGGGCTGACGGCGGCGCCAGCGGATCAGGCCGCCCAACTAACCCGTCGAATATTTGCTCACTTTGGCCTTCGCAACGGTGACGTCGGTGCGCTATCGAAGCTTTCGACGGCCGCGCTCCTTGACTGTTATAAAAAACTCTCCCCACAGGGCATTGACGGGCTATTGAGGGTGCAGTGGCAGCCCGTCGCCGATGGGCAGATGATTCCGCGGCAGCTATGGCTGGGGGACGCGCCACCCTTGGCAGCCGAAATTACCGTTATGATCGGTACGAATTCCGACGAAGCCGTCGACTTCATCGGTGAGCGGCTCCTGCAGCCGATTGAGAGCGATCAAGAGCTCATCGCCGAAGCATACAAATATGCGATCGCCCCGAGTGTTTCGCAAGCGCAGATGCCAAATATTCTTCAGGCCTATCGCAAACTGTTTCCGAAATTCAGCAACACGGAGATGTGGGTGCGCCTGTCCACGGATCTCGGCATGTGGCAGAACGCGCTTCGGCAAGCGCACCGCAAGGTTGAGATCGGGGGACCTCCGATATATATGTACGAATTTGGCTGGAAGACGCCTTGCCTTGGAGGAAACTGGGCAACCCACGGAATCGACATTCCGTTTGTTTTCGGCAATCTCAACTACCTCGCTGCCTGGGATGCGAAGGACTCGTACCAGATTCGGGCGGAAGCGGATCCGGAGAACATCCGTGTGCACCTCTCCCGTCAGACGCTGGCCGCCTGGACCGGCTTCGCTCACACCGGTGACCCGTCGACGCGGGACCTCCAATGGCCTGCTTACAACTTAAGCTCCCGCGCCACTATGTTGTTTGACCGGAATTCGATGGTTATCAACGATCCCAGAAAATCCGAACGCGAGATCGCGCTCTCTATGCCTTCCTTGCCGACAGCAATGACTCCAGGTCGTCAATCAGACTATTCGTCAGCGAATGAAGTGGCTCGCGTTGGCAAGCGGCGCCCGCCAGGAGAACCTGATTGAGGTCCTGGGCCAGAGATGCCGGCGAAAGGGGAAGTTGCGAGGCGTGCTGAAGAAGACGCTTTTCTCCGGGATGCGGCACGTGGTTCAATGCGAACAGCACGTCGAAATAACTGGCGAAAAAGGCTGCGATCCGGTGATTTATGGAAATAATGTCGTTGCGATCGACCGCCTTGAGGATTTGGGCCTGAAAGGAAGAATGCGCTTTTCGCAGCAGCGGATAGTTCTTGGCGATGATGGCCGCGGCCAGCGGAAGGGGGTAGGCACGCTGCGCCTTGGCGTGAAGACTGGCGTACCACCCACACCGATCGAAGAGGATGTGGGAGGTTTTGACGTTGTGCCACAGACAGGTGGTGTAGCCCACTGAGCTCTGGTGGTCATCCAAGACACGCGACAACGCGCTTTCGATCCATTGAGGGGAACGGTACATCAAATCCACGTCCACTCCCGTGCTCCGGTCAGTCCATTCGTCTCCGGTTTCCCAGATGCGATTGTCGAGTTCGAACCGGGTCGCCCGAGGTACGAATAATTTCCTCCGACATTCGAGAGTGGGGGCTTCTTGCGCGTAAACATACAGGTCAATATCGGCGCCGGCGTCGGCGACCCCGATTGCGCGCGAACCTCCCAGGGCAATCGCGGTGACTTCAGGCCATGCCGCCACCGCTTCGCACAGTTCACGGACGAGCTTCATTGATGTCAGGGATCCAATGGGTCGCGATTCAAGCGAGCGGCAAATTATGCGGCCGCACCAGCAGATGCCAATCCTGATGCTCCTCGAGTATCAGCGCGATCGCGGCCTCGACGGCCGCCTTGAGTGCGGTGACGTCGTTCGCCACACCTTTCTCATCGAGGGTGGCACGGATGCGCGTCATCGCCCCCTGCAGCTCGGCCACCAGGCGCTCCGACGTGCTGCCGAGCCGATAGGCTTCCGATTGCGCCAGCGCTCCGTGCAATGAGGCGCCGAGCGCCGGGAAGAACGTGGTCACCAGAGTCAGCCACAGCGAGTGAATGAGAAGATGCAGCAACGCACCGGCGCCCGTCAGCGAGAATAAAACGCTGTTCAGCGTGTGCACCCGGTGCCGCAATGCATGCTGTCTGCCCGCGATGCGGCGATGGTAGTGCCGCTGCTGCTCGAGTATGTCCACCGTCCACCGCGCGTAGCTCGAGACGAATGCCGGATTGGACCAGGCTGTCGCAAGCTGACGTCGCGCCAGCGGCTCGTGGGCCGCACAGAGGGCGGCGACATCGTCGGAGCCACGCAGGTGCTGGCCCGGATCGAACACGCGCAGATACCAATTGGGTTCTGCCGCGGGTGCGTCGAAGTCGAGGAGGGGGGCGAGCATGGGCAGATACCAGCTCAATTCAGCCGTGGTGCGTGCGCGCAGCCACAGCGCCTGCCAATCGCGCCGATGACCGAGCCAGTAAATCACGCTGACCGTGCCGATCACGATGACTTCGCCGATGGCCCATAGTGCCGCATAGGGATGCATCAGGCGGTTCTTGCTGTCCCAGCCGAGCGCCAGCGGCATCACCGCGAACAGCACGGCAATCGCACTGAGTAGATAAATGGCCCAAAAGCCGCTTCGGTAGCGGTGTCCATAATGAATGGCCCGCTGGTCAAATCGTTGGTGCGCTCCGGCGATCGCGTCGATGAGCGGCACCAGTGCCGGCGGCGCCTGGGGCTCGGGCGGCGGCGGCGGCGACTCGACATGCGCGCCGGCCAGTAATATTCGCTGAATGACTTGGTGGAGTGCCATCTTCAATCGCTGATGTCGTAAGTAGCGGCAAAGATGCTCTCGGATATTATTCCAAGGCTGCCGTCACCGTAGTCGACCAGCCACTCGCCGGCGCGTCCCTTCAGGCGCGATATGCCGTCGGCGAGCAGCACTTCGAACGGCTCCGTCATGGGGACCGCCATAATGGTATTGGGCAGGCTCACGTACCGGCCCGCTTGTCCGGCGACGGTCGGCGGTACGGGACGATATCGATCGGGAAACCGCGCGCGCGATACGCGCCAGTGTTCTCCCGCGGTACCGGTGATGATGGCATCGCCGGGCGCGGCATGCACCAACCCTTCGGAGGTTTGCACGGTGCAGGCCACCGGCGTGAACCGCACGTCGATTTCGTGCTGCCGCTTGCGCGCTAAAACGCGGTGGGGATCGGCGCTGATCACGCTCGAATAACCGTGCCGTCCGGTCGAGGAATACAAAGGCAATCAGTGCTCCAATTGTGGGTTCAAGTGTGCCGCACCGCAGTGAACACTGCAAGGAGACGCCCCTCGAGCCATTCCACCCCCCTCATCCCGGTTCCCGAACAGCCATTTGGGTCGTCCGCCGGGCGCAGATATCGTAAACTTGAACTGCCCATGATCAAATTCTTCTCGCGCTTGCCCATGCGGGCGCTATATGCATTTTCCACCTTTCTGTATTTGCTGGCGTTTTACGTGGTGCGGCATCGGCATCAGGTGATTCGCGAGCAGATCCGCAAGGTCTTTCCCGATTCGAGCGACGCCGAGCAGGTCCTCATTCACAAGCGGTTTCTCAGGAACTTCTGCGACGTCCTGATCGAGGTGCTGAAGTCGGTCTCCATGAGCGCGGATGACATGCGCGATCATATGCGCATCGTCAATCTGCAGGCCGCGCGGCAGCATCTGGACGCCGGCCAGTCGCTGCTGTTCGTGACCTCGCATCTGTGCAATTGGGAATGGCTGCTACATGGGATGGCGCTGCAATTGGGCTACCCCGTCGACGCCGGCTACAAGCCCCTGCACGATCAATGGGCGGAGCGGCTGATGCTGACGATCCGCTCGCGCTTCGGCGCGAGGCTGGTGCCGGCCAAAGAATTACTGGCGGATTTTCTGAAGCGGCGCGGGATCGTACGGGCGGTGGGCATGAACGCCGATCAGGCGCCGGTCTCGACGGATAAGCGCTATTGGACCCACTTTCTGGGACAGGACACCGCCTTCTATATCGGCGCCGAACAAATTGCCCGCGCGATGCGCCTCCCCGTCGTGTACGTGAGCGTGCGCAGGATTCGGCGCGGGTACTATGAGGCCGATCTGATGCCTCTATGGGACGGCCGCGAACAGATCGAGCCCAACACCGTGACCGAGCGCTATGCGCGCGCCTGCGAAACCGACGTGCTCAAGAGCCCCGCCGATTGGCTCTGGTCCTACCGCCGCTGGCGGCTGAAAAAGCCCTTGTACGGCAGCGACTGATACGCTACGCGGCGGGTGCGGTTTTGAGTTTGCCCTCCAGATGCTTCGCCAGTGCGGCGATGGTGGGATGATCGAACAGCTCGGTCAAATCGATGAGCCCGGGGAACTCGCGGTCCACGTTCTCGTGAATCTCGATGAGCTTGAGCGAGCTTGCGCCGATTTCGAATAAGTTGTCGGTCACCTCGATTCTTTTGCCCGGAAGTGCCGTCTCGCATATCGATTGCAGGCGCATTTCCAGCTCCGTGCCGGATACGTGCGCCGCGCTTCCCGCCGCCTCGCGCAGCGCCGCGAGTTCGGCCAATTCCGCATCGAATTCGCCTTCGATGTAGCTTGCTTCGAGCAGATGCCGCTGCACTTTGCCGCTCGTGGTCTTGGGTATCCGCTTGGTCGGGATGACCTGGGCGACTTCAAGGCCCGTGTGCTCGTTGATGAGGCGGCTGACCGCCGCCGCGGTGGGCAGGAATTCCGCCATGCTGCCGCGATGGAGCACGAACACCACCAGCTCTTCGCCCGGCGAGCCGGGCTTGGCGACTCCCGCGGCCGCGAGCTTGTTCAGGTCCAAACCCGGCGCCCGTTGCGCAATGTTCTCCAGATCGTAGGGATAGTAATTCTGGCCGTTGACGAAAATAATTTCCTTGCTGCGGCCGGCGATGTACAGCGCGCCTTCGTGCAGGAAGCCCAGATCGCCCGTGTCAACCCAGCCGTCCGCGCCGATGGCGAGCGCCGTGGCTTCCGGATCGCCGAAGTAGCCCCGCGTCACGCTGGCGCCGCGTATCAATATGTGCCCGACCTCGTCTTCCGGCATCGGGGCGCGTGCCTGATTCGCGATGCGCAGCTCGGTATTGGGCACCGTGCTGCCGAGGCAGATGAGTTCCAGCGCGTCGCGCGCATCGGCGGGATTGAGTTCGATCCGCGACCCCACTCCGAGTTTGTGCCGGTTGACCCGAATCCAGCGATAATCGCTGCCGGGCTGCGGAAACGTCACGGCCAGCGAGGCTTCCGCCAGGCCATAAACCGGAAACATGGCCTGGTGCCTGAGGCCTGTGTGGGCGAGGGCGCTCATGAACTCGTTGCACAGCGCCACCGAGATGGGCTCGGCTCCGTTGTATATCTGCCGGATCGGGGATAAATCGAGGCCGTCGAGGCGGCGGTCGCCCAGCACCTTCAAGAAATGCCGATAGCCGAAATTCGGTGAACAGGTAATGGTGACCCGCTTTTTCGAGGCCAGTTGCAGCCATAGCAGAGGCCGCCTCACGAACAGTTCGGTTGGCATCAAATTCACGTGCACGCGATTCGCGAACTGCATCATAAAAAAACCGATCAATCCCATGTCGTGCGTCAGCGGCATCCAGCTCAACGAGACGTCCTGATCGTTGTACTTGCTGACGGCTGTCGCCCCTTGAGTGTTGGCGATCAGATTGCCGTGAGTGAGCATGACGCCCTTCGGCTCGCTGGTCGAGCCTGAGGAGAACTGGATGAAGGCCAGATCGTCGGGCGTGGGCCGGTACAGCTTGCCCGGCCTCGATATGTCGGTGATGGACTCGACCAGGAAGCTGCGCGATTTGAGATCGTCGAACAGGGCGGTCTCTCCCACCTGCACGGCGAGCGCTTGGAGGCGCTCGAGATTCTTGGAATCGGTGTACAGCAGGGTTCTGTTGCCCGGCAGCGAGCCGGGGCCGGCGAGCGCGCGCGCCACGCGCAGCAGTTTGTGCCGGTGCTCATCGCTGATGCCGACGGCGAGCGGCACGGGAACGATTCCGCCGCACACCGCCGCCCAGAAACCGTCGAGGAATTGCTCGTTATTGTTCAGGAAGACGATCATCTTGTCGCCGCGCTGCGCGCCCATGGCCTGCAGGTGGTGCAGGATGCCGAGCGCGCGCGCGTACACATCGGCATAGGGCACGCGCCGCTCGGAATTCTCGCCGTCGACGTAAGTGACGGCGCGATCGACGCCGCGGTTGCTCTCGAGCATATCCAGCAAGGTGGTGAAATTCGGCAGTCTGACGGCGTCGTTCATCTGGGCTCTACTATCATCATGAGGTTGGATCGCGGACGCAGATTGATCTGCGCCTCGAGTTCAATGGGTTCGTCATTCGCACGGGTCAACCGGAAGCGGCGCGACATGGCCTGCACGTGCACCAGCATCTCGAACATGGCCAGATTCTCGCCGATGCAATGCCGCGGTCCCACCGCGAAGGGAATATACGCGAAGCGATGCCGCTCCTCGGCATCGGCGCCGGCGAAGCGTTCGGGCCTGAATTCCTCCGGCTCGCTCCAGAAGGCCGGATGCCGGTGCAGCATGTAGGGGCTGATGAACACATCGGTGCGCGGGGCGATGGGATAGCCGCCGAGTTCATCCGCCTCGAGCGTGCGCCGCGTGATGAGCCAGCCCGGCGGATACAGCCGCAGCGCCTCCTGCAGCACCTGGTGTGTGAACTGCAAGGATTCGGCGGCGTCGAGTCCCAGCGTCCGCTCGGAGCCGGCCCCGTCGGCCTCGGCTTGCAGGCGTGCCGCCGTGTCGGGGTGCTGGCTGATGAGGTACCAGGTCCAGGTGAGCGCGGCCGCGGTGGTTTCGTGCCCCGCGACGATCAAGGTCAGCACCTCGTCGATCATTTCCTTGTCGCTCATGGCTTCCTCGGTATCCCGATCTCGGGTGGCCATCAGCATGCTCAGAAAATCGAAATGCTCCTCCGGTTCGCGGCGGCGGCGATCGATCAGCTCCGCCACCAGCTTGGTGAGCGAACGGAATCTAAACGCGAATTTCAGGTCGCGGTTCTGTTCCTTGGCGACGACTTCGAAGGGATTCGCGCCGAGCTGTGATTCCAGGCGCGCCAGATCGCTGCCGAAGATCGAGCGCAGCACGATTTCCAGGGTCAATTCACTGGTGTCGTCGCTCAAATTGACCGGCTCGCCGCGCACCGCCTTGTCCGCCCAGCGCGCCGCAAATTTATCGTTCACTTCCCGTATCAAGGCGCTGAATTGATCGATCACCCGGCGATGGAACGAAGGCTGCATCATGCGTCGCTGCCGGCGCCAAAAATCACCCTCGCTGGTCATGATCCCGTTGCCGAGCAGGATCTTGACGCGATCCATGCCCTCGCCCTTGGTGTAATTGCGATGGTTCGACAGCAAGACCCGCTTGATGTCGTCGGGGTGGTTGATGACGTAGTTATAGACGCCGCGGGCGGGCGCGAAGACTCGATAAATGTCGCCGAATTCGGCGAAATAGCGGCGCAGCCGCGCCAGCGATTCGTCGCTGCCGCCAAGATCGAAGCCTTCGGCGGGCCCGGGGGGCAGTGCTAAGGTTTGCATCGCTCTATTGTAACGTAAGCCCCCGGGGTAACGGCCGCAGCCCCACCTATTGCGGAGCGCGGCGGTGTTCTCGACAATGCCGGCCGTGGACGAAAAACCGGGCGGCGGCCTTCGCAATACCCTTTACGAACAGCAGACCCGCTCCGGCAGGCGTCTGACGCGCGGCCGTCTGTTCTTGTACAAAATCCTCGTGCCGGTGGCCGTGTCGTTGCTGCGATTGGTGTGGAACTGGTCGCGAGTCGTGCGAGTGATCGGCGCCGAGCACATTCCCGCAGCCCTCGGGCGCGCGCCCTCGTTCATACCCGTCTACTGGCATCAGCACCAGGTATTTTGCGTGAAGCACCTGCTCGAGCAACGCCGCGCCGGCTTGAAATTGGGCTTCTTGATCTCCCCCTCGGTGGACGGCGAGATCGGCGCAATGGCGGTGCGGAGTTTGGGCGGCGAGGTGATTAGAGGCTCGTCCTCGCATACCGGGGCGCGGGCGCTGCGCGATTACTACCAGGCGCTGGCGCATGACAGCGTGTCGCCCGCGATCACGCCGGATGGTCCGCGGGGCCCACCCTGGAAGTTCAAGCCCGGGGCCGTGCTGCTGGCCCAGTTGTCGGGCCGGCCGATGATTCCCTTGAGCTACGCCGCCTCGCGGGCCTGGAAGATCAAATGGGACCGCTTCGTCATCCCTTGGCCCCTGTCGAGGATAGTCATTGTGGTCGGCGAGCCGGTCTATGTCCCCAAGGGTTTGGATGCGGCCGGATTGGAGCGTATACAGGGGGACATGGAAAGCCGGCTGCAAGCGGCTTTCGAGGAGGCGCGAGGCGCCCTGAGGTAGGGTTTCCCACCAAGACCTAACAATACAATCGCTTAGCTTGTATTCCTTACAACTTGTGCGAGAATCCAAGTGCATGTGTCAAAAACCGACTGCAGGGAACTGTGTGGCGCATTCGGTTTTGAGCTTGAATCCGGTGGCAAACTGTTGATCTACAACCGCAACACCTTTTCTGGGACCTCCCGAGGCGCATGGCAATAGCTCCCCACGATCCCCGCCACCCAGACCTGACCGCCTCGGACATATTGTCCCCGCAGACCTGGCCGAAGCGTGGAAATCGTCCCGCCGTGGGGCTGGACGTCATCTGCACCAAGATCGCGGTGGATTTCCAATCCATGACCGACGTGACGGCATCCGAGATCATCGGCGCCAACTTGGAATTGCTGCGCGAAGCCACGCGCACCGATGCCGCATTCCACATTCGCGTCGATAGGGAGTCGGGATCGTTCACCGACATCCAGGTGGCGCGCGGCATGCTGGCCACCGGCAATCCCGAACAGCTGCTCGGCCAGACCTTGGATGCATTCCCTTGGCTGCAATCGCGCCTGGCTCCCCTGCGAGTATCGGAGCTGCGCGACACCGCCAAGCCCCGGGCCGATCAGAGCGAGGATGCCGGCATTTGGAGCCACCTCGGTATCGGATCGGTGCTCGTCATCGGTTATTTCATGGAGGGCCGCACGGCCGGCCTGCTGGGGATCGCCGGCGCCATGCCGCGCGAGAACTGGGAAGTCCAGCTGCATCTGTTGATGAAGCTGGTCGGCAGCAGCCTTGCCACCGGCCTCGAGCGCATCGGGATCCAACGGCAACTGCGCGACCTGGAAGAGCGCAATGAGCTCGCCCTTTACAGCGCCAACGACGGGCTGTGGGATTTCGACACCGTCAACAATCGCGTCTATCTCTCACCGCGCTGGAAGGCCATGCTCGGGTACGACGAAGGGGACGTGGGAAATGCGCCCGACTGGCGGACGCTGGTGCACTCGGACGACATGTCGCGCGTGCAGGCCGCCATTCGCGACCATGTGGCGGGCAAGACGCCCATATTCGAGAGCATGCATCGCATGCGCCATGCCACCGGCGAATGGCGCTGGGTGATCAGCCGCGCCAAGGCCAAGGTCGACGACAAGGGGCGTCTGCTGCGCCTCGTCGGCGTCGAACTCGATGTCACCGAGCGCAAGCTGTACGAGGAGGCGCTGTTTCGCGAGAAGGAGAGTGCGCAAATCACTCTGCAGAGTATCGGCGATGGGGTCATCACCACCGATGCCAAGGGCGTGATCGACTACGTGAACCCGGTCGCGGAGTCGCTCACCGGGTGGCGCCTCGAGGACGGCCAGGGCCGCGCCATCGAGGAGATCTTTCGTGCCTTCCACGAGGAAACCTGCGAACCCTTGGAGAATCCGCTGGCGGTGGCGATCCGCCGCACGCGCTCGATCAAGTCGGTGCGGCCAATGCTGCTCATCCGGCGCGACGGCAACGAAATCTATGTCGAGAGCACCGCCTCGCCCATACGCGACGGCAGCGGTGCGGTGTCGGGCGGCGTGCTGGTGTTCCACGATGTCAGCGAGGCGCGCGAGCTGAACCGGCGCCTGAGCTATCACGCCAGCCACGACGTGCTCACCGGGCTGGTAAACCGCCGCGAATTCGAGAACCGCATGGAGCGTGCGCTGAAGAGCGCCAAAGCCCGCGAGACTTCGTATGCGCTGTGCGTCCTCGACCTGGATCAGTTCAAGATCGTCAACGACACCTGTGGCCACAGCGCGGGCGATGCCTTGCTCGGCCAGGTGGGAGCACTGCTGAAGTCCAAGGTCCGCTGGCGCGATACGCTGGCGCGTCTCGGCGGCGATGAGTTCGGCATCCTGCTGGAGAGCTGCTCGCTGGACGAGGCCATGCGCACCGCCGAGGCGTTGCGCGAGGCGGTGCGCAACTTCAAGTTCACCTGGGAAGAGCGCACCTTCCGCCTCGGCGCGAGCATCGGTGTGGTGCCGATTTCCGCGGACAACGCCGATGTGGCCTCAGTGCTCTCCGCTGCGGACAGCGCCTGCCAGGCAGCCAAGGAGGCGGGCCGCAACCGCGTCCACAGCTTCGAAGAGAACGACATCGACTTGATGCGCCGGCGGCGTGAAATGCAGTGGGCGGCACGTATCAACAATGCCTTGGAGGAGAGCCGCTTCGAGCTGTTCAGGCAGACCATCCTGCCCCTGCAGACCAACGAAACCGGCGCCCACTACGAGCTTCTGCTGCGTATGCGCGATGAAGCCGGCAAGATCGTCTCACCGGATCAGTTCATGACGGCAGCCGAGCGCTACGGCATCACGCCCAGCATCGACCGCTGGGTGATCGAAAACGCCTTCCGCTGGCTGGTGTCGGAAGCCGACGAGCGCGAGAAATTGACCATGTGCTCCATCAATCTCTCGGGGCAGAGCCTGGGCGACGATAAATTCCTGCCCTATGTCATCGATCAGTTCCACCGCAGCGGCTTGGACGCCACCAAGATCTGCTTCGAAATCACGGAAACCGCCGCCATCGCCAGCTTCTCGCAGGCGAACCGCTTCATTCAGGCGCTGAAGGAACTGGGCTGCAAGTTCGCGCTCGATGACTTCGGCACCGGCCTGTCCTCATTCGGCTATCTGAAGCACTTCCCGGTCGACTACCTGAAGATCGACGGCAGTTTCGTCAAGGAAATCCTGCACGATCCCATCGACCGCGAGATGGTGCGCTCCATCAACGAGATCGGCCACCTGACCGGCAAGCAAACCATTGCCGAGTTCGCCGAGAACCAAGAGATCATCAACATGCTGCAAAGCCTAGGCGTCGACTACGCCCAGGGTTACGGGGTCTCCCAGCCGCAGCGCGTTCTAAAGGCCGCCAGCACCGCCTGATCGGCCTCTTCACGCGTCAAACGGTCGCTTGAGGCGTCAAGAGGTCGCTCAGGCCGTGGGGATGGGCCATTCGAAACGCATGGAGAGGTCGATGGCGCGGACATGTTTGGTGATGCTGCCGACGGAGATGTAGTCGACGCCGGTTTCGGCAATCTCGCGGATGGTCGAGGAGGATATTCCGCCTGATGCTTCCAACTTCAGGGGGCTCTTGGCCGCCGAATTGACCGCCACCGCTTCGCGCATGGACTGCAGCGAAAACTCATCGAGCAGGGCGATATCTGCACCGGCTGCGATGGCTTGTTGCAATTCGGATAGGGTTTCGACTTCGACTTCCACGGGTACTTGTCCGCCGCTGCGTCTTGCTTCCGCCACGGCTTTCGCGATCGAGCCGGCGGCCATGATGTGATTTTCCTTGATGAGGATTCCATCGAACAATCCCATGCGGTGATTTTGGCCGCCGCCGACCCGCACGGCGTATTTCTGTGCGGTGCGCAGGCCGGGAATGGTTTTGCGGGTGTCGAGCAGGCGGCATTTCGTACCTTCGAGGAGCACCGCGTAGGCATTCGCGGCGGTGGCGGTGCCGGACAGCAGCTGCAGGAAGTTCAGCGCCGTGCGCTCGCCGGTGAGCAGGGCGCGCGCCGGACCCTCGACGTTGAACAAGGGTTGATTGGCTTTGACCCGCTCGCCTTCCGCGACCTGCCAGTCGATGCGGACTTGGGGCTCAATGGCATCGAAGGTGGCATTGACATAGGGCACCCCGCAAATGACGGCGGCTTCCCGGGTGATGACCGTCGCGCGGCCGGTCCGATCGGCGGGTATCAGAGCGGCGGTCAAATCGCCCGCGCCTATGTCTTCGGCCAGCGCGCGGGCGACCTGCTGCGGCAGATCAGCGGGAACCGGAACCGACGGTTGCAAGTGGCAGTTCCTCGCCGGTCAGAACGGCAATCCGTGCGATGGCCCGATCATGCACATCAGCATGGGAATGGACAGCAGGAAATTGGTGCGCGAGGCATACAGGGCGGTCTTGCGCGCCGCGGCCTTCTGCTCATCGGTCGCCGGTACGATCCCCAGAATTTTCTTTTGGTTCGGCCAGATCAGGGCCCACACATTGAACAGCATGATGGTGCCGAACCAGGCGCCTATCCCCATGATGACATTGGGGCGGGATACCGGGTCTTCCAGCAGCCCGAACGTAAAGGTGTTGATGAAGCGGCCATGGGTTTGCGACAGCAGATAGGCCCCGGCAAGCCAGGTGGCGAGCGCCGACCAGCGGAACCAGAGCAGGGCGCGCGGTGCGACATATTTGTTGATGCCGGCGCCGCCGGGGCCGCCCTTGTCGGCGGCCGCAACGGCCATGGCGGGGGTCTGCACGGCATTGAAGTAGTACAGCAGGCCGATCCAGAACACTCCGAATATGATGTGCAGCCAGCGGGTCAGGCTGGCCAGAGTGGCCGCATTGAACGTCAGTCCGCCCTCGACCAGTGCCGCAATCGCCACTGCGACGACGAATCCGATAATTAATGGCCATTTCACTGTGGTTAATGGGTTCATGCGATTTCCCCTTTATTTTGAAATATTCCCTAGACTCCGGCGCACCAAAACCCGGGTCGCCATTGCGCGGATCTTGCACTGCGGCAGCTTGAAAGAACAGGGGCCGCCCCAACAATTAAACCGAATCCGAGGTCTCCTTCAAGTCCGACCACGCATATCTAACTCTGAAGGAACACGGATGCCCGCGGGACTGCTATCGTAGCCGCGGCGAACGGGCTTATTTTTGGAGATTTCTGAATGAATGCCATCGAACGGATCAAGAACCAGCTATCGGCCGCACCGGTGGTGCTTTACATGAAGGGCACGCCTGATTTCCCGCAATGCGGATTTTCGGCCCAAACGGTGTCCGCGCTCCGGGCCTGCAAGGCGCAGTTCGCGCATGTGAACATATTCGAGGATCCGGAAGTGCGTGAAGCGCTGAAGACTTATTCCAACTGGCCGACGTTCCCGCAGCTCTATGTCAATGGCGAACTGGTCGGCGGTTGCGACATCGCGATCGAGATGTACAAGAGCGGTGAGCTCAAGCAGCTGCTCGCGGAAGCCGGCGCCGTACCCGCGTAAGCTGCCTTACCGGCCTAAGCTGAGGTCTCGGGCGGCTTACGGGTCGCCGGAGGCTGAGGGCTCGACCTCGAGCGGTCCCATCGATGCCAGGCGCCGGCGACTGGCGTCGAACACTCCCTGAAACTGATTGCACACCGTGCAAAAAAGATCGGCTGTGCGCTCGGCATCGTAGGCGGCGGAATGTGCGGAGCCGGTATCCCACTCGAGTCCTGCGGCAAGAGTCGCCCGCATCAACACGGTTTGGCCGAAGGCGACGCCGCCCAGGGTGGCCGTATCGAAACTCGAGAAGGGGTGAAACGGGTTGCGCTTGACCTGCGCCCGCGCCACGGCCGCGTTCAAGAAATTCAAATCGAAGAATGCGTTGTGGCCCACGAGCACCGCGCGCGTGCAATCTGCGGCGCGAATGGCATTGCGGACTTCACGGAATATGCGTTGCAGCGCATCCTCTTCGGAGATGGCGGGGCGCAGCGGATGATGAGGATCGATGCCATTCACCGCCAGCGACGCAGCTTCCATGTTGGCGCCCGGGAACGGCTTCACGTGGTAGCGGATGGTTTCGCCGCGCGCCAGGGTGCCGTCGCTGCGCATTTCGACGAATACCGCGGCGATTTCGAGCAGCGCATCGGTTTGCGAATTGAAGCCGCCCGTTTCGACATCGATCACCACCGGAAGAAAGCCGCGAAAGCGCGTCGCAAAAGTAATCGGCTCAATTTGCGTCATGCGGGGCCTGCATCGGCGAGACGCCAGGCGATGGGCTCGCCGCCTCGATAGGGCACCAGGGTGCCGTCGCCGAAATCATAGTGTGTGGGGGGCACCCAGGACTCCTTGACCAAGGTAATCGTGTCGTCGTGGCGCGGCAGACCGTAGAAGTCGGCGCCGAAATGAGCGGCAAAGGGCTCCAGCCGATCGAGGCGGCCGGCCGCTTCGAAGGCCTCGGCGTACAGCTCGATGGCGGCGTGGGCGGTGAACATGCCCGCGCAGCCGCAGGCATTTTCCTTGCTCGCCCGCTCGTGAGGGGCGCTGTCGGTACCCAGGAAAAACCGCGGATTGCCGCCGGTGGCGGCGCCGAGCAGCGCCAGCCGGTCGCGCTCGCGCTTCAAGATCGGCAGGCAGTAGTAATGCGGCCTGATCCCGCCGGAAAAAATCGCATTCCGGTTGTGCAGTAAATGCTGGGGCGTGATGGTCGCCGCGACGCCGGCGCGCGCATCGGAGACGAATTCAACCGCCCGGGCCGTCGTGATGTGCTCCAGCACGACCCGCAGGCCGGCGAAGCGTTCGAGCAAGGGCTGCAGCACCGAATCGATGAAGTGCGTTTCCCGGTCGAACACGTCCACGTCGGGCTGCGGCGATTCGCCGTGCACGAGCAGCGGCATGCCGATCGCTTCCATGCGCGCGAGGACCGGATAGACTTTCTGGACATCGGTCACGCCGGCATCGGAGTGGGTCGTTGCGCCGGCCGGATATAGCTTGACGCCGTGCACGAATCCCGTCGCCCGCGCGCGATCGATTTCGTCCGGCGACGTGGTGTTCGTCAAATACAAAGTGAGCAACGGTTCGAAGCGCGTATTTCCCGGCAGCGCCGCCATGATCCGATCGCGATACGCGCGCGCCGACGCCGCGTTGGTGACGGCCGGCTTTAGATTGGGCATGACGATGGCTCGCCCGAATTGCCGTGCGGTGAATTGCGCGACCGCCGCGAGCGCCGCGCCGTCGCGCAGGTGCACATGCCAGTCATCGGGTCGTCGCAGTGTCAGCGTATTCATTTGCGTGCGGGCGCGCCTGCGGCCTTGGATGCAGGCGAGGGTGCCGGCGGCCAGCCACGGCGCAGCAAATCGAGAGTGTAGCGCACGCCGAAACCGGTGATTTCCGTGGCGATGTGGGCAAGGCCGCCGTGGCGCGAGCCGGCCGCCAGATCGATGTGCAGCCAGGCGATGTCCTTGGGCACGAAGCGGTTCAGGAAGCGCGCCGCCAGGATGTGATCTCCCTTGCCTTCGGTCGCACACTGCAGCACGTCGGCGACGCTGCTCTCCAAGTCCGTGTCGAAGTCCGCGTCCATGGGGAAGCACCAGACCCGCTCACCGCTGCTGCTGCCGGCCGCCTCGATCAGTTCGCGCGTCTGTGGGCGGTTGGTGAATGCCCCGCTGTAACGTTCGGTGAGTGCATACACGCATGCACCCGTGAGCGTCGCGTAGTCGATGATGGCACGCGGTTTTCGGGCCGCCGCGAGGCTCAACGCGTCCGCGAGCACCATGCGGCCCTCTGCGTCGGTGTGTATCACCTGAATCGTCGTGCCGTTGTGGGCGCGCACCACCTCCTGCGGCTTGTAGGCGAGCGGACCGATGAGGTTTTCCGTGATCGCCAGCCAGCAATCCACCGGCATGGGCGAGCGCAGCGCGTGCAGTGCGTACAGGCTGCCCAACGCGACGGCGCTGCCTTCCATGTCCATGTGCATGTCCAGCATGCCTTTGTGGGGCTTCAAGTTGGTGCCGCCGGTATCGAAGCAGATGCCCTTGCCCACCAGGCTCAACGCCGGAGCGGCGGCGCCGCGCGGGCGGTAGGTCAGGCGCGCGATGCCGGCATCGCGCGTACCGTTGCCGCGCGATACCGCGAGAAAGGCGCCGGCGCCCAGGCGCTTGAGTTCAGCTTCGCCGTAGAACTTGAAGCCGAGCTTGAGGTGCCGCGCGAATTCCTGCAGATAGCGGCGGTAGCCGCGCGCATCGAGAGTGCTGGGAGGCAGTGCCGTCAGCCAGCGGGCCAGATTGTTCCCGGCACATGTTGCAAGGGTCAAATCGAGCTCGGGCAACTTTCTTCCCGAAGCGATGTCGATACGAGTCAGCGGGATGCGCGCCTTCGGCTTGCTCTTGAAGGAGGCGAAGCGGAATGCGGCCGCTTCGAGCGCCGCGACCGTGGCGGTCAAAGTCGCGTTCGCAGCCTGCGCCTCGCAGCCTTGCTGCCACAGCAGGAGCGTTTGTGGTTCACCGTCCAATGCGCTGCGGGCTAGCTTGCCGGCCGCCTGCAACCGCTCGAAAGTGCTGGCCTCGCCGGCCAGGCATGCCACGATCAGCAGCGTCTGCGCGCGCGTACCTACCCTGAGGTGGAAGCAATCGCCTGCCTTGCGCACTTTTTGCTCGAAAAGTCCACGCAACACGGCGCCATGCGGTAGTGCCCCGAAGTCCGCCTCGGTCGGCGCAAGCGGCAGGAACACCAAGGCACTGGAATAACGGGCCAACCGTGCAACGGTCACGCGTGCGCCGATTTGGCGCACGGGGACGAGAAGCTGATCGAGGGGCAAGCGAGTGGGCATATCTTAGAACCGCAAGCCTATCCCTTGCTTGACCGTGAAAAACCAAACCCCGAAGATAGCGCAGTTTGACAACGCAGTGGCAGTCAGCGCAGCGGCGCTGTAACGTGCCTGCCATCTTAACAGGACACGTGGGCGTGTGCATTTATGACTCAACAATCGCCGTTCGAAGACATTGATCCCATTGAAACGCAGGAGTGGCTTGAATCCATCGATTCGGTCATGCGTGCGCGGGGTCCGGAACGCGCGCATTTTCTGCTCGAAAAGCTCGTGGACTTCACGCGCCGCTCCGGCACCTACCTGCCGTTCAAGCCCAACACCGCCTATCTGAACACCATCTCCAAGGCGCAGGAACCCGATTACCCCGGCGACCGCTCCCTGGAACGGCGCAACGAGGCCTACATCCGCTGGAATGCCCTGGCCATGGTGGTGCAGGCGAATCGCCAGAATTCCGAGTACGGCGGCCACATTGCCTCGTATGCATCGGCCGCGACCCTCTACGAAGTCGGATTCAATCATTTCTGGCGCGCCAAGAGTGCGTCCCATCCCGGGGACATGATTTTCGTGCAAGGACATTCCAGTCCCGGAATATACGCGCGCGCCTATTTGGAGGGCCGCCTCGATGAAAGCCAGCTGCTGCGTTTCCGCCAGGAGGTCAAGGGCGGCGGCTTGTCCTCCTATCCGCATCCGTGGCTGATGCCGGATTTCTGGCAATTTCCCACGGTGTCGATGGGGTTGGGCCCGATGACGGCGATTTTTCAGGCGCGCTTCGTGCGTTATCTGGAGCATCGCGGCATCGTCCCGCCTTCCGACCGCAAGGTGTGGGCGTTTCTCGGCGACGGTGAAATGGACGAGCCCGAATCCATGGGCGCGCTCACCATGCCGGTGCGCGAGAAGCTCGACAACCTGATTTTCGTCATCAACTGCAATCTGCAGCGGCTCGACGGACCGGTGCGCGGCAACGGCAAGATCATCCAGGAGCTCGAAGCGGCATTCCTCGGCGCGGGCTGGAACGTCATCAAAGTGCTGTGGGGCTCGCGTTGGGATCCCTTGCTCGAGCGTGATCAGAAAGGCTTGCTGAAGCGCTTGATGGAAGAGTGCGTGGATGGCGAATACCAGAACTTCAAGTCCAAGGGCGGCGCCTACACCCGCGAGCATTTTTTCGGTAAGTATCCCGAGCTGAAGGAAATGGTCGCGAACATGTCGGACGAGGAGATCTGGCGCCTGAACCGCGGCGGCCACGATCCGCAAAAAGTCTACGCGGCTTACGCCTCCGCCGTCGCCCACAAGGGCGCACCCACCGTGATATTGGCGAAGACCGTCAAGGGTTTCGGGATGGGCAAGGCGGGCGAGGGCTTGAACTCCGCGCACCAGCAGAAAAAGCTCGGCGATCAGGCACTCAGGGAGGTCCGCGACCGCTTTAATATTCAGATCACCGACGAAGAAATCGCCGGATTGACGTTCAGAAAGCCGGGCGGCGACAGCGAGGAGCTCAAGTACCTGCAGGAGCGCCGCGGCGCTCTCGGCGGCTATCTGCCGGCGCGCTATTCGGCCGCAGAGCGCCTGGTGGTGCCGCCGCTGGAGGCATTCAGCACTTTGCTGGAAGGCACGGCCGACCGCGAGATCTCCACGACCATGGCACTGGTGCGCATACTCACCACGCTGGTCAAGGACAAGAACATCGGCAAGCACATCGTACCCATCGTTCCCGACGAGGCACGAACCTTCGGCATGGAGGGCATGTTTCGCCAGATCGGCATTTATTCCTCGGTGGGGCAGCTCTACACGCCGCAGGACGCCGATCAGCTCATGTTCTACCGCGAAGACAAACAGGGGCAGATTCTCGAGGAAGGCATCAATGAGGCGGGCAGCCTATGCTCCTGGCTCGCTGCCGCAACGGCCTATTCGAACCATGGCGTGAGCATGGTGCCTTTTTATATTTATTACTCCATGTTCGGCTTTCAGCGGGTCGGCGACTTCATCTGGGCGGCGGGCGACAGTCAGGCTCGAGGCTTTCTGGTGGGCGGCACCGCCGGGCGCACCACGCTCGCCGGTGAAGGATTGCAGCATCAGGACGGACACAGCCAATTGGTCGCGACCACGGTTCCGAATTGCGTGGCTTACGATCCCACCTATGCCTATGAGCTGGCGGTGATCGTGCAGGACGGCCTGCGCCGGATGTATCAAGAACAGGAAAACGTCTTCTACTACATCACGTGCATGAACGAAAACTATGCCCATCCGGCGATGCCGGCGGGCGTGGCGCAGGGCATTTTGAACGGCATGTACCTGCTGCAGACCGGCGGCCGAGGCAAGGTTCGGGTGACCTTGCTCGGTTCCGGGACGATTCTGCGCGAGGTGCTGGCGGCGGCGGAGATTCTCGAAAAGAACTACGGCGTGCCCGCGGACGTCTATTCAGTCACCAGCTTCAGCGAACTGCGCAAGAATGCGCTCGCCATCGAGCGGCACAACTTGCTGCATCCGAGCGAGCCGCGGCAACAAACCTACATTCAACAGGCCCTGGCGGATCGCGAAGGCCCCTTCATTGCCGCCACCGATTATCTGAAGACCGTCGCCGATCAGATCCGGCAATGGATACCCGGCCGCTATGCGGTGCTGGGCACGGACGGGTATGGCCGCAGCGACTCGCGCGCGGAACTGCGGCGTTTCTTCGAGGTGGACCGGCACTATGTGACGATTGCCGCTCTCAAGGCGCTTGCCGACGATGACAAGATCGACAAGCACACGGTGACCGACGCCATGCAGGCCTTCGGCATCGATCCGGAAAAACCCAACCCCCTGTCGGTTTAAGGCTATCGTGACTAATCAAACCGAAGTTCTGGTTCCCGATATCGGCGGTTTCAAGGACGTCAGCGTCATCGACGTGCTGGTGAAAGACGGCCAGCAGATCGAGAAAGAGACCCCCTTGATCACGATCGAAACCGAAAAGGCGGCGATGGACGTGCCGGCGCCGGTTGCGGGCC
>Ga0302324_100002279_pt1 | contig 44806 bp, 29 predicted proteins | sample Palsa_T0_1_FD_201949 | JGI IMG/M metagenome (GOLD analysis project Ga0302324, IMG submission 201949) | Peat permafrost microbial communities from Stordalen Mire near Abisko, Sweden - Palsa_T0_1 | ecosystem: Environmental > Terrestrial > Soil > Palsa > Peat permafrost | place: Sweden: Abisko... | reverse complement strand
AACCCCCGCAACCATCTCCTTTCTTCCTCTTTCCCTGCTTGATTCCTGAGCCCGAAAACCCGCCTGACATTTTTCCAATGGGAGGACTTACTTCGTTACCGGCGGATTCGCAAAACCAGTCGCAGAGCTGATTCGACCGTCGGGTCCGAGCACAAACACATTGGTGCCGCTCATCAGCTCCCGGCCGTCGGCGCCGCTCGCGACCCAGTCTGCGAGCACCACGCCTTGGCACTGACGCACGTCGCCCTTTCGCCGCATTCGCACACCTGGCATGAATCGCTGGGCGGCTCCCGCGTGGGCCGAGAGATCAGTCAAGCCATCGAGCAAGCTGAAGCGGTCGCGAAAACCCACATCGGGCGTAGCTATTCTGGCAAACGCCTCCCGTCGAGCAAGGTCATCAGTGACAGCCCATGCTTCAAACCATTCATCCACGACTCCGGCCGCGCCCGCGAACACTTCATCGGAGACAATGTTTGCGAAAAGCGAAAGCTGAAAGCGCCAGCCTTGCACGTGCTCGTCACGCACCGCCGATTCGGGAAATTCATGGAGAAGATGAAGGCGGGTGCCGCCTTCGCAGTGCTCCAGAGAGATGGTCACACGTGAGCTGCCCGCAGGAATCGGCTTGCCGGTCGCAAATCCGTAAGTGAACACGATGCGTTCCGGTGGAACCACTTCAAGGACTTCGCCAAGCGCTTCCACTCCACCGGGGTGGCGAACGAGGACCTTTCCTCCAGCGCGAGCGTCAATGGAGGAACCGACGCCCCACCACTTCGCCCACCTCGCGCTGTCGGTAAAGAAACGGAAAACAGTCCCGGGCGATGCTTGAATTACGACTGAGCGATCCAGTTTGTGCGTAAGTGGTCCCATGATTCAACAACCTCCTAGGTTTTTCTCCGTCGGCGGCGCGGACGCGGGCCGCGCCGGGACTCCTCCAGCTCGGCCTCGAGCTTTAGTCCCCAGAGCTTGTCGTCCCACATGCGTTCCAACACCTCAGCGAACGTGCCGAGGGCTTCGCGCCGGGCGCGGTAAAACCTGCGGCGGCTTTCTGCGCGCGCTTCTACCAGGCCATCTTCGAGCAAGGACCGAAGTTGCAGAGAAACGGCTCCGAAGGTCACGTCCGGCATCGCTCGATGAATGGTTCCAGCACTGAGTTCCTCCTTCCAGACGAGACGGAGAATTTCACGCCGGCGGGGCGAAGCGAGGGCGGCGAGAAGTGTGGCTTGCGAGGACACATCCTTATTTTAGATAAAACTAAAATGATGTCAAGCGTCAATTTCCGCCGGACTAACCGGCGAGCAAATGTCCCGAGGTTTATGCAAATGCAAAGATTTCAGGTCTCACGGCTGAGCTTGCGGCTTCGGTGGATCGGAGGGAACACTGTAGGGCTTTCCGTCGTGTAGATAGAGGCGTGATGCCTCCTCGCGGTTGAAGGGCCTCGCACCGCGGCGGCCGAACACCGACAATTGATTGCCGCTTTCGTCAACGGCGCGATCGCGATCGGTTCCTTTTGAGATTGCAAGCGCGGGGGCGGCCGTGCGGTACGTAGCGATGAGTTTTGGAGTGGGGCGCGGACTAAAGCCGTAAGCGTTCGGTGAATCTTCCGGAGACAAAATTTGTAGAATGCGGAGGCCGTTGGCTCCGTCGGCGACGAGGGCGAAAGCGCTGGCGTCGACCATTCCGATTTTCACGTCGCGTACGTCATTCAATTTGCCGTCAGCGGAAAACATCTGATCGAGTTTTGGGTGCTCGGGGCGTTCGACATCCACAATCGCGAGCCCCTGTTTGCCGGCGGCAACGTACGCGTATGTGCGCGCGACATAAATATTACGAGCATCTTGGAGTGCTACAGCGGCGTTTGGTACGACGCGCGGATGATCCAGTTCGGTAACGTCGAGAACTTTCAGTCCGTTGCGATCGACGACGAACGCGTAGCGAAACTGGATCGCGATTCCCTGCGGCTCATTCAGTTCGGGCGTGGCGACTACCGCTGTAATTCGCGGTTGCAAGGGCTTGTCGAGGTCCACGACGACCAGGCCGCGGTCGCACAAGATGTATGCATACGTCCCGGCAATCGTGATCCGGCGGGCCCCATTCAAAATTCCTTCAGGGTTAAATGCCAGCGCTCGTTTCAGAAAATTATTTCTTGGATCGCCATCCAGGAGCGTGCTTACGCCCGGGGTTTTGCTTTTCGGGTTCGAGTCTCCGATGACCACCAGGCCTTCATATTTGTCCGCGACGTACAGGTAAGCGTAAATCGGGTGAATCGGCTGCTCTTCGTTTTCGGGGCTGCGCGTGCGAGCCGGATCAATCGCCAGCGTGGAGGGGCTAGCTACCGCCATAGCGTATTTTGTCTTGACGTAAAGCTGCTGGCCCAGCGGCGAAACGGGCGCGGTGATTGTGCGTTCGGAGAAACCCTTGTTGTCTATGTTGGCGACGTCGTAAGCCCGGAAACCTCCCTTCCCCAGAGCGGCGTATAAATATTCGCCGCGAAGTTGTACGTCAAGCACGTTTCCGAGGTGATGATAAGCTTCCTTCAACTGCCGGTCGCGTGCGACGTGCTGGCGAAAATTTTCAGGGTATGCCAGACGCTGCAAGTAACTGCCGATGATCGCAGGCGGCTCATCGTGTTCGGCCACGGCGACCGCATCGAAACCTTTGGCACCGTCAGCCACATAAATGTAGCGCCCCACGAAATTCAAAAGATTAGTTCCTTGCAGCAGGACCTGCGCCATCCACGCGTTGTTGTCATTGCGGTCGGAAACGTGGCAATCGTCGCAACTTTTGGTTTCTTTCGCCCGGACGGTGTGCGGGACGAACGTGCTGAAAGCGGTTCCGCTGAAACCCTCGGCGGAAACTGTCTGCTGCATGTAATAAAGCCACTCGCGGTTCTGGTTTTGCGAGCTGACCAAAATGGCGCAAGAGGAACGCGCAGGCGCGACACGATGGCCGGTCACGGTGCCATCGATTCCCAACATGAAGCCGTCGTCGCGCAAGACTTGAAAATCATAGAAGGTATAGTTGCGGGTCGTGAGGCCTTCATTGTGCAACATGGGCTTTTTCTGATTCGCGGTCATGGACAAGTGACAACCGAAACAGTTGGGCGTCCAGGAAGTGTGGCAGGCGTAGCAAGTCATCCGGCTATTCGCGTGCGCTAACTGCGATGCGTCCGCGGGAACATCGCCCCAGGTCTTGCCGTCTGCTCGGATGGTCTTTGCCCAGCGCGATTTTTCGTTGTAGTGAGGATTACCAGGCGTAATTGTGTCGAGAACCTGGACAACTTCCCATTCTTTGCCAGGCTCTACCATCGACCGCTGGTACAGTTTTCCGCCAGTCCACTCGAAGCGCCGGTTACTCCAGGGCGTTCGAAGCGCGTCGAGGTGTGAGCCGCCCGGCGGCGCAGCAGCGCCTGAGGAGACCAATGTGGCGCGCTTGTCGACAGTGCCGTGGCAATCGGTACAGTCGAGTTCAGTGGCTGCGCGTGGCTCGCCGTAGAGTTTTCCATTGCCATGATCGTCCTGCTCGAAATGGCAATCAACGCAATGCATTCCCTTTTCCAGGTGGATGTCCGCCAAGTGAACGGCTTTCCCGAATTTCTCCGGATCATCAGGAGAGACAATTTTATTTTCTGCGTCGAGCAGATTCCCTTTTCGATCGCGTTTGTAAACCGCGCGAAAAACCCAGCCATGGCTGTGGAAGTCGGCGAACTGGCTCTGCTTTAGCTGCTTGTTGAATTGCTCGCTGCCGATATTCTCCAGGAACTTAGGATCGGCCCACAGGCCTTTTGCCGCCGCACCTTCGGGATTCCTAATCGCTACTTCATATTTCTGCTCTTCCGTCGGATTCCGCTGCGTTTTCGGGTACATGAATTCGCCGTCGGCTTCGTTGTCCCACCAGGTATAGCCGAAGTAGGTGGTTTCCATATTCGTTCCGGGATGAATATGGCAGACCATGCATTGGCTGGACGGAATCGACCTTGTGAACGTGTGGCGAATGGGATGTCCCTGTTCGTGCCTCGGAATAGTGGTGTCGGAAGAGGCGCTCTCTCCGAGATTTCCATACTGCGCGTAGCCGGCGGAGTGCTCCGGGGAGCGATCGTTTGCGTAAACTACGTGGCACGCTGTGCAGCCGCTGCCGCGAAAATCGCCGGGCTGGTCGTTCGTGCCGGGCAGCGAGAGAAGAGGATCGAGAAGGCGCGTTTTTTGCAGTCCAAGAAAAACGGGATCTGTACGCAGCAGAGTGCCAAAGCCGCGCTCGCCCAGTTTATCGTCGGGGCGGCCGGATTCTTCCTCGCGGTCAGGATTTCCGATTTCACCTTTCTTCCCGCCGCCGCGTTCGAAAACACGCAGCACGTTGCCCGGCTGCGAGGTTTCCCAGCGGTCAAGAGGCGTGAGCTCGGGCAAAACGCCTTTTAAGCGAGTCTCTTCCGGTGTCGGAGTCGGGACAGTCTTGATTGTTTGGGGCAATCCTTCGGCCGAGTAGCTTTCGCCAAACCTCGTGTTTTTGAAAGGAACGGAGCCGTTGTTGTAAAGCGCCGCGCCCCACAACATGCCGCCATGCGTCATCATGCTGCTCTTCACTTTGAGAACTTCGGAGGCGTGGCATCCCGCCGTTCCACAAGTTTGTGCCGCAACGCGCAGGTCACCGGGGTTCACAAAACGGATGTACTCAGTGCTTTCGCGCAGCCATTTGGTGTAAGGGCGCACTTCATTAGCCGAGCTGTCTGCTAGCTGAGCTTCTCGTGGCTGGGGGTGAGCTCTCTTTTTTACCTGTTCATAGGCAGCAGAATTTTCTGCCGTGCTTGCAGGAAGGCTTGCGGTTGAGTCTCCACCATGGCAATCGGTACAGGCCAGGCGAACAGTCCTGGTAGGGTGCATGGTCGGCTCGTCAGTGCTGACGTGGCAGCTAACGCAGCCCGCATTCTTCTGCTCGACGTCGGCCTGCGTCTGTCTGATCAGGCTAGACTGCTGGACTTGGGAATGCGCATTCGGGCCGGACACGAGCCAGAGCGCAAATCCCGACGCGAAGAGAAGCGCGCAAACGGCGATACGCCGCCCGCTAATCCGCCGCGTCAGCAAAACATCCCAAATGCCCTGCCAAGACATGAAAACTCCCAAAACTCTTGCCCTAATCTCTCAGAACTGAAATCGCACATCAGTGAAAAGTGAAAACAACGTTCTTCCAGTGTAAATGTCGCGCAACCCTTGTCCTGGGATCAGAGTTGCAGCGCCTGCGGTGATAGAAATATTTTCCGAAAGCGGTGGCCGGTATCGAACGCCTACGCTTGAGTCGACCCCAATGGCATGGTGAATTGGCGAGTCGAAAAGAACCAGTTCCAGCGGCTCGGTATCCATGAAGCGCAGATAATTCACGTTCACAAATCCGCGCAATTTGGGCGTTATGTCAAAATCCGCGCCAACGTTCGCCAGAAAAATCCCAGGATTCACAAAATTGGACTGGCCTTCGTCCTTGTTCGAACGCAGGTCCGGAATCAGGCTATTGCCCGAATTGAGAGCGACACCTGTACCTGTTAGTCGAATGCTCTCGCGGTTCCACAAGCTAAAGATTCCGCCGGCGAACTCGGGGAAATCATCAATCGAATCAAACCCGCGGGCGCGGCTGCTTTCGGGATGGGCCGACCCGGAAGAATAAAAGGCGGACGTTTTGAAGCGTATCCAATCTTTGTCAACGGAGAGCTCGAGCGCCGCCATCTGCGCATTGATTGTGACGGCGCGTCCGGCAATGCCGTTGAAACTATCATTCCCAAACGCCTGGTAAAACGCATGCGTCAGATTTATGGGACCAATGTGGCCGTCTCCGGTCCATCCAATATAGGCGGCGTGGATGCTGTGCGGATGCAGGACGCCTTGGGAGAAAACCGCGCCGATCGGGGCCGGCCGAACCAGAAAACCATTGTCGTCGTAATGAATGGTGGCATCATCTTTATTGTAGTGGACGCTGAACTGGGCCGTGTAACCCTGAAAGAGGAAATCCTGACGATAAACGTTAGCGATGATTACCTGCTGGTTCCTTAGCGCCATGGAATTCAAACCGCTGTTGGTGTTTTTTTCCAGAAAGTTGAAATAGGCGAGATTGTATTGCCAGCGGTTTGATTCGAGATTGCCAAAAAACCGGATGCCCGGCTGCTCTTCTACAAAGAGAAAGCCGCGGAAGTCGCTGTTAAATCCCTGAATGCCGGCGCGCACGGAAATAAAATCGAAATTCGGGCTGAGATCGTGAAGTTTCACTTCCGCGAATGCTTCCTGCAAGCCGATGTGGGAATCCAAGCGCGTAGTGCCTTTGTTCACGTTCACATTAACGATGCCCAATTCCCGGACATCAAGATAATTCACGCTAATCGCCGGAGTGATGCGAATGCGCCAATCCACCGGACGGAAAGAAGTGTCTCCGTGAAACAAATCGAATGAAAACAGAAATACTTGGTCGACAAAAGCTTGGTTGCCGTTCCCGAAGAAACCCGTCGTTCCGGGAGCCGCTGTGCTTACGCCGGTCGGCGTTGGCAACCGGCGCCCGTCGAAAAATGTGTCACTTATGGCGGTGAAGTTAAAAAATGTTTGCTGGCCGAAAATTGGCACATCGCCCTTCAGCTTGTTTGTATCGAAAGGATCCCAGAACTTTCCCTTTACGTAAGGATGCTCGCCGCCCGTTCCGTAACGGTTCCAGTCAGGCATGGCAAGAAGCCAGCGGTCAGGCTCCGAGCTGAAAACTGGAACGGAAGGCGGAGGAGGCTCAGGAGCGGGAATATTTGCACCGAGTTCGAGTCCCGAGTTCTGTTTCATTTCTGGGTAGCCAATAGCGGGCGGGCCTTCGCCTGCCGCCGCATTGTTCGGAGCGGCGCGTGGAGGCAACTGCGGCAGGGTGGCTGAAGGCGCGACCGTGATCGGGATCGGCGTCAGCTTTATTTCCCGAATCACAACGCTTCCAGCATTCACTTGAATGCCGTCTTCCGTAAATTTCGCGTGACCTGGCGCATCGACGCTCAATTCATATTGCCCCGGTAACACGTCGACGAACCGAAAAACGCCCTGGGCGTCGCTGCTTTTCTTTTGCTCCTGGCCGGTCGCGATATTTCGCAAAACGACGCTCGCGGCAATAACGGGCACCTCGCCGCCGTCACGGACGGCTCCCTGGAGTGCGCCCGTTTTCTGCGGCGCTTGCCCCGGAATACGCTGCTGAGAAGAGCCTTGTTGAATAGGGCTCGAAAATTCTGTGCCGCGAGTTGGATCCAGCGGGGGTATTACCAAGCTGCCGGCACCGATGGGTGACGACGACAACAACGCAATCGCGGACAAACATGCGAGCAGGTATCGAGCCACCGGTTTTCGCAAAAAAGTGTGGGATGCGGAGCGCACCCAAATTGTCCTTGGATGTTTTACGAATTTCACTTGCAAGCAAGACTTAACGGTTGTTGCTATCACATGTGTTTCAGACTGGGCAAGGGATTTCGGCCAGGAACTTTCCGGTGATTTCCAATTAACAGCCATACCATCTGAGTAACAGAACATTGAGTGCGAATCGAAGCTGTGGTACCAATAAGCGCGACGCATGTTTAGAGCATTCCATCGCGAGAGAAAGTGCCTCCTTCTGCCGTTCGAGTGGATCGCTCTTACCTTGTGCGCTGTGCTGTGCGCCTGCGGCGGAAATAGCGGCAGTTCCAGCAGTTCGCCTCCTCCACCGCCCCCGCCACCTCAAACACTCAGTAAGACTGACGTGTCAGCCATAGTGCAAGCGGCCGCCGAAGCGGTCAGTTCGGACACGATGGCGATCGCGGTTGTCGACCGGCTCGGGCGCATTTTGGCTGTTTACAAGGAGCCGTCCGTGCCCCCGACGGTGGTGGGCAACTTCAGCCAGATGGTGGCATCGGACGACCTCGCAGTTTCCCTTGCTCGGACCGGTGCGTTTTTTAGCAACGACCAAGCCCCGCTGTCCTCACGCACCGTTCGCTTCATAAGCGGAACTCATTTCCCACCGGAAGTGATGAACACTGCCAATGGCGCGCTCTACGGGATCGAGAATACAAACCGCGGCTGCACTCTATCCAGCACACTTTCCGCCACGGTCCCGCCCTCCACCACGATTCTAGGCTTAAGCCCCGGACTCGGGATCGCCACGGGCAAAGCAGACGTGGAGGACTCGCAACAAGCCGCTGTGAATCCCGGCGGAGTGCCTATATTCAAAGACGGGCAGGAAGTGGGAGGAGTCGGAGTCACAGGTGTGAGCGCGGACGTTGCGGAATATGTTGCCTTCGTCGCAGCCGGCATGATTGCCGCCGGTGGACCTAGCACACAAACGGATCAGGTAGGGTTCCCGCAATTCCCTTCACCAGGCGTGGTTACGATTAACGGGATTACGCTACCATTTGTAAATCAAACTACACTTCCGTCTGGAGCAACCGCGCCCGGCACATTCAACGCCGCCTTCTTTTCAGTGGGACCCACGGCGAGCCCTGGCGCTCCGCCCGACGGCGATTTGATCACGCCGACGAATGGACCGCTGGGAGGCTTGACCGTGGCGCAGGTCACCCAGATCATCAACGCAGCTGTGGCCACGGCGAACCAGACACGCGCACAGATTCGACTGCCGCTTGGTTCTAAAGCCAGAATGGCGATTGCGGTCAGTGATCTCGATGGCACTCTGATAGGACTGTACAGGATGCCGGACGCCACGGTTTTCAGCATCGATGTCGCCGCCACCAAAGCGCGCAACGTAATTTATTTCAGCGGCACGACTAGGACCATGGCAGATTTGAATCAAGTTCCCATCGGCACCGCGGTGACCAACCGCACAATCGGCTTTGGCGCGCAGCCCTTCTTCCCGCCTGGAATTGATGGTTCAGCGGCGGGACCGTTCTTCAATTTGTACACGCAAGACGTGGCCAATCCTTGCACCCAAGGATTCCAGGCACCTAGTCCCAATCAAAGTGGAATCGTGTTTTTCCCCGGCTCCGAGCCGCTGTATATCAACGGCGTGCTGGTAGGCGGATTGGGAGTCAGCGGAGACGGCGTGGATCAAGACGATTTCGTGACCGCCGGAGGCGGCGTGGGATTTGAAGCTCCCGCGTCGATTCGTGCAGACCAGGTCGTTATCGACGGCGTACGCTTGCCCTATCTGTCGTTTCCTCGAAATCCTACGCAATAGCGTCAGCGCTAAAACTGGACTTTTCAACGTGCTGAACTGCATTGCAATTCAGGCGCACAAATTGAGGTCAGCTATTTTTTCCGATCCGCAGATTCGTTGGGATCTTTGCGGCGCCACTCGTCGATCATGTTAGCCACCAGCCCCGTCCATCCAGTCTGGTGGCTTGCGCCCAAACCGGCGCCCGTATCGCCGTGAAAAAATTCATGGAATGGCAGGCATTCTCTCCAGTGGAGGTCTTCCTGGAATTTCTTGGCATTGCCGAACACCGGGCGCTTGCCATTGCGGTCCAGGCGAAAGATTCCGATCATGCGATCGGCGATCTCTCCGGCCATGGCGCGGAGCTTGGGGCCTCGCGAACCTTTCAAATCGTCGCCAAAAGCGTCTGCGAATTTAAGCAGAGATTCGAGAATCAGATAAGACGTGGGGAACCAGACAGGGCCGCGCCAGTTTGAGTTCCCACCTTTGATTTTTACGTCCGCTTCCGCCGGCGTGTAGCGCACTTCGTTGTTGGCGAATGCGAATGGAGAGCGCTCGTGGAACTTGGAAAGGCTGCGTATGCCTGCGGAGGATAGAAATTCTTCAGGGTCGAATAGTCGCTGCAGAATCCGGGTTAGTTGCGAACGGTCCACGATTGAGAGCACGTGACAGCGAACTCCGTCCCGGATGTCCGTATGGCACGCGTGACCGACCAGATCGGGGCGGTTTTTGATAAACCAGTTCACATTGGCCAGGAAGTGCGTCAAGTGCTTCGACTCATCTTCGCGAATAAGTTCCACGCCCAGCATTGGAATCAGCCCCACCAGCGAGCGCACGCGGAATTTATGAAATTCGCCGCTCGAAAAGCGGAGAACGTCGTAGAAAAAACCTTCTCTTTCATCCCATAACTGGTAGTCGCGCCCGCCCATTTTCTTCATGGCTGCGCCAATACCGATGAAGTGTTCGAAAAACTTGGTAGCAAGGCCTTCGTACACGGGGCGCTCCTCCGCCAGCTCGAGCGCAATGCGCATCATGTGCAGGCAGAAAAATCCCATCCATCCGGTGGCATCCGACTGCTCCAGAACCGCCCCGGCAGGAAGTTTCTCGCTGCGGTCAACCACGGTAATGTTGTCAAGCCCGAGAAAGCCGCCTTCGAAAACGTTGAGCCCTTGACTGTCGACCTTGTTCACCCACCAAGCGAAATTAATAAGCAACTTGTGAAAGCATTTTTCCAGAAATTCCTGATCCGCAGTGCCGGTGCGTTCTTTCTCCATCTGGTAAATGCGCCAGCACGCCCATGCTTGCACCGGCGGATTCAGATCCGAGAATTCCCACTCGTAGGCGGGAATCTGGCCGTTGGGATGCTGGAATTGCTCGAACAATAGGACCCACAAATTTTCCTTGGCCTCTCTGATATCCACCAAAGCCAGCGTGACGCAATGAAATGCCAGGTCCCAGGAAGCGAACCACGGATATTCCCATTTGTCCGGCATGAGCATCACGCGCATGGAATTCAAATGGCGCCAGTGCACGTTGCGAATTTCTTTGCGGGACGCAGGCGGAGGAGAATTGGGATTTTCGCCGTCGAGCCAGAGGGCCACGTCGAAAAAATAAGCCTGCTTATTCCAAAGCATCCCCGAGAGCGCCTGCCGTTGAATCATGCGTTCTTCCGGCGATGCGCCGACGGGATGGATGGTGGAATAAAATTCGTCGGCTTCTTCCCTTCTCGCTTTAATAATCGTTTCAACGTTTGCCAGGGAAAAATCCCCACGCTTCAGTTTCCTGTCAGTCAGACGAAGAGGCAAAACCACAGATTTGCCCGCGGGGATTTTTAGAGCGTAGTGCAGGCAGGCCTTAGTTCCAACACGTTCAGGATTGCAGCAATTTTCGCCGTTGACTATATGGCGGTGAAACGCGTCCTTCACATGTGCCTTGCGATTGGAGTGGCCCGGGCCAAACACGCGGTCGGCATTCGTTTCGTTGTCGGTGAAAAGTAGCCCGTTCGGAGCGGGACCATAGAGACGCATCAAACCCAAGCGGTAATCCAACTGCAGATTCTCCAGCGGCTTTGTGGCCGTGCAGTCTGCTTCGAGCACGACCGAGCCATCGAGCACCGCTCCTTCCCGAATCGACGGTTCCGTTCCCGCCACCGCGGTCCACGACCAGGTGTTTCGAAACCACAAATGCGGAAGAATATGCAACACTGCGTCTTCCGGGCCCCGATTGAAAGCCTCGATGCGTATGCAGATGTCCTCGGGGTCGGCTTTGGCATACTCGACGAAGATATCGAAATACCGGTTGTCGTCGAAAACGCCGGTATCGAGCAGCTCGAATTCCGGCCCTTGTCCCGCTCGCCTGCGGTTTTCTTCCACCAGATGGGAGTACGGAAACTCAGCCTGCGGATATTTGTAAAGCATACGCATGTAACTGTGCGTTGGCGTGTTATCGAGGTAGAAATAATATTCCTTCACGTCCTCGCCGTGATTGCCTTCCGGAGAACTCAGCCCGAACATTCTTTCTTTCAGGATCGGATCGCGCCCGTTCCAAAACGCGAGCGCAAAGACCAGAAGCTGGTACCGATCGCAAATCCCGGCGATTCCATCTTCGCCCCAGCGATAGGCTTTGCTGCGCGCCAAATCGTGCGGTAGGAAGCTCCAGGGATCACCATTGGCGCTGTAGTCTTCGCGCACGGTTCCCCAGGCGCGTTCGCTGACGTACGGACCCCATCGCAACCAGCGCGGAACCGAACCTGGGTCGGATTCTTCGAGCCGTTTGTGTTCGCGGGACTGTTGGCTGGTTTTTTTGGGCATCGCAGGCTAGCGCAGCAGAGCGTTCACCTGCTTCATCTGAGCGGCGAATCGAGCAGGATCGTAAGCAGACGGGTTCTGCAACTCTTGAAACAAGCCTTTGATGGCAACGCGCAATTGCTCGGAATTTTGCAATTTTTCGTTCCGCTCGTAAGCCAGAAAAAGAGATTGAATCGCCATGGCGGCTTGCGCTGCTGAATGCTCGCCCTGGCCGGAAATATCGTCGGCGTCGGCGGAGATTTTCTGCAGCAAATGCAACGTGATCTCAGAATCATAAGGTGCGGAGTTCATCTTCGCCAGTAACTCGTCGGCCAGATGTGCCGAATTCGTCGCGGACGTCCCGACCGCGTCACGGTCGGGATTGAGCTGGCTCATTAATTGCCCCAGCCGGGAAAGTTCGGAATCGAGCTTTTCGGCATTCTCTCCATCAAGTTGATGAACAACATCGCGGAACACCGCGTAGCGCGAAGGATTCCAAGGCGGATTGCCCGGACGCCGTCCCGGATAGCCGCGGGCCTGGCGCCAACTCTGCTCCGGAGGGGTGAGGCTGTGGTGGCACGCGTAGCATTGGAGTTCCGAGTATTCTGGCCAAATTTTCCCGTGCGACCTCGATGCGAGCCGCAGTAGAGACTGCCGGAGTTGAACGGCTTGCCCGCTGGTAAGCTCGCGAACGTTGTACCAAGGGTCCGTGCCGGCGGCTTCGCCCGGCTCTCCAGGTTCTTTCCAGTGGCGCGGCATCACGTCGGAAAAAGTATCCAGTTCGAAGAAAAGATCCGGATGGCCGGCGGCGATCATTTCGTGATCCACGGACTTTTCGTCGTTGCCCAGGTGGCACGAAAGGCATTTCTCACTGCGCTTGGTCAGATCGCGCGTGTCGTACATTCCCAGCGCGAGCGACTTTTGATGCGTCCAATCGCGCTCCGTGTGCGGGCCCAGCCATCCGGCTGCCGGTCCATGGCAACTTTCGCAGCTAACCCCCTCGCTCAACTCGAACGTGCGGCCGCGTTCGCTCTGCGGCACATCGACCGCGTGGCATGCCAGACATCTGGGCGCGGTTTCCGCGGCGCCTATGCCAAGAATCTTGGCCATTCGCTCCCCAATTGGGCCGGTCAGAGCTGCGTATGCTTTGGAGTGTTTGTCCTTTACGATCCAGATGCTGTACTCATTCTGCAGCACGCGATTATCGCTTCGCGGAACGATGCTTCCGTGGCAGGTCGTCGATGCGCAGGAACCGGGTCCCGTGTACTTGCCAATTGCGTCGTCAGGCTTCGTTGTCGCGGGCGACGAAATAGAGCGGCTCTGCGAATAGGCATCCAGCGGAAAAATAGAAGCGAAAATAGCAAGGATTGCGAGAAGAATTGGAACCTTCACGGTGCGCGAATGCGCTGCCTTAAGTCTCGTTGTCATTTTCCGTTTGGCAGGACGGTCACGCGCCGCAGAATCAGCGAAAAAACTCAACAGACGAATTTTTATACTACCCACCTCGACTTAAGTCAACGACATCAACCTTCGGTAGTGTCCTAATTCAAAGTTCCCGGACTCCGGCGCAATAGCGCCTCGGATGTAGCAGTTGAGAACTTATCTCCACTCCCTTTCTGGACTTGCCACTTGGGATTTGCTATATCAATCATGCTTAACGCCCATCTCTCAGTGGCTCACGTATTCCGCTTGAAGATTGAATTCCTCCCGGTGCGGGGAGAGCGACGTTGGTTTTCGAAGACCTCAGGGAGATTCAGCGCCAGTTCGGATACATACCCGCCGAGCAGCTCAGGACTTTGGCCAGGAAAATCGATGTACCACTTTCGCGCCTGCACAGCGTGGCAAGCTTTTACCCGCATTTCCGGCTGACTCCGCCGCCGCGAGTGGACGTTCGCGTCTGCCAGGACATGTCCTGCCACCTGCGCCAGGCTTGCAGCTTGCGCGCCAGTTTGGACGATGCATTTCCGCAAGCGAACAGCCCGGACGTTCGCGTCAGCGGTGTCTCCTGCCTGGGGCGTTGCGATGAGGCGCCCGCTGTTTCTGTCAACGACCGCATTTATAGCGGGATGACCGAAGAGCGAGTGATGGTAATGATCGGCGACGCACTATCCGGTAAAGCTTTGCCGCATCCTCCGCATCCGAAACGTGACGCAAAATGCGCCTCGGATCCTTACCAAAATGAAATCGGAGCGCGTTATGCCGTCGTGAGGAGCGTCGTCGCATCCCGCGATTGGAATTCTGCGTTTGCGGCGCTGAAAGCTTCCGGCCTGCGAGGCCTCGGCGGCGCGGGCTTCCCCACCGAATCGAAATGGCAGTTAGTGCGTCAGGCGGCTGGCACCGAAAAATATGTGGTGTGCAACGCGGATGAAAGCGAACCGGGGACGTTTAAGGATCGCTTCATACTCACGCACCTGCCGCACATGGTTATCGAAGGCATGATTCTTGCCGGCGTGCTGACAGGCGCGCAGACGGGGATTCTGTACATCCGCCACGAGTACGAAGAGCAGGAAAAAATTCTGCAGGAAGAAATTCGGAAATGCAGAGAGCAAGGTCTTCTCGGGTCGAACATTCTGGGCAGTGAGTTTACATTCGAGCTGAATACTTTTGTAAGCCCCGGCGGGTACATTTGCGGCGAAGAAAGCGCATTGCTGGAAGCGATCGAAGGTAAACGCGCGGAGCCGCGGAATAAACCACCGTTCCCTGTCCAGCAGGGACTGTGGAACAAGCCTACCGTCATCAATAACGTCGAGACGTTTTTGAACGTGCCCTTGATCCTGCTGCGGGGAGTGGACTGGTATAAAGGTCAAGGCACGGGAGGATGCGCGGGATTAAAATTTATCGGCGTGAGCGGTGACGTGGTGCGGCCCGGCGTTTATGAAGTGCCCATGGGCACGCCGGTGTCTGAATTGATTTTTCGCTATGCCGGCGGTCTTCCCAACGGGAAAAAACTGAAGGGTTTTGCGCCGTCAGGACCTTCGTCCGGATATCTGCCGGCATCCATGGCTGACGTGCGGTTGGACTTCAAGTCACTAGCGGATGCTGGGTCCATGCTTGGTTCTGGCGCGCTGGTGGTTTGCGCCGAGGGGACATGCATGTTGGACATGGCGCTGAACGCTACGCGGTTTTTCCGCAACGAATCCTGCGGAAAGTGCGTCCCGTGCCGTATAGGCTCGCAGAAGATGGTTGATCTGCTTACTGCTTGGACCATGGGCGAAGGATCTTCGAGCGATATGGGCCTTATCGACGAGCTTTCCGACGCGCTGCGGCTGACTTCCATCTGCGGTCTGGGACAGGTAGTTCCGGCGCCAATTTCGTCGGTGCTGAAGCATTTTCGCGAAGAAGTGGACGCACACTTGTCGCGCCGAGAGTGCCCGTCGGGCATCTGCTTCACGGCCGACAAACGGCCGAATATAGCGGCGATGGCTTCGAGGCCGGCATGAGCAGCACCGGACTCGTCGAACTGACGATCGACGGAAACAAAGTTTCGGTCGCTGCGGGTACGACTGTGTTTGACGCAGCCCGCGTGCATGGCATTGCAATCCCGACTTTGTGCCACCAGCAAAATGAAACCCCGGTAGGCGTGTGCCGTATGTGCGTCGTAGATGTGGGAGCGCGGGTTTTCACCGCGTCTTGCGTGCGCCCAGTCGAAGCAGGAATGGTGGTGAACACGAACTCCGAGAAAGTGCAGCGCGCGCGGCGAACACTTGTTGAACTATTGATGGCGGACCATCCGAGCCCGTGCACTCGCGAGCAGCATTCCGGGGATTGCGAACTCGAAGCTCTCGCCAGGCGCGAGAACTTGACGCGTCCGCGTTTTGCGCCGCACCGCACGGGGCGCGCGAAAGACGGTTCGTCGCCAAGTATTGCGGTGGATTTCGATTCTTGCATTCTCTGTGACCGCTGCGTCCGGGGCTGCAGCGAGATACGCGACCATTTTGTGTTAGCGCGAATGGGAAAGGGCACGGCAGCCGGAATTGCTTTCGACGATCAGCGCGCCATGGGCGAGTCGTCCTGCGTTTCATGCGGCGAATGCATGGTTTCCTGTCCCACGGGAGCGCTCACTAACAAGAGCTTCACCCATACGGCTCTCGGCGCCGGCCCCAGCTTCGAAGCTGTGCCGGTCGAGGAATTGCAACAACTTCCCTTCTTTCAAGGAGTGTCCGGGACTTTCCTTAGCTTGAACCGCGGCGCGGTTGTGCGCCGGGAATTCAAGCGTGGAGACATAATTTGCCGCGAGGGCGAATATGGCTCCACGGCTTTTTACATACTCGAGGGCAAAGCGCGCGTTTCGATTTCGAATCCCATGGCCCATGTGAAAACCAAGGGCGCGGTGAAGAAATTCCTGGGAAAGCTCTCGAGCAAACTGGCGCAGCGCCAGCAGGATCAGCGGGACGAAGAGACCTACAAGCGGTGGATACCCATCGACGCGCCGGTTGATCTCGATTACGACAGCCCGGTGGCGGAACTGAATCCGGGCGATCTGTTCGGCGAGATGACTTGCATGAGTTTGTATCCCAGGTCAGCAACGGTGCGCGCCGAGACCGATTGCACGATGCTTGAGATGCTGCGAAACGTTCTCGACATCATGCAGCGCAACAAGAATTTTCGCGCGCAGCTTGAAAAATCCTATCGCCAACGCGCCCTGGACAGCCACTTGCGCGCGGTTCCGGTATTCGCGGAGTTGACCGACGAGTTCATCGGCAGCTTGCGCGAAAGCGTGGAGCTCATTCGCTATTCGCCAGGCCAAGTGATTTGCCGCCAGGGCGAGCCGGCCGACTGCTTTTATCTCGTGCGCATCGGCTTCGTGAAAGTGACGCAATCCCATCTGGGCGGAGAGATGGTGATGGCCTATCTCTCACGCAGCGAATATTTCGGAGAGACCGGTTTGCTGCGCGAGGACGTGCGCACGGCGACCTGCACGGCGCTCGATCACGTGGAACTGGTTCGAATCGGCGCGCACGATTTCAAGCGCATGCTCGCGGAGTTCCCTGAAGTGCGTCGGAAATTGGAAGTGGTGGAACAAGAACGCGCGCAAATGAACCGCGAGCGTCTTTCCGTGTTGCAAAATGTTCCGCTCGACGATTTCCTGACGCAAGGCCTGATGGAAGCGCAAAGCCTCTTGTTATTGGACCTCACCAGTTGCACTCGTTGCGATGCATGCGTGCGCGCTTGCGCGGACGCCCACGACGGTGTGACGCGCCTTGTTCGCGAAGGGCTGCGCTTTGACCATTATCTGGTGGCGACCTCCTGCAGGCAGTGCCTCGACCCCTTGTGCATGGTCGGCTGCCCCGTGGGCTCCATTCGCCGCCGCAATTCGCTGGAAGTGATTATCGAGGATTGGTGCATTGGATGTGGGTTGTGCGCCGAGAATTGCCCCTACGGGAATATCAACATTCATCCGTTTAATGTGATGGCGGAAGATCCGGCGGCGCCCGGGCATAAGAAAGCCATGGTGAAACAGAAAGCTACTTCTTGCGATCTGTGCACGGAGTATGCCGAGCCGAGTTGCGTCTATGCCTGCCCGCACGATGCGGCTCACCGTGTGGATCCGCGGAAATTCTTTGCCGGGCTGCTGAATCAAGCTCCGGTTACGAGCAAGCGTTAGCAAATTGCGACGGGCCAGACAAATCCAAAGTGCGCATTGATCGAACTCATCAAAAATGGCTTGCCGCTTCGCTCATCATTTTAAGCGTAGCAACGGCCGTGTACGTCGTATATGCGGCGCATTCACCCGCTGGTCCGAGCGGCGGAAGCCCTGTGGGACTCGCTTTTGGAATTGTTGGTTCCGCATTCATGTTATTCGCAGGCCTGCTGGCGGGACGTAAGAAACTGCCGGTCTGGCGATTGGGACGCGCTCAGACTTGGATGCGCGGCCACCTGTGGCTTGGGCTGCTGAGTCTGCCGATCATCCTGTTCCACGGAGGCTTCCGATTCGGCGGTCCGCTCACCAGCGTCTTGATGGTTTTGCTCATAATTGTTGTCGCCAGCGGACTTTTCGGCGCTGCGTTGCAGCACTACATGCCAAATGTGATGACAGCAGAAGTATCCAAGGAAACTATATTCGAGCAAATCGATCATGTCCGCGCCGGACTGATCGCTGAGACCGACGAAATGATTGCAGCGACAGTGGGGTCAGGCAGAGCTCCGGGATCAAAACAATCGGCAAGGTCCGCTGCCGTTGTTGGTCAAACAACGGCCCTTGCCCAGGAAGCGGCTCTGCCGCTTTCTACTTTCTACGCTAACGAGATGCGTCCGTTTCTGCAAGAAGAAGGGCCGCAAAACCAGCCGCTTGCAAACGCAAATACGGCGCGTACAGTTTTTGCGGAGCTGCGTAGCCTTTTACCGCCCGAAGCGCATGACACGGTGAAGCGGTTCGAGGAAATATGCGATGAGGAGCGGCAGTTGCGCAGGCAGACGCGGCTCCATCACTGGCTGCATGGATGGCTGATGCTGCACATCCCGCTGTCGTTCGCGCTGCTACTTCTGGGCTGCGTACATGCGGTGATGGCCCTGCGTTACTGACTTTCGGGGAAAGAAGCGAGGAATCTTGCCGCGAGCAAAGCTGAAAACTAAAAAGCTTGCGCAGCGCATCGATCTGAATTACTTCAAGCGCCCGCATCCTTTCCGGCGCTGGCGCTTCCTTCTATCAGTGTGCGTGCCCGCACTCGCGATTATCTGGCTCGCGTGGTACGGCCTGACCCGCAATGCTCACGTCTACAGCAGCGGGAAGTTGTCCGTAAGCCATGCCGTACTCACCGAGCAATGTAGCTCGTGCCACGTAAAGGAGGCCGGAGCTTTCAGTGCGAAAGCAAACGACCAAGCCTGCGAAACCTGCCACGACGGCCCCATTCATCACACGAATCAATTGTTTACACCGAACTGCTCCTCATGCCATCGGGAGCACCGCGGCAGCCTGCGCCTAGCCGCGACCAGTGACCTCAGTTGTACGCAATGTCATGCCAATCTTCGTGTGGCTGGCTCGGTGACACACTTTGCGCGGAACATCGACGGATTCGATTCCAGCCATCCCGAGTTTGCGGCGGTGCGTGCGGGAAACGTAGATCCCGGAACCATTAAACTCGATCACCGAGTACATCTGAAAAAGAATCTGATGGGGCCGAACGGAGTGGCTGTACAACTCGATTGCGGCGACTGCCATCGTCCGCCCGCGTCCAATGAGCAATGGAGATTCGGCGACGTGCCGCAGCCGAAGGCTTCCTCGGTTGCGCAGAAGCAGGAACCGCCCTCGGTCAATCCCGCCCGGGCCTATATGTCGCCCGTCACCTACGCACAGCACTGCATTGCCTGCCACGGTCTGCAATTCGATAAACGTTTTGCAGAAAGTGCACCGCACGATACTCCAACGGCGGTTCACGCTTTTGTAATGCTCAGGTTCCGGCAGTACATTGCCACGCATCCAGCGGAATTGCGCATTACAAATTCAGATCCGAACTTGCCCCAGAAACCCTTCCCCATTTCTCCTCGAGTGCTTACACCCGAGCAGTGGGTATCGGAGCGTGCGGCAGAGTCGGAGCAACTCTTGTGGAGAAAAACGTGCATGCAGTGCCACGCGCTAAGCTTTCCTACGAACCAGCCACTTCCGGTGGTCGCAAACTCGAATATTACTGTCCGCTGGTTCCAGCATGCCGTGTTCAATCATGACAAACACCGGCTCGTGAAATGCGAGGAGTGCCATTCAGCCGCAAGAACGAGCCAGGAAACTTCCGATGTTCTTTTGCCGGGAATTCGAACCTGTGAGCAGTGTCATCACACGGGAAGCGACGGGGCTGAGGCGCGGTGTTTTGAATGCCACGCGTACCACGATTGGAGCAAAGAAAAACCTGCTCAGGGGAATTTCACTCTTTTCCAATTAACCCGCCGCCAGCCGCATGAAGCGAACGCGCAGACTTCAGTTGGAAAGTGACGCTCGTGAAAATTGATTTCGATCTGCTGACTAAGCGGGCGTCCGCGGAAAAATCTGGCTCCGCTTATACCTTCGCCGCTTTGGATAGCTTGGCTTGCGGACGAAGCCGGCTGGGGGCTGGCCGCTCGTGGACCACAGGCGAAGCGGGGGATTCTTCTATTTCCCGAACGTCGCTCATTTTGTAGAAGTTTTCCTTCTCGCATATCCGGCAGCGCAGGTTCAGCGAAGGAAAGGTTTCATCGGTCCCGGCGACGCTGGGTTCGGCCGAGAATTGCTTATTCGCAATTCTAGATGGGACCGCAATGGTCTCCCCACAGGAACGGCATTGCACACCGTGGTACTTCTCCATCTTAGTCCCCAGAGTCATCGTGAACCTCGTCAGCGGATAATTCGAAAAGGAATAGGATGCGGATTGTACCTGTTCTTCGCTGTGATTTGTAACTCAAATTTGCGGCAATCTACCACCCACTCGCTTCGTGCGCGGACCAGACGCAAGTGCCGCAAATTCAGCACTATAGAGAAGAAGACATCACCGGCAACGCATGAAAAATTGGTGATTTCAACAGACTTCCACATCACACCGCATACGCTTGTCCTCGGAGGTACTCCTGCAATCCCAATTCAAATGTCCGCGCAAAATGCTAACCGGGGAGACATTGACGCGCATGAACACCACCGAGTAGACTCCGTCCTGACTTCCCAAATGTACATTCAGGCGGAATTATACAGATTCCACGGATGTGCCACCGGAGTGCCGAATGAAAGCTGCTGCGGGTCGTCGCTTTTCAGGGTCGACTGCTGCTCGCATGGGAGTCGTCCTCTGTTGTCTGCTAATGCCATGCGCTTTTCTTTCGGCGGCGCAATCGCCGCAAAGCAGTCCTCCGCAGCAAGCACCCGCAGCCCAGCCAACTCCTGAAATCACCACGACTCAGCAGGCAGCGTCGGCTCCTCCGCCGCAAGCTCCATCCTCCTCGGACGCAACATCCGAAGTGAATACGCATGCGAGTACACCCTTCGAATCGCATGTGAACTTGGTCCCGGTTCGTGTAGTGGTGCACGATTCGAATGGCGAAGCAGTAGCGAATTTGACCAAGGAAGACTTCCGGCTGTCTCAAGACCGCAGGCCCCAGACGATTCTGCATTTCTCCGTGGAAACCCCAGCCTCGATTGCGAAGCAGGTTGTCAGAGGCGAGGCGGGTGGAGATCAGCCGAACGTCTCCGCTCCCGGAACTTTGACTCTGCCGTTGCGATTCGTCGCACTCCTGTTTGATGATGTGGAATTGAGCACCCTGGACTTGATGCAATCGCGTCTCGCCGCTGTGCGTTATTTGGACGCAGCGACGGAACCTAGCGAACGTGTTGCTGTGTTTACCACCTCGGGACAATCGCAGGTAGACTTCACCGACGATCGCGCCAAAGTCCGCGCGATGGTGCAACAGCTCATACCTCATTATATTGGCATGTACGATCCTTACGACACGACCCAGTGCCCTCAGATGGGTTATTACGAAGCCGACTTGATCATAAACCAACACGACCTCCAGGCCATCCAAGCCGCGACAGCGGACGCACAGGCTTGCGGTGCGGAGAATGGCCCGACTGAGTCTACGACTATGCTCGTTCAGTCAACGGCCCAGCAAATGGTACTCGCGGGAGAAAACAACACGCAGTTTGTGATTCGGCGGTTAACGGAACTCGTTCGCCGGATGTCGGCTGTTCCGGGGCAACGCAGTATTGTTTTTGTCTCTCCCGGGTTTCTGGTCACTTCGACCTACCAGTACGACCTTTTAGAGGTTATTGACAAGGCCACGCGCGCGAACGTATTCATTAATACGCTCGACGGACGTGGGCTTTACACCGTCGATCCGATCGGCGATATCACCCGGCCTCCGCCAAGGTTTTCTAACTCGAATGCCGCGGCCCAGGACGCGTTATACCGATCCCAAGAACAATCGATTCAATCGGATGCGCTGGCGAATCTCTCCGGCAGCACCGGCGGTTTTTACTTTCGAAATAATAATGACCTTGTCGCCGGATTCCGCATGACAGCGGCGGCGCCCGAAGTTACATATCTGCTTGCCTTCTCTCCAGAAGCGTTGAAATTTGACGGCAAGTTCCACCAGATCAAGGTGACACTGGCCACGAAAGAAAAATATACCATCCAGGCGCGGCGTGGGTTTTTCGCGCCCAAACACGGGCAAACTCCGGAAGAAACTGCCAAGCAGGATATTGAGGAGGCGGTTTTTTCTCAGGAGGAACAGCAGGGCGTTCCAATCGAACTTCAACTGCAATATTTCAAGAGCGATGCAATGGATGCGAAACTTTCCGTGCTGACCCGAGTGGACGTAAATCACGTGCGCTTCGAAAAGACAGACGGAAGAAACCAGGATCAGCTGACTGTTGTGGCGGCGCTGTTCGACCGGAATGGAAATTTTATCACCGGAAACCAGGAAGTCGTGGACCTGCACTTGAAAGATGCAACTCTCGAGAAGCTGTCTCACACCGGCATGACCGTGAAAATGGGCTTCGACGTTAAGCCCGGCGGCTACATCGTCCGCTTGGTCGTGCGAGACTCGAAAGCCTCCGTGCTATCGGCAAAAAATGGTGTAATTGAGATACCGTAACAGGGGAAGGTGAGCGATGACGCAGCGCCGAGTGGCCTTGCTGGTATTTCTTCTGCTGCTTTTTCTCGTGGCGGGCAGCTTCGGAGGACGCTTGATTGGGTCTTTTGGAGTCGCGCTTGCGCATCAGTCTCCGCAGGACTCCCCTCAGCAACCGGCATCGCAGGCAGCTGCTCCTTCCATCAAGGCTGAGTCGCGGGCTGTGCGCGTCGACGTTGTCGTGACCGACAAGAAGGGCAATTACGTGCACGATCTGAAGGCCGACGATTTTAAGGTTTACGAGGACAATAAGCAGCAGCCGGTCACCAATTTCTCGTTTGGCGCGGATCCAAACGCCGCTGCCGCATCCGGGCGGCACTACATGGTGCTGTTCTTTGACAATTCCACCATGGATGTAGGCGATCAGGCGCAAGCGCGCACCGCCGCCGCAAAATTCATCGACCAGAACGCCGGGCCTGATCGCGTGATGGCAGTTATGGACTTCGGCGGCACTCTACGGGTCGAACAGAATTTCACCGCCGATGCCGCCCGGCTCAAGCAAGCGGTGCAAAATATAAAAACTTCTGCCGTCGATCCCAACGGAACTGCGAGTGGCGCGTCTTCTTCAGGTGGGCTGTCTCTTCCGGGTTCGTCCTCGACCGACGCTGCTGTAGCCGATTTTGGAGTGCGGACTTTGTTGCTCGCAGTCCGAAGCGTGGCAAAAAGTCTCGCGAGTGTTCCAGGGCGAAAAAGCATGATCCTTTTTTCGTCCGGCTTTCCGCTCACTCCCGAGGCCGAGTCGGAACTAACCGCTACTATCGACGTCTGCAACAAAGCGAACGTCGCAATTTATCCACTGGACGTTCGCGGTTTAGTGACACCGGACATTGCGCCCGGATCCGGGCGCGGACCCTCGTCATTCATTCCCAACAACAGCCTGCCCGGCGCTTCCACTTCGGCGTCGACGCACTCTCTAATTGAAACAGAAAGACTTCAATCGACCGTCGCAGGCATTTCTCTCACCTCTTATCACGTCTCTTCTCCGCCTGAATTGGCTTTTCTGCAGCACGGAGGTGGTGGAGGTGGTGGAGGACATGGTGGCGGAGGTGGAGGGGGCACAGGCGGCACGGGCGGCACCGGTGGCACCGGCGGGGGTGGTGGCAAAGGCGGCTCCGGTGGTACGGGCGGCACCGGCGGTGGCGGAAGCCGCGGAGGAGGGATTAACAACACCGGGACTTATGGCAACCCAAACAACACCCAGGCGCGATCAATTGTTCCCGCGTTTCCGCCATCGGCGGCCACGAATCAGCAAGTGCTCTATATGTTGGCTGACGGAACCGGGGGTTTCCCTATTTTCAATACAAACGACTTGCTCGCCGGACTCCAAAAAATCGCGAACGAACAAAATGAGTACTACCTTTTAGGATATGTGCCGGCTGATTCAACGGAGGGCAGTTGTCACACGCTGAAGGTCAAGCTCGAGCGCGGCGGCGCAAACGTACGAGCACGCAGCGGATATTGCAACGTCAAAGCGACCGACATGCTGGCCGGTAAACCGATCGAAAAAGAGCTTGAGACCAGAGCCGCAGCTTCGGGAGCCGCCACCGAAGGCTCGCTGGAGGCGCCGTTTTTCTACACCTCAACTAACGAGGCTCGAGTGGACTTGGCGATGGAAGTGCCTTCTGCGACGATTGAGTTTTCCAAGGTAAAGGGAAAATACCATGCGGACGTAAACGTTCTCGGCATCGCCTACCGGCCGGATGGATCGGTGGCTGCCAGATTCAGCGACGAAATTAATATGGACTTCGAAAAAGAAGAATTGCAGAAGTTCACGCAGTCGCCGATGCGCTATCAAACTCAGTTCTCCGTCGCTCCGGGACAATATCGGCTGACTGTTGTTCTGTCGGGTGGCGCGCAGAAATTTGGGAAGTATGAGAGTCCCCTCGTAATCGAGCCGTACGACGGAAAGACGTTCAGCCTAAGCGGACTGGCGTTCAGTAATCAAATGCAACGTGTGTCCGAGGGCTCCAGTGACTTGGATGCCGATTTACTTGCGGATCGCATGCCCATGATCGTGAAAGGCGTGGAACTGACTCCTTCGGGAAGCAATCACTTCAAGAAAACCGATAGAGTCGTTTTGTACGCACAAATTTACGACCCGAGTTTGTCCAATCCCAACCCTCCAATCGTGGGATGCCAATACGTAGTCATCGACCAAAAGACCGGAAAACAGGTACTTTCGACTGGTTTGTTCAGTGTGAATCAGTATGTGTTGAAGGGAAATCCCGTGGTGCCGCTAGCACTAAAAGTGCCGGTCGACACTTTTCCCCCGGGAGAATATCGCCTCGAAATGCAGTCGGGCGACGCAGGTGGGGCGATCTCACATGTTCGGATAGCGACATTTCAGACCGAGTAATCTCGGCAAAACGCTCTGGATTTACCGAAACTCGACCTCCTCATGAGAACAGCCTCCGCAAACAAGCTGATGCTCTTCGGTACGTTCTACTTGCTGTGAATTGAGTTTTTCGGGTACAATGGCCTCCCCCGCACCGAGAACGATATGGACAAGTCTATATTCAACTCCTTCGGACTGCGCGAGAATCCCTTCAGCGTAAATCCGGATCCGCGGCACTTATTCCTAACTCGGCAAACTCAGACGACCTTGGATGCTCTGATCCAGGGCGTGCAATCCCGTCAGGGGCTCGTACTGCTTACCGGCGACGTGGGGACCGGCAAGACGACGCTCATCAATTCCCTTCTCGAATGGCTGCAGCAGAATGGAATACCGACGGCATTTATCTTCAATTCCCACCTTGAGGCCCGGGAATTATTCGAGTTGATGCTCGCAGATTTTCACATCGCGTCCGATGTGCGCTCCACGAGCAGCGCGGTGTCACACCTGCATGCCTGGCTGCTTGAGCGCTACCGCGCCGGCGAGACCGCTGTGCTTATTGTCGACGAGGCGCAGGGGCTTCCGTCACATACCATCGAGGAAATTCGATTGTTGCTGAATCTCGAAACGCCGAACGGCAAGTTACTTCAGATCGTTCTATCGGGACAGTCGGAGTTCAACGACCGGCTCAAACGGCTCGACCTGCGGCCGCTCCATCAGCGTATTTCACTTCGTTGCAGAACCAGCCCCATGACGTTGGAGGAAACGCGCGGCTGCATCCAGCATCGCCTGCGCGTTGCCGGTGCGCAGGATGATGCGCTTTTCACTCTCGAAGCCATGGATTGCGCTCATTTTTATTCGCGTGGAATTCCGCGGATAATAAATTTGCTTTGCGAACAAGCCCTCCTGAAAGCCTACTACAGCGGAATCCGCCCAGTTTCAGCAAGCATGATCGAGGATGCTTCGCGCGAGTTTCAATTCGACGGAGATCGCCCCATGCCACCGCGGCTGAAGGCGGACGAAGCGATCGGATTGCGCGCGAACCTAATTCCCATGCAATCGATGTCGAGTAAACCGACGATGACCTTTGCTGCGGCGGCTGGATTGGCCTCGGAGGGGCGACAAGACCCAAAGCCAGTCCGCGTCCCAGCGCCCCCGGCCAGAGCGGAATTGGTCCGCCATCCAAAGGCCTCCGCCGACGTTGGCCAGATAATCGCTGAGCTTTCGGCCGGCGCCAAAGCTAACGCCCCGGTCGTAATTCACCCGGCTGGCTCGAAAAGCAGTTCCAGTCTTGCTACGGTCTCAACCCGCGCATCGATTTCCTCGCTGGCAAGAGCGAGGGTGTTTCTTTTAGCGCTCATTGCAAAGAGCAGCGCGGAGTTTGGGCGCCGGACTCGCGACGGATTATTTTCGATACGATCCCATTATCGGCGCTGCTCTACCCAGTTCCTTGCGATGGCCTCGCCAATTCTCAAGCGAATCACAACACCGTTTATCTCTTGGCTGAAGGAACCGCGGCCGCCGACCCTGCTTGTGCGAACCAATTCAAAGACACACATCGAACCGCCCAGTCGTTTCTCGGCAGTAAGCAATAATCTTCGAGACAGAGCGGAGCCCATCGTCCGATGGTTGCAGACGCCGCTTCGTCCGGCGCAGCGACGCTGACTGTTTGTTGACCCCCGACGACCAAACAATTGCGCCTAACTTACGGGAGTTCCTGCAAGACCTGCTTTCTCCATGAGCCCGCGCATTTTTTCGAGATATTGATTCAGCGCCTCCTGCTTCCTTGATTCCAGCCAGCCGAGTTCGCGCGCGAGAAGCTCGGCGACCACCGGCGCTGCTCTCATCGTATTCTTCCAACTATGCGCCTGGAGACCGATTCGGCGTGACAGAATGTCCTCGATTGAAACTGCCATTTCGTCTTGAATTCCGAAAGTTACCTCTGCGCGCAACGGCGCCAGGCCTTCGACGAGAGGTTGTGCGAGTTCCGGATTTTCTCTCGCCAAGTCCATTACGTTGGAAGTGCGTGTGCCGAATTTTCCAGCCAAATGTCGCGCTGTCGACTCCGTCACGCCATAGAGTTTTGTTAATGCTCGCCAGTAGTCGGTTGAATAACCGTCGGATCCCACAAGCCGGTGCCGGATCGTTTGGCACTGCGAAAGAGGAACGCCAAGGCATTTTTGCACGGTGTCGATGGTGTCCTGGGCCATGGCTCGATAGGTTGTCCATTTGCCGCCCATAATACTGATTAATCCTGATCGCGAATCAAGTTCCACTTCATGGTTGCGCGCGATTTTCTTCGTGCTTTTTGTTTCGCTGGAACTAACCAGCGGACGCACGCCGACCATGCCGCCGACGATCCGGTCCGCGCTGAGAGGCTGCTCCAGGTAACGATTCAGATGCCGCAGCAGGTAGTTCACCTCCTCAGCCTCCAGATGGAGATGATCGAGAGATTCAATTTCCTCGTCAGTCGTGCCCACAAGCACGCTTCCGAGCCACGGGATGGCGAACAGCACCCGGCCATCCTCGGTTCTGGGGATCAGCATCGCTTCCCTGTCGCAAAGTACTTCCGGCGGAAGGACTACGTGCGCACCCTTACTGAACCGTATGCGCGGGAGAACGCCCGCCGTGGCCATCTCACGGATCGCATCCGCGTAAGGACCGGTGGCATTCACGAAACTGCGCGCGTGGACCATGAAATCCCGGCGCGTAAGCTGGTCCGTGATTACCGCCGTGGAAAGCTTTCCTCCGGCATTTTTTTCAAATGCAACAACGCGCGCATAGTTCAGCGCTTCGCCGCCGGCCTCTGTGAATGTCTTGACTAACGTGATGTTGTAGCGTGCGTCATCAAATTGACCGTCGGCATACACTACCGCTCCCACCAGGCCACGCGACGCAAGCATAGGCATTCGTTCGAGAGTCTTCTCGCGCGATATGAAAATACTTGGCGCGAGACCATCCCGGCCGGCCACTCGGTCATACAGTTTCAGGCCGACCGTGAAGTAAGCGACGTCGACCCAGCGATAGCAAGGAGTAAGGAACAGTCTCGTATTCGTCAGGAACGGGGCGTTCTGCAACATATGAATACGCTCGTGGAGAGCTTGTTTGAGGACGCGATATTCTTTGAAATCGAAATTGAGAATTGCTTCCTGCAGGTATCGCACGCCTCCATGGACCATCTTCGTGGATGCGCTGGAAGCTCCGCTCGCAAAATCCTCAGCTTCGATTTGCACCGTCTTCAAACCGCGAAGCTGCGAATCCAGTGCGCAGCCGGACCCGGTCGCGCCTCCTCCGATCACGCAAACATCGAAGGTTTTTCCCTCAATCGCTCGCAGGGATTCCTCGCGAGTTTTCATGCGCCCGCTTTTCCCCGCGGATGCGCAATAGAGTTTGGAGGCCCTGGCAAAGGGCCATCCTCGCAGATTATTGTTTCGAACGATTGGGTAACAGGCGAGATTATAATTGCGTTCATCGAGGAACGATCAGACGCTGCGCAAGAAGCCGGGCGTAAGAGATCCGGACCCAGCGCGCGAATCGCCAGCGTATACTCGCTCAGGCCTTCGTTCCAAGCACAGACATTCCCGCGGCGGCATTCTTTAGTGACGCCGCTTTCTGAGTGCAATCGTGCCACTCGCGTCCTTCGCGCCGAAGCAATTCCTCCGCTTGCGCCGGTCCCCAACTCCCTGCGGCATAGTTTGGAAAATCACGCGGAGGGAGCGCCTTCCATAAATCGAGTATAGGTTGCACAATCGTCCACGAAGCCTCCACCATATCGGCGCGCTGGAACAACGTGGGATCGCCCATCATGCAATCGTATAGAAGAGTTTCATACCCAGTGGACGGTGTGGTGCCAAAATAGTCGGAGTACTGAAAATCCATGTTCACCGCGCCAAGCCGCACAATGGGGCCGGGAACTTTGGCCTCGAAGCTCAGCGAAATTCCTTCATTCGGCTGAATATTAATCACCAGCTCGTTGGGCGCAATTTTTTCCACGGAGGTTTTGCGGAAAAGCACGAAAGGAGGCCGCCGAAAGCGAATCACAATCTCGGTGGAACGGGTGGGCAATCTCTTTCCCGTCCGCAGATAAAACGGCACGCCCGCCCATCGCCAATTATCAATATTCAACGCGAGCGCGACAAATGTTTCGGTCGTCGATGCCGGATCCACGTTCGGCTCCGTTCGATAGCCCGGGACGTGTTTGCCGTCTATCTCTCCTTCCCCGTATTGGCCGCGCACGGCGTGGTCCAGAACTTTCTCAGGATTCAAAGGCTGGACGGCGCGAAGGATTTTCGTCTGTTCGTCGTGCACCGCCTGCGCGTCGAAAGAAATAGGCGGCTCCATTGCTGTAAGCGTGATGAGCTGAAAGATGTGATTCGGCACCATGTCGCGCAACGCGCCGGCGTGCTCGTAATAATCTCCCCGCATTTCCACGCCGAGTTCCTCCGCCACTGTCACTTGCACGTGATCCACGTAGCGGCGATTCCAAACCGGCTCGAAAATGCCGTTCGCGAAACGGAACGCCAAAATATTCTGAACTGTTTCTTTCCCGAGATAATGATCGATGCGATAAACCTGGTCTTCGCGCAGCACCAAGCCTATTTCGCGGTTCAATGCGACCGCCGAATCGAGATCGTGCCCAAACGGCTTTTCGATCACCACGCGTTTCCATTTGCCGTTTTCTTCGTTTGTCAGTTTGGCTGCGCCAAGTTGTTTCACTACGATGGGGAAAAAAGTAGGGCTGGTGGCAAGATAAAAAAGGCAATTTCCGTGCGTGTTTTGTTCTTTTTCCGCTTGGACCAGGAGATCGCCCAGTTTCTTGTAAAGCTCGGGATCCTTGAAATCTCCCGGCGTATAGTAGAGCCGCTTGACAAATTGATCCCACGAAGCTTGCTCCACTTCGCTCGTTGCGTACTCCCGAATCTCCTGCCCGGTACGCTGCCGGAAATCATCGGAAGAAAAGTTTTCGCGCGACACGCCGATGATTGCAAATTCCTGCGGAAGTAATTTCCCCTTCGCGAGATTGTACAGCGCTGGAATCAGTTTGCGCTTCGTGAGATCGCCCCCCGCGCCGAAAATGACCATCGTGCAGGGAGGAGCGGGACGGCCAAGCGTTTCCTGCGACACATTCACCGCATCAGAATTCTGAGTCAAGTCTTCCTCCGCCTGAGCGTGTTATGAAAGCGCCTGTTGGATAGCCTGTTGCAAATTTGTAAGTGCGGTCGCCAGATCTCCCGTCAGATGTACGCGAAGAGCGCGCCGGCCGCGCTCGGTCAGGACGTTGAAATCCCCGCGGGCCTGCGCTGCTTTCACCACGCCAAATGTATACTTCTGGCCGGGCACACCAAGGTCGGAGGCGTCATCGCAAGTGATTTGCAAAAAGACGCCCGAGTTCGGGCCGCCCTTGTAAGCTTGTCCCGTCGAGTGAAGAAACCGCGGCCCGAAGCCGAGGCAAGTTGCCACGTGCTTCTTATCGCGGACGCTCTGGCGTATGGACTGAAGCTGTGTTTGATGTTTCTCATTCCGCTCGATGTAAGCCAGCACGGCAAAATAATCGCCTGCCTTCAAACGGTTCACGTGCGCGCGCAAATATCCGGCTAGCGTCGCGTCTTTCCCAACCGCTTGCTTTAGCGCCGACGCATTCTTATCGTCGCTGTACAGTTTGAACCCCTTGTCTTCGTAGAAAGGCGTTTCCTGCGGAAGCGAGCCTGACTTCTCATATTCATCGGTCAATTTGCGCGTTTCGATCTTGCTTGCTTCCACATCGGGCTGGTTGAATGCATTGATGCCGATAATCGAGCCGGCTACCGCCGTCGCGATCTCCCATCTGAAGAATTCCTGCCCGAGCTCATAATTGTTCGCCACTTGAATGCGGACCACCGGTTGGCCCGCTTTTTCCAGCGCTTCCACTCCCGCGTCTTGCTTTGAATCCGCGCCATCCTCGAGCCTTACATAAACGAAGACTCGATCGCTGCCGTACACATCCGGCGAACCAATCGGTTCGCGGTCCACGGGAATCAACCCTTTGCCTTCTTTCCCGGTGGACTCGGCGAGAAGCTGCTCCAGCCACGCTCCCAGATCGGAAATTCCGGGCGAAGCAAAGAGGGTGACCTTATCGCGCCCCTGTTTCTGAAGCGTTCCCAGAATTGCGCCCAGAATCACGCCCGGATTTTCGTCCGCCGGCACTACCGAAGCACATGCGTGGACCATTTCCTCTGCGCGATCCAGAAACTTCGGCACGTCCACGCCTTGGATCGCCGCTGGAATCATTCCAAAGTTTGAGAGCGCCGAGTAGCGCCCGCCGATGCTTGGCACGCCGTAGTAGATGTGACGAAACCCATCGGTCTCGGCCACTTTCTGCATCTGGGATCCCGGGTCGGTGATGGCGATAAACCTCTTCCCCGCTTCGGTGGCGCCCGCGGATTGCTTCACCCGATCGTAAAAATATTGCTTGAAGATATTCGGTTCCAGGGTCGTCCCGGACTTGCTCGCAACGATAAAAAGGGTTTTTGCGATATCGATCTTGCTCTCTAACGTGCGGATTTGCGCCGGGTCCGTGGAATCGAGGACCAGCACCTGCGGCTGACCCTGGATCCTTCCGTAAGTTTTCTCGAATACTTCCACGCAAAGACTCGACCCACCCATGCCGAGAAGGACGAGGTGCGTAAAGCCGGCTTGATGAATTTCATCCGCGATTTTCTTGAACTCACTATTATGGGAAATCTGGTCGTCCGTGATTCCGAGCCAGCCCAGCCAGTTGCCCTCGTCTTTGTTCGTCCATAGCGAGGCGTCGCGGGCCCACAAACGCTTCACTTTATTGTTTTTTTTCCAATCCTCGAGAGCCCCTTTCACATCTTGGCTGAGATTTCCCGGAAGACGGTATGTGAGGTTATTGACCGCCGAAGAGGCCGCCTTCTCGGTGTGCTTGCTAACCGCGGCCAGCAGCTTGTCGAAGGCGTCCGCAAATTGCTTCACGCCGTCCTCGGTCAATTTGTTGGTGGCATCCTTCATCGATATTCCCACACGAGCTAGAGTTTCCATCGTCGCACGCGCTGCCGGGACATCTTCTTCAAGGCTTGCGCGCGGCTTTCCATGGTCACGAAATGCATCGAAGGTCGCCGGAGGAATCGTATCGACCGTGTCAGGGCCGATCAGTTCCGCCACGTAATACGTGTCGGGAAATGCCGGATCCTTGGTGCTCGTGCTGGCCCAAAGCACGCGCTGCGTTTGCGCGCCACGAGCTGCCAGCGCAGCCCAGCGTGGGCCGCTAAAGATCTTCTTGTAACTCTGATAAGCAAGTTTCGCATTGGCGATCGCAACTTTGCCTTTCAGACCTCGCAATGTTTGCAGATCGGAGGGGTTAGTCGTTTTCTTGATTTTGTCATCGATCTGGCTGTCAATCAGGGTATCGATCCGGCTGACGAAGAAACTCGCGACGCTGGCCACGCGGCTCAAATCCCCGCCTTTTTTGGCAAACTCTTCCAGCCCTGCTACGTACGCTTCCGCGACGCGCTCGTACACTTCCTGCGCGAACAGTAGCGTCACGTTAATGTTGATGCCTTCGCTGATCAGCTGCTGGAAAGCGGGAATGCCCTCGGTCGTGCCGGGAACCTTGATCATTGCGTTCTCGCGGCCCAGGGTCTTCCACAAGCGCCGGGCTTCATCCAGCGTTTCTTTCGTCTTGTGCGCGAGATATGGTGATACCTCAAGGCTGACGTAGCCATCACGCCGCTTCGTTTGCTCGTAGACCGGCCGGAAGACGTCGGTGGCATCCTGAATGTCTTTCGCGGCGAGAAATTCGAAAATCCCTTTTGCGTCCAGGTCTTTTCTCGTCTCCAGTTCTGCAAGTGTTTTCGTATAGTCCGTGCTTCCGGTGATGGCTTTCTCAAAAATAGACGGATTGGATGTCACTCCACGCAACCCGTCTTCTTCGATCAGTCTCTTGAGTTCTCCCGTCGAGATCAGGCTGCGGCGAATGTAATCAAGCCAAACCGATTGCCCGAACCCTATCAGAGCTTTCAGGGGATTTTCGGACGGCTTGCCTTCGCTCGAAGTCGGAGTTGTCTTAGCAGTTGTGCTCATCTTAATTCTCCCTTAGCAACTCGTATTTCATGCCTCAGACGCGTTGCGCTGACGGATTATTTGGGGCGGCTATCGTTTCAGCCCTTGAGTTTTGGCGCCTGTTAATTTACGCCGATTTAGCAGTCTCGGGCAACGTCCAATAGTAAGCCCGGCAGGCACGAGTTGTCGCCATTCCTAAGCCGTAATTCTACCGCACTAACATGACTGCCGCGTGAAAGCCGCATTCTGCTGGAGCCAGTCTCCGGCAGTTTCACTTCAAGCACGGCTGAAGGTTTTGTCCGCCACTGCGGGGAGCGCCAGCACTCGCGCCGGGAGGTTGAAGTCTGTGAGATTAATTGTTAATGGAACAAGAGCCGCTTGCTGAAGCGGAGTGGAAAGTACAGGACCCGGCTCAGACGCGAGGTACGCGCGAGGAGCCGCCCTAATAATTTCTGCGTGAGAGATTCCAGGTCGATGTGGCGCCGGCCGCGATGAAGCCGCGTTGCCCGTCCCAAAAACTCCGCCGCAGAAACCGGGGTATCCTCTTCGTCACAAGCATCGCCCTTTGTGATCAGCAAACTCGCCTTCTTCTCCGAAGCCGCCCCATCAACGCGGCGAATGGCCCGGTGGACGACAACCAGCCCGCTCCGCTGGAAAACGATCACATCACCTGCGGAAATCTTTGCGAAATCACAGCGGCGAATAAAAACAAAATCTCCCGATCGTATCCAGGGAACCATGCTGGCGCCCGATACTCGCAAACATGCTGATCCGTGCGAGCGCATTTTGTCTGCAACCGGCAAGGCGGCATCCGGGGCCACCAAGACAAATGGTTCCTTGCCTTCGATAGGAACCCGGGAAACATGGGATGTGGCGCTCATCAAGGGGTCAATTGCACCGTTTGAGTTGCGATCACTTGGCCGTCAAGCGAAACGCGCGTAGTCCACTCGCCGAGCATGTGCCGCTGTTGGATCCAGGTACCGGCGACAGGGAGCGTCTGAATCGCAACCAGAGGTTCGTCTGAGCCCTGCTCTACCGCGAAAGCTATTTGGGTTTGTTGATACAGATTCCCGCCAGGAAGCAAGAGCTCAAGAGTTTGAACGTGGTTCCCGACCGGCACGTTCTGCCAGGACACTTTGACCTCCAGGTCGCGAGTCGCGGTGGCGCTGAAACTTGTTTCACCGGCGCAGCTGGAAGCCTCCGTATCGCAAAATGAAAATGTGGCCGTCGCCGGACGCACGGGAGGTGTTCCTCCGTCCGCCGAGGTCATCTGGCAGCCCGAGAATCCCGCCACCGCGATAAGAACGCTGGCCGCCAGTAGAGTTCTTTTTTGCCAACGCCGATCGTTCACTCTTAAGCGCAACATGAAATCCTCGTTAAAATGGGATGGTAAAAGCGTAAGCCCGTTGATCCGTTGTCGTGACATATATGCGAGAAAGCACTTCATCGAAGGACGGGTCGCCCACAGTTCCCTTGGTAGGCCCGACGTTCGTGACTTCATCTTTCACATCGGCTCCGGTCGTGAGCATAAGCTCGTGAATCATGCCGTCGCTCGATCCCACGTAAACATAATTTAGCCCTATTGTTGACATCGGCGCGGAAGGGTTGGCAATCGTTGTACTCCACACCGTCGCGAACACCGGCGTCGGCCGCGACGTGTCAATGGAAAGCGCGTGAACGGCGGTAGCACCTGAGAAAATCACGGTATACGGCGGCGTATATCCCAGAACAACCGGGTAGCTAACTATGGGTCCGTCCGTGGATGCGTAAGAAGCCAACGTCGCGCCCGTCGAGGGATTGATCGCATAGATCGTGCTGTTCCCCGCGGTGCACGTGCTTGAGACAATGGAATCACCGACAGTGCCTACGAACAGAACATCGCTTGCGAAGGTGAGGGTCGGCGACGCGTCGATGTCGCCTAGATTCGCGATTGCCTTCACCGCGCCGGTGCTCGGATTGACCTGCCAAAGACTGGGCTGTAAAGTGCCGCATGCGCTGCGACTGGTAATCCAAACAACGCTGTGAACGTAATCAACCAGCGGCGTCGAGTTGATGATATCCAAATTTTGTGCGCCTTCGTTCGTGGTGCTGATTGGGCCGGTGAGCGGCGACCATGACGCGTTTGCGCCGGTATTGCCGTTCAACGCAAAGATCTGATTCGCGGAGGTCGTTGTCGTGATCCGCGAGCCGAAGAAAACCTGGTCATTCGAGCCGCCGGCGATTGATTTCAATTGGACAGCCGGACCACCCTGAAGGGCCAGCGTGCCGCTTGATATAGGGTTTACCACCCAGTCGACCACTCCGGTATCTGTGTTTAGTGCGTAGACCAATCCATTCTGGTCCGTCAAATAATCGATATCTTGTCCCGTGGATGAAGACGCCGCATCGATGAGCGGTGAACGAGACGCTATGGAGCCGCCAAGCGACACTGGGACGAACTCTCGCAGGCCGGTAACAGCATTGATAAAAAATACCAGGTTGGTTTGCGATCCCATCGCCGCAACTGTTCCGGGAATCAGGGATGGGCTGGCGAGATCCGTGGCAAAAGTCGCTGCAATCCACTGTGTGTTCTGCTGAGCGGCAGCGGTAGCCGCAGGTGTCGCTGAAATTTCCTCCGTAAAAGTTGATCCGTTGGTTATATCCTGGTCAGCGTAATAGTTCGAACTATCGTGCAAAAATACCTTATAGAAATAGGTCGTTCCATTCGCTGGCGCGCCTCCAGGTGAAGCGCAGGTATCTGTAGTAGCGTTGTCTGTGAAACTCGTTTTCCCCGTTGAGTCCTCGAACACCACCGTTCCGGTACCAACGGTTGCACACAGTGCCGGAACCTGAGTATCAGTCGGCACCGAGCCTTTATCCACTGGAGAGCTAGTTCGCCGGAGGATCAGTACGCCGGTATAAGTTTCAGAACCAACTGCGGTGCCGATCAGCGCAGGAATGTTCCAATTCAGCGTCACACTCGCGTTGCCGGGTGTTGCCGTCAGTCCCGTCACATTCTGGACGAATGTTACGTCCAGCTCCGGCGATGTCGCGTTGCTAGCCGCTTTCGCTCCGAAAACAGTCGAAAAACCGTCATTGGCCGCATTATCTTTAATTATCGTTCCGTAGTTCGTGCTGCCGTTGTACCAATTTTGTACATCTGTCGTGATGTTGAATTGGGCGGTCGTGCTGGCGTTGGTCACAGACGCCGTGGCCGTCGCCGAACTCGCGATGTCTCCTCCCGCGGCAGTCCAGGCGGTTGTCGCAACCCGAGTATTCCAGCTCACTACATTTGATTGCCAGAAATTGGTTACGTCGTACGCCTGGTACGTCAGGGTGCCGGCGCTCACGGGCGGCGGCGTGGTCACGTGCAGGGTCAACATCGCCTGTTTAATGCCCACATTCGGAATGCGCGATAGATCGAACTCGACAATTGCGCGTTCGTTCGCGCCCGTTGCAGATGCCACGGTAAGCGTATTGCCGACATTGTTGCTGTTAGGTGTCGCCTGAATGAGCGTTGCATCTGCGCCGCGCGCTTGCGAGTCAGTGCCCGACTTCTGCAACACGATCGTCTCGCGCGCAATCACAGGCGCGGCCAGCAGCAGCGCTAGCGCCAACGTAAACCACCGGCGCCGGTAAGTGCGCCGAATTCCGATCAACGGGTGCTGTCTAACCATGGAACCTGTTGCCTCCAACTTTTTGGGCCCAAACTAGGCATCCGCCTACGAGCGACGTGGTGCTGCGTTGCATACCCCGCCTTGGCCCGGCAGTTTCCCACACGCCAGTGCTAAGGTCTCGTAAATCGGTTCCGAAACACACTGCGGCTTAACATAAGCCCGCTTCTTTTTCGGACGTTTTTCATCGGCGTGGGCGATTTTCTGCGTTCTTTCCATTGCTTTCCCTGGGTTCAGTTATTTGCGAAACCGCGAGGTGCTCATTAAGGAGTCAATTGCACCGTCTGAGACGCGATCACCTGACCGTCTAGCGAAACGCGCGCGCTCCATTCACCTGTTATTTGCCGCTGTTGTATCCACGTCCCGGCTACGGGCAAATTTCGAGTGGCTATGAAAGGCTGGCTCGTGTCGGATGAAATCGCGAAAGCAGTGGTGATTTGCTGGTAAAGACCACCGTTTGGCACCAGAACTTCGAGCTTCTGAATGTGATTCCCGGCCGGTACGTTTTCCCAGGCGACGTTGATTTTGACGTCGCGAACTGCCGCAACACTGAAAGAAGTGGCCGGCGAGCAGTCTGAAAATCCGCTCGCGCAAAACGTAAATGTCGCGCTGGCAGCAGGCGGAGGGACTTTGTCCGCGGAAGTCGAATTCGTTTGGCACGCCGAAAATCCTGAAACAAGAAGAAGCATGCCTGCAAGCAACAGGGTTTTCTTGAGAGCCTGATTGCCTTCAACACGTCCTGAGCGCGACATAGCTGCCTCTTTCAAAACGGATAAGTGAACTCAAAAGCGCGTTGATCGGTCGTTGAAACATAGAGAGTCGATAGCACGATATCGAGAGCTGGATCACCAACGACGCCGGGCGTCCCGGTATCCACAGTCACATCCTTCAGGTCTGTGCCGTCTGAAATATCCAGCTCGTGAATCTTCCCATCAGCCGAGCCGACGAACACGTCACTAAGGCTGGTTAAGGAAACCGGCGCTGATGGTACGGAAATTGTCGTATCCCATAGGTCGGTAAACGTCGGTCCGGTGGGATCGTAGGAAACCGCATGTACCGCGCTGGCTCCTGAGAAGACGATCGTGTATGGTGCCGCGTTATTCAGTACCAGGGGAAAGCTGACAATCGCTCCGTCGCCCACGTTGTACGATGTCACCATCTGTCCGGTCGCAGGATTAACCGCATAGAGAACGCCGTTGCCGGCCGTGCAAGTTGATCCCGAAATGAAGTTCCCATTCGTAGCAACGAACAGAACATCGCCTGCCGTCGACAAGGTCGGCGACGTATCTGTATCGCCCAAGCTTGCGTTGGCGATGACGAGGCCGGTATTCGGATCGAGTCTCCAAAGGCTCGGCTGGGAGGTCCCACAAGCGCTTCGGCTGGTCACCCAGATGACGCCGTTGATGTAGTCAATCTGCGGAGTCGAGTTGATGATATCCATGCTCGGAACGAAGCTCACTCCTCCGGTGGTAGTCCATACGGTTGCACCGGTGTTGCCATCCAATCCCAGAATCTCGTTTGCTGTTGTTGTCCCGGTATTGCGAGTGCCGACTGCAAGCAAGTCCGTAGCGCGCCTGTACGAAGCGGAACTGTCCGATTTCAACTGCACTGCCGCGGCCCCTTGAAAGGAATTTGCGGTAGCGCCAGTCGGGTTGGCTACCCACAGAATGACTCCGGTATCGGTGGAGACTGCGTAGACCAAGCCATCGTTATCGGCTACATAAATTACGTTGTCCCCCGTGGACGACGAGGCGGAATCAATGAGCGACGAACGCGACATAATCGGACCACCTATCGAAACTGGAGGAAACTGTCGCAGGCCCGTGTTCGGGTTGATCATGAACAGCAGATTGCTCTGCGAACCGATCACCGCCACCGAACCTGGAATCAGAGATGGCGCCGCTAGCACGGTCGAAGCGGTGTTAGCCATCCATTTGGACTCTCCTCTAGCGGTAGCGGAGGCAGCGGGCGTTGCCGAAATTTCTTCAGCGAACGTCGAGCCGTTTGAAATTGGCTGCGAAGAGTAGTAATTCAAATTGTCGCGCAGAAACACTTTGTAGAAATAAGTTATTGCGTTGTGAGGCCCTCCGATTCCGGTTGGGCACGTGGTGGAATTATCCGTAAAACTCGTTTTTCCTGACGTGTCATCGAACACAACTGTCGCAGTTCCCACCGTGGCGCATAAACCTGGGTCTGCTGTATCCATGGGGACGGAGCTTTTGTCCACCGGAAGACTTGACCGCCGAAGAATCAGAACGCCGGCGTACGACTCTCCGGTCTTGGGTGTTCCAATCGGCGAAGGAATCGTCCAGTTCAACGTAACGCTGGCGTTACCTGGTGTGGCCGTAAGACTGCTCACATTTTGAACGAACGTGACGTCGAGTTCAGGAGCATTCGTTGCAACGCTCGCTTCCTTCGAACCAAACACCGTGCTGGTTGCGGTCGCATCGTTTTCCGCTTGGTCCTTAATGATGGTTCCGTAGTTCGGGCTGCCGTTGTACCAGGTTTGCACATCGGAGGTAATGTCGAATTGCGCCGTCGTGCTGGCGCTGGTAACGGTCGCTGTGCCCGTAGCTGTGCCGCCGATGTCGCCGCCGGGAATGCCCCAAGGCGTGGTCGCAACGCGTGTGTTCCAGGTAACCGTGGAGGGTTGCCAGAACGTTGCAACGTCGTAAGCCCCGTAAGTCAGCGTCCCCGCTGAAGCGGAAGGCGGCGTGATTACATGCAGCGTCAACAAAGCTTGCTTAATACCCACATTCGGAATCCGCGAAAGGTCAAACTCGACGATGGCTCGCTCGTTGGCGGAGGAAAGAGACTCGACCGTAACAGTTGGTCCAACATTGTTTGAAGTGGGGCTGCCCTGATTCAGCGTGGCATCGCCGCCGCGAAGTTGTAGATCGGTTGCAGACTTCTGCAAAACGATTGTTTCCCGAGCGATCACCGGCGCAGCCAGCAACAGCGCTACCAACAATACCGGGCACCGGTGCCACGACGTGCGCTGAATTCCGACCACCGGCCGTTGTCTATCCATGGCCCTAAGCCTCCAGCTAAATTTGTGCCCAACTCGTCCGCGGCCTACGAACGGCGCGGCGCCGCGTTGCATACTCCGCCTTGTCCGGGCAATTTCCCGCACGCCAGTGCTAAGGTCTCGTAAATCGGTTCCGAAACACACTGCGGCTTAACGTAAGCTCGCTTCTTTTTCGGTTGCTTTTCATCTCCGTGCGCGATTTTTTGCGTTCTTTCCATTGTTTCCCCTGGGTCAGTTACTACCGGCTTGCACTGCCGGCGTAGCGACCGGCGAAGGAATCGAACACAATTCTTTTCTGTTCGGTTTCTGCGCGTGCAGTGCGCTAGTCGGATTCTGCACACCAGCTAAACCGGCTTTCAGTTCAGCCAGGTCACACGCTCGCTCGTAAGCTCCCAGCAAATCCCCGCCTTCCATCTGCGCGAGTCCCGGGCAACGTTCGCAGTATTGTCGAATCGAACATTTGGAACACACTGGCAGCTGTGACTCCCGCACCGCTCGTACGCGCTCCATCTCCGGCGATTTGAACCAAATCTCCTCGAATCGCTGCTGCCGCAGGTTGCCCGTGGCAACGGGCATCTGCACACAAGGAAAAACCTCTCCATACGGAGAAATGTAGCAACTGTTGTGGCCCGCGCTGCACGGGATGTCCTCATATGCCTGGCTTTCGATTCCACTCGACGTAGCGCTCCCGGTCGCAAGTTGCGCCGCTTGCGCGCTGTCCTGCGAACTGGATGGCGGGTTGACCGTTGGATCCTGGAGAATCGGCAAGAGGTCTTGCACCGGGTTCCGCAATTGCAAAAGACCCATGTCCCCGTCCATCTTGGGAGTAATCGTCATATCCAGGACGTAAGGGACGCCCAACTCCGCCGCAAGCGCTTGTACGTTTCGATAAGCCATCAAGTTCTGCTTCATCAGCGGACACGCAATCTTTACCTGCAAGCCCTCCGCCTGCAGGAATCGAATAGCAGTCAAAGTGCGCTCAAGCGATCCGCGAACCTTGGTAATCGCGTCATGGACCGCTGGCTCGGCGCTATAAATGCTGACTTGAATTCGGCGTACACTCAAAGCGCGAAGCTTGCGCGCCCGCTCGGCATCAATTAAAAGCGCGTTGGTTTTTAGGCTGATATCGAAGTGCAGGGAGCGCGCGAACTCGAGCAATTCGAAAAGATCGTCGCGCAAAAAAATCTCGCCGCCGCTTAAAGTGAGAAACAGCGTGCCGGATTGCGCCAGTTGCTCCAGCACATTTTTGATCTCATCCGTTTTCATCTCTCCGTGATCTTCGTGATCGAGATAGCAATGGATGCACCGCTCGTTGCATCTGTACGTCAGATCGACATGGACGCTCCAGGGAAGGTGGCGCTCAACCGTCCTGCTGATCAACCCGTCCATGACCGGAGTCTTTGCCATTCCTTAGCCCTTTACTTCCGTTGCGACGAACACCAGCTGCTTCTGCTCCAGCGCAGTCACCAATTCGCCGATGTCGGCTCGCGCCGCTTCCAGGCTGACTTCGTATTCTGTGGAAATTCTTTCGGCGATTTCCTCCAGGCTCCGGCCGTCGGCGTGTTTCCAGATCAGGCTTGCGGTCTCGTTCAACTCATGCACTTGGCTGTCCTCCGGCGAAATAATCACCATTTCTCCGTCAACTTCCCGCCAAGCGAGTTTTGGATTCCGAACGATGTATCCTTTCATGCCGCGATCACCTTCCAGAATTCGGCGTGCCGGCGAAAATGCAGCCGGTGGCACGGTATTTCCTCGATCAGGCCCATCAACGTTTGAAGCAATGTTTCATGCGCGCGCTTTTCGGCCGTGAAGAACAAAACGCAAGGCAGCAGGGCGCGGAGCGCTTCCTTCAAGGACAGCGATTCGGCGCGATCGTCGCTCGCCTGCTTCAGCAAGTACAAACCTGCGATAGGAAATAGCCGGTTGATTCCCGCCGCTCGAAACTCTCCCCAGAAAGGCGTTCCATGCGCCTGCCAGCAGCCGTTGGAATAGCGCAAGAGAGAAATTTCATCGGTAAGAACGCTGCCTTCGGGTGACAGCGACGCAACCGTGCTCTTCCCCGCTCCCGACCGGCCGAAGAAAATATACGCACGACCGTCCCGTACAACCGTCGCACCATGCAGAAGAAATCCGCGCTGCGGCAGGAGCACCATCGTCAGCAAAATGCGCAGTAGCGAGTCCAGCGCATATTCATGGCGCACGCCATAAAATTTTGCCCCTCGCGAACCGAGAATCAGCTTCGCGTCGTCCAGCAGATATGAAAATTCGCCCATCTTCGTCCGCGTCTCTGGTTCATTCAGATGAACGGGAAAGCCATTCGCAGAGTTCTGCGCAAATTCGTGATAGCGTCGCAAGGCTGGCGCGAGCAGCGTTTCTTCTCGAATGAATAGAGAAAGCGGCACGTTTCCAATGGAAATTTGAAGCGGAGCGCAAGTGTCCGGCCGCTTGACGGGATAATCCAATTCGGCCATTGTTCCCAAGTTCAAGGCGGAATGCCTATAACTGCGGGACGTGAGGGCGTCCTCGCAGTCCCCCCAAATTACAAATTTACCCAACAAAAGATAGGTGCCAGAGCCAGTCTCGTTCGGTGCACGCAATGCGTCAACTGCATATGGGGGGCCCGATGCGTATCTGCCACTAACGCTGGGGAGGCCTAGCGAAGAGATGAAAGGAGGTTTTAAGCGCGGCGGCTGGCCCAGCCGTACTTCCTCAAAAGCCGCAGAGGGCGCAGTGCAATATAAAGAGGCGCCAGGGGGCCGGGCAAACGCATCATTTGCCAGTCTTCTTCGGCGGGTACCACGGAAAGCCGCAAGGCATAGCGCCACCCTTCAAAGGTTCCAGACAACATCCGGCGGCGAAAATTGAAGCGTCCGGGAGCGTCGAGCGGTCGATAGTCAGGGCTCATGAGACGGTTTGTTATTTCCGAGGCAACATCCGTGGCCACGCGATCGGCTTGCACTCGACGCCAAATCTCATTCGGCACCGGTGCATCTAGCAATCCGGCTGCGAGAGCAAGCCCGACATGAAGCATTCGCTCCGTGTTTAGGGATTCTGTTCGCTGCATTGCGATATCCCAGTTCAGATTCGGGTAGCGCCGCAGTAGCTCGGAAATATCCGCGATCCATGAAAATCGCCCCCAGAAATCTTTTGCACCGTGAATGCAGAGTATGGGCAGCCCATCTTCCAACGAGAATGTCCGAACTTCTCGCTCGTTCAGCCTTACTGACACTAGCCGGAGCGAAAGCTCATCGAGATTGGGGGGCTTCGGAAAATGCCGAAGAGTCAATTCGGTGTGAAGCTCCACCATTACACGCCGTTCTTCGTCACGATAGTTGTATTCACCCGGAACCGCCGAAGCATCTGCGCCGGACGCAATGACCCAATCGAATTTCGCGCGATACCCAAGTCCAAGCATCAGTTCATGGGCCTTCGGCAGATCGCTCTGGCGCAAAACGATATCCAAATCTTCGAACTCCCGAAGCGTTATGTCGCCATAGGCTTGCACCGCCAGCGCGGGGCCTTTGTAAGGAATAGCTTCGATCCCCTGAGAACGAAAAAGATCGAGAATCTTGATCAGTTCCGCTGCAAGAAACAGGCAGCGGATCGTATTCGCGCGGCAACCATTTCTTAGACGGTCCGCGGCAGCCGCCGGCAACGCATGCGTCGCAATCGCTTGCAACTGCCGCCCAACGAGCGGAAAAATTGAGTTTTCTTCCGCCTCGTTGAGCATATAGTCCCAATCGAGATCACGTTCCAGCAATTGGGCGATCTTCTGCGCTAAGGACGAATCGAGTTGAATATGCGAGCAGTAGGCGAGAAGCTGTTTCTCGGGGCTGACGGCGGAAGTCATCAATATTTCAGATCGAGAGTTGATGAGAAATTCTACGCTATTTCAATATCTGGGACTGGGGGATTCTTTGCTGAGGTGAGTTTCCGAGGAGCAAATCACCGCGATCCAGCCCGATTCAGGCAGCAATGCCGGGAGGGGTCGTACCTTTCATTTCCACAAGCTTACCGATTTTGCGCAGCCTCGCTCGGAAACTGCCTGGCTCGAGTCCCGCGCGCGCGCAAACCGTCTGAAAATCTGCGTCATTATCGAAAAGAAATTCTTGAGCCTTTCGCTGGACTCGCAAGCTCCCGTTTCGCCAATCGTCTACCGCTGATATGACCACTGCGGTCCAGAGTCTTCGCTCGCCGATTAGTTCCTCAGTGACCGTATTTTGAGGGTCTACTTGATACTGCTCGCCGCCCTTCCCCATGACATCCCCCTGTCCCGCTTCCTCCGTCCCGCTTCCGGCGGAGAGCTGAAACGTATACTTTCTACAACAGCAGCTTCAGCGCCATTATGGAGGCAGTTCAAACGGAGGACGCTACACCTCGGAACGACTGCGGTTTCATGACGTTACATCAGGCTGTGGAATGCGGACAAAATTCTGCGCTCAAACCGGCTGTCTGCCTGCGGTCATATGTGTCGGAAGGGTGCACGCAAAGTATTCAGCGATGCAACACGCGGGATGGTGATTCAAAATACGCTGGAATTATTGGACGGTTTCAGCTGTGAGAATTTCTCGAAGCTTCGTCGAAAGTGTAGCCATCGTGAACGGCTTTTGAAGAAGTACCGCATCCATGTCAAGTATCCCGTGATGCACCACGGCCTGGTCCGTGTACCCGGACATATAGAGGACATTGATTTTTGGCCGAATCAGCTTCACGCGTTCGGCCAGTTCCCGCCCGCTAATGCCCGGCATCACCACGTCCGTCATCAAAAGATGGATTGTGCCCGCGTGCATGGCTGCCAATTCGAGAGCGGTGTGGCCATCTTCTGCTTCAATGACCGAATATCCGCTCATTTCCAAATATTCACGGGCCAATTCCCGGACGCCTTTCTCGTCTTCCACCAAAAGAATAGTTTCCGATCCGCGTTCTATGGATTGAACGTCAGTGCGCCGGTCGCGTCCGCGCTCTCCCTCTTCATCTTCAATTCTCGGCAGATAAATCTTGAAACTGGTTCCGCGGTCCGGTTCGCTATACACCCAGACGTAGCCGCCGCTTTGTTTCACGATCCCGTATACCGTCGCGAGACCAAGTCCAGTTCCCTTTCCCTTCTCCTTCGTCGTAAAGAAGGGTTCGAAAATGTGCGTTTGCGTTTCGGCGTCCATACCGCAGCCATTGTCGGTAACCGCGAGCATTACGTATTTGCCGGGCGCCAGCACGGCAGGGGACCCCGAATAGG
>Ga0302324_100002278_pt1 | contig 44821 bp, 44 predicted proteins | sample Palsa_T0_1_FD_201949 | JGI IMG/M metagenome (GOLD analysis project Ga0302324, IMG submission 201949) | Peat permafrost microbial communities from Stordalen Mire near Abisko, Sweden - Palsa_T0_1 | ecosystem: Environmental > Terrestrial > Soil > Palsa > Peat permafrost | place: Sweden: Abisko... | reverse complement strand
CTCCTTCAGCAGTTCAGAGCCGATGAAGGAGCCTCACATCACCGATACGATCCCACCTTCTGCCCAAAACACCCCCAAGGGGCCGACGCTACCCCTGCGCTGGCCCCTTGACCCCTTTTCGGACTTGGCGCGGTAGTGCGGTGGAGGGTTCGTGTATAAGTCACACCGGCTCATTGAGTTTCGTTGCCGCCAGCGGATTCTGACTGAAGTAAATGCGACGGCCGTTCATCCTGAATTCTCGCGGTTGTAACCCAGTTGTAACAATCACCCGAAAGAATCTAATTTGAGGAGACTCGCCAATCATGAACAGGAGATTTGCTCTCGCTGCCGCACTGGTGTCGCTCATCGTGGCCGGGGCCCTATTCGCGGAAAACACGGTCCTGATCAATGCAGCCGGCGCGACGTTCCCATATCCCGTGTATTCGAAATGGTTTGACGTCTATCACACGAAGTTTCCGAACATTCAAATCAACTACGCGTCAGTCGGATCCGGCGCAGGCATCAGCCAACTGTTGAACGGCACCGTAGATTTTGGCGCCTCCGACGGTCCCATGACCGACGAGCAACTCGCGCAGGCAAAAATCAAAATCCTGCATTTTCCAACGGTCCTCGGCGCGGACGTGCCAACGTACAATGTCCCCGGCGTAAGTACGGATTTGAATTTCACGCAGAAGGCGCTAGCCGGGATTTATCTTGGGACAATCACAAAGTGGAACGATGCCGAGATCGCGAATGCGAACAAGGGCGTCAACCTTCCATCAAGCGACATCGTTGTCGTCCACCGCTCTGACGGTAGCGGCACGACGTACATCTGGACTGATTTTCTTTCGAAGGTGAGTCCGGATTGGGCGGCGAAAGTGGGAAAGAAGACTTCGGTGAATTGGCCCGTTGGACTCGGCGGCAAGGGGAACGAAGGCGTTTCCGGGCTGGTCAAGCAGACGCCGGGTTCGATCGGCTACGTCGAGTTGGTTTACGCCGTTCAGAACCATATGTCGTACGGCAAAGTGCAGAACGCGGACGGAAAATTCGTGAAGGCGGATCTCGCGAGCGTCACGGCTGCGGCGGCGGGAGCGGCAAAATCAATTCCTGATGATTTCCGCGTGTCCATCACGAACGCGCCGGGTGCAACAGCATATCCCATATCGAGTTTTACGTGGCTCCTGATTCCGTCGCAGATTTCGGATGCGGCGAAACGAGATGCGATCAAGGGTTTCCTGAAATGGATGCTCGAGGATGGCCAGGGATATAATGAAGCTCTCGCCTATGCGAAACTTCCCAAGACCGTGATCGCCAAGGAAGAAAAAGCGATCGGACTGATCCACTAAAGATGGCAAGTGCCTCGAGCACGATGGACGGCGCGGCCCCGATTCGATCGGGGCCGCGCTCATTTCTACGCCGGCTGGCGGATGGGGACCAAATTGCGCATCTGATCACGCTGGTATTCGCCGCTTCCATTCTGCTGATCACGACGATGCTGGTGTATCAACTGTGGATCGGCTCGACGGACGCGCGGCACAAATTCGGCTGGCATTTCTTCTTTACCTCGACGTGGGATCCGGTCGCGGGCGATTTTGGAGCGTTGCCTTTTATTTACGGCACGCTCGTCACCTCGGCGCTGGCGCTGCTGATTGCCGTGCCGCTCGGCTTGGGTGCGGCAATATTTCTCGCTGAGCTGGCACCGCGCAGTATTTCGGATGGGCTGGCGTTTTTGATCGATTTGCTAGCCGCGGTGCCGAGCGTGATCTACGGCCTGCTCGGAATTTTTATCGTCGTGCCCATGATGCGGCTTTATATCGCGCCGTTTCTGAAAGCCACGCTGGGATTTCTGCCGCTATTTCAAGGGCCGTGCTATGGAGTCGGCATGTTGACGGCGGGAATTGTGCTGGCGGTGATGGTAGTGCCATTCATCGTGTCGGTGTCGCGTGAAGTGCTTTTGTCGGTGCCGGCGGACCAACGCGAAGCGGCGATGGGGCTGGGCGCGACACGGTGGGAAGCGACGTGGAAAGTGGTGGTGCCGTTCGCGCGAACGGGCATTTTTGGTTCCGTGTTTCTGGCGCTGGCAAGGGCGCTCGGTGAAACGATGGCGGTCACGATGGTGATCGGCAACGATCCGAAAATCGCGGCGTCGCTTTTTGCGCCGGGCTATTCAATAGCGGCGGTGATCGCGAACGAGTTCAGCGAAGCCACAGGGAATCTCTACGTTCACTCGCTGGTTGAATTGGGGCTCGTGCTGTTCCTCCTGACGTTCATCCTCAATGGCGTGGCACGACTCCTGATCGTCGCAACCGAGCAGAAAGGAATGTCACAGGCATGAGCTTCCGGACGGCCTGGCGAAAGTCCGTGAACATCGTGATGCTCAGCCTGACAGGCGCGTGCGCGCTCGTCACTGTCTCCGTGCTGATCTTTATTCTTGGTTATCTCGCGTGGAACGGCGCGTCCGCGGTGAACTGGGATTTCTTTACGAAGCTGCCGAAGCCGGTGGGCGACATTGGCGGAGGAATGGCCAACGCGATCGTGGGCAGCGGCAAACTTTTGCTGATTGCTTCGCTGATCGGTATGCCGATCGGCATAATGGCCGCCGTTTACCTGGCAGAGTTCGGCGGAAAAACATTTTCGTTTGTTGTGCGCTATACGACGGACCTCTTGAACGGCGTGCCTTCCATCGTCATCGGAATTTTTGCTTACGCCGTAGTTGTGATTCCGATGAAGCATTTCTCGACGATGGCCGGCGGATTCGCGCTGGGGATCATGATGATTCCGATCGCCGTGCGGAGCACGGAGGAGTTCCTGCGCGCCGTGCCCAGGAATTTGCGCGAGGGCGCAATGGCGCTCGGTGCGAGCAAGTGGAAGACGATTGCGACGGTGATCGTACCTGCGGCGTTTCAAGGCATCCTAACGGGATTGCTGCTGGACATTGCGCGCGTGGCCGGCGAAACGGCGCCCCTGCTTTTCACGGCATTCAGCAACCGGTTCTGGAGTCCGGGTTGGAATCAGCCGATCGCGTCGTTGCCGGTGATGATTTTCACGTATGCGATTTCTCCCTACGATGACTGGCACCGGCAGGCATGGGCCGCGGGACTCGTCCTGCTCGGACTGGTGCTGGTGATTAATATCGTGTCACGCTTCGTAATGGCGCGGCGCGCCGCGTTTTTGCGGGGTTAGAATGTTGCCAGCGACAACGTCAGGAATACGGGAGTGAGCCCAGGAATGAATGCGGCCGCCACGGTGAGAGCCATGCAAACCGCTATACCAGCGACGACGCCGGGGGCGCAGGAGACGAGCGAGCCCTTGCGCTTTAAGATTCGAGGCCTGAATTTCTTCTACGGTCCGAAGCAGGCGCTGTACGGAATTGATCTCGACGTCCCGGCGAACCGCGTGACGGCGCTCATCGGGCCATCCGGCTGCGGGAAGTCCACTTTTCTCCGGAATCTGAACCGAATGCAAGAAACGATCCGGCACACGCGGCTCGAAGGAGAAATACTTCTCGACGGGCAAAATATTCTCGAACTCGATGTGGTGAAGCTGCGCAAGCGCGTGGGAATGGTGTTTCAGCGGCCCAATCCATTTCCGAAATCGATTTACGACAACGTCGCGTATGGCCTGCGCATCAATGGATACAAGGGCAGCCTTTCGGAATTGGTGGAGAAGAGCCTGCGCCGGTCGGCGCTTTGGGATGAAGTGAAGGATAAGCTGAGCCATTCGGCGTACGCGCTATCGGGCGGGCAGCAGCAGCGATTGTGCATTGCGCGCGCGCTGGCGGTGGATCCGGAAGTTCTGCTCCTCGACGAGCCGTGCTCGGCGCTCGACCCGGTGACCACGGCGAAGATTGAAGAGTTGATGTTTCAACTCAAAGATAGTTGCACAATGGTGATCGTCACTCACAACATGCAGCAGGCGGCGCGTGCGAGCGACTTCACGGCGTTTCTGCTGGACGGGAAGCTGATCGAGCGCACGGTGACTTCGAAGCTCTTCACCACGCCGACGGATCCACGGACAGAAGCGTATATCACCGGCCGCTTCGGTTAAAGCGTTCCGGCATGAAGCGAACGCGCTCCAATGCGAGGAAACGCGCGCGTAGATTTGAGCCGAAAGATTCGGGGCGGGGAGCCGCGGGAAAATGGAACGTCATTTCGAACACGATCTCGAAGAGCTGAAGCAGCGCTTGCTATGGATGGGAAGTCTTTCCGAGCGCGCGGTGCATCAGGCCGTGCAGGCGGTGCTGGATGTCGAAGAGCACATGGCCGAGTCGGTTCTCGAAGAAGAAAACGCCATCAACGAGATGCAAATCGAGATTGACGAGCGAGTGACACGGTTGCTCGCGCAGCAGCAACTCGTGGCCATTGATTTGAGATTCATTCTCGCGGTCTCGCGCATCAATAACGACCTTGAAAGGATCGGAGATCAGGCCGTCAACATCGCGCAATCGGCGCTACGTATTTTGCGGCACCCGCAGGTGAAACCGTACGTCGACTTGCCGAGGATGAGCGAAATCGCTGAAGGAATGGTTCGCGACAGCCTGAACGCGCTGGTGCGCGGCGACGTCGATCTCGCCCGAAGCGTGCTCGCGCGCGACGATCAGGTGGACCTGCTCCGCGACCAGATGTTTCGCGAATTACTGACTTACATGATGGAGAATTCCGCGGTCGTATTTCCGGCCTTCGAGCTGATTCTTGTGGCCAAAAATCTCGAGCGCATCGGCGACCACGCCACGAACATCGCGGAGGATGTGATTTACATCGTTGCCGGACGCGATGTTCGCCATCCTGCACTCGACCGCCGCTAGACCGCATCGTGCCTGCCAAGATGTAAGACGTAATCGAGCCTTTCCATACGAAATGCATCCCTCGCTTCGTTCGGATGACAACTTTCGTTCGAAGTGGCAACTAGACTTGCGGCATGACTGAAGTCATGCCCTGACAAAACACCGTAGTCGTCACACAGGCGCCTCGGGGCTCTGAATGGTGAAATTGTATTCGAAATTTTAAGCGAATGGACGTGCTACTGCGAGATGACCATTTCGGACGTACTTGAAAGAATCAAGTTTCCGAATTTAAATAGCGGGATGCCGAAGCTGAATGTGTATTCGACCTGAACTTGAATTAGGCAGCCAGGAGTATTCGGCGGATTGGCACCGCCATTCGTGCAGTCCGAGCCCGCAACTCCGCCCGTCGTAGTGGTCCCCGGCCAGATGAAGTTGGTGCTCGAGTTCACGCATGTAGGACAGTTTATGGTCAAGCAGCCAACAACCGTCGTTGCGCAGCCTGAAGTGGGATTTACGTACATACCAGGAGGCGCGAGAGTTCGGACGTACGTGTTGATGTCGCTTCCCGCGGCCGGACAGGGCGTAATGTACTTATTGTTGCAACTCGCGCCTCGCACGCCCGCCCATCGTGTGGCGGCGCGCGCCGCGCCGGAGACAAAGTGATATGCGTACATCGCGCGGCCAAAATCAATGATGCCAATCATCAGAAACAGCAGGATGGGAAGGATGGCAGCGAACTCGTAGAGCGTCGCGCCACGCTGACTGGAGTTGTGGGTTACTCGTTTGAGCATCTTTGGAAGCCGTTCCATTAGTCCCGAAATCGTCGAAAGGCGCACTTGTGCCAGACGCTACTGAGTGCCAAGCCGCAATTTGGCGTTGCCATTGAATGTGTATGACGAGCTAATCCCGGGCCAGGGAATCATCGGCTTGTAAGTTGCCTGGGTGACGACGGACACATAATTTACGAAGTGATTTCCGGCGCTGCAGGAGGTGCAAACTACTGTGCCCGGGTTTGCCCCTGTACCATCAGCGCATTCACAGCCGTACGTCGCCACAGGATATCCGGTGACCCAGCAAGTTTTCCCGGCAGTGGTGGTGCATGCACTCGAGATGTTCTGAGCTTCGTTCTTAGCGGCAAGCTCCATACCGGTGATGTCTGTCATGGTGGCCGCGTTCTGAACGCCGTACTGGGCTCCTGAGCGCGCAGCGCTGGTCACCTCGATGGCAACATAGCAGGCGGTGCCGAAATCAACCGCTCCGGCTATTACGATCAACAGGAGGGGAAGCGCCACGGCAAGTTCCATCATCGCTTGACCGCGTTGCGACTGGCGGCCGCGGGCGCCGAATAAGAACCCGACACCACGGGGCTTACGCGAGGCAGTGGGTTTAGGATTTGATTGCATGATCATGAATTACTGCACGAGTACAGCAGTGCCCTCCGCCAACGGCGAGCCGTTTGGCAATGTATGAGTGTCGCGGTTGAAAGTAAAATTGAGCGCCCACGAAATATCCCTCGCGACCAGGTACGTGTAGTTTGCGCTGATTCCGAAATCGAAATCGAAATTCACAGTGGGGTTGCTGGCCGCCGAAGTGCCCGGGAAGTAGTACGCGCCTTCATGGTAAATGTCCCCACCAAAGTTGGCATCGGCAACAAAGTTGGCGTTCACTTTATTGTTGGGATCCTGCCAAAAGAGAATCCCGGCGTACGGGCCTGTGGTGGGAGCAACCAAGCCGCAGTAGTTGTGCCCGTGCGGATCGAGGCCGTTGCAGAAGGCAGTCCAGTCGAAATAGCTGTTAATGGGTCCATAGCAAGTGACGCAGCCAGTCGGCGAATAAGTCCCCGCGATGCCCGTATTATAGAAGGTCACGCCGTTTCCCGCGCCGACAGAGCCTGCACCATTTCCGCCGCTACCGGTGAGAGTCAAGCCGCCGCCGTAGAGCACGAAGAGCGAGGGCGTGCCTTGCGTTGCATTGAAGTTAAAAGCTGTGCCGAAGAGGTCGTTATCGGTAATCCCGCCTAGCAGGTAGTAGGTTCCCGATCCAAAATTCACGATGACGTTACCCTGGCCGAAGTGGCTGCGAGTATATATTGCGCCAATGCCCGCATTGGGATTGCCCACTATCATGTACGTGCCGGGAGTAAATGTTACTGTGACGGCAACGTCGCTGCCCGGCTTGATCTCAAGCCCGCCGCAATTCAGGCCGTTATTGAAATACGGCGTTGTTGTTGGCGTGAGCTTGATAGACGCCGTAATAATTTGTGCCGCCGCTTTGGCGCTGCACGTATTTGCTGGAGCGTTGCCATATGGAGCGGGAACGGATGTGAGCGTCGGCTCCTCGTTCGCCAGGTAGGCGAACGGGTCCGGTACGGGCGCAGCTATCTTAGTTATAGCCGCCTGTCTGAACCCGCCAGTGCAAAATCCGAAAAATACGTTGTTTTTTCCGACAAGTTGGAAGGAGGGAGCGCAGATTCCGCCGATAAGACCGTTCAAATTTGAGTTGTCCACCACGCCGCAGGTTGAGTCCACAAACGCAATGAACAAGCTCATGGCGCCGCCGGAAGTAGTATCGAGCCCGTAGATGCAATTGAGGCTGCCTTCAGCCACCGATGTGGCGGAGAGCGTCAGGTACTTGGGCGCGCCAAAGTTCTGTGAAAAAAATGTCGGCACTTGCGTGTCCGTGACAGTTACTTCTGCGCAGACGGTGCAGAGAGTGGCGCCCCCGGTACCAGCAAAGGGCGTAGAAGGGCAAGCGCCGTATACGCCAGAAGTGTTGGGCGGCGCGCACACATTCACCTTCACGCCGTTGACGCCGTCGGTGAAGTGATCTTCGGCAGAAGCGGAGAGTGCTGCGGTTGTGACCGTAGTAGCGCCTATACCCGAGGTGTTCGCGTAGGGGATTTGTATGGCGCCGGCGAGCGCCGCGTTGTCCGCGGCCGTCTGAATCTGGCGCTGCATGTAGCGAACGTATCCCATGTCAATCGCGAGACCCATCATCGCGATGAATGCCACCATGCTGAATGCGATCATCAGCAGAGATTGACCTGCTTGTTTGTTCCTCTTCATCATTTTCGCACCCTCATGAACGGCCCGCAGGGGACAGCTGCGAACTCTCAGCGAAGTCGAATTTCCGAACTTGCCCTTGTAAAGGGCCCAGCCTCTTGAGCGCTGTGGAGCGCCCAAATCTGCTACTTCGTTCATACTCGAACTGCGATAGGCCGTCAACTCAATTTACCGTGTCCGTGTACTTCTGCGTGCCCAGGCCTATAGCGTATAGAACTTCCTGAAAACGAAGCATTTGGCCTCGGCAAGTAGGCAAGTTATTGCTCAAATAAAGCCAACTCGTTCAATCGCCGTACCGTCTAGTTTCGTTTCCAGACCGAGGCCTGCAACGCTCGTCGTGTTTTGCGATCCAAGCTTCCTTGGCCGATCTACCCGGCCAGCTTGCAACTGGTAAAGAATCAATCAGTTAGAACATCTACCCAGTGACACGCTGCGGTCATAGTAGGCGGCTTTGAAAAGCTGGACTCCGCGCGCCCTGCGGACTCCACCATTATGTTGCAATTGGCGTGCCGAGTTGAAATCTGTAAGTACTGAACTGCCAATCCGGCGAGGAATCCTGAGCGTGAGTTCCATTAGATGGCCTAGCATTCGCGCTGACGGAACACCCCGACTTGGCTGATGGTATACTTTGAGAGATACAGGATCCACTCGCCATGAAATTGCTGAAATACCTTCCTCCTTCCATAAGGCAATTTGTCCGCGACAGGATGACCGTATACGTCTACACGTACGGTTTCCGTCCCTCGTCGATAGTCGAGGAGCAAATCTTAAAGTTCAAGTTTGCGGGGCGCGAACTGAGCGTGAAAGCGGACCATCGGACGGCCCTTTACGACATGATTTCGGAGGTAGTCGACTACGACTGCTACCAATTAAAGAAGATTGAATGGGGCTCTGGCCGCGAGCATCACATCGTGGATATCGGGGCGAACATCGGGGTGACCGCGATTGTCCTCGCGCAGATTCCCGGGGCGCGCGTCACCTGCTACGAGCCCGACCCTGACAATTGTGCTCTATTGCGGCTCAACCTAGATTTGAATGGCATCACAAATGTACGAACCTTCCAGGCCGCGGTTGCGAGCGCCAACGGGACCTTGGAGTTCCAAACCCACGCGGAAAGCACCGGAGGACATCTCGCCGGAGAAAATCCCTCGCCGGGCGGACGCACAATTTCCGTCACCGCCGTGAACGTCGACCGCGTTCTCGAACAATCCGGTGCTCATCTAATTGATTTGGTAAAGTGTGATTGCGAAGGCGACGAGTATTCACTGATCGAGCAGCTCACGCCCGCCCACGCAGCGAGCATTCGAAACCTTAGCATCGAAGTGCACGACCTCGATCCAGCGCGCAATCTTCACACGATCACCAGCAAATTGGCGAGTCTTGGATACGAGTTGTCGGTCATACCCGACATGTGGGAGCGATCCGCTCTTCACCTTTTGCTCGCTAGCCGCCCAGGGTAACACTGTGTCTGAAGTATCCAATCGGAAAGCTCCACAGAAGGTCTACTTGGTCTTTTGATGAGAAAATGTCAGCAATCCTTGAATCATATTGTCGCCAAACGCGGTTTGACACCCCTGTAAGCGGCAATTAGACTGCGAACTTGTCGATCGCTAGGGCTAAATCGCTTAGATTCCGCGCGCGCATCTGGTTGATGTTGGCCGTAGTTGTCACAGCGGGTATAGCCGGTTGTGCGGTGAGGGTGAGCAAGAAAACTACGGTGCCGCCGGCGCGAACGCGTCAGGCACTTGATGCGACGCAGGCCGAACTGATCGCGAAGTACAACCAGCAGGCAAAAGCGATCCGATCGCTGAATGCGACGGTGAAGCTGAAGGCGACGGCGGGTTCCCAATATAGCGGCGTGGTCGAGCAATACCATGAAGTGAACGGATTCATCCTGGCGCAGAGGCCGGCGAGCATTCGGGTGATCGGACAGGCGCCGGTGGTGAACAAGAATATCTTCGACATGGTGAGCGACGGAGAGACATTCCGAATTTTCATTCCATCGAAGAATCAGTTCATCACAGGTCCGGCGAAATTCGAAAAGCCCTCGAAGAAGCCGATTGAAAATCTGCGGCCGCAGCATCTGGCGGACTCGCTCTTCTGGAATGAAATTCGCGAAGATGCGCCGGTGATTTTTGAAGAGACGGACGACAACGGAAAACGCGAATATGTCCTGACGGTCCTCCAGGGCTCGCGGCGCGATACGAATTTCGAAATCGATAGAAAAATCCGATTTGACCGCACGGATTTGACCGTTGCGGAAATTGATAATTTTGGCGCCGAGGGAAAATTGGAGTCGGTGGTTCATTACGGAGATTGGCAGCCGGCGGGCGAGGCGCAATTCGCACACGACATTCGCGTCGAGCGGCCTCATGATGATTACGAGCTCGATATTCAGGTGACGAAACTCGCCGTGAACGAAACCATCGCGTCTGAGCGATTCCATCTTGCGCAGCCGCCGGGCGCTCAACTTGTGGAAGTGGGCAAAGAAACAGAGGAAGCGAAGCCTTGATCCAGCAGATGATCCTTCAGAACGTGCTGCACCGGCCGATTCGGACGGCGCTCACGGTCCTTGCGGTGGCCATCGAAGTGATGCTCGTCATCACGGTGGTCGGGCTTACGACGGGCCTGGTGACGGACTCCGCGAAGCGCGTGGAAGGCATCGGCGCAGACATTATGGTGCAGCCGCCCTCGGCGTCCGTGCTGATGGCGTTCAGCGGGGCGCCCATGCCGATTCGGCTCGGCGACAAGCTTGCTGAAATGAAATACGTGAAGGCGGTCACGCCGGTTCTCCTGCAATTCAATTCGACGAATGGCCTCGACATCATTTACGGCATCGATCCGGATTCCTACAAGGCGGTATCAGGCGGATTCATTTTCCATTCGGGACACGATCTCACGGAATCGGACGATATTCTGGTGGACGACGTGTACGCGAGGGCCAAGAACGTGCGTGCGGGACAGTATCTGCACATTCTCGATCACGATTTTCACGTGGCGGGCATCATCGAGCACGGAAAGGGTGCGCGGCTATTCGTTTTACTGCCGACGCTTCAGGATCTCGCAGGCGCGCACGACAAAGCGTCCGTCTTTTACATCAAGTGCGAGCGGCCGGATGACACCGACACTGTGATGGATGAAATTAAAGCGTTGCTGCCGCGTTATGAAATCCGGCCGCTCAAGGATTTCATTTCGCTGATGACTTCGTCGAGCCTGCCGGGACTACAAGCTTTCATTAACACGATGATTGGGCTAGCAGTGGCCATCGGGTTTCTGGTGATTTTCCTTTCGATGTATACGACGATTATCGAGCGCACGCGGGAAATCGGCGTGTTGAAATCGCTCGGCGCGTCAAAAGCTTATATTATCCGCGTGATCTTGAGCGAGACGACGTTGCTGTGCGTGGCGGGCACAATCGTCGGCATCGTGCTGTCTTACTCTGCGCGCGCGGTGTTTCTGCATCTTTTCCCCACGCTTACGATTCTGATCACCTACGAATGGATCTTACGCGCTGCGGGCATTGCGATTTTTGGCGGATTGATCGGCTCGTCGTATCCGGCGTGGATCGCGAGCCGCAAGGATCCTGTCGAAGCCCTCGCGTACGAATAGCGTCAAGAACATTGATTGAGCAGCACACGCGTTCCATCTTCCTCGCCGCCAATGGACTTAGCTTTCGACTCCTCAACCCTGCGCCTGGAACTGCGAACTTATGCTTTGCTGCCGCATAGGGATGGTGTTATAGCGAACCACTGAAAGAAGGTGCATCGAAATGGACCGCCGCCAATTCCTAAGAAACTCACTTGGGAGTGCGGGTGGTGCGTTGCTTGCGAGCCACGGGTTTGCTGGCGCTGTATCGTCGAATCAGGAGCAGATTCCGGGCGCAATTTCGCCCGCCGAAGTCTCCGGCGCGCGCTTTCCGAGGGGATTCCTGTGGGGCATGGCGACAGCTTCGTATCAAGTGGAAGGCGCGTGGAATCTCGACGGTAAGGGCGAGTCCATTTGGGATCGTTTTTCGCATTCCGTCGGCAAAGTGAAGGGCGGCGCGACTGGCGATGTTGCCTGCGACCAATACCATCTCTACCCGCAGGACATCGCGTTGATGAAGAGCCTGAACTTGAAGAGCTACCGGTTCTCGATCTCGTGGCCGCGCATTCAGGCGGCGGGCACGGGTGCGGTAAACCAGAAGGGGCTCGACCATTACAGCCGCCTAGCCGACGCGCTGCTCGCCGCCGGCATACGCCCGTTCTGCACGCTTTACCACTGGGACTTGCCGCAGGCGCTTGAAGATCGCGGCGGCTGGCCCAATCGCGACTTCGCAGCTTTTTTTGCGGACTACGCCGGAATTCTGGCCAAGCACCTTGGGGACCGGATCACGGTTTGGGCGCCGTTCAACATGCCGTGGACTTTCACTTATTTCGGCTACGGAATCGGAATTCACCCGCCTTGCAAGGCCGGGGGTTATGGCGAATTTTTGAAAGCGGCGCACACAGTTAATTTGGCGCAGGGCGAAGCATTCCGCGCGATCAAGGCGGCATCTTCGCAGGCGACGGTGGGCAGCGCCTACGGCATGGCGCCGGCTTATCCGAAGACCGATAGCGATGCCGATCGTGCCGCGGTCGCGCGATATAACGCCATGAACAACGACTACTTTCTCCGAACCGCAATCTACGGCGAATATCCGAAGGCGTTTGCGGGCGAAACGCCATTTGAACTCATGGGTTTCAAACCCGGCGATGAAAAGATCATGAAAGTGCCGCTCGATTGGATTGGGTTTCACTACTACACGCGGCGCATTGTTTCCGACGCACGCGGCGGAGCACCGTCAAACGGGCAAGCCACATTCGGAACCGAGATCGAGAATGATCAATCGGCCGGCCGCGATCCATACACGCGCTTTCACGCCGAGATGCCTACTGAAGGCGCGCTCACAGACGCCGGCCTGGAGGTCTGGCCGCGCGGCATCTACGACCTCGTGATGCAGATCACGCGTGAATATAACCGGCCTATCATCGAGATCACGGAGAGCGGTTGCAGCTATCTCGACGCGCCTTACGAAAAGGAAAGTGGCCGCGTTCCCGACACGCGCCGCATCGATTTTTTCCGCCCGCACTTGGCAGAGCTGGCGCGCGCCATCAAGGATGGAGCCAACGTTCGCGCCTATCACGCTTGGAGCTTGCTCGATAATTTTGAGTGGGCGGATGGGTATAGCCAGCGCTACGGGCTAACTTATGTGGATTTCCGCGATCAGAAACGGACGGTGAAAGATTCGGGATTGTGGTACGGGCGGGTGGCTGCGGCGAATCATTTGAATGTGTAGGGAATTAATTTTGCAAGGAGCTGGAGTGCGGGACTCTTCGATATAGCGTAGAGAAGTCTTGTGATTGGTAGCCTTAAATGCCGCACGGAAATCGGTGCGGCGCTACAGGGGGCGTTCTTAATCGCTTTCTAGGTTGCTGGTTTGTACCCCGGGCACGAGATAACAGGGAGGCGCGGGTATTTGGCGAATTGCTGATCGGTGAAGGAAAGGCGGCAGAGGATGAAGGTCGAGCCGCGCTCGGATTCGACGCGCTGGGAGTGAATGCAATTGGCGCAAAGGCCTACGGAACTTCTCGCTTCGTCAGCCTCCGCCGACATTACGATTCGTGGCCGCGAAGGATTCGCGCGGCCTCGGCGATATTCGAATCGCTTGCCGCGGCGCTGTCTCCATTTGCGGGGCCGCCGTTCGGTTTTCCGTCCGCGCCGGGCTCGACGGGAATCGCATCGCCTTCACCGGGCGCAAGGAATAGATTGGATTCGACGCCGTGCTGCTTGTTGTAAAGCTCGAAGTAGCGGCCGCCAAGCGCATAGAGCGATTGATGCGTGCCGCGCTCGATGATCCGGCCGCCTTCGATGACGAGAATCTGATCGGCGCGGCGAATGGTCGAAAGCCGGTGCGCGATTACGAAGGTGGTACGGCCCTTCATCAAATAAGCAAGGCCTTCCTGGATCAGGGCTTCGGACTCGGAATCAAGACTTGAAGTCGCTTCGTCGAGGATCAAGATTCGCGGGTCGGCGAGAATCGCGCGCGCGATGGAGATGCGCTGGCGCTGGCCGCCGGAGAGCTTGACACCGCGCTCGCCGACCACAGTGTCATATTTGTTGTCGAAGGACTCGGCAAATTCGTCCACGCGAGCGATGCGGCAGGCGGCAAGGAGATCCGCTTCGGAGGCGTTCGGGCGAGAGAACGATACGTTCTCGCGAATTGTTCCATCGAAGAGGAACGTGTCTTGAAGAACGACGCCGAGCTGCGTGCGATAGCTATCAAGGCGCACCGTGGCAAGATCCACGCCGTCAACCAATACTCGGCCCGCAGTCGGAATATAAAACGCGGCAATTAATCCGATGATCGTGGATTTGCCCGCTCCAGATGGGCCGACGAGAGCTGTGACTGTCCCCGGTTGCGAGATGAAATCGACGTCGTGAAGGACCTGCTTGCCTTCCGCATAGGCGAATGCGACTTTCTCGAAAGCGACTTCGCCGCGAATCTTGCCGATGCTGACCGTGCGGCGCGGGTCAGCCTCTTCGCGATCTTCCTTCAAAATCTCGGTGGTGCGTTCGAGTCCCGCCATGCCTTCGGTGAGCTGAGTCCCGATTGCGACGATTTGAAACACCGGCGCTACAAGAAGCCCGAGGAAGGCGATGTAGGTGAAGAACGTTCCCAAGGTCATGGTGCCGGCAAGAATGCGCTTCGCGCCGAGGAACATGATGAGCGCGCTCACGATGCCGAGCAGCACGGTGGATGATAGGCTCAACACCGATGTTGCGGTGAGCGTCTTGAGAATGTTGTCGAGCAGCCGCTGCACGCCGCCGGCGAAAACGCCCTCTTCTCGCCCTTCCGCGTGGTAGCCCTTCACGACGCGCACGCCTGCAAGTGATTCCGTCAGCCGGCCGGTTACTTCCGCGTTCATTTTCGCTCGGGCGCGATAGATCGGACGAATCGTTCCGATGGCGATATTCAATCCGAAAGCGAAGGCGACAAGAATCGTGAAAGCCACGATGGTCATCAAGGGGCTGATCTTTAGAAGGATGACGAACGCCAGGATCGCAGTAATCACGCTTCCGGCAAATTCGACGAGGCCGGTACCGATCAAATTTCGCAAGCCTTCGACGTCGCTCATGATGCGGGTGACGAGCACGCCCGTCTTGTTGGCGTCGTGAAATGAAATGGACAGGCGTCCGATGTGCGACTGCACCTGAAGCCGCAACGTCGCGATCATGCGCTGCGCGGCCTTGGAGAGAAGCTGCGTCAATGTATAGGAGGTGACGCCTTGAATTGCGGTTGCGGCCAGAACCGCCAGAACGAGAGGCAATAGGAGTTGAACCTGGCGTTTGGTGATGATGTTATCCACGAGAATCTTCGTCGAGCCCGGAAGCACGAGGCCTGCAACCCGGTTAATTGCAATCAGACCAAAGCCTGTGAGCAGGAGCCAGCGCTGCGGGTGGACGTAAGCCCAGACTTCCGGGAGGAGCTTGATGAAGCTTCCGGTCTCTCTGGGCTTGGACGCGCTCTCGGAGGCGCCGGCGGACCCTCGGCCGGACCTCGGGGAGATTCGCATATCTGCAGCACCTGAATGACGCATACAGACTATTGTCTTATATCTGCCGCCGAAATGCTTGGAAGCGAGGCCATGTGCTCCTTTAACTCCTATCTCCGAATTGGGAGCGCATGCCGCGAAGTCGTGGGCAGCGGGTCTCTATTCGATGGGCTGGGGGAATTGCGATGGGCGTTGAAGAGAGAGAAAGATCAATAGCGCCAACAGCGGCAACGCGAAAAGGTAAATCATTTTCAGATGCCACAACAAGAATTGGAGCGGGGTTAGAAATAGAATTGCAACCAATGCTATCCCGAGCCACTTTCTTTCGACGATCGAGTATTCAAGCGCGAACATGAATGCGACGAGAAGAATGGTCAGGTCGTACGCGTGCATGTGATAGCTGACGAGCGATGTGCCGATGAGCGCCGCCGAGTAGTCAATCGCGTCATTCGGGAATCGTCTAAGAGCGCACCATAGAAATATGCACGCCGAAATTCCGAGGGTATAGGCGCGGAATCCGCCGAATGATTCGACAATGCCGCGAATGTTGGTCATCTCCCATCCCATCTCTGGATTCAGGCGCCACAAGATGTGCCAATAGGAAATCAGGCCGGAAGTTCCGACGATGGCCCAGGAGACTGCCAGGAAAGCTAGAGTTGTTGCGGCGAAGCCGGCGAGGAGTTTTGGTCTCTTTCTTACCGCCAGAATCGCAATCAGAGGAATGACGTGCTGAAATTTGAAGAGGCCAAGTCCGAGGATGGCGCCGCAGGCTACGTCTCGCTTCTTGAGAAACTGCAGGCAAGCGGCAACGATCACAGCGAGCAGGACGATGGAGTCCTGTCCTAAAGAAACCGTCATCGCTGCCGGGAAATATGCCAGAAATAAAATTGGAATCGGGATTCCGATAGCGTCGCGAAGCTTACCAAGTTGAGGCTGGAGAATACGGGCCGAGAAAAGAAGAAGACCGGTGCTCAAAACGGCCCAAAAGAAATAAGCCGCTTTATAAGACAGCAGCGCCAGCGGGCCCAGGAGAAGGAGTTCAGCGGGCGGGTGATAGAAATAGTTTGTAGCCGTCTCTCGGCCGGGGAACATCGCGCGGTCGAATCGCTCTTGCGCGGCAGGATCATAAAGATGGAATCGCTCGCCAGACCAAATCATCCGTCCAGCGCGATAAAGCGCCGGGAAATCGCCTTGTCCTGAGAGCGCGAGCGGAACTCCTGAAATGAGAATCAATATTTGGCATACGAGCAAGAAGAGGAGAAAAGCGACAACGAACGGCTTGATGCTGGCGATTTTCAACAAGTCTGCATGTCCTCGAATTTTCGGTGCGGGCACAATGTAGCACTGCATTGTTTGACCCGTATCGTAAAACTGGTCCGAAAGAAACCCGGGGATATTGCCTTAAACGGCCTTACGTGGCCCGATGGGGTCGATTTCATCTACAATGTAGTGTATGGCCAAGTCGCCTGAAGGATCCGAGCTTCGGAATCTCCTGCACCGGGCAATTCACACGGGATTGACGCGGGCGTACTCGAGCGTGCGGCTCGACTCCGCAGCCTATTTGAATCATCTGCGGCGGGCCTACCGGCTTCCTATTATTTCCTACGACGACATGTTCCGGCTGCCCGTCGCTGCGCTCGACAACGTCGCGGACCGAGTGATCTCCTCAGCGAAGACCGTCGCGGCCCTCGAAGGGGCTGGCATCGGGATGGGCGGGCTGCTCACCGTTGTGCCGGATATGAGTTTCCTCGTCGTCATCGCGATGCGAATGCTGCAAAAACTCAGCCTGGTATATGGCTTTGAATATGCGACCGAAGAAGAAGTCGTTGGGCTTTGGATTGCGGCCGGTACGGCTGCGGGCCTCGATCTCGGACGAGACATTCTGGAGAAGGAAGTGGTCGAGCGCTTTGTTCCGCGAATCATGGAAGGCATCGCGGCGAAAATGGGCGCCGATGTTGCCGAGAAATGGGCGGGCCGGGTGATACCCGTGCTGAGCGGCGTGATCGGCGGAACGCTCAACTACTACTTTATTCGCCAGTGGGGACGGCGCGCGAAGGAGCATTTTAGAGCGCGGCACCTGGCCCAGAGACGCCTTGAAATCAATTCTGCCGGGATGCATTCTCTGGATAGGAACAATCCACTGCTTCCTGCTTGAAATCCTGGCGCCAGACGCTCCGTACCGGCCGTTTTGCCAAGAACGGCTGGGCTCAGGAGCAACACCAGGACCCGCGATCATCAATCTCGCCGTGAAACGTGTTCTAGGCAGAATTCGAAATCGCGACTAAACTTGTAGGGTTCCCCAAACCCCAACGGCCAACCGGGAGCTTTGCTTGGAGCTCATTCTAAAGACTGAAAACCTATGGAAGGTATACCGCTCGGGACGAGTCGAGGTCGCGGCGCTGCGCGGGGTGAGCGTTGACGTGATGCCCGGCGAATTCATTTCGATCATGGGCCCTTCCGGGTGCGGCAAATCCACGTTCCTGCATGTTATTGGCGGCCTGGCTAGCCCGTCGAAAGGGCGGGTGCTGCTCGACGGCAACGATCTTTCAGTGCTCGATGACGCGGCGCGGACGAGACTTCGGAGGCATAAAGTCGGATTCGTGTTTCAGCGATTCAATCTCCTGCCGACGCTCAACGCTCATGACAACATCGCGCTGGCTCAACATATTCATGGCGACGGTTTCGATCCTCATCGCTTCGAGCTCATCATCTCGATGCTGGGCCTGACGGGGCGGATGAAGCACCGGCCATCGGAGCTCTCGGGCGGGGAGCAGCAGCGAGTGGCCATTGCGCGGGCGATAATCAACGAGCCGAAAATTATTCTTGCCGATGAACCCACGGGAAATCTCGACACGCAAAGCTCGGACAACGTCCTCGGTATACTGCGCCAGCTCAATAAGGACCTGGGCCAGACGATCGTCATGATCACGCACAATCCGGAAGCCGCCACATACGGCAACCGCGTGTTGCACATGCGCGATGGCCTCGTCGTGGACGGAGCAAACGCGACTCACTGAAATGCGCAAGCTTTGGAACGGAATCGTCCGCACACTATTTTGGTCTTACGATCGCGGAAGTTGGCCGTACGACGTGATGGTTGTCGCGATCCTGATTTTCGTACTGCTCACTCCGCGCAAGTGGTTCAATGACCAGCCCCAGACGAGCGCCGCCGCCGCGCAACGTGAAGCGATGATCCAACTTGTTGCCCACGATGACGCCGTGGGTACGCGCACTTACCGAATTAACGCCGCTACCTTAGCGCCCAACAAGCGCGCGCAAAAACCGACGCCGGAGCTCGAAGCGGAAACCCACGAAATTCTTGGCCGTTCGGTGGAGGAATTGAAAGGCCAAACGTTCCAGGTTCTTCAGATCAATCCCATCCGAGGCGAAGATGGTTCGGTCGAGTATTATGACGTTGGAATAAAGTTTTAGTAGGTCTTTGGCCGCTTGTGCTCGAGATAATCAGCCGCTCTGGAACCGGACCGCGTCGAGTCGCATCACATATTGTATGCTGTCACTTGTTTTTGCGCTCTTGTGGCAGGGATTTGCAAGGTTCTTAAGGAGATGTTTTGGGACGATCCTGGGCAATATTAGTTCCCTTGGTATTCGTGGTGGCATCCGGTGTAGCAGCGTCGCAGGAACACTCGTCAATATCGCTCGAGCAGGCGCTGAACCACCTCGACGCGTCGGCGCGTGATTTTCACAGTTTGTCGGCCGATGTGGAGCGGACGAAAGTAACTGTGGTCGTCGACGATAAGTCTACAGAGTCCGGGACGATTATCGTGCGCGGCGAAAAGATGCGGCTGGACTTGAAGGAACCGGACCCGCGCACGATCCTGCGCACCGGCGACTCGCTTTTTATTTTCAATCCGAAGCTGAATCGCGTGGAAGAATACAATCTCGGGAAATACAAAGCTTTCGCGGATCAGTATCTGCTGCTAGGTTTCGGTACGCCGGGGCACGAACTGAAGAAAGGCTATCTTGTCACGATGCGCGGCGAGCCTGTAATCGACGGCAAGAAAGTCATCGAGCTCGAATTGACGCCGAAGTCCGAGGCGGTTCGCAACCAAATTTCAAAAATTGAGCTGTGGTTCGACGAAGCCACGTGGCTTCCGGTGCAGCAACAGTTTTTCGAGACGGGTTCGGAAGATTATTTCATCATTCGCTACACGAAGATCGTCCGCAACGCGCCGATTGATGAAGGGGAATTCAAGCCGCACTGGAAGGGCGCAGAGAAGGTCAAGCCGCAGGGATAGCCCGCATTTTTATCAAACCATTCGTTCGCTCGAACGAGTCCAAGTACACCCTAAATTCGTGGGTGAAGCAGCGCGTGTGTTCCCCGAGGCGGGGGCCTCGGGGCTCTGACGGACTGGCGCGGCGTCTCGAAGTCCCTATTGAATTAACGTTTGGCGATTTTTGTGGATGCGGCGTGCTGGGATTCGTGCGCGATTAGCGCTTCTTTCCGAGAGATTCCCCAGCGATAGCCGGCGAGACTGCCGTCTTCGCGGACGACGCGGTGGCAAGGCACTACGATGGAAACAGGATTCGTGGCGCAGGCGCGTGCAACAGCTCGAACGGCCGCCGGCTGGCCGATAGCGCGGGCGACTTGCGTGTAAGTGCGCGTCGTGCCGTAAGGAATTCTCCGCAGCTCTTCCCAAACGCGGCGCTGGAACGCGGTGGCCTGCACGTCCGTCGGCAGGTCGAGCCGCGGTTCGCGCCCGCGCAGATGCGCAACGATCTGACGAACCCAATTTTCGAGTCCGTGTCGATCGCGTTCGATTTGAGCGCGCGGATATTCGCGCCGCAGCTCCGATTCGAGTGTCGCGTCGTTCTCACTCAAATAGATGGCGCTGATTCCGCGCTTCGTGGCCGCCACAAGAACGTGCCCGAGCGGCGAAGCCGCGATCGTGTAACGAATCTGCATTCCTTCACCGCCGCGGCGATACGTTGCGGGAGTCATCCCCAATTGCTGCGGGGCGCGTTCGTAAAGGCGGCTGCTCGATCCAAATCCGGCGTCATAAAGTGCTGTCGTCACGTCGTCTCCTTTTTTCAAACGGGATTTCAATCGGCGCATCCGGAGTGCATCGGCGTACTGCCGGGGCGTGATGCCCATCAACCGGCGAAACGCGCGGCCGAGTTGGTGGGCGCTGATGCCCGCGCGCGATGCGAGCGCTCGAAGCTTCAGCGCGCTTTCATCGCCAGCCGAATTTGGATCTGCGAGAACGGTATCGATGTGCTGGCAAACGCGCGCGACCGCGGCAGCCTTCGGATCGCGCTGCTCCGCCTGCGCCGGACGGCAACGCAGGCATGGACGATAGCCTTTCCGCTCGGCATCTTCCGGCACGCGGAAGAAAAGCACCTGCGCGCGCCGGGGTTTTCGAGACGGACACGAGGGCCTGCAATAAATTCCTGTCGAAAGTACCGCGTACACAAAAGCGCCGTCGGCAAAGCGGTCGCGGGTCTCGACCGCGTGCCAGCGCGGATCGCTGTGGATGCCCGCTTTACTGTGCATGTGATGTTGAAGTGCGCTCATTGATTTGTTCCGGCACTCGACAAATTACAGAACTCCGGGGGAATTGGCTATCCGATTCTAGCGCGCAAACTAAACCGAGGGATTCTCAAGGTTTCTAGGGTACCGGCGTGTGCGAGGGTGCTCTTTTGGTCCACAGGACTCGACGAAGGATGCGCCGGAAGGATACGATTGCGTCCGGGGTCTTGGGTCCGCTTGGTGTTTTGCCGCCGTCTTTTAGATTGCACGTTCGAACTTAAGGTGCCTTGAATGACCGTTGTTGTACTGATTCTAATTATAGTTGTGGCCGCTGGCTTTATTGTTTGGCGCGTGATGGAGCGTGTCCGCGGCGCTGAGGATGGCTCGAAGGCAAAGCTGCGAGGTGAAATTCTCGAACTCTACTGCGACGCGCCTTACCCGCCGAACGGCGCTGATTACGCGTTGGTTCTGAGGGTGGCGCTCACGAGCCTGCCCCCGCGCTCCTCAAGTATCAAGGGATATCGGCTCGAAACGATTTGCGCAGGGGTGCCCTACCAATCCTCGGTTCTGCACGATGCGTCCTATTGGATTCTCAACCGGCAGATGACAAGGCTTGATTCTGAGGGCCGGTCAACCTTCGGAACCGAGCAGTCGGTGCTTGAAGATTTCCAGAAGCGTGCCGGCACCGGCCCGTTGCCTCACAATCGGGAACTCACAGGATGGCTCGCGTTTCTTTTTTCGGGAATGTTTGCACGCAGGATCGACTTCCAGCCGCCCGAAAGTTTCGATGTCTATCGCACGCGCCTCGTGATAGTCGATTCGAGCGGCGCCGAACATCGCTTTTCGGTTCATCCCGGCTTCGAGAACGCCGGCAGCCTCGGACAATCTCCGTCGTGAGCGTCGCTTCGGCTGGCGAAACGCTCGTCTCGCCTCATGTGTATCGCCGAAAGTAAAGCGAAGGCGATGTTTACTCTTTGAAACGAGTCATCTTTTCCTCTCGTTGACCTAGATTCCAGATTCCGAGATAGTCCCAACCAGCCGGCATTGCCTTTGCCGGGGGGACCTGGGGGTCATCCACACATGGGAGCATTGCCCGAGCCATTAGGGCGGGGTAGTGTCGATTTTTCACGTAAGGAAGCGCAGAACCGCGCTGAGGCAACAAAACGCCTCGAGACGGTTCGGCCACGGCGGGTCTTCCTCGTCCCGACGTATGCGGTGGGTCTCTCGTACGAGAGACGCTGCGCACCGAGGGCTTATCTCAATCTTCCGCTGCGTCTGGTAGGCGTGGACGGGCAAATGCAGCCGCACGGAATCACACTTGTCACGAAAAACATCAGCTCGACCGGCGTGTTCTTTCTGGCGCCATGCGAGATCGAGAGCGGCACGGCCATCGAGATGGAAGTAGGTCTCCTGGGCCGCCCGCTGGGCCAGGGCAGCGTCCGGATGCGGACCGCGGCGCATATCGTGCGCGTCGAGGAATCGCAGACACCGGGTTGGAAGGGCTACGCCGCCGCATTCGACGACATCGCGTTCAAGCGCGACGACTCACTTCCCCATCGCTACGGCGCGTAATAAGCGCGAGCTCCTGAACTCTGCTACGATTTCATTCCTGTGAAACGATCGCGATTTGCTGCGCGCGCCGTCCTTCTCGATTGGGACGGAACGCTTCTTAATTCCTATCGTTCGGACTCCCGCGCGTATCTCTCCATGTTTCGCACTATGGGAATTGCGTGGGGGATGCCTGAGCTCGAGCGGCATTATTCGCCGAACTGGCATCACGTCTACCGCGCGGCCAAGCTGCCGCGGGCGGTGTGGGAGAAAGCCGACCGGCTCTGGCACAAAGCGTATGAGAAGGAATCGCCGGCGCTGTTGCCGGGAGCGCGAAATGTGATTCGGCGGCTGGCGCGGCGATTTACGCTGGGGATCGTTACGAGTGGAACGCGGTGGCGCGTCTGCGAGCAACTGCGCGACTTCAACCTCACGGCGCATTTCTCCGCGTGCGTTTGCGCGGAAGACGCGGGGCGACGAAAACCGCATCCCGCTCCGCTCAATCTCGCGTTGCGCCGGCTGAAATTGTCTCCTGAAGAGTGCGTCTACGTTGGCGATTCGCCCGAGGATATCGAAATGGCGCGCCGCGCCCGGGTTCGCGCCATCGGAGTGCGCGGGCCGTTTCCTACGGCCGCGAGAGTCCTGGCGGCGCGGCCTGACCTCATGCTCAATTCCATCGCAGAACTTCCCGAATGGATCGAAGAGTTACGCTGAAAATTTGAAAGCGATCGCGCGGGCGATCTCGCGTTTAGTTCGGCTTCTGTGTGGGTGCCGTTGTGGCAGGGGCAGGCGGCGCGGTTATTGCAACCGGGTTGGGCTGAAAATCGGTGGAGCGAACGACGAGGTGAAGCGGAAGATTTTGTCCGTTCGGCTCGCTCACAAAATCGTCAGAAACGGTGTAGGTCGGAAACCAATACTTGCCGCTGATATTTTCGCGGTAGGTATCGAACATCGAGAACGGGAGCCCGTTGCCCTGTGTCACCACCTCGCGCACGAATTTCCCCGAACTTTTCACGATCGCGAACTCCTGCTGGTCCACCCAGACGACTCCGTCAAAAAGCGGGCGATTGCGCATGAGCTGCTTTGGCTGAACGCGGAAGATGTAGGTATTCAGCTCGTCGAGTTTTTCTGTGCCTTCGTACTTCAAATTGTAATTCGTGAGCTGGTCGGTGGTCAGCGCGAATAGCGGAAGGTTGGCGACCGTTTTCACATCCTCGAGCGTAAACGAGGTCTGCTTCAGCGTCGAGACGGGTTGCTTTACGATGCGATCGTAGCGTTGGCCGTCCGACTTTATGAACATCTCGCCGGTGACCGAGAATTCGCCCGCCGGGTCGCTCATTTCCTTGATACGAATCGTTTGGTTGTACGAGAACTGGTCGAAGGCTTTCTTCATGACGTCTTCGTTGGTAGCAAAACGGCGAATAATCTCTTCGGCGGGTATCGGCGGCGCCTTCACGTCGACCGGCTGAGCGGGGACGCGCTTGACTTCGTATTTCGGCGGCGGCGCAACGGGACCTGAACTCTGTGCGCGTGCTGCGCCGGAAACCGTGGCGAACAGAGAGAAAAGCGCAATAGCGATGTGTAGAATTTTCAAAGGATCGGTCTCAACGGATTAGATGCCCCTAGTCGTGCTGGCGCTGGCTGCTTCGGACTGCCGGGAGGCTTGGCACGCGCAGATTTCGATTCCGTCCACGCCTCCGATGCGAGCCCGCAGCCCTCAGGCTCGCAGATAGTCCGGCTGCCAATCCCTGACCATCTTCTTGATGTTCGCGCGCTCCGTAATTTTTTTGTCCAGGACTTTGCGTGCCAACTCCGGCAATTCAGCATCACTTGCGAAACGAAGCCCGACGAGTTGCGCTGGGGTAAACTCGCCGATGCGCGGGCGCAAGTCCGCCGCAAGCAGCTGCTGCAAGCGCAGCTGCATTTCGAGGCGAATCACACGATCCTGCACTGTGAGCGCAAACACGCGCGCGTAGAACGCCAGCACGACCAATGCTGCGGCTGTGAGGCAGGCTATTGCTGTACCGAACGAGAGATGCCTGAAGACCTGGACGATGTGCCACACGAAATTGATCAGGAATATGGGGAGTGCGAAAAAATGGTAGGCCGGGACGAACCTTGCGTGATTCTGGAAGTTCTGCGCCATGGTGTTGCCTCCTCGAGCGCGGAACGGCGCGCTGGACCTCGGATTCTAGCAAATCCCGCGCCGAGAATCGCTTGGTTGAGGTGAGCGGCGAGTTCCGGATTGAGTCGCTCGATCAGTCCGCTGCCAGGACGTGAAATGTCATCGCCATCTTCAGCTCCACACCGGGGGCGAGCGCGCGGGATTGAAGCTTGAGCAGAACGGAATATCTTTTGGGCTCGACGGACATTTTGCCGGAGTCCCAATCGAGCGCGAGGCCTGGCCGGCCTGGCGTGCGTAATTCCAGGCCTTTCGCATCGGCGGGAATTTCGATCGCCGGGCCACCCGGGACGAATTCCTCACAGTGCATTTGCGTATGCTCGGATTCGTTAGCCGGCGATTTTCGAGGAGCGGCGGCGCTTGCCGTAGCGGGTTCTTGAGCGTACGTCCAGCAGATGCGGGTCACGCGCACGCTATCCGAAATAGCGGGAATCGAATTCACGGCGACGAATGACTGCGGCTGCGCTTCTTTCTCCACCGGCTTAGATTCTCCGCCATCCGCTGAACCGGAATCAGCCGGCTTTTCGAGCGCCACTGTGTAGCTGACATGAAAATTATCCGTACCGTCGAGTGACAGAGTTTTTTCGATCGATGCACCGCTCGGAAACACATCCGGCGCGTGATAGCGGAGCCGCATGGCCATGTTCTTGTTATCGCCGATCCATTCCGGCACGTAAGTGCGATTGTAAAGACCGTACCGCCCGCGTTCACGTTCGGGCGTAATACCGGGCGGATTCGGCGTGAAGGAAAAATTGTCGCGAACGCCGCCGACGCTGCTGAAAAGGTCCGCGGCGCTATCCTTCGCCACGAGCGCGAGGACGTGGCCGCCGCTTTTCGGCGAGACGATGAGGCGGAGCCTCGAATTTTCGAGGACCCATTCGTCCGAGCCATCGCCGTCAAAATCGAAACGATATGGGGTGACGCCGCCTTCTCGCAACGTCAGGAATGAAATGGGCATCTCGTCGTGTTCGTGCCCGCCGCGCAACTCAACCGTGCCGTGAAGGAGCCCGTCTGGATCCGGCTCAAACGCCTTCCCGGAGCCCGCCTGGCCGTTCGTTGGCTTCAAGATCATGTCCGTCACGGAATCGAGTCCCGGCGTCATACGCAGGCTAGCCGAACCGCGAAACACGCCCGTGACACCCACATCAAGAAGTTCGACCTGCTTGGAAAAACTTGGATTTGTCGCCTGGAAAACGACCCGCATCGAACGTGGATCGTCCAAAACGACGAGCGGCGGAAATGGCGCGAAATATGTGCTCTGACCAAGCGGCAAGCGTACGGCGTTCGCAACTGAAAGCTCGAAATCGGACAGGGGATTAGATCCGGACTGTGCCGCGGCCGGTGCGTGCGGAACATATGGCATCTGGAGCTTGAGTTGGCGGGAAAAGTTCGGCGAGGCGCCGCGCGGGATGGTAAGCGTCATTTCCTGCGTGAGTGGGTCCCACTTATTTTCAATCGTCGCGTCCTGCAGGGAAATATGTGACGGCACGTGATCGAGGCGCAGGCGAATCTCGGATTTGGCCGGCGCGTAGAAATTAAGTTCGAGCGCCTTGCCTTCGCGGACAGCGCCCAGATATTCGGCGCCCGATGCTGTCACTGCGTCTTTGCAAGTAGCAGGGTCCGGCACCTCATCGCAAATTGGAATGAACAATGGAAGTAGCAGCGACTCTTTCGGCGGAACGGTCACGGGGATCGTGGTGGTTTGCGCAGCCCCGCCGGCGGAAGAAGACATTGGCAGGAGAACCGTGAGAGGCGCGTCAATCGTTGCCTCGGAGTCGAGGTTTGTGACGCTGATCCAGCCTTGGCCGCTCGTCCTGGCGCCGAGTGAGCCCGTCCCTTCATTACTCACAATTTCGGTGATGATGAGATTGCTCGCCGAGGGTGGGTTTCCGGCCACTCGAATCGTAGGTTGAATTTTAGCTTCAGTAAGAATAGCTTCGACCGCCTGAATGGACCATGCAGCGACTTCGTGAGCGCGATTTTCCTCAAAACTCTCTTTCAGATTGATCCAGGAATAGAAGTCTTTTGAAGATTCAATCACCCGGCCGGCGCCGAACTTCCAGCTTGCGGAGATAACTTCAGAAGGCGGGGCATGTTCGGCGGGGGCTTCACGCCAAAGCTCTGCGATCGCGTTCCCAAGCGGCCGAGTCGGAAAAACGAAGAGCGTCCCACCTTGCCGGACGTAATCCACTAAATTTTGCTGCGCTTTTTCGGAGAGTTGGAATTGGCTGCCGAGCGAATCCAGCGCCGGAAGGAAGACGAGCGGGTCGCGCAGGAGTTGATCGACAGGTTGATATTGCGGGTCCAACAGTTCGCTCGCAAGATGATCGAGTTGTGCGAGGCGTTCGATTTTTTGAACATCTCCTGACACGCGAAGAATGTCCGGCGGCGCAAGCGCTGTCTGCGCATAGGCACCGACGGGATACACGATTCCAAAATCCGCGCGCTTATGCGACGCAGCGAGCTGCATGCCCCACTCCTTCATAACGTCGCCATTTCGCTTCACGGCATCCAGGCGCCGCTGGCGGTGACCGTTGGGATCGAGCGCCGCGCCCCAGAGATAAGCCTGATTCGCCCACGGAACTGAATAGGTCGCGGGCGTGAGGGTGTCTTGCAGTGGAAAGTAACTGATGCCGTGAAGGCCGTTGCCGAGAAACAAGCGCGAGCTTTCGAGCGTGTTTGACGGAGGATTCTCGGCGGCACGATCGTCATCCGCGGGTGCGTACCATCCGGCTTGATACTCGATGAGGGCAGGAGGAAATAGCGGCTGCGTTTTCAGCTCTTCGGTGAAGAATTCAATCGTCGCCGCGTCTTCGGATGTCAGCGAGCGTACGGTCGTCTGCGTTTGTGCATCCGGGCGCATGTACCACTGGCCCATCACGCCGACCGGTTCCGGGAGGGCCGATCCCGAAGCTGCGACGCGCACGTCCGTCGGATTGATGAAGACGGGCACATCGAGGCCTCCAGAGCGCAGCATGTCGCGTAGCGAGGTCATGTAACGCCAGAAATCCGGGCCGATATTGTTTGTCCTGCCCTCGCCTGCATCGTCATCGAGCTGGACGAAAAGCAGCGGCGAATTGGGTGGCCCGGGGGATTGCGTTTTTGAATGTCCGGATTCGGGCTCAGGGGTTACAGCCTTGCCGGGAACATAAGGCGCGAGCTCTTGCGCCACAGCTTCGAGCCATTTCTTTGCGGCCGCCATGTGGATCGGATTGTCGAGCCAGCCCTTCGCAGCCGCTTCCGCGTCGTGCGCGTTGAGGGAGGCAAGAGGCGGATAGCGCCCTTCGAGGAGATCAATATCGTCCATGGGGTTCGAGGCTGCGTATTCTTGGCGCTTTAGTAGCCAGCCCGGATAGCCGCCCCAACGCCATTCGTTCATGATGAGCGGGCCGGGCCGCGCAATCAGTCTCAAATTCTTGTCGGCAATGAGTTTCAAGAGCGCGCGAAGATTGCGGCGCGGGTTCGTATGGCCGTCGAAATCGAATGCTTCCTCAGACGGTTCGTGCCAGTTCCACGGGATGTAGATGTCGATTGTGTTGATGCCGAGGGCGCGATAGCGGTCGAGCGAGATGCTCCAGAGATCGCGCGGGATTCGATAATAAAAAAACGCCGCCGAGTGAATGAAAAAGGGTTCACCGTCCACATGCAACTCGGGATAGCCGCCGTTGACAACGAACTCTACGCCATGCGATGCGTCTGCTTTCGCCGAAGAATCACGCGGCAAAGACTGCGCTCTCGCGTGAAGTGCGAGCGCCATAACCGCGAGGGGCATCAGCAAGATGGCCGGGATGCGGGGAGGGACGAGAGAATGAGTCATAGAAGTTTCGCGTCCGCCGGAATTCAACGGTGGATTCTGACATGAGTTATCGAGAATGTCAGCGGAAACGAAGAGTTGCGGCACGACCGGCGGCGCAGTCTGGTAGAATCGCCCGTTTGCCAAGAGCGGACTTGACGTGCCGGACACCACAACCGCGAGACTCTTTCATATTTCCGGAATGGTGCAAGGTGTCGGGTATCGTTTTTTCGCGCGGAGTGCGGCGCAAAGGCTTGGCGTCTCCGGCTACGCGAAGAACCTGAGCGACGGCCGCGTCGAAGTTTACGCCATCGGCTCGCCGGGGGCGCTTGCCGCGTTGCGGGCGGAACTGGCGCGAGGCCCGCGTTTCGCGAGCGTATCGAATGTCGAAGACGAAGAACGCGCCGTCGATTCGCGCTACGCGGATCGCTTCACGATCGAGCGGGACGATTGGTGAAAGGACAAGTGCATGGACGACTTGAAAAAATTAATCCGCGAGATTCCTGATTATCCGAAGCCGGGAATTCTGTTCTACGACATCACGACCATTCTTCGCGACAAGGATGGATTCCGCAGTCTCGTAGACCAGCTGTGCGACCACTATAACGGGCGCCAGATTGATGTAGTTGTAGGGATCGAAGCGCGCGGATTTATTTTTGGCCCTGCGCTCGCGTACCGCTTGAATGCCGGGTTCGTTCCCATTCGAAAGCCCAATAAACTCCCCGCGAAGACGGCACAAGTCACCTATCAACTCGAATACGGAACCGACAAGCTTGAAATTCACCAGGATGCCGTGAAGCCCGGCGAGCGCGTTCTAATCTCCGATGACTTGCTCGCAACAGGCGGCACGGCTGCCGCGGCCGCGCAATTGATACGGCAACTCGGAGGCGACGTTGCGGGCGCGGCGTTCGCGCTCGAATTAAATTTCCTGAAGGGCCGGTTGAAGCTTCCCGGCATTGACGTCTTTTCGCTTTTGCAATACGACAAGTAGAGGATTGAATTAAGATTTTGCGTTGCGTCGTTGGCGGACGGCTTCGAAGAGGACGACGCCGGCGGCGACGGAGACGTTGAGCGAGCGCACGGGGCCGGTGGTTGGAATCGAGACGATGAAGTCGCAGCGCTTGCGCGTCAATTCGTGCAGGCCGTGGCCTTCGCCGCCCAGGACAATTCCGATATTGCCCGTAAATTTCGCCTCGGTGTAAATCTGCTTGGCCGTTTCGTCGAGGCCGATCAGCCAATAGCCGGCTTCTTTGAGTTGTTCCATCGCGCGTACGAGATTCTTCACGCGTGCCACCGGCAGATGTTCGAGCGCGCCCGCCGACGCGCGTGAGACGGCATCGCTCAAGCCCGCGGCACGCCGCTCCGGAATGATCACGCCCTCGGCGCCCGCCGCGAGCGCGGTCCTCACGATCGCGCCGAGATTTTGCGGATCTTCGACGCCATCGAGCAAGACGAGCAGCGATTGGCCGGTTTTCTTTTCCAGCAGATCTTCGAGCGCGAGAGCCGCGCGGGAAGCGGCGAGCGCGATGACGCCCTGATGATCGCGCGACATCGCCAGGCGATCGAGTTGGCCGCGATCTTCAAATCGCACCGGCACGCCGCGTTCGCGCGCGCGGCGAACGATTTCCTCCATCCGAGTGCCATGCCGGCCAAGGGCAATAACGATGCGGTCGAGCGGGCGCCCAGCTTGCAGCGCTTCTTCCACCGCGTGAATTCCTAGAAGGTAACTCATCTCAATCGAGCGCCGCGCAAAATTCGAGCATGCGCTGGCGCGTTCCTTTCACTGGCAAGTCAAACGGCAGCGCCGCGGCGGAATCGAGAAGCAAGATGACGCGATCGAGTTCCCCTTCGCCGGCGCGTCCGGCGAGCGCCAAGCGGATCGGATGAAAAAGCTCGCGGCTGCGATAGCGCGTCGCGGACTTTAGCGCTTCGACGATCGCTTTGAACCGCTCCGAATCAATTGCCGCGCCGTCGAGAATGAGATTGGCGAGTTCGCGGATCACTTCGCGCGAGCCTGCGCGCGCCATGACATCCTGCGCTTCGGGCGCTGCGAGCGAAGCGGCGGCGTCATACTGAAAAACCAAGCTCAAGAGGTCGGCGAGCGCATTGCGATCTGAGGCGTGCGGGCCGAGAAGCGCAGCCGCATGTTCGATCCATTTCGAAAGCTGCGCGGCGTGAATATCGGTTGCCGATTCGCGAGGTTCCAGCCCGAGCCAGCCCCGCTCTCGTAGAATCTCTTCGACATCGCGCGCCGAGATTGCGTTCTCGAGAGGCACCGATTGAGTGGCGGCCACGTGAGCCTCGTGTGGTTCCGGACTCATGACCGCTTACGCGGGCGCGAGCTTGTTCGAAGCTTCCGCAGGATTTTCTTCTCAATCCGACGAATTCGTCCGCGCGCATTGGCGGCGGGCTTAATCGCTTCGCCGATCGACGCCACGGCGTAGGCAGCCAGGGCCTCGCCGCGGCCAATCGCGCCCACGCCTTCGTTCGTCTTTGCTTTCAGATTGACTTGCTCGGGTGCGATGCCGAGCGCGCGAGCGAGAGCGGCGCGCATTGCTGGGAAATGCGGACCGAGTTTCGGCTTCTCGATGACCACGATGGCATCGATGTGCACGATGCTCAGACCGCCCGCGTCGAGAAGCATTCGCGTGTGCTCGAGAAATAGCAGGCTCGAGACGCCTTTCCATTTCGGATCCGTATCCGGGAAATGCGTGCCGATATCGCCGAGGCCGCCCGCGCCGAGAAGCGCGTCGCAGATGCAATGGCTCAAGACGTCGCCATCCGAATGGCCGACGGGCCCTTTCTCGAATGGCAGCTCGATGCCGCCAATAATGAGCTTGCGGCCTTCCGCAAGACGGTGGAGGTCGTATCCAATTCCCGATCGAGTCAACTTACTCACCCAGCTACATCATTTCTCTTCAAGTTCGCTTTTTCGCAGCGACGATTTGTCGCATCATGAAAATCCAGAATAGGGCGAGCAGTATGATCGGAGCAAAATTTACTGCGACGGAAAGCGGATCCTTCGATGTTCCGCCCTTTATTTCGATCGGCACGCCCTGCTTTCTAAGCCGATCGGTCAAGTCGGGAATAACCTCGTTCGGAACGGTAGTCGTGTACGGCTTTTGCGATCCGCGCAGGCTGCCGGATACTTCTGCAGTCTTATCCGAAACCAAAAAATTCGCCGTACTCACATTCTGTCCGTCGACTTGCTCCTTGAACTGGGTGTAATTGAGTGTTTCAGCTCCCGGGTGGTTCTCCTTCACAGTAGCCATTTTCCAGAGAAATACAGCCACGATGATCACAATCCAAAATGAGAGCGTCCTGCGCATGGTCGAAGCCGGCAGCTGCTGGGACGAGTCGCGAGGAAATTGCCCGGCTGATCCGCTCATGGATTTGTTCCTCCCTCCTGATCAAGATAAAAGCGCGCGAGGTCCATGTCCGATGGCCGCGTAATCTTGAGATTGCGCTCCGAGCCGAGAACGACGAAAACTTCACGGCCGAGCCGTTCGACGAGCGACGCTTCGTCGGAGGCGGTCACGTCATCCTGCTTGGCCCGCGCAAAAGCCTCGCGAAGGATTGCGTATTGAAACGCCTGCGGCGTCTGAGCCAGTACGATTCGCTCGCGCGGAATCGTCGATGTGATCAGCGCGACATCTTGCGGCAGGCTCGCGCGCTTCACTTCTTTCACTGTGTCAATCGCAGGGATTCCGAGAATTGCCGCGCCACGCGCTCGGGCCTCGGCGATCAGTCGATCCACTTGCTCGGGCGTGATGAACGGCCGAACGGCATCGTGCACGAGGACGATTTCCGTGTCCGGCGCAACTTGCGCGAGCGCGTTAGCCACGGATTGCTGGCGCGTGTCGCCGCCGTGAACCACTCGTGCCGGGCGGCCGAGCCGCGCCTTGCTCACCTTGTCTTCGAGAGGCGTGAGTTCTTCGCCGCGTGTCGCCAATATGAAATCGGTGATTGCCGCACAGGCCGCAAGGCGCCGCAACGTGAAGATCACAAGCGGCTCGCCGCCGAGTTCGAGGAATTGCTTCGGCGTGCCCGCGCCCATGCGCGTTCCGAGTCCTGCGGCGGGAAGAATGGCAGCGATGCGGCTCATAGAGCGGCGGCCAGTTTAGCGCACCTGCGCGCACATAGAAACAAGTCGGAAACCTGTGTCGGGGGCCAGTTTCTGATTAGAACCTAATCAGGCATGCGGTTTGCTTCCGAACCAGCGCTGAAGCCGACTCGAACCGAACAGGACCTTTTCGGCGGCCAGCGCCTCGGATGGCTCCTGGAAGATCCCCGTCGGCTTTGGGCCGCTCAGGAAATTTACGTCAACGCGTCCGACCTGGTCGTTGCCAAACTCAACATAGCAGGAGCCGGCTCCGTCGTACGCCTCGGGTGAGGGCCCGCCGCGGAGTTGCGAGATGATCGCCGTCGCCACGACTCGCGCCGCCCCTTCGGCGAAGACCCCCGCTTTGGGAGTGCCCACACCGTTCACGTCTCCCACGGCGTAGACCCCGGGAAAGTTTGTTTCGAGTGTTTTCTTGTTCACCGGCACCCAGCCGAAGACATCGGCCGCAAGCCCTGACTCGACGACGACCGCTGGAACGCGATGCACTGGCACGCCTAGAAAGACTTCGTATGGCATTTGGGTCCCGTCGCTCAGGACGGCCACTTTCCGCCCCGGGTCGAGCGCACTTACCAGTCTATCCTTCACGAACTTGATGCCGCGCTCCGCGAAAGCGGCGAGGATCGCCTGCGAGGTGTCTGGCGAGGGGGGAATGGGCGTGCCGAAGGGCATCACAACCGCGATTTCGGTAGCCGCGCCTTTCCCGCGGGCGGCGAGGTAGTCGTGCAGCAACAATGCCGTCTCGCTGGGGGCGGGAGGGCACTTGAATGACTTCCCTGTGACGCCGATGATTGCCGGGCCACGCTCGAACCGCGTCAGAACTTCGCGCAAAGCGACGGCTCCCGCAACCGAGTAGAACTCGTTGCCGCCTTCGACGAGCCCGGGAGTGGCAGCCGGATCGAGATCGGCACCGAGCGCCACCACCAGAATGTCCGCGTCAAACGTCGCTGAGTCAGTTACCACGCGCCGGGCGGCCGGATCGATCGACCGTACAGTGGATTGTAGAAACCGCACGCCCGGTTTGATGATGTCACGGTAGGGATGATGGACCTCGGCCGCCGCCTGCCGCCCGAACATTACGTCGAGTTTTGAGAAGCCGAAGACGAACGCATCGGCCTTGTCGATGAGCACGATATCGAGCGCGTCGCCAAAGGCGTCCGAAAGAATCGTTGTGAGCTCGAGGCCACCGAAACCCGCACCTAGCACTACCACGCGTGTACGCATCGGCGCAGGGTATCACTTGAGGAATCGATGTTCAAACCGCCGCGCGATCGTCAGACGCGTCGACATCGTTTGTTCGGAAGCAATTCTCGGATCCGATCTAACGGCGGGGCATGGACCTACAGGTGGGCTGACGGAAGCTAACCCGCTCCCATGACCTGCGGCGTTCGAAACGCGTGCGTTGCGACTAGGTGCGCGGAGTATCCGGATAAAGCGGCCGCGGCGGGCGATCGGCGGCGTGGCCTTCGACGGCGGCAATCGCTGCCGGACGCGGTTGATCGCCGCGATCATCGTAGCGGCCGAAGATCATTTTGCCGGCAGTGGTCTGGTGAACGGAGGTGACGGAGATGTCGACAGTTTTGTTGATCATTTTGCGCGCGGCGTCCACAACGACCATGGTGCCGTCATCGAGATACGCGACGCCCTGATTGTATTCCTTGCCTTCGCGGAGGATGAAGACGCGCATCGTCTCGCCGGGGAGAACCACGGGCTTGAGCGCGTTAGCGAGCTGATTGACGTTCAGGATATCGATGCCCTGAAGCGTTGCGACTTTGTTGAGATTGAAATCGTTGGTGATAATTTTCGCGTCGTAGCGTTTGGCAAGCTCGATCAACTTCATGTCCACGTCCGCGACGTTCTGGAAATCATCTTCAGCGATTTGCACGTCGATGAGCGGAATTTTCTGGATGCGCTGCAAGACTTCCAGCCCGCGCCGGCCGCGCTGCCGCTTGAGAGGGTCGGCGGAATCTGCGACCAACTGCAATTCGCGAAGCACGAAGTGGGGAATGATGAGCGTGCCGTCGAGAAACTGCGATTCGGCGACGTCGGCAACTCGGCCGTCAATAATTACGCTGGTATCGAGAACTTTGCACGTGTGGCGCGAATTGCGCTCGTTGCCGAAGAGGCCGCCAAGCGCCTGAAGGTTGAGCATGTCGCCTTTGTTCGCGCCGAGAATTAGGCCGATGTAGGCCATGACGAGAAACGCGGCCAGGCTCACAAACGATCGCGTGCTTTCCGGCATGGACGTGTGCGCGAGCACGAGCGTCGTCAGGTACGCGCCGAGAATGCCGAGAATCGAGCCGGCGGCCGCGCCGATCAGCCGGCGCAGGCTCGCGCGGCGAAGGCGCAGTTCGAACAGGATCACGGAAATCGCGAAGATCAAGCCTATGAGTGACGCGGTCTCGCGCGTGAGACCAAACGGCCGGAAATGAAACCCTGCGGCGACGCAGATGACCGTGAAGATCACCCGGATCGCAAGCATGTCCCAAAAGGTGCCCACCTGAGCGCCTGCATTGCGCGTCGCGGACGATGTTTTCGCAGGAAGATTTTCGGGTTGCCCCAGGGATTGATTGCGAGGAAGCGGATTAGAATAGCGAGCCATGGGAGCCTCTTATAAAACGACGAATCTCAATAAATAATCGATGCCGCAAATAACTGCTTGAAATCAACTGCGCTCGGTCGAGCTGTATGAACGAGAAGTTTCTCCCGGCTGCTCGTAAGAAATTTACAAGAAACGTTGCCCGGCAGTATAGCACCAGAGTTTCGAGGCTAGTCAACTTTGAAGATGTGGGAAAGATGCCGGCGGAGACGATCGTGAAGCAGAGAGCGGCGATTTACGCGAGGTAAAAGCGGCGGACGCGACGCCCGAGCGCGCAGAGGAGGTCGGAAGTGACGGTATTAATCTCGCGCGCGACGTCGGAAACTTCAATGGAATCGAATTTTCCCTTGCCGTAGATGGTCACGATGTCGCCGATGGCGGCGCTAGGCACCTCGGTGGCGTCAACGGTGGCAAGGTCCATCGAGATCGTTCCCACGAGAGGTACGCGCCTGCCGCGCAGAAGCACGGAGCCATTGTTCGTGCGCTGCCGGACGACGCCATCCGCATATCCGGCGGCAATGACGGCGATGCGGGACGGGCGCTTGGCAACGAATCGCGCACCGTAGCCGACGGCCTGGCCTGCGGCAATTTCACGGAGCGATATAATTCGCGCGCGAAGCGAAAGGCACGGACGGAGATCCATCTGCGCCATCACTTCCGCTTTCTTTTCCGGCGGCGTGAATCCCTGGTGATAGCCGTAGAGGATTGCGCCGGGACGGACGATGTCGGCCCAGGTGCTCGGCCGCGCGCAAATCGCGCCACTATTGGCCAAGTGAACCATGCCGGGCGAAACACCGAACGCGCGCAGGCGGTCCAGCGCCTCGCTGAATTTGTTTTCCTGTTCGATGGTTTGATCGCTCGTAAAATCTTCCGCCGACGCGAAATGCGTGTAAGTGCCCTCGAGCGCGAGTCGCGGGCATTTCCTGAGCGCCTTCACGAACGCTTCCACTTCGGAAGGCTCGATGCCCAACCGGTTCATCCCCGTATTGATTTTCAGGTGGAATGGCGCGCGGAAATTCTTTTTGCGCTTCGCGATTCGAGCGGCAGCGCGATCGAGCGTGTGGAGTTGATCGACTCGGGTCACGGTTGGCGTGAGATCGTGATCCAGTAGGATTTTTTCTTCGCCCGGCCAAAAGCCCGTGAGAACGAGGATGCGCTTGCGGATGCCTGCATCGCGAAGTTCAATCCCTTCACTTGAACAAGTGACGCCGAACCATTCCGTCCCCGCGCGAGCCAGCGCCTTCGAGATGGGAACGGCGCCGAGGCCGTAGGCGTTTGCCTTCACGACAGCCAGAATCTTGCGCTCGCGCCCAACTTGCCGCCGGATCACGCGAAGATTGTGAAGAATCGCGGCGATGGATACTTCCGCCCAAATCGGCCGGCCATCAAATTGAATTGTTTTCGCCATCGCGTCTGAAATCCTAGAATGCCAGACTCGGCCGCGGCCGCGCGCGGAAAAATCGCGCCTGTGTGCCACGGTACGGCTTCGATTAACCGTTTCGCTTTCCTATGTCGCGCAAATATCGCTATGGATGAATTGCAGGTGCTATGCCAATTAGGTCGCTGCCGTTCGGCAAGCGTGTAAGTGCAGACTACGAACGGATTTTGAAGGACTTGCTGATAAGTCTACTGAAATTCCGAGGAATTCTGACGAGCTCGACTCCATCCGATTGCTGCAATGCGTGGCATGTGAAACACGAACGTGCCGGAATCGGAACGCTCGAAAATAGACGCCTCACTCTTCCCAGGCTTGAGGGGCGGCGACTTCAAATCGCGTCCACCGGCTGTTGAACACGAAATGAACCACGCCGGTGGGGCCATTGCGCTGCTTGCCGATGATGAGTTTCGTTCGGTTCCGGTCTTCATCGGGAGCGTCTTTATCGTAAAACTTCGGACGATTGATGAAGAGTACAACGTCCGCATCCTGCTCGATGGCGCCCGATTCGCGAAGGTCGGCGAGCTGAGGATCGCGCTCGTCGCGCTCCGGAGCGCGCGTCAACTGGCTCATCACCAGAACCGGCACCTTCAACTCTTTCGCCAGTCCTTTGAGCGACCGGGAAATACTGGAAACTTCTTCGTTCCGGTTGCTGAAGCGGCCGCGAGCCGAGACGAGTTGAAGATAATCCACGATGACGAGTGACAATCCCTTGTCGCGCATCAAGCGCCGCGCCTTCGCTCCGATCTCCATCACTGTCGTCGAAGCCGAATCGTCAATCCAGATCGGGGCCTCGCCAAGCTCGTTGAGCGTTTCCGTGATGCGTCCCCAGTCGTCGCGATTGATGTGTCCGGTGCGGAACTTGTGCGCATCCACGTGCGCGCGCGACGCGAGCAGGCGAAGCAGCAAGGATTCCTTTGACATTTCGAGGCTGAAGATGGCCACCGGTGCATTTTTACGAAGGGCGACATTTTCAGCAATGTTTAGCGCCAAAGCTGTTTTTCCCATCGAAGGGCGCGCCGCGAGGATGATGAGCTCAGAGGGCTGAAGGCCGGCGAGTTCATTGTCGAGTTCCGGGTAACCGGTGGCGAGGCCGGTGATCCGGCGGCCTTCTGTGAAAATTTTCGAGAGTCGTTCCCAATTTTCCGAGACGAGTTCTTTGACGCCAATTAGACCGCTGCGAACGCGATCCTCAGCCAACTCGAAAATCGACGATTCCGCGCGGTCCAGAATCGCGTCGGCATCCTCATCGGCATCAAGCGCCTGCTGCTGAATGGCGTGCGCACGGTGAGCAAGGCTCCGTAGAACCGCTTTCTCCTTCACGATGCGGGCATAGTGCTCGACGTTTGAGATTCGCGGCACGCCGTCGACGAGCTGCGCGAGATACGCTGCGCCGCCAGCCGCATCGAGTTCGCTGCGCCGATGCAGATCTTCGGTGAGTGTGACTAGATCGATGGCTTGCTGCGTTTCTCCGAGAGTCATCATGCGCTCGAAGATGCGGCGATGTTGATCGAGGAAGAAATCGTCAGATCTAAGCTTCTCGACCGCCGTGTTCAGCATGTGGTTGTCGAGAAGAATGGCGCCGAGAATGCTGCGTTCAGCTTCCAGATTGTGCGGTAACGGGCGCTCGAGGTTGGAATCGTTGGCCATTTATTCGCTTTATGTTCGCCTAAGTAGTTTTTGAGCGCAAGCTCTTTTCTGCCGCGCCAAAGGAACGCCGCAAATTTCGTCTGAAGTCGCGGATTTGAAATTTGAATGCCGAAAAGAGAGTCGCATTGTGTGCGTGTCTCCGCCGCGCGTCAATCGTACCGCGCTGTGGATATCACAGGAGCTGTGCAAAAGCCTTCTGCGAGCTTCAGCGCAGCTGCGCCGCGCAGAAACAAAAAGCGCGCCGCGAACACTGCACGGCGCGTTTCGTATCTCCTTGCGGAGACGTTTTTGAAAATCTGAAAACTAAGCTTCGCGGCTCACTGTCAGCTTCACGGTTGCGACGATATCGCGATGGAGCTTAATCGGAACTTGATATTCGCCGATGAGCTTAATGGGTTCGGCGAGCTGAATTTTGCGGCGGTCAATCGTGAAGCCCTGCGCCGCGAGCGATTCCGAGATGTCGGCGGTGGTGACAGAACCGAAGAGCTGATCGTTTTCACCAGCCTTGCGCGCAATGGCGAGCGAGACGCCGTTAAGAACTTCGGCCTGCTTTTCCGCATCGCCTTTTTCCGTGGCTTCGCGCTTGGCGAAGACCACGCGCATGCGCTCCAGCCGCTTCATATTGCCCGGCGTGGCGAGCATGGCAAGCTTTTGCGGGAGAAGAAAATTGCGGGCGTAGCCCGGGGCGACTTCCACCACTTCGCCGCGATTGCCCAGCTTGTCTACATCTTCCTGCAAAATAATCTGCATTGTCCTGTCCTCAAATCTTTTTTAAAAATGGCGCGTTTCTAGAACTCGGCGGCAAACGGCAACAGAGCGATGTTCTGCGCCCGCTTGATCGCCACTGTGAGCCAGCGTTGGTGCCGCGCGCAGGTGCCCGTCATTCGCCGCGGAAGAATCTTTCCCCGCTCTTGAATAAACGGCGCGAGGATATCCGCCTTCTTGTAGTCGATGTAATCCACGCGGTCCACGCAGAAGCGGCACACTTTCTTCTTGCGCACGTAGTTTCGCTTGCCGCGCTTGTGCGGGCCGCCCGGGCCTGGACGTCCGCCCGGTCCGCCGCCGGGGCCACCTGGCCCACGGCTCGGGCCGCGGTTTCCCTGGTATCCACCGGAAGAAGGCCCGCGCGATTGCCCCGATGGCGCTGATGCTGGCGCGCCTGACGGTGCCCCCGATTGAGCCGAGGATGGCGCCGCCGCTGGAGCCGATTCTGCTGCCGGTGCCGCCTGCGTTTTTTCGGCCGGTGCGGATGATTCCGCCGGGGGCGCTGCTGCTGGCGGTTGCTGCGGTACGTTTGGATCAGCCATTCGATTTCTCCTCTATCCAGCGGCGGAGGCGGTTTGCTCTCCGGCCGGGGGCGCCGATGCCGGCGCTGGTTTGCGCGGCCGGCGGGCGGCGCGGCGCTCGCGATGCTTCGCGAGCTTCTGCTGCCGCTTCATTTCTTCATCAATTCGGATGGTCAGATACTTAATCACTGGATCCGCCACTTTCAAGCGGCGCTCGAGCTCTTTGATCAATTCGCCGTGATTCGAGCGAATCGACATGTAGACGTAAAATCCCTCGCGAAGCTTGCGGACGCGATAGGCCATCCGCTTGCGGCCCCACTTCTCGATCTTTTCGATCTTCGCGGACTTGTCGGCGACAGTGTGCTCGAGTGTCGCAATGAGCTTGTCCACTTCCGCTTCGGGTGTATCCGGGCGGCAGATGAAAATCAGGTCGTACAATCTTTCTTCCATGTGTCCTCTATTCCTACAAAATCTTCTCGCTGCTAATGGGACCCCGAAGCCGGAGCCTCGGGGCTCTGAAATTCTAAAAATGTGCCACGCGCGCGACGAACCTTAAATTTCTCGCTACGCTTCGGCCGGCGGCGCGACGCGGCGATTGAATCGAGTCATCGCCCGCGCGACGCCTACAGTCAAAATTAAATCCACAGCTTCGGCAGCGTCTTCCGCCATTTGAACGGCGATTTTCCGCTTGTCGCGGCTCATCGGGCACAGAACGTAAGCGGCCAAATCGCCCAGCGGATGTTCCGGCTGAACTCCCATCCGCACACGCGAGAACTCTCCGCCGCCAACCGCGCCAATCACCGACTTCATGCCGTTATGCCCGCCGGCTGTGCCGCGCTCTCGAATTCGCAACATGCCCCACGTCAGCGCGACGTCGTCATACAGAACAATCAAGTCCGACGGGCCGCATTCCAGCCGCTCGAGCAGGTTCTGCACGGCGATGCCGCTCAAGTTCATCATCGTCTGCGGTTTTGCGAGCACCACTTGCTGCCCTGAAATCTCACCGCGCCCTACAAGAGACTTTGCCTCCGGCCGCGTCACCCGGATTCCCGCTTTTTTGGCGATCTGATCAACCGCCAGGAAGCCCAGGTTGTGCGGCGTCCACTCGTATTTCGGGCCGGGATTGCCGAGGCCAACGATCAATCGCATGAAAGAGCTCAATCCGGTCCCGCCGATAGGCGCGTCGCGCCAAAGACCGGCTACTTCTCCTTGGGCTTCTTCTCCGCCTTCTCGGGCTTTTCCGGTGCCGCGCCTTCCTCGCCCACTTCGGCTTCCTTCTTGCCCTTCTTGATGACTTCCGGCTCGGCCGGCGCAGCTTCCGCAGTCACTGCCGCTTCCGCCGTTGGTTCGGCTTCTGCCTTCAACGTCACAACGTGGAACAAGACGCGCGTTGGATCGGTGACCAGCTTGATCTTCTCTTTGTCCATCGGAACATCGGCCGCGCGAATCTGCTTGCCGATGAGAAGCTCGGTCACATCAACCTTGAACTCTTCCGGGATGTCGGCGGGCAAGCATTCAACTTCCACTTCGCGCGTGACGGTCTCGAAGATTCCGCCCTGCACCTTGACGCCCTGCGGTTCGCCGAACGCGTGAACGGGAACTCTGACGCGCATGCGAACGTCCATGGCCACGCGAAACAGATCCACGTGAATGAGCGAACCGGTGATCGGATCGACCTGCCAGTCTTTCACAATGGCCTGTTCTCCACTTCCGCCGGCAAGATTCACCGTGAAAATCGAGTTGTGCCCCGTCTCCGAGCGCAGGATTCGGGTGAGCTGCTTCGCGTTCACCGAAAGCGAAATTGAGTCTCCCTTCCCGCCGTAGAGCACCGCGGGGATCATGCCGGTGAGCCGTTCGCGCCGCGCCGGACCTTTGCCACGCGTTTCGCGCGCGGCGCCTTCCACGACAAATTTCTCCATACGTCCTTCCTTCGTGTCCTAGATGAAGAGCTCGCTGATCGAGGTCTCTTCGTGAATATTGCGAATGCCGCGAGCGAGAAGTTCCGACACGCTAAGCACCGTGATATTCGGGATTTTCCGCGCCTCTGCAGAGAGAGGAACGGAATCCGTCACCACCACTTCATCAATCGAAGACTTCGTGATGCGCTCCACCGCGGGTCCGGAAAGAACCGGGTGCGTCGAAGCGGCGAGAACTTTCGTCGCGCCATTCTCGAGCAATGCTTCGGCCGTTTTCACAAGTGTTCCCGCAGTGTCAATAATGTCGTCAATCACAAGCGCCGGCCGGCCCGAGACATCGCCGATCAGGTGCATCACTTCGCTCACGTTCACATCAATACGGCGTTTATCCACGATGGCCAGCGGCGCGTCCATTTTCTTTGCGAAATATCGCGCGCGCTCCACGCCTCCGGCATCCGGCGATACTACGGTCAGCGGACCGAGACCCTTCTTCTTGAAATATTCCACGATCACCGGTGCGGCGAACAAGTGGTCCACCGGAATATTGAAATAGCCTTGAATCTGCGGCGCGTGCAAATCGAGCGTGAGCGCGCGGCTCGCTCCCGCCGTCTCGAGCAAATCCGCCACAAGCTTGGCCGAGATCGCAACCCGCGGCCGGTCCTTTCGATCCTGCCGGGCGTACGGGTAATACGGAATCACCGCCGTGATGCGCCAGGCCGACGCGCGCTTGAACGCGTCAATCATCAGCAGCAACTGCATCAAGTGAAAATCCACCGGATGCGAGCACGGCTGCACGACGAATACATCCGCGCCGCGCACGTTCTCTAAAATCTGATAGCGCGTCTCGCCGTCGCTGAACCGGCCGTGCTCGGCCCTGCCAAGCTCGACGCCGAGATACCGGCAAATCGCATTCGCGAGGGCAGGATTCGCGCTGCCGCAGAAAATTTTGAATCGATCGTCGATCAACGATTAACCCTCAGGCGTAAACCGGCGAGCGCAGTGCCCGGACGTATTCTTCCCTGGCAAGAGTTTCTACCACGAAGACCTGGTCTTCCGGGAAACTGACCGCGGCTCGGCGCGCCTGCGCTGGGCTCCGGAATAATCCGAACACCGCCGAACCACTACCTGCCAGCGCGGCTCTTGCGGCTCCTCGCTGAAGCAATCCCCTATGGATTTCTCCGAGTCGGGGATGGCGGCGGAAAACCGGAGCCTCGAAATCGTTTTCGAGGGCGGTGTCCTGCCGGCTCCAGCACAGAGCGCAGAAACTAAAGATTTTACGGGGGGTTTTGTGCTTTGTCAATTCCAAAGAAACCCACTTGAAAGCGTCGCGCGTGCTTACCGCGATGCCCCTAGGTGAAACGACAACGGCCCAATGTTTTCGTTCATCCGGCAGCGGATAAATTTCATCGCCCCGGTTAACGCCGAGAGACCGGCCGCCGAAAAGAAAGAACGGAACATCAGCGCCGAGGCCGGCAGCAAGCTCGATCAGCCGCGCGAGCGGGAGATTGCGCCCCGTCAAATGCAGCATGGCGATGAGCGCCGTTGCGGCATCGCTTGAGCCGCCGCCGAGGCCTCGCGCTACCGGAATCAATTTCTCGAGCCGAGCGTGAATGCCGCCGCGGAAATCGAGTTCGTGCCGCGCCGCTTCGATCGCGCGATACATAAGATTCTCTCGACCTGCTGGGAGGCACGGGTCGTCAATTTCAAGCGTGATGCCACGATGGCGGGAGCGCGTCAGTTCGAGCGTATCGTGAAGCGCGATGGCCTGAAAAATTGTTCGCAGCTCGTGATAGCCGTCGGGACGTCGCCCCAGAACGTGCAGGCATAGATTGACCTTCGCGAACGCCGGCAGGCGCACGGAATTTTTCATGCGGGCTATGTTATTGCGGTTTGGTGTCAGCCGGTGCGGGTTTTTCCGCAACCTTGCTGTGCTTGAGGTTTTTCAGCCGTTGGTCGAGTTCGCTCACTTTGTCCGCTTCATAATCCGCGGGAAGCGCGTGCTGCCATTCGGAGAGCGCCTTCTCCCACAATGCTGCGGCGCGTTCGGTGCGGCCCATTTTGGCGTAAACGTCGCCGAGATGTCCGAGAATCGTCGGATCGTGCGCCGAGCGGTCCACGGCCTTCTTCAAATATTCTTCGGCTTCGGCAAGTTTGTTCTGCTTGTAGTAGACCCAGCCCATGCTGTCGAGATAAGCGCCGTTTGATGGTTCCTGTTCGAGCGCGTGGTGGATCATGGCTGTGGCTTCTTCCAGGCGCACGCCGCGGTCGGCGAGTTCGTAGCCATAATAGTTCAACACGGCGGCGTTCTTGGGGTCCGCTTCGAGCGCTTTCTTGAATTCAGCTTCCGATTGTTCGTATTTCTTCTGGCGCTCGTAAATCGCGCCGAGCATGAACCACGCCGCTTCTTTCTCGGGCGCTCCGCTAGCAAGTTCCTCGGCCTTCATCGCGCTTTGCTCGGCGTCCGCGTAGCGGCGGCCGCGCTCTTGGACCTGCGCGAGATCGAGATAGACCTCCTGGTCCTCGGCATTGTGCTTGAACATGCCGCGCAAGACTTTTTCGGCTTCGTCGGTCTGGCCTTTTTCGCCGAGAAGGATTGCGTAAGTGACCGTCAAGCCTCGATCCTTGTCGTTATCTTTCAAAGCTTTCTGCGTTTCGGAAATCGCGCGGTCGATCTCGTGGCTCTCGCGGTAGGTGTCGATCAAGAGCATCTGCGCGCGTTTTGATTCTTCGGGGCCGAGCTTTCCAAGTTCCTCGTAGCTGCGCTCCGCCGATGCGTAATCCTCTTTCTCACGATAAATCCGGCCGAGCTCTTCGTAGAGAATCGCGAGCGCATTGGGATTGCTGGCGCTATCTCCTTGCCCAGTGAGTCCTGCGATCGCATCGGCCAGGACGTGCGCGGCGTCGTCGAATCGCCCCTGCGCGTCATAGAGAAGAGCTTCGTTGTAGGTAACTTCGAGATTGCCGGGCGCAAGCTGCTTGGCGTGGACGATATTGCTTTCAGCCAGGTCGAACTGGTTCAGATGCCGGTAAATCTGCGAGAGCCGCAAATAATTGTCCGGGTTTTCCGGCTCGAGTTCGGCCAGCCTCTTATATTCCTCGAGCGCCTGCGGAAATTTCTCTTCAGTCAGCAAAGCCTGAGCGAGGCCCTTGCGGTGCGACGCTTCATCCGGATCGCCTTCCACCGCCTTCTTGTAGGCCTCTTCCGACTTTGCGTAATCGTGAGTCTGGGCGTAAGCATCGCCGAGCAAATCATAGAGAGTCGAGGACGTGGATTCTGCGGCCGCTTTGTTCAAAAGCTCGATGGCGTCGCTGGCGCGGCCCTCGTCCATCAGCAACTGGCTTAACTGCTCGAGGCCGCCTTCATTGGTCGGATCCCAGCGCAGCACTTCGCGCAGCGTCTGCTCGG
>Ga0302324_100002277_pt1 | contig 44856 bp, 41 predicted proteins | sample Palsa_T0_1_FD_201949 | JGI IMG/M metagenome (GOLD analysis project Ga0302324, IMG submission 201949) | Peat permafrost microbial communities from Stordalen Mire near Abisko, Sweden - Palsa_T0_1 | ecosystem: Environmental > Terrestrial > Soil > Palsa > Peat permafrost | place: Sweden: Abisko... | reverse complement strand
GTGAAGGTCCATTCGTGCGACTCCCGCGAAGCAGATTGGTCAGCACCATCAGCTTCTCCGGTCTTGCTCGAATGGACTATTCACTTCTTGGGAACAACGTGTTGAAAGATCACAGGTGCCCCATCCTTGCGCACTTTGGCGGGTGGCCCATCCTTGCGCGTTCTTTGCGCAAGGGTGGGACTACACGAATGCGAATCCCTTTGGATTTGATCCGCGCAGATTTTCCACAGCCCAACCCTGTGACATCTGACCTTGCGCCTCACTTCAAACTCGTTCAAAATTGCCCCAGCAAAGGCAGTAAGAACCAGCTCATTGAAAACTGAATATCGTGCGGCTAAGTCCTTTCCGCACACGATTTTGGCTCACAGATCCGGCTGTTTTCAGTCTCGACAGAAATTGCCGCGCTGATTCTACAGGACTTACGCGAGACCGATGCAGCTAACTCCTTTGTCCGCAATATTTTACGGGCAAGCCGTTTAGAATCAATATTTTATCCAGATCAGCCGCGGATTGGTTCACCGTAAGTCATTGATTCCAGAGATTTAATCGGATTCGATCCGCAATTTTTTTGATCGGAACCACGCGAACACCGGGATGCCAGCCAGAATGACCAGCAGTCCATAGAACGAGTTCGGCCAGTCGGTCCGGAAGGTGTAGTAAAGAAGAACGGCGGCTACAGCAATGAACACCGCCGGGACGAATGGATAGCCGAGCACACGATAGGGCCGGACAGCCTGCGGATTACGCCAGCGGAAGACGAACACGGTGCTGCCGGCGATCATGTAGAACAGCCATTCCGCAAAAATCGCCAGGGAAAAGAGCTGCCGGAAATTTCCGCCCAGCAACAAAAGCGCAATCGATAACACCGCCTGCACCACAATCGCTGCTGACGGCGTGTGAAACCGTGGATGCACTTCGGCTAGGGCGCGGAAGAAGTATCCGTCGCGGGACATGGCGTACGGCACGCGGGCGCCGCTCATGATTGTGCCGTTCAATGTAACGAGCATCGAGATGGCCATTCCCACGGAGACGATGCTTGCGCCCACGCGTCCCATCACGAGCGCGACCGCATCAGAAGCCGGCCGTGGCGAGGCCGCAATCACATCCGCCGGCAGCACGTATTGCACCCCCGCATTCACCAGCACATACAAGACGCCGACCGTGGCCACACCCGCAATCAGCGCGATCGGAATATTGCGTTCGGGCTTCTTCACCTCGCCCGCAACCATGTTCAGATCGTTCCAGCCGTCATAGGCCCACAGTGCCGCCACCAGCGCCGCCATGAAACCTGCGATCCCGCCCTTGGCTCCGGAGAACGTTCCGGCAAAATTGCTCCAGCCGCGTCCCGTTGCGTTGCCGGCCCCACTGAAGCAGACCACCACGATGCCCAGGATGATCGCCACTTTCAGCACCGTAAAGACGAGTTGGAATTCACCGGCCTTTTTCACTCCAAGGTAGTTCAGGAGGGAAATAAGAATGGCCGCGGTGATGGCGACAAGCTGTCCCCAGGTGACGCCGAAAGGATGAGAGAAGATGTTTGCGGAAAAGATGTTTTCGGAAAAGAAAGAAAAGATCGAGAACGTGCCCAGAATGCGCACCAGTCCGGTCGCGACCGTCGCCACCGACGCGGGTTTGGCGATCACGAACCACGTCCATCCATAGAGAAAACCGCCCAAGGGACCGTAAGCGTCGCGGACGTAAACATACTCGCCGCCCGCTTGCGGTTTCATGGCGCCCAGTTCGGCGTAAGTGAGCGCTCCAAAAAACGACAGCAGCCCACCCACCAGCCACGCCAAATACACGAGCTTGGCCGATCCCACCGCCTGCATCATCTCGGCCGGAACCAGAAAGATTCCGCTGCCGATGATGGTTCCCACGACCACCGCGGAGGCATGGCTTACGCCCAGATCGCGAGCAAGCTCGGGACGGGAAGTAGTGCGCTGGACCGGTTCAGGCATCGTTGGAGTGTGCCAGTATACGGCAACGCAATCAGCGATCTGGTTTTCTTAGCGCCCTTCGCGGCTTTTCTTAGCGAACTCTGCGGTTAAAGGTTTTCCTCTGGCGGGTCCCGATAGTTGTTTACCATGCGCCGGACCCCATCCTTGAGCAAGGCAACATGAAAGTTGATGAGCAGCCCGACAGGGATATTCAGCAAACGCAAGTGCGATAGCAATTGAGCTTCATCCACGGGATGCAGCGCCTCTTTGCACTTCAGTTCGACCGCGACCCTGCCCTCTACAACCAGATCGGCACGGAATCCACAGTCCAGCTTGACTGACTCATAGATCAACGGCACAGGCTTCTGCCTCTCCACCCGGAGCCCAAGCTTTTCTATTTCGTAAGCAAGGCAAGCCTCATACGCCGATTCAAGAAGCCCAGGCCCTAACTTCCGATGAATCCTAATCGCAGTTCCGATGATTTCCGGAGTAAGGTCGTTGGAATACATACATCTCTTCTTAGCGTCCTTCGCGGCAGTTCCTTCGCGACACCTTTGCGGTCAAAAGGTTTTTCGAGAGAATCATGAAGATCTTAACCGCAAAGAACGCAAAGAACGTCCGCAAAGCGCGCAAAGCAAATCGACTTATTCCGGATTCGGAATCAGGCAGCTGGCTGCGTATCCCACCGCGAATGTCACGATCGTTCCAATCACCACCCACCAGGTCCATGGGACGCGCGTTCCCCACAGATACAATTCAATGCCGAACCCGAACAGCATCCCCACCATGGCGCCGCGCTGGTTGGCTTTCCGCGTCAACACTCCCAGCAGGAAAACCCCGAGTAGAGCGCCATAGGCCACCGAGGCAATCTGCAGTCCAACTTCCACCACACGGCCCACTTTCTGCAACGCCAACACCGCCAGCCCAAAAAGCACAATCGCCCAGCAGATGGTCGCCAGCCGGGAGAGACGCATTCGTGCGCGCTCATCGGTCTGTGGCCGCAGGCGCAGGAAGAAATCCATAATCGTGCTCGACGAAAGCGAATTCAGCGCCGCGCTCAGATTCGACATCGCCGCGGCCAGAATCGCCGCGATCAGCAGCCCCGAAATTCCGTGCGGCATCTGACTCACGATGAATGTCGGATAAATGCGATCGGGTTTTCCAAAGTTCGCGGAGGGCACGCGATAGTACGCCCATAGCATGATTCCCACAATCAGAAACAACGCAAACTGAAAAAGAATCGCCACCCCGCTCGAAATGAGCGCTGTGGCCGACTGCTTCTGCCCCCGTGCCGCCAGTAACCGCTGGACAAAGAGTTGATCCGTGCCGTGACTCGCCGTGGTGAAAGCGGTCCCGCCGATGACTCCGGCCCAGAACGTGTAAGGCAGCCAGAAGTTCGGCCTGAAGTCGAACACCTGCAGTTTGCCCGCGCTCGCCGCGGCGGCATGAATCGCCGTCCAGCCTCCGGGCACAAGATGCAGAATCGTCACTAATCCCACCAATGTTCCACCAACGTAGATCGCTGTCTGCACCACATCGGTCCAGATCACGGCAGCCAATCCACCCTCGAACGTATAGATGAGCGTCAATACAGTGATGATCGCAATCGAGGCCACTTCGCCGGTTCCGAGCGCGATCGACACCACGATGGACACGGCGTACACCCGCACGCCCTCGGCCGCTGCGCGCGTGAGCAGAAACAGCCCGGCCGTCAGCGAGCGCAGCCCGCGTCCAAAGCGGCGTTCAATCAGTTCATAGGCGGTGTAAAGATCGCCGCGAAAATAATGCGGCAGCAGAACGAAGCTGATCACCACCCGCCCCACGACGTATCCCATCACCACCTGCAGGAAGGTTAGGTTGGTGTCATAGGCAAGTCCGGGAATGCTGATGATGGTGAGCGTGCTGGTCTCGGCCGCAACAATGGAAAGTGCGATCGCCCACCAGGGAATATCGCGGCCCGCCAGAAAGTAGTCGCGCAACGACCGCTGCCGTTTGCGGAAGCGCAGCCCGAACAGGGTGATGCCCACCAGATAGAGCGCGATGATCGCGAGATCGAATTTATTGAGCCCCATGATTCCCCGCTACACCACTTTCCGCGCCACGGTTTCCGTGGGATCGTAAGGCTCGGACGAACATGCCACCAGCCACAATGGCGCCGAGCCATCATTGCGCACGGCATGCGACGCGCCCGGCGAAACCACCACCAGCACCGCACCGCTCCCGTCAAAGCTGCGGTGCTGGGCAGCCGTGCCCGCGCCCGCGTCCCAGTGCAGCGACCATGCACTGCCCGGCAAGATGACAATGGCCTCCCGCCGCCGCAAGTGATAGTGATTTCCGCGGATTGCCCCGGGAGCGGTGGATGCCAGGTGTATGTCCGCAACGCGCTCTAAAAAGGCAAGCGCCTCAGCCGGAGCGGTCAAACTGAACCCGCGTGCGTCGCCGGTGTTACCGAGTTCCGAGATTATGATCTTCTGGTCCAAGCTTCCCTCTTCCGCAATACTTCAGGTCGAATCAGCCATTATGGCCGCAGTTCCGGTTTCCCACGAGTGAGAGTCTATGAACCCTTGAAGAATGCCGCGTCAGAACACTGAGCAGCGAGAACTGAAACTGCCCTGTGATAGAACTAACCCGTGGCCTACTACCTGGGCATTGACGGCGGCGGCAGCAAGACCACGTGCGCCGTGTGTGATGAGGTTTCGCTTCTCGCGACCGCCACCTCAGGACCGAGCAACATCACTCGTGTCGGAGAAGCTCGTGCCCGCGAATCGCTGCATCAGGCGATTCGCGAGGCGTGCGCCGCCGCGAAGATCGATCCGCGGCAACTGCAGCGAGCCTGCATCGGAGTCGCGGGCGCCGGACGCGAAGAAATTGCCAGTGCCGTGCGCAGGATCGTTGCCGAAGTGATTCCCGTGGAGATCAAGATCGTGGGCGACATGCAGATCGCGCTGGAAGCCGCTTTTGGCGCGAGTCCGGGGGTGATCGTGATCGCCGGCACTGGTTCGATCGCGTACGGCCGCGACGCGCAGGGAAGAACCGCTCGCGCCGGAGGCTGGGGTTTCGCCATTTCCGATGAGGGCTCGGCCCACTGGATCGGCCGCGCGGCGGTCGCCGCCCTGCTGCGCGCGATCGACCAAGTTGAAGACGATCAAGCTCCTCGGCAAACCTCACTGCTCTTCCATGAACTGAAATCCGCCTGGAACCTGGACTCGCTCGAACAGTTAGCCCGCACTGCCAATGCCGGCCCAGACTTCGCAGCGTTGTTTCCGTCGATTCTGGCCGCTGCCGATGCCGGCGACGAAGTTGCACAACGTGTTCTCGCGCAGGCGGCTGGCGAACTCGCGCAACTCGCCGAGGTCGTCGTGCGCCGGCTCTTCCCGAAAGACGACGCGACCTTGTCTACCGTTGCGCTGGCCATGACCGGCGGGGTCTTTCGTCATTCACCCCGCGTGCGCGAACGCTTCTGCGATGAGGTGCGCAACCGCGACCCACGCCTGCATGTGAACCCGCAAGTGGTCGAGCCGGTGGTGGGCGCCCTGCAAATGGCGCGCCAAAACAAGTGGCAGGACTGACAGTGGGAATCGATCGACGTATAGAATCGATTGCCTTTCCGGGCCCTGAGCGCGGCGATGGAAATCAGCGCCCGCCACCCACCTCCAAGATCGCCCCGGTCGTGTAAGAGGCTGCGGGGGAGAGCAGCCAAAGTACCGCTTCCGCTACTTCAACGGGCGTGCCCGGCCTTTGCATCGGAATCGTTCCTGACAGTCGCTCCAGCCGGTCTGGCGCGCCGTTGGCGGCATGCAGGCCAGTTTCGATCAGTCCGGGAGCGACGGCGTTCACGCGAATTCCCTCGGTCGCAACCTCACGCGCCAGCCCAATCGTGAAGCTGTCAATCGCGCCCTTGGACGCGGCGTAGTGCACCCACTCACCGGCGGAGCCGGTCTGGGCGGCGCGCGATGAAATGTTCACGATCGCGCCACCGCCTCCGCCGTTGCGGGTCGACATGCGCCGCACCGCCTCGCGCGCGCACAGAATCGCTCCCGTGACGTTTACCGCCATCACGCGCGCGAGAGTTCTCGCGCTCACGGATTCCACTCGCGAAAACCCGCCAGTTATGGCGGCATTGTTGACCAGACCTTTAATCGGCCCCAATTCGCGTTCGGCAGCCTCAAAGAGCCGGACGACATCCTCTTCACGAGCGACGTCGGCTTGAATCGCGTGGGCTCGCCCGCCGACAGACACAATTTGTTCCGCGATCGCCTGCGCTTCGGCCTCTCCGGTTGCAAAATCGATTGCCACGGAAAACCCGCGCTCGGCCGCCAGCTTGGCAATCGCCGCGCCGATGCCGCGGCTCGCGCCGGTCACGATCAGCGTGCCGTATTGGTTTTTGTTTGGCATACATCCTGTGTGACGGGTTAGTTTAGCAAAGCTCAAGAACATAACCACAGAGGGCACTGGGGAGCACAGAGGAAGAGCATGGGAAGAACGTCAGCAAGAAAAGCTCTTGACCGCAAAGATCGCGAAGAAGGGACGCAAAGGCCGCTAAGATGAATCGGCTATTTTCGAAAGTGATTGCTGATGGCTTCGGCCTGCACTCTGGTTACGACTGACGATAGCGCCGCTGGATCGGCCTGCTTCACCGCCTGCACGCTGCCAAAATGTTCGAGGAGACGGCGAGTCGTGCTCTCGCCTACGCCGGGGATCTCCAATAACTCTGTCGAGCGGTCACGCATCTGCCGGCGTTTGCGATGGAAGGTTACGGCGAAGCGGTGGGCTTCGTCACGAATGAGTTGAATCAGATGCAACACCGGCGAATGATGATCGAGCGCGATCGGGTCTTTCTCCTGTCCGTAGACGTAGAGAATCTCCTCGCGTTTGGCAATGGCGGCAAGCGGCTGGTTGATGATCTCGATCGATTCCAGCGCTTCGGCCGCGGCATGCAGTTGTCCAAGGCCCCCATCGATGAGCACGAGGCTGGGCATGGGTCTCTTCTCTTTCTCTTGCTCCTGCAGCAAGCGTTTGTAACGCCGTGTGACCACCTCGCGCATGGACGCGAAATCGTCCACGCCATCGACCGTGCGGATGATGAATTTGCGGTAATCGGACTTCTTCATCTTGCCGTCTTCCCAAACCACCATCGAAGCCACGGTTTCGGCGCCTTGAATGTGAGAAATGTCGAAGCACTCGATGCGTTTGGGCAGATCGGGCAGGCCTAGCGCTTCCTGCAGTTCTTGCTGAATGGCCTTGGCGTTCGGCTTGAGCACGCGGAAGCGCTGATCGTAGGATTGCTTGGCGTTGGTTCCGGCGAGGTCGATGAGCGCGCGCTTGTCGCCGCGCTGCGGGACGAGGATGTGAATGAGTGTGGCGCGGGCGCTCCCGCCCGCGACTTGCTCGGAGAGCAAGTCTTCCAGGGTTTCGCGATCCTCAAAATCCACCGGCACGTAGAGATTTCGAGGCACATACGGCTGGCCGATGTAGAGCTGCTTCAAGAGTGCGGAAAAGAACTCGCCGGGGTTGAAGGCGTCTGTGGAAGGGGAGGCGGGTTCGCTGCGCTCGCCTGGACGGGCGAAGGCTCCCGTCCCCACATGGTCTATCTCTGTTCTCGCATGTTCCGTAACGAACTCCGGCAGATCTTCCCAGAAAAATTCGCGGCGGTCGACGACGCGGCCGCCGCGCATGTGAAATAAATTTACGGCCAACATGCCATTTTCGGAGTGATAGCCAAAGACGTCCGCATCATCGCCTTCGGCGGCGGCGATGCGCTGGCGCTCCTGCAACTGCTCAACCGTAGAAATCAAATCGCGGTAGCGTGCGGCGCGCTCAAACTCCTGCGCCGCGGCGGCCTGCTCCATGCGCTCGTGTAACGACTTGCTCAGATCCGTGGGCCGGCCTTCGAGAAACAACTTCACATCGCGGACGGCTTCCTGATAAAGCTCAGGAGTGGTCAAATCCTTCACGCACGGACCCAGGCAGCGCTTGATGTAGTACTGCAGGCAAGGGCGCGGATGAAAACGCGTGAGATCGACTTTGCACGAGGGAATCAGAAAGTTGCGGTGAATGAGATCGACGATGCGGTAAGCGAGGTTGGCAGGGAAGTACGGGCCGTAGTAAGCGCTGCCGTCCTTGCGCAGGCGGCGCGTAACGTAGACGCGCGGCGAGCGTTCGCCCAGCGTGAGTTTCACATAAGGGTAAGTCTTGTCGTCGCGCAGCAGGATGTTGAAGCGCGGCTTGCGCTGCTTGATCAGGTTGTTTTCGAGCGCGAGCGCCTCTTTGTTGTTGGCGACTACGATATAGTCGACGTCGACGGCCTCGCGCACCAGCGTCCCGGTCTTCGAGTCCTGCCAGCGGCCTTCGTGAAAGTAGCTGCCGACGCGGCTGCGCAGGTTCTTGGCCTTGCCCACGTAAATGACTTCGCCCTCGGCGTTTTTGTAGAGATACACGCCGGGTTCGGTGGGGATGGTGCGGATTTTCTGAAGCAGGTCCATGCCGGAGCGGATGCCTTCATTGTAATTCAGAGGAGGTATCATTCAGCCTGGGGCCGCAGGCGCAAGAAACTGCGTGCCCGGGGCCCTGCTAGGCATGTGAGCGGAAAATCGTGAGGGAACATCCGTGAAGGACCGCATTTTTGGATGAGGATGGTTTCACCGTAGCTCTTAGCAACCGCCATGATGCCCATCATTCCTGGGCGGTTGACGTTGCAAGGACCGTGACTGAGCGCTTGCTAACCTGTGAGTCAGTTCTTAAGTGAGGCGGTATTTCATCTGGAATCGAGTGCTTACGTACTGTCACTGGTGGAGGACGGGCTGTTGCAAGTACGTTCGATTGTTCCAAGAACATCGCGCAACTCCAAGATTAGGCGCGACGCTATGCTGATCGCAAGCGGGACCTGGCCGATCTGTGTCTGATTCGCATGAGCGAGCGTTATCCTCGCCACAGCGTCATTACAGTCGATGAAGCAACTTCGGTCTATCGCAGGAACAACAGAGAGACAAACCCCCTAATCTGCCCGCCGCCAGCGAGGTCCGGTCGCTGAATTGTGAGCGTTACCGTATAAAATTTCCATAGGCCCATGTGGGGTTTGCGTTGCCGAGGAGGCAGAATAGTAACGGACCGTTTCTGACACTGTGCCTCCAAACCATTGAAAACGTATATACTTGTAGATGATATCTCCCGGAGGGGAACACTGGCACCTCCCGTGCAAAAGTAAGGGGTGTGACTTGTAAGCATTTGCGATTTCCCAGGGCCTCAAAGATTGCAGGATTCGCGCACGGGACAAGCCCGATAGCGCTGAGAGTAGGAACTTTAAAGGAGCCTCTTCCATTATGACCCGCACTTCGTTAACGATTTTTCTGGCAGTCACCATGGCGGCGACGGTTGGCTGCGCCAGCAAGAATTATGTGAAGCAAGAGACCACGCCGCTAATCAACAAAACCAACGAACTCGACGACATGACGGCCAAGAACAGCAAAGACATTAAGGATGTCGATGCGCGAGCGCAAGCCGGCATACAGGCCGTGAACGCCAAGACGGCGGACGTCGAACAGAAAGCGCAGGCCGCCGGCCAGAACGCGGCTGCGGCGCAGCAACTGGCGGACGCAGCCAACAACCGCGTGGGGGTGCTTACCAGCACGGTTGCGAACCTGGATAATTATCGTCCGGTGGCCGAAACCTCGGTGAAGTTCGGCTTCAACCAGGACAGTCTGACGCCGAAGTCGAAAGATGCTCTGGATCAACTGGCCGGGAGCATTTCTTCGACCAGAGGCTACATCATTACGCTCGAGGGAAGCACGGATTCGGTGGGATCGGCCGAGTACAACTATGACCTGAGCCAGCGCCGTGCGAATTCGGTGATCCAGTACCTGGCGATGAAATACAGCGTGCCGGCCCACAAGATTTATGTGATCGGGTTGGGAAAAGACAAGCCGGTGGAAACGAACAAGACAAAAGCAGGCCGAGCCGACAACCGTCGCGTGGATGTCCGCCTGATGACCAACACAGTGGGCGACACAGCACAGCCGGCGACGCCAATGACGACCGGGCAGAACAATCCTTCGTCGATGTAGCCGGGACAGCACGAGTTTTTTCTCTCCTCCCCCGAGGACTTCGCCAACCAGGCCGCTCAACTCCCCCTGAGCGGCCTGTATTTTTATCTCGACGACTGGCCACGTTGGAGGACCCTCCCCTTCAACGCCAGCGGTCGGATCCTAGTTCTTGGGACGACCCGCTTCAGCTTCTTCGCCGTCCGACCCTGTCGATCGAGATGGATCTATTTTCACCCTCCGTTACGGTTACTGACATCGGCGCGGTAAAATAGGGTCATGCGACGTTGGTTGTGTTTGTGCTTGCTGTTGGGGTTGAGTGGCGCACTGTGGGCGCAGCAGAATTCACCGCAGTCCTCGCCGGCGCCGTACACTCCTCCACCTTTCCCTGGCGACGCGGAGTCTCCTTCCACTCCGGGCCAAGGGAGCGCTGAGCCGGCAAGTTCCACGCCGGCCACTGGAGACTCTGCCAAGAAGGCGCGCGTACCTAATTTGGCGCCGCCGCGCTCGGATCGGGTGCAGGCTGACGATTTGGGATCGGACCTTGGGCAGAGTTCCAGCAAAGATACTCAAGTGGATTTGAGTGCGCCGGAGGACGATGCCAAGACGCATCCGCAGAGTTCCGCTGCGGTGGCGGAGGCGAAGGCTGAACTCTCGGGCGGGATCACTGAGTTCCGCACCTGGGACCCGCACAAGGCCGCAAAAAGCGTCGAGGTGGGCGACTTCTACTTCAGGCGCAAGAACTACCGCGCGGCCGAAGATCGCTACCGGGAGGCGCTGCGCTACAAGGAGAATGACGCCGTGGCGACGCTCCGACTGGCGGTGTGCATGGAAAAGCTGGGCGAATTGGACGATGCCCGCGCCGAGTACGAGAGCTATTTGAAGATTCTGCCGCACGGGCCGGAATCCGGGCAAGCGCAGAAGGCGATCGACCGGCTGAACACGCAGGCGGCCGGAACGAAACCGCCGCAATAAGCGCGACTGTGATCATCCGGCGGAACGGGCCGCCGCTGTTTGTTTTGGTTTCGGGCGGTAGTCGGCCTTGGCGGTGGGCTTAGGCCCAGAATTTTCTTCGTCGTTGCCAATCTTACTGCGGGCGGCTTCGCCCAGGATCAGGCCCACGGGCCACTTCGGGCCGGAATGCGCTTTACCCTTCGAGTGGGAGGCGTCTGCAATAACAGCTTCCACGGCGTCCAGACAAGCGTGGAACATTTGCGTGCGCAGCGGGCCTGCCACACCTCCCCGGATCAGGAGCATGGCAGCGCCATGCATCAGCGACCACAGCGACAGCATCAGGCGCGTGTGTTGGCGAGGAGTGCCTCCGAGGCGGTGCGCCAGACGCAAGCGCAGCAGATTGAAGGAAGGCCAGGGTTCGTGCAGGGAAGGGGACTGGGCGAATCCGTCGAAGAGCACTTCGTAGGCGTGAGGATGCTTGAGGGCGTACTCGAGATAACGCTGGCACGCTTGGGTCATCGACCGGGTGCGGGTGAGGGTGGTGAACAGCTCGACGCGGGTGTGGATGCGAAGAGCACGGAGAATATCCGCGCGGTCGCGATAACGCTCGTAAAGAGTGGGAGTGGTGGTGCCGGCCGCCTTGGCGACGCCGCGCATGGTGAGGGCTTTTTCTCCCCCGCGCGCCCAGAGCCGGCAGGCGGCGTCAAGAATGCGCTGTTCGAGTTGAGGATCCGCTAGTCTGGGCAAAGGCCCGCCTCCATGTTGGCCGCTTAGATTGCCGCAGCGGTTGCAAATAAATTTAACTGCGTCTAACTAACAGCGTATAATAAATTCCCTTGGACCGATTGACCGCAAACGGTGCGTCCTGCTGGAGCGCGAACACTCAACAGCCCTCCCCAATCGAGCGACTGCGGCAGGACGCGCCAAATTCACAATCCGCATCGAGGAGTGTAGATGTCAAACGATGAATCCAGAAGGCAGGCAGGGATTGCCCGCCTAGCGTCCGACCTGCGCGCCGCGAAGGTCGAACTGCTGAGCGCGCAATGCGCCACCGACCGCCTTCGCCTGCAATATTCCGTCGCAGACATTGTTTCGTTTGGCGAGCGCCAGGCCCTAAAGGGAGCCATCGCCTCGGCCGCCGCGTTATGCCGCTTCTTTGCCTCCATCGAAGACCAGTTGAAGCGGGCCGAAGAGCCGGAGTAGGCCCGTCGTTTTTCCGATGTTCCTTCCGCAGACCCATCCCACGAACAGCCGCCAAGTTTATTTCTCCAGCCGAATAAATTCGCCCGTCGTGGCATTGATGGCGACGGTCAGCTTGGCGGTGTCGCGGGAAGCGCCATAGATGACGTGCCAGGTCAGTTCGTTGGTGTTGTGATTCCAGTCGCAGATATAGATCACGGGGGTTGAGGGGTCTTTTTCCAAAAGCTTGTCGCCGCCGTGTTTTTGTGCCGCGGCAAAAGCCTGGTCGGAATCGACCTTGAGAAAGGCGACGTCAAAAATCTGAGTGGACGCGTTGCCAGGATTGTAGACATCCTCATTGCCGGGAGAGACACCGCGTGAGGGAGCATCGGGCGCGTTGCTGCCGGACCAGATAAACGGTTTCACTCCGCGTTGGGCGGCAGAAGCGAAACTGGCTTGCCAAATCGCCGACTTGCCATCCTGGCCGTTGCCGTCGGTCGAGAGGGTGGACTCGATGCGGAAAGGCTTTACATCCACGGCGTAGTTGCGAGCGGCGATATAGACTTTCTGAAAGGCCGCGCGTCCCGTGACCAGTTCCGGTGGTTTGGGCTCGGGTTTGGCTTGGGGCGGCTTCGAGGTATTGGAGTTGCAGCCGGCGAGCAGAGCGAGACCCACAACGAGGGCGACCGCGAGCGTGTTGGCCACTGCACCACTCTGATCACGGAGAGTCCTTCGGCCGGGCCTGTCTTCGATGACCGTGGTGGCAACGGCGTTGTCTGCCTGGATGAAATCCCGCAGCTTCATGGCGACCTTCCTGTTATAACTGGGATGATTTGATTGTCGCGCAACATTCTACCTGAAGCGCGCGGAAACGCGAGAAAGCTGCCATGGATTCCGGCCTCGAAGAGTTGCGGCAGGTTTTGGAGTCAGCCGTGGGAGGCATGTCGAGCGAGCAATTGAGCCGGCATCCGCCAGACAAGTGGTGCGCGGCGGAAGTGCTCGAACACCTGTACCTGACCTACACGGCAACGATCAAGGGATTCGAAAAAGTGCGCGCCGGCGGGAAGCCGCTGACGACGCCGGCATCGATCAGGCAGCGGTGGCGAACTCTGGTGGTCTTGGGTTTCAGCTACCTGCCGGAAGGGCGAAAAGCGCCGAAGAACACAGAGCCGCGAGGGTTGCCATTGGAGAAGGTGAGAACCGAGATCGGGCTGAAGATCGCGGCGATGGACGAGATCATTGCCCAGTGTGAAGCCCGATTTGGACAAGAGACAAAGATTCTCGATCATACAATTCTGGGCCCTCTGACCGCGGCGCAGTGGCGAAAGTTTCATCTTGTGCACGGGCGGCACCACGCGAAACAGATTCGTAGGCTGCGCGAGGGGACGTTCTAGCTCTTGGCACTGGACGCTGGTTAGCTGTAGCTTCGAGGTCCTTATTCTACGGCTCGCGCATCGCTGCCGGAACGCCGGCCTTGCGCGCTTCTTCTTCCATATCGTCAAGCTTCTGTTTGGCATCGTCGACGGCCTTCTGCTTGTCGGCGATCTTCTGTTTGAAGTCCGCTTCTTCTTTGTCCCACTGGGCGGAGTTGCGCAGGCGGTTGCCGACGTCGGCGTACATGGCGGCGGCGCGAAGCTGATATTCCTTTTGCAGCACGTCGAGTTCGCGGCTGGACAAGTCAATCTGATTCTTCTGCGCGGTTAGCTTGTCCTGCCAGGTCTTCCAAGCGGCTTGTTTCTTGGTTTGCTCGTCTTCGGGGGAGTCGGCGGGTTTCGCTCCAGCGGTATCTTTGCCGTCGGTCGAACCTGCCGGCTTCTCGGCGGTTTTCTCGCCAGTCTCCGCGGGAGTGCTGTTACTGGCGTTTTCGGCGGCTGGTTCCCCGACCACGGAGAGCTTGTCGTCCTTCGGAAGGTTGTCGTTGTCAAAGACCTTCGGCTTGGCCTTGGGTGTGGCGTCCTTGCGAACGCTGCGGGCATAGTCGCCGAGCGAGGATTGGTCCTGGGTTTGCGATGCGCTCTGAGCTCGGGCTGGTGAGCCCAGCAAGATCGTGGACCACGACAGTACGAACCCGATGTATGTTATGCGTTTCATAGTTTGATCCTTGTAGTGTGCCATAGGTGATCCGTTATTAACCTGTTGATGTTCAAACCGCAGTGTTCAATGGTTGAGCCTCACATGACATTGCTGGCCGCGCCGGCACGGTTCCCTATGCGTGCAGAGATGCGTTTCTCGGCCAGGAATCCTCCGATGTGGCGATCGAGACGAGCCGCTTCGCTGGCGATGTCGGCGGCCAATTGCGGAGCGAGCTCGGGATCGCGATTGCGCGCCAACTGCTGGGCGTATCCGGCGATGGAGGTCAGGGAGGTGCGCAGTTCGAGCGCCATCTCGGCGGAGATCTCGCCGTGCAATTGCTGCTGCTGGCGGATGCGTTCAAACTCGCTGCGGTCGCTAATCAAACAAGCTGCTCCGAGCAGGCTGCCATCGACAGCATTTACGGGCGAAACCGTTACGGCGATATGAAGCTTTTCTCCTGCGGGAGTGGTATAGTCCGCCTGGACCTGCCGGCGAGTGCTGCCCTCTCGCAACACCGCATGAACTTCTTCGGCGAGACGTATGGGTTGGTCCACCAGCCCGTCGGAAGAGGCCGAGGTAGAGTCCACCGGGCAGACCACCGCACCGCGGAAAATATCTTCCGGACTCATGCCCGATGTCGAATGGAAACCCAGGATGTTCTTGGCTGCGGGATTGGCTTGTTTTGCCAATCCGTTGAGGCCGAACACCAGCACGCCGGACGAAAGATTGGCGAGCACGGTCTGGCTGAAATTTTCGGTGGTACGGGCGCGGCGTTGTTCGGAAAGAGTCTGCACCTGTAGCTCGTGCTTTTGCTGCTTGAGTTGCTGGATGACGGTGTTGTAGAGATGGAGCGGAAGAGCCTCCAGCGTGGGCGCGGCTGAGGAATCGAGATCGGCCTCGGCCGCAATGTCCCTACGCAAGCGGCGCATTATCCAAATCGCGAATACGAATGCGGACCCCGCTACAAACAGGACTGCGGCGGCGCGCAAAATAAGCGGGTTGGTGAGCGTTACCCCCATAGTCTCCCGTACCAGCGCAAGAACTGGTTGCCAACGAAGAGCGCGAGCAGCGCCATGCTGCCGAGAAAAACGCCGAAGGGCATCTGGTAATGGCGGTAAACCATCTGCGCCGATTGCCATCCGCGGCGGCGCGCCGCGCTTCCATTGGCTAGTCGGCGCGCGAAGCGGTGGGTGCGCTTGATCCACACCAGGAGTACGGTCGTCAGGCCAAACAGTGATCCGGCCAGCGACGCAGTGAAAATCGTAAAGATAGTGAGCTTGATGCCGAGAAAAGCGCCGACCATGGCCATCAGCTTTGCGTCGCCGAAGCCCATGCCTTCCGCCCCGCGCCAGCGCAAGTAGATGGCGCCCGCGCCATAAATGAATGACGCTCCCAGGGCCGCGCCCATGAGCGAATCGAGCAGGGAAAGCAGGCGAGCGGCAAGATCATCGCTGAAGGGCAGATTCAGCATTCCCGGCAAGAACTGCGAAGCCAAATCATGCACCGGAACGAGCAAACTGAACAGCACACCCAGCGCCAGGCCGGGGAGGGTCAGCTTGTCCGGCAGCAGCTTGGTTTCGGCGTCGGTGAAGATGAGCCCGAGCAACAGAAATCCAAAGACGCAGTATTTCAAAGTGGCCAGCGTGAGTCCGGAATATGCGTAACAGCCCAGGAATAGAGCCGCGGTGAGTCCTTCGATAAACAGATAGCGCGCGGAAATCCTGGTTTTGCAGTGACGGCAGCGCCCGCGAAGAAGCAGCCAACTGACGACTGGCAAGTTGTCGTAGAAGGCGATGGGTCGCTTACAGCTTGGGCACGCCGAGCGCGGCGCCACCACCGATAAGCCGCGTGGCAGACGATGGATGCACACGTTCAGAAAGCTGCCAAAAGCCAGCCCGAGGAAGCCAATCGCCGATGCGTAAAGAGGGTCCACTGAGTTGTGCGGCCTTCCGGAAGTGCCTTCGGGATCCTAAGCGCACGCCTTCCTGAGAACGCGAATACTGCTGCTTCTTGAGTGGATTATAAGGGGACCGAGGCCGGGGGACTAAGGTACTGAAGTCACTGTCCAAACGGACAATGGGCGGCTCATTGATGCGCCGACTCTCGAAGCGGGCGGCAGGGAACCGATTGATTCTTCCTCAGGGCACATCAAAACGCAACAGCTCCCCTTCCAGAGCGATGGCAGACGCTTCATAAGCGGGGAGTCGTCCATGCCAGAGGTTCCAGCTGCGGGGGACGAGACGGATTTCCGGCGCAGGGAGGTCGAGCCAACGCTCGGCGGTTTGCTCCCGGACCAAAACAGAAAAGGCAGAACGGCCGCCGGCGCCGTTCGTGGCACTGCGGTTCTGCAACGCGCTCCATTCGAATAGGGTTGCCTGCAGACCTTCGGTCAAGGACTCCCCTGGCTCGATGCAGAAGATCCAATCGTGGCGCGCGAGATCGAGATAGTGAATCGCAGAAGCCAGGTTCCCTGCGTCGACGATCCGAGCTCCGTATTCGCGCGCGACGCCCCGAGTAGAGTCAGTGGACTGATGATCGACAATCAGGATTTCGGCGCAGGGAAGAAGCGTTTCGAGCGTCCGCCCCAGGCGCAATCCGTCATTCATGGTTTGCAGCAATGCCGTGATTGGAGTCATGATCGAATGAATCAGCGCGCTTTTCGAGTGTACGACGGAGCAGACAGTGCGGCGAGTGCCTTGCGAGATTGGCATGAGACAAAAGTGCGATTGACCCATCCCTGCCGCTGTGAGAGACTCCTCGCGGCACTTATGACGTGCAGAAGTAGAGCGTCGGAGATACTGCGACCTTGGCTTTCGGCAGCGGTTTCGGCCGTATGTTTGCTGCTTGCGGTGCCTGTCTCAGCCCAGGGGGATCCATTCAACGCCAGGGGATCCACTACAAATTTGGCGCCCCGCTACGACAGCCCGGGCGGCGGAACCGTTCTCTTGCTTACGGTCTACGCTGAAAACAACAAGAAACGCCTGGACCGGCAATCGGTCGTCAAGGCCACCAATCAGACGACCCAGACCGTTAGCTGGCAGACTACAAACGACCAGTCCGAAGCATCTTTTGGCGACATGCCCTTCGGGCAGTACGACCTCGAGGTCAGCGCGGTCGGGTACCTGACCGCCCACAAAGAGCTCCAAGTGATCAGCGCTCTCAACACGGTCGCTTTGGAGGTCGTGCTGCACTCAGATCCTACGGCGCTTAAGCTGGATGTTGACGAAGGCATGCCGACCAAGGCCCGCAAAGATACTAAGCGCGGGGTCTCCGCTCTGAAGTCGGGGAATCTTAAACAAGCTCAGAGATGGCTCGATGCCGCCTACCAGTTGGCGCCAGCCAACTCCGACCTGAACTTCCTGATGGGATACTTGCGTTATCAGCAGAAGGATTTCGATCAGGCGCAGACTTACCTGGGCACGGCGGCAAATCTGAATCCGCGTGACGTGCAATCGCTCACTTTGCTCGGCCGGTTAGGCCTTCAACGAGAAGATTATGTCGCGGCTAGTTCGACATTGGAGAAAGCGGTGGCCGCCGATTCGGAGTATTGGATGGCGCACGACTTGCTGGCCGGCGCCTATCTGAAACAGAAAAAATATGACCAAGCCCGGCAGCAGGCGGAGCTTGCCATAGAGAAAGGCAAGGGCGGAGCGGGTTCGGCTCGGCTCGTGCTAGGGCAGGCACTGGTGGATCTGGGAAAGAAGCAGGAGGGAATCGAGGCGTTGAGGTCTTATTTGAAGGACTCTCCGACGAGCCCGACGGCGCCGCAAGTGACCAATCTGATCGCCGAACTTGAGCGGCCTGAAGCGCTGGCTGGCTCTCCTACCGGTACCCCCGTGGTTTCCACACCCCTGGCGGGAGTTGATCCTCTGTTCGCCTCTCCGGAGATGTCGTTCACGATGAAACCGTGGCAGCCTCCTGGAATCGACGAGACCAAGCTGTCCGTGGCCGCAGACGTGACCTGTCCGCTCGCCAACGTGATTCAGATGTCGGGTAGCCGCGTGACGGAGTTAGTCACCGATGTTTCCCGTATTGCTGCCATCGAACGGCTGCTGCACGAACAAGTAGACGAGATCGGCAATCCCATCACGAAGGAAACACGGGATTTCAACTACGTCGCGTCCATCACCGAAGACAAGCCGGGTTTTCTCGAGGTCGATGAATATCGCGCCGCTCACTTAGGGCTTTCCGATTTTCCGGATCACATTTCCAGCAGCGGCTTTGCGGCGTTGGCGCTCGTGTTTCACCCCGATATGCGGGATAACTTCGAGATGACGTGCGAGGGATTGGGCGACTGGCATGGTCAGTCGGTTTGGCTGGTTCATTTCCGGCAGCGCGACGACCGTCCTGCCCGCATCCATGACTACAAGGTGGGAGCGCTGACATACGCAGTGAAGCTAAAGGGACGGGCGTGGATCACTACCGAAAAATTTCAGATCGTGCGCATCGAATCGGAACTGGTCAATCCCATGAAGCCGATTCAACTCCTCAGCGAGCACCAGATTGTGGAGTACGGGCCCGTTCCTTTCCAAAAACGGAACATGGAACTGTGGCTGCCGAAAACCGCCGAGATTTACTTTGATTTCCGCCACCACCGCTACTACCGCCGCCACAGTTTCGATCACTACATGCTGTTTGCGGTCGACACCGATGAGAGGCGCAAAGAGCCCAAAGCTGCGGCCCCAGACGGCAAGACCAATCCGTCGCCGAACTAATACCCTGAAGCCGCTGACCTACGCAAGACGAAGCATCGCGAAATGGAACGGGTACATTGCCTTAACCAGCATTCCTGTGCAAACGACCATGCTCGCTGAATCATTCGGTTGTCGCGTTGCTCGAAGAGCGTGCCGTACGATACGACGCCCTCCCAAACATAATTCCCGTCTCCACCTCGACTGGCTTCCCGTCCTTCAGGTAGCGCTTGAACTTCCATTGCCCCAGGGCGTCGGTGATGGCTTTTGCCTGATCGGGAAACGCACTGAGAAAATGAATGTGCTTTACCTTGCCTTCTTTGTCGATGATGATTCGGACGGGAACTGGGTTGAACCGATGCTCGCTAAAGACTGGGTCAACCCGCGTGATCACGTTTTCGTCCCTAACGTAATCCTTGATGCATACCGGGTCGGCTCCCCCACCCGTCCCTGCCGTGGGGCCGGTGTCCGCGGGCAACTTCAATTTGTTCAGATCCAGGACCAAGTTCTCCAGCAGTTTGGTGTCACGGCTGGTCAGCACGATTTCCACCGCATGGCAGCGAATTTCAGTAGCCATAACATACCAATGCAGCTCCGCGACAGGGGACCAATACGCATAGAACGTAAAAGAGCGGTCGGCGATCTTGGTCGGCGTGGGCGGCATTTCCACTTTGTAGTCGGCCTGCAAGTGGTTCTTCGAGTAATTGACGAGCTCCAGCGCGTTGGTCGCGGGAAACGGCGTGAAGAACATGTCCTGGGCAGTGACCAGGATAGTTCCCCTGGCAGATCCCTTGAATGTGTTCGCCGGCCTGAGTTGCAGCAGAACATAGCGGCCGCTGTCCGACGGAGGGGGCCCTTTATATTTCTCTTCCCAGTCCCGAGGGAGCGTGTAGCTCATCCCAAAATACTGGTTGCTGAAGGCATAGTTGGTCACGTTCCCGCCTTCGGGAACGGGGGTCACGGAGTCGCTCGCGCTCGACCACGCGCCCTTTACCAGGATGACCCCAGTCGGCACTTTCCCAGCGGGTTGAACGTTGTCGGAAAAGTCGCCGCCGTTCCTAGGAGCATTTTGCGGCTTGGCGTCTTGGCCCCAAGCCGGCGATGATAGAGACAAAGCGAGGACGACCAGGGAACACAACCATCGTGGGTGCATAGGTATCCTTCGAATTCAAGCAAATCTTCGCTCCGTGGCCCGGCGAATCTGCCACGGATCGTTTTCTATCTTGGAAAGAACTGGCGAGACCCAACGTGGGTCTCGCCAGAAGCTCGCTCTTGGAGCGATTACAGCGAGCGCAGGAAATCCAATATGTCCTGCTGCTGCGTGGTTGAGAGGTCGAAGAACTGTTCCTCCACATCGGTGGCTTCGCTGCCATTGCTCGCGTGGTCCTGGATCGCCGTGATCAGGTTCGTGGTGCGGCCATCGTGCAGCAGGAATATCCGCTGTCCAAGGCCCCACAAGGGAGCCGTGCGGAACTGGTTGCCGCCCGCGCTGCCTTGCGAGACGTTATCCGCCAAGCCAGTGCCCATGTTGTGGATCTCGATATCAGAGAACGCGTTCACGGGAACCTTGCTCAACGATGAGGTGAAACCCGACGGTTGCGTCGTGCCCGGCGTCGGGTTGTGGCAGGTCGCGCAGCCGGTGGAGACGAACAAGGAGCTGCCGGTGGAAATCGTGCCCGCGGAGACCGTCTGTCCATTCAGCACAACCCCACCGGTTGGCGGCGGGGCCAGGAAGCGCATGAAGTTGGCAAACGCCGAGACGTCGTCGAGAATCGCCGTGCCCGTCGATCCCGGGTTGGAGGTGTCTTCCGGGTAACCGGCCCCGCCCAGGTTCAGGCAGGTCGATACCAGCCCGGTATCGCCGGTGCCGCCAGCGCCGTCTTCCCCAGGTAGCGGACGATCTTGGGGAAACAGCAAGTTGCTGATGCCCATCTCCACGTTGTAAGCCTCACCGGCAAAGATGTGGAGCGACTTGTTCTGTGCCTTCCAACCAAAGCGGCTGATGGTGCCATCGTTGCCGTTGTGATTGAAAGTGCCTGAAATTCCGAAGTCATTGTTGAGATTCTTCACCTGGTTGGTCAATAGGGTCGAGTCGTCCAGGTTCTCGATCAGGCCTGCGCCAAAGACCGGAGTGGGAATCCGGAAGATAACATCGTTCTCCGACACGGCAGTGGCGAAGCTGGGCTGCGGCAGCGCGGTGGCGCTGTTGCAGGTGCCGGCATCGGAGCGGCCAGTGACGGTGAAAAGATCTTCCACACCCCCATTGGGAGAGTTGGTATTGACCGAGCCGTTGCTGTTAAAGAAGAACGGGAACCGGGCTTCGCGGGTTGGCCCAGTGGCCGTGATGAAAGACGGCATCGTATTGCCCGGCGCGACCCCGTTGCTGGTGAATAGGAATTGAGGGTTGGTGGCAGCGCCAGTCCCACCGAGCGTGGGTTGCGCGTGACATGAGCTGCAGCTATTTGAGTTAAACCGCGGTCCCAGGCCGACGTTAGCCCCGCCGGAAACCGTCTCCACTTCCTGGAAGCGAGTCTGACCGTCAGTGAAAAAGGCCAGGATCCCAGACGGGCTGTTCGATAACACCGAAGAAAGTGCAGCGCCGGTGCCGCGGTTGCCGCTTTGAACTCCAGGGTCGGTTTGCGTAAATGCCATTCCGGCGAGGAACAGCAATACGAAAGTTAAAGCTGACGCGAGTCTAGCTGTCTTGATCACGACTCCTCCTTAGTACCTAGGGTCTTCTCCTGGCTTGCCCTGGAGCCCGACTTCGGGACCCTGGTTGAAACGCCCACAGGCCGATATCCCGGGGAACAAGTGGAGAAATAGGGTCTTGCCTTCCCCGCCAGGGGCGGAGAATTCGTTGAGCGGAGCATAGCTCCCCTTTCGAGTCTTGGGCGACAGAGCCCAATGTCAGGAATGGCGCAGGAAATGCACTCATGAATTCGGACAGTGAAGGTGCAGGGGCGTCCGAAATCAGTGCTGCGGGTTGTAGCGCACATTTGTCTTGGCGCGACAGAAAATCGCTGGATGTTACGGAGTCAGAACAAGCCAAACTCGACCGTTGTCACGATGATTAGATTTTTCTTATGCTTGCGGGGAAGTTTGTAGGTGTCGTCGCTAATCGTGCACCAACGAAAAAATGGCGGGACGTGTTCGGAATTCCGGAATTGGCGGTGAGAGGGCTGGAGAATTTCGAGAAAGTACGAGTCGGGGAGGAAAAGAGTGCACCTGCAGCAACGCGAGTCTTGCACACCAGGATAAAAACGTCTTCGGCGTTCTTGGCTGGATCTGGGCTCCTACGGATCGCCTAGCTTCTGACGGTCGGCATTCGCACCGGGGGACCTGATTACCGTGACAGGGGCTTGCAAGGTAAAATTGAGCACCGTCTCCGAGGGCAGCTTGATTTTTTGCCCCTTGCCTGCGGCCTGTGTCCCGGCGCCCACACCAGCGCCCGCTGCGCTACCGATGGCGGCGCCTTTTCCGCCGCCTGCGATCGCGCCGATGATACCTCCCAGGATCGCGCCTCCGCCTACTTTCTCCGCGGTGTTCTTGCCTCGCGAACTGCCTTCTTTCCTGTACTGGTCGGTCTGGAGGTCATAGCTCTTGCCGTTCGCCTTGATGCTGTCGAGTTGCAGCACAACCAGCGGTTTTCCAGAGAACTTGCTCGCACTCTCGACGTCGACCAAGTGTCCGGTGATGTCGGTTCCTGCCGGGATGGCTTCGGCTCCTTCCGCCGAAAGCGGAGTGTTCAGCGTGGCATGAAAGGTGTCGCCGGACTGGTTCTTTTCGCTGTCTATGCTATCGATGAGCCGGACTGAGATCGGCGTGCCCTGTTCAATCGTCACCTTCTGCGGCTGCGGCTCCGCCGGCGTTGGCGGCTGCGCCCCTGCCAGTGGCGCGGCAGCGAGTGGAGTTTCCTGCGGTTTGGTTGGTGGCGGCTGGGAATCTTCGGCGCTCGTTGGTTCGTCTTCGCCTCGGTCGCCGACTAGGGGTGCATCCTTAACCGCGCGAGCAGGACTCGGCTTCCCGCTAGCCGCCGGCTTGTTCGCCGGCCTGGCTCCGGAATTGTTCTGCTTTGCAGGCGCAGGCGCCGAGGCTCTCAGTGTGCTTCCCACCTGCAAGTTATTAACAACGTCCCTTACACCCTCCACCGCGGAAGCCTGCCGCGCGGCGGCCTCCCACTGTGCCTCGTTGTCCACGGACCCAGCCAGAGTGACCACGCCATTGCTGGATTGCACGGCAAGCTGCTTGGCCGCGAGTCCTGAGTCCTGGCTGAACTTGCCCTGAATGGCACTGGAAATCTTGGCATCGTCCGGCACTTTGGTGCAGCCAAAGCTCGTGGTCAGAATGGCCGCAAGAAAGAACATGGCGAGGAACTGGAAGACTCTATTCACGACTCGATTCCGGATACCCGGGAGTGGACACCCTACCGCTTGCCCACAGTCTAGCTGCAGCAGGGCGCGATCGTCGATGTAATTTGCACTGAGGTAAGGAGGCGCACGCTAACTAGCGGATGAACTTGTAGTCAACGATGGAGGCGGCCAGGAGGCCGACGCTGGCTTCCGTATCTGCCGTCTCCGTTTTCTTGGTGCCGCCGTTCTGTAGGTCTTCCGAGCGGATTACACGGCCCTGGCACACCACGTTGCGGTTCTTCTGGCCGGAAATCTCTTCCGGCATTTCAAACACCATCTCGATCAGAGCGTTCACCGGCAGCGGCTGCGGCCCACGAAACAGCAGTCCGGTCTGGCTGAGATTCTCGATCATTCCCTCATGCCAGACGCTAGTGCTATTTACCCGGTAGCGGAGCGCCACGGCCAGCTTGAGGCGGCGTGCGCGCGGCGTCCAGGACGGCCGCTTTACCCGCTTATGGCTGCGCCGGATACTGGCCTCAGGCTTGGCATGTTCCACGCGCTCGGTGCGTCGCATGGTGGTCCAGTCATACTTGTACTCGGCCGCGCATAAGAGACAAACTTGATAGTACTCGCCGTCTGCGCTACGCCGTGGCCAGGAGAACTCGTGCGGGCAGCGCCCAAGCATAAGGACGTCCATGATTTTCTGCTGCATGATGGTGACTTCCGGGCTTGAAAGCTAGCGCCCGGAAGCATATTCATCATCTCCCGAAGCGTCGATGTTTGATAGTTACTTCCGTGCAATGCTGGTGTCGATGTGGAGGCAAGGCCAACGTATGTAATCAGTTACGTCGTGGATGTGCGCGGATGTGCGCCGGGCGATGCGATTGTTGATACAGGCACCGGGCCAGTTCGCGGCGGTGTGCGGCGAAAAATTTCTTGAGCAGGTGTTGGACCCGGTACGATGCCAACCCTTCCAGAAGCCCGTTTCTGGATAGCTTCCGGCGCCGACCGTACTCCCAGATCTCGTGTCTTGTGTTTTGCTTTCCCCCAACCGCGCTCTGGACGATCAATCGCACAAGTCAGATTGGTGGTCATTCCACTTGGCGCCTTCAAGGAAGTAATTCCGCCCTGCCTCCAAGAGCATTATGATATTGTCCAGTAAACGGTGAAGGAGTTCACCGCCAACCGCTGTCCCATCTTTGAGCCGGGAACAGCTGATGACTCCTGACAAGCGGGACTTGTCGCGGAGTCATAGTTACCGGCAAGAATCCGCAGAAATCTCAGAAGTCGAGGTGTTCTATGCAGAACGTCTGGGTTCTTGCGTCTCTATGGGTCGGCTTGGCGCTGGTGGCGACCCTTCTCGCCATTTGGTTCAAAATCTCCACGGCCCTCACCGAGATTGTTGTGGGCACGGTTGCCCAGCTCATCTTTGGCGCTTTCATTGTGCAGGGCGGTCTCGCCGCCAAGAGCGAATGGATCAGCTTCCTGGCGGGCACCGGGGCGATCGTGCTCACCTTCCTGGCTGGCGCCGAACTCGATCCCAAGATCTTCCGAACCAAGTGGAAAGAGTCAACGGTTATCGGCTTGGTGGGGTTCATCGGTCCGTTTCTGGGCTGCACCGCAGTGGCTCATTTCGTACTGCATTGGACAACCCGATCGAGTTGGCTGGCAGGCGTTGCTCTGTCCACAACCTCGGTGGCAGTTGTTTACGCAGTGATGTTGGAACTCGGTTTCAACGTCACAGATTTCGGGAAGGCCATTCTGGCAGCCTGTTTTGTGAACGATCTGGGAACGGTGATCGCGCTGGGCCTCATTTTCTCCCCGTTCACAATCAAGACCTTGATCTTCGTGGGCGCGAGTGTGGCCATATTCGCGGTTTTGCCTTTCCTCACTCCGTGGTTCTTCAAGTTCTATGGAGGGAGGGTCTCCGAACTCGAAGCGAAATACCTGCTGTTCGTGCTGTTCGCGATGGGAGGATTGGCGGTGTGGTCGGGGAGCGAAGCTGTTTTACCTGCGTACATCATCGGAATGGTACTGGCGGGAACGGTTGGTAAAGACCATGTCTTGATCCGGCGTCTCCGTACTCTCACTTTTGGTCTGCTGACCCCGTTCTATTTCATCCGGGCGGGATCGTTTGTTTCGGTGCCGGCGCTGAGAGCCGCTCCGCTGGTGTTTGTGGCGCTGTTCTTTGCGAAAATGATCTCCAAGGTGGTCGGACTGTTTCCAACTGTGAAGGCATTCAACTACCAGCGTGAGGAAGGCTTGTACTTCGCGTTGATGATGTCGACCGGCCTCACCTTTGGAACGATTTCTGCCCTTTTTGGCTTGAACCACGGCATTATTGATCAGGCGCAGTATTCGCACTTGGTGGCCACCGTGATCGGCAGCGCAGTGATTCCTACCATGATCGCCAATGCCTGGTTCATGCCGCGGCACCTGCTGTCGAGGTCCATAGAAGGTCCTGCGGATTCCCAGGCCGTCACCCTAAGTGCTGAGGGAGAACATCCATGAGCGGGAAACGACACAACGCGCATTTTCGACGCATGCTGGTGGGATATGACGGATCTCCGCAATCAGAAAAGGCTGTGGAGGTCGCGCTCTCGCTTGCAGATTGTGTCGATTCAACGGTGCTGATCTTCGCGGTTGCCCGGCCTCCGGAACCTGCAACCTCGGTTGAACTAGAGGCTATGCTCGACGATGCGCGTGAACACTATGAAGAAGGATTCAAGAAAATCCTGGAGAAGGCGCGCGCACGCGACCTCGATGTAAAGACGGATATGGCGGTGGGGCATCCGGGAGAGCAGATCATCCATCGCGCCGAACTAGAGAAGATTGACCTGATTATCGTGGGCCGGCGGGGGCGATCAATGCTCTCACGAATGATGTTAGGTTCGGTTTCAGAGCGCGTTTTGAGATATGCCCATTGCCCCGTGATGGTCGTGCAGTGAATTGGCCGCCGGTTGGCGAATGCTCAGAGAACCCTGTGAAGATTGCGATTATTTCGGACTGCACCGTTGCACCGCCAATACGAATGGCGGACTTCATCTTCGGTCGGGAGAAAGAACTGCAGATCCTGAAACTCCGTCTGCTGAAAAGGACCCCCTTTCTTCTGCATGGGCCAACCGGTGTTGGCAAGACACTGCTGATCCGCAGTCTACTGCCACAAGTGCCAACAGCGCTCTATTGTGCAAACTCGGCGACTGCACGAGCTGTGTTTCGCCGTGTAGCGCAGGCTTTGCTGGAGCTACATGATCAGCGCGTACAGAGGTTCTGCGGCGATGGGGATGGCATCCAGGCTAAATCCGTGGTCTCGTTAAAGGGCATCGTAATGGACGCGTTGCGCGAAGGGAACTACTGCGTCGTGCTGGATCATTTGAACCGGCCATCGCTATCCTTCGCAGCGGCGGTCCGGGAAATCATCGGTTGGTGCTCCACGCCTGTGGTTGCGCTCGCGCGGTCCAGTCACATGGAAGATACCGGCTTTCTCCAGTCCTCGTATTCCGATCGATCTGAGAAGTACGAACTGAAGAACTTGGACTCGGCCGTCGCCGAGCAGTTCGCTCGCGAGATCGTCAGGCGGACCGTGCTGTCGGCAGCGAACATTGATGAATTCCTAGCCAAAGTGCTGGAACTGAGCGAAGGGAATCCGGGAGCGATCGTTTCCATGCTTGAGATGGCAAAGTATCCGAAATACCGCACGGACGAACACATCAAGATAGCCCCGCTCTACATCGACTTCCGCATGAATTGGTAGCCGGCAGTTCGAAGACGCTGAACTTCGCAGCGCCCGGGCCGACGATTGACTTCGCCTCCCTGGGTTGGCATAATTTGCCTGGGTGTTGGAGTTCACCTTTAACCGCCCGAATCGGGCAGATGACTCCTACGAAGACGAAGGAATTCTCTTGGTAGGGTTTGATTTGCCGGTTTTCCCCTCGGTCTTCTGATCCCAAGAGATTCCTTGATTATTTGAGCACGAGTAGCTGCGCACGAGTTAGTCAGAACGAGTGTGTATCTGCCTCCGCAGGAGCGTTATGCCAGAGGATTCTCTCACTTCGAACCAAGCTCGGCGACTGTCGGTCACGTGCCGGCACATCGATAAGCTGCTGGCCGATATGGAAAGCGCGCTCAGCATCTCCAGTTCCAAGCGGGCTTTTCCTGAGTACCTGTCTGACGTGACGCCGGCGCAACGGCGCGTGATTGAAGACTACATCGCGCGCATCCGGATCCATTTGGCCGGCGTCCTGGATGCTCAGGGCATTGGGCGTCCTGAGCCCTTCATTCCGGTTAGCCGATCACTGCACATCGGTCTGACATTTATTAAGATTGCCGCCGAGGAATTGCAGCCGAAATACATGCGCGGCTATGGGCAGATTTCGCCTGCGGCCGCGACGGATCTCAATCGAATTGCCTCGGAGTTGGTGGGCCTGACGGCGGAACTGGATCACTACGTGACTGGCGAAATTCGTGGGCAGGCGGAACCTGCGGAAGAAGAACCTGCCAAAACAGAAAGGAACACGACCACTTGATCAAGTATCTGATGGTTGGAATCGGAGGATTTCTAGGTTCAGTCTTGCGCTTCTGGCTCGGAAGTTTTATCGGGGGGAGATTGGGCGCTCGATTTCCTTATGGCACATTTGTGATCAATGTGACGGGTTCTTTCCTGATCGGCATGGTTGTCACTGTGTTAGCGACGAAAGCACACTGGAGTCCGAATTGGCGATATCTGATTCCCATCGGTTTCATTGGGGGATACACAACGTTCTCCACGTTCGAGTATGAAACGTTTCGCCTCTTGCAGGATGGTCAACCGCTTACCGCGATACTCAACATCACGCTCAGCGTTGTCGTCGGATTTGTCGGAGTCTGGGCTGGCGTAGTCGCAGGGAGGGTAATCCCATGAAGGCGGATGACTGGAACACACAAAGCTTAAGGAGATCACACCGGCGGTGGGATACTAGGGCGGGCAGCTGAATTTCTCGTCAGCCAGCGAGGACTGTAGACCGGAGGAGGAAGAGTGCTCACATCTGGACCTGCTAAGAAGGTCGCTATCTATGTTGCAGAGGACCAGCACTATCACGGGAGTGCGGCCTATGCGGCCATCCTGGATTTTCTGTTCTTTCGGGGTGTGTCGGGCGCAACCGTGACGCGAGGTATCGCCGGCTTTGGCTCCGATCACCAAATGCACACGACTCGGCTCGTAGACCTGGCAACCCGTTTGCCTATCAAGGTTGAGTTCATCGAGACTGCGCAGAAAGTGGAGGAGTTGCTGCCTAAACTCCAAACGATGGTTGGCACTGGGTTGATTGAGATGCACGACACGACCATTCTGAAGCCAGCCGAGACAAAGAAAGAGCAAGCAGCCGTGCCAGGGAAGCCCGCGCTCAAGAGCGAAAGCAAGGCCAAATTGATGCGGATTTACATCGGCGAGAACGATAAGTGGAATGGCAAGCCGCTCTACCAAGCGATTGTAGGCGGCTTGCGCGCTCACGACATTGCCGGCGTTACCGTGTATCGAGGCATCCTCGGCTACGGCGCGAATCGGCGAATCCACAAAGATGCGGCGCTAAGCCTCTCCCACGACCGTCCAATCCTCCTCTCCATCGTCGATACGGAAGAGAAGCTCAAGGCGTTCATGCCCATCCTGGGCGAGATGGTGCAGCAAGGCTTGGTTGTGCTTTCCGATGTGGATGTCATCAAATACACCCACAACCACGAGAAAACCGAACGGCGTCAGGAGACACGTGTATGAAACTCGAAGGCAAAGCCAAGATGCTCCGGATTCACTTCGGAGAAGATGACAAGTGGCATGGCAAGCCCCTCTACCAAGCAATAGTCGAGAAGTGTCGAGAGCTCGACATCGCGGGAGCGACGGTTTATCGGGGCGTGGAAGGCTACGGTGCCAGCACGCTGATTCACCGGGCTCACCTGCTCAGGTCTTCCGATCGTCCCATTATGGTGTCTGTCGTGGATACCCACGAGAACATTAGCAAGCTTCTACCTGCATTGGATCAGATGGTGGGCGATGGCTTAATTGCCGTGTCCGACGTGGAAGTGATCAAGTACGTGCATCAAGCAGGCTTTCGCTCGCCGGCATCATGACGGCATGACGAATAGCGAAGACAATTCGTCAATCACGGTTGGCATACAAGCGGAGCATCGTCCCTTGGCAGTACCTGCAGTGATGAGCGACGTTGACGGTGCCGCGAGACTCCTTCGTCTCGCCAAACTGGCTGAGGAGTTGGGTTCGAGTCGAATCGCTGAAGAGGCAAGGGATCTTGCGAGCCGGGTTTCCGAGGGCCGTTTCTATGTCGCATGCCTTGGCCAGTTCAAGCGCGGCAAGTCCACGCTGATCAATGCTTTGATTGGCGATGCCGTGCTCCCGGTTGGCTTTACTCCAGTAACGGCAGTTCCCACCGTGATCAGGTTCGGAGACCGGCGAAGAGCGCGAATACAGGTGCGAGATGATGCTTGGCAGGAAGTTAGCGTGTCTGATCTCAACCAGTACGTATCGGAAGAATGCAACCCGGAGAACGCAAAGGGAGTTCGCGGAGTAGAGGTGTTCGTGTCCAGTTCGATATTGGCCCGGGGCATGTGCTTCGTGGACACGCCCGGCCTCGGCTCGGTCTTCACCGGGAACACGGCGGCAACACAGGCATTTGTACCCCACATCGATGCGGCGCTGGTTGTGATCGGTGCCGATCCGCCGCTGGCGGGGGACGAGCTCGCTCTTGTGGAAGCCGTAGCGCAGCACGTCCAAGATCTTATTCTGGTTCTTAACAAGGCTGATCGGACAACTCAAGAGGAAAAAGCTGCCGCCGTGAATTTCGCGGATCGGCAATTGCAGAAGCGATTGCGACGTGGGCTTGGTCCGATTCTGGAAGTGAGTGCCGTGCAACAAATCGAAAATCGAGGCCCGGAGCGTGATTGGCAAAAGCTGGTTGATGCCCTTGACGGACTGGTTGAGGAATCCGGACGGCAGTTAATCTATTCGGCCTGTGAGCGAGGGCTCGGCCGGCTGAGCGAGCAACTGTTGGCCGTTATCAGCGAAGAACGGGAAGCGCTGCAGCGGCCCGTTGAAGAGTCTGAACAGCGCATTGCTACCATGAAGGCAACGATCGCCGAAGCTGAACGATCGATGCGCGAACTCGGGTTTTTATTCATGGCTGAGCAGCAACACCTTTCCGATCTGTTTGTGGACCGGCATAGAGCATTTCTCGCAAGCGTATTGCCCCGTGCCAACGAGGAATTTCAAAGGGCAATTTTGTCTATCCCTCAGGGGCTGGGACCAGGCTATCGCCGCCGAATGATGAAAGAGGCCCAGGAAATCGCCAAGCGCCATGTGCTCCCGTGGTTGAAGCCCGAGCAAGAGGAGGCAGAACGGCAATATCGGGGAGTATCGCGTCGATTCGTGGAGATGGGCAATGAGTTTCTGAAGAAACTGGCTGATGCGGGCATTCCCGAGTTAGGGCGCACGCCGCACGCGCTCGACCCCGAAACCGGCTTCCGTGTTCGTTCGAGGTTCACTTTTCTGGATTTCACTGGGGTCGCGCACCCTGCCTCGCCGCTGCGGTGGATGGCCGACTTAGTCCTCGGTTTCATCGGGGCTCGGCGCGTCATCGAAAATGACGCACGAGAGTTTGTGGCGAAGCTACTCGAAGTCAACAGCAGGCGAGTGCAGAGTGACATCCTAAACCGCGTTCAAGAGAGTCGCGGGCATCTGGAAGTTGAAATCCGAAAGCTTTTACACGAAGTCAATCGCGTAGCGGAACAAGCTCTTGGCAATGCGAGAAGAGTGAGGGAACGGGGAGCGTCAGCAGTCGAGGTGGCAAGGGGAAGACTGGGCACATTGGAGCGAGAGTTCGTAAAGCTGGACGAGGTGGCCAGCCTACCTTTTTCTATGTAGTTGCCGCTGCGATAGGGAGCCAGAAGTCCGGTTCTCGATCGCGCCGCCGCCGGCGAAGAGATTCTTCCCGAGATAGGGACAATCGGCTGCCTGGACTCGCATCTAGAAGACGGCGGCCGTAGAGGTGCGGTTCGATCAAAAGAACAGCACAGCAAACCCCGCCACCAGCAAAGCGATCGCCCACACAAGATCGAAATTAAGCCAGGCACGCCGTAGCAACCCCAGGCTTGACTTCTCATACGTCTCAAAAAATAGAACGGCGAGGACAGCGGCCACCAACAGCATGCTTACTGTGTGGATCACTATTGCTAATCCAATCAAAGATGCGTTCAACGACGATGGAATCGCACGTATTCCGGCAGACATGTGGTGCGCCATCCCAGTGATTGGCCGAGCCATCAGAACTGGTAGGAGCATCAACCCCGCGCCGTGCGCGGATGCCATAAGGAACGACCAGATGAATAGATCCTTTCCTCCAACGCGCATGCCCGCTCCTCGCGGATGACTCGCGCGGAAGAGGCGATAGACACCCAGCGTGAAGAGGATCACCGCAACTCCCCACTTAAGAGTCTTCAGAGGCAGAAATTGCTGGATGAAGCGCAAGAGGAGAATGGCCGCCGTGATCGCAGCTGCGTGTCCGAGAGCGATCGGGAGCAGGGCGCCAATGACTGCTGACCGGCGCTTTTCTTGCAGGCCAAGGGCCAGGGCAAACAGCCAGCCCATGGCTGGATTCAGACCGTGATAGGCCCCGAGAAGCGCCAAGGCAACCCAGGGCCAATGGTGATTCATGGGTAGCAGTAGAAGTCCGACGAGGCGTCGCCGCCCTGCAGTTTGATCTGATGCCCACGGAGATGGCCGAAGTCGACAAACAGCTTAGGATCGAACTGAATCCCACCTTGCGGGGCGAGGTCCAGCTTTACCATCCAGCCCCGGATGCCGTCGGGATAGAACTGCTTGTCCCAGGCCGCGTATAGCGAATTGGTGAAATACACGCGGCGTCCGTCGCGGCTGACTTCGACCATCTGCGGGCCGCCATTCAATGGCTCACCCGGTTTCGCAGGATGAGAGGCGCGGCGCACAATCCCCCCGATGTGTACCGAGCCGGTGAGCTTTGGGTTTAATGGATCGGAGACGTCGTATTGGCGCATCTCTCCGGTGCCCCAGCAAGAAGCGTAGAGGAAGCGGTCATCGACAGAGAGATTGATGTCCGTAAGCAGAGGCGGCACGGCCTTGAAGCCTTGGAGAAGCGGCGGTAGCTGGCTGGGATCGGCTGGCTCGGCCGGAATCTCGATAACCTTTTTCACCTCAAATTTTCCGTTCGACGCTCCGTTGGTGCGATGCCACAACCAGATGGAACTGGAGAGATCTTTCAGCGAGGTGACGACTCCGACAAAACCATAAGCTTTCGTTGGATCGTGGGCTGCGCGCAGCTCAAGAACCATCTGCTGTTCCGCCCCTAAATCCAGAGCTTGAAGATGACGACGCTTGCGGAGGTCCCAGATATGCAGGCTATGCCCGTACTTGCCGCCGAGCAGCAACTCGGCATTCAGACCGTCCTCGATCATGTTCGGCGTACCCCATTCGCTGGTGACCGCGATGTCATAACCCAAGTGCCAAGCGAAGTCGTAACCGAAATATTGAGGACCGCGATCGACTTCCCATCGACCCAAGGGCTCGAAATTGTAGTGGTCCAGGGCAAAAATTCCGCCAGGACCATCGCCGCTGGGCGACCCGAGTGCGCTCAGGTAGATGCCGTCAGGCCCACAGTGAATCGTGTGAGGGCGGCTGTATCCGGTCCTTTCTGCGACGTCCTTCGGCTCAATCACTTTCACGATCTTGGGCCTTTTCGGATTCGGCTTCGTATCGATCACGTGAATGCGTGAAGAGCGCAAGCCGGGAACGATCAGATAACGGCGCTCCACATGCGGATGTGGAGCATATGGGCACAAGGCGGAACTGCAAGCGTTCCAGCCGAGATGATGTAGTTCGTCGCCCACGTTAGGCACGTCCACCCGGCCCACGATCTGGCCATACTTATTGGATTTATGGTCGACATCCACGACCAACAGGGCGTCGGGTTCGCTGCCGCCGTTGGCATTTAGCGCTGCCACGTAGGCCAACTTCTCGGCCGGCGCCTGCATGGCAAGCTTGGGGGAGGGATAAAACGTTGGATCAGTCTTCCACAACATGGCATGACCTCTTCGCTAAAATTCCGATCCCGATGCAGGGGTTTTCAATGCCACACCGTTTTGTTTCTGCTCGTAGGATCGATCACTAACTTGACTTCGGCGATTCGACTTGGAAAATTCGCCACACTGGGCGTGCTCGCGAATGATCTCGGCATTCGGAGCGATGTGGAGGCAATCGATCTTGTCGTCGGCGACATAACTTGTACCCACCGAATCTGCCGTCCCAGGGTCGGGCGGGATTCCGCATGAAGTTTGGGAGATTGCGTCGGGTGGCGGAGGGGTGAGCCTTCCGGTTTCCGGCAGTTCACGCTCAATCACACAAGGCGGCGCAGCCTCCTGAGACCTCGACCATTCACTCCAAAACGGGCATAGTCTACTATATAGACCATTGCATTACTAGACATTATGTCGTCTAGTTTGGGCGGCCATCCTGAATTCGCAGTCTCGATCATCGGGGAGGGCTTCACCGGCTAAACCAGGTAATAAAGGGGTTGCTGGTCCGCCCCTCCGAATTCGCCTTGCCCGCAATGATCGCAGGGATTCTCTTCCAAGAGTTCGTAAACGTGGCGAACGGCCCTTAACGTCGCAGAAAATCTTTCTGCTTCTTCCGGAAAGACGCGGTCGGCCGGCAGCCAATCATGGAAGTGCAGATCTACCATGGCCTTCGCTAAAGCTGGGCGAACGCCGCAAAGCAACACTGCTACTCCGCGCGCCTCCATGTCGTGAAGGAAATGGTCGAAGCGTTCGAGCGAGACCATATCGGGATTGCGGGTGCGCTTGAGACGCAGGACAACGAAACGAATGTTCTCGTTCTCGGTCCGGTGCTTCAAGTGATCGAAACAGCGGTCTAGTTCCGGTGCCGCGCCAAAGAATAGTTCGCCTTCCAGATCGTAAAGCAGCATCGCCGTGCAAGGCGGATCGTCCGGCACGCGTTCGCGCACCACGCGCTCGCTGCTGACCACCAACTCTGACCAACGAAGGAGGGAGGCGCGGGGAACAAACATCAGTATCGACAAAGCCACGCCGATCAAGATCGAGAATTCAACGCTTATAAAGATCGCAGAGAAAGCGGTAACCAAAACTAAGACGGCATCGTAGCGCGAGGCCCGCATTGCATAGTTCAGTCGCTTCCAGTCGATCAGCCGGGCGGCGGTGACCAAGAGCAATCCCGCCAGAGCGGCTTTGGGAATGTAGCGGGCGAAGGGTGCGAGCGCGACCACGGTCAGAGCGACCGTGCCTGCCGCGAACACGCCGGAAAGACGGCTCACTGCGCCCGCTTGAAAGTTGATGGCCGAACGGGTCAGAGAGCCGGAGCCCGGCAAGCACTGGAAAAATCCACCTGCGAGATTAGCCAAGCCTTCAGCCAGACACTGCCGGTTGTAGTCAAGCGACTGGCGTGTGGTGTTGGCAATCGATTTAGCGATCGCCAATGCTTCCAGAAGTCCGAGAAAAGCGATGGCCAAGGCGCTTCCCGACAATTCCTTCACCCACCAGAACTTTATCTGGGGAAGATGCGGTAGCGGCAGACTACGCGGGACACTCCCCACAACCGAGATGATCGTCTTACCGTCCATCGCGGGTTTAGACCAGCCGAAAGCAGCGCCGACAAGCGCCGCAACGATCAGGGCGAGGAGCATGTCAAATTGCGGCAGATGATACTTTCGCGCCAACTTCCTGAGCAGGACGACAAGCACAATGGTTCCTACCCCGATGCCGAGTGCGCGTGGGTTTATCTGTCCGCCGCTCAGTGTCAGCCAGATACGGTACAGCACATGCTGCTGTCCCGTGCCACGGTCTCGCAAACCGGTAAGATTGCCGAGTTGGGTTATTCCCACCAGAGTGCCCGCGCCGGCCATAAAGCCGATCACGACGGATTCCGAGATGTAGCGCGTCAAGTCTCCGAGTTTGAACACGGCGACCAGAATCTGGATGCTCCCAATCATGATCCCCAAAAGGAACATGGCCTGGTAGGCGTCGAGTTTCGCGTCGGGATTGAAGAAACCGAGGGCGCTGAAAACCACGAGCGAGATAGCGTTGGTGGGACCGTTGATCAGGTGCGAAGACGAGCCAAAGATCGAGGCCACGAGCGTGACCACAATGGCGGAATACAGCCCAAAACGCGGGTCGACACCAGCAATGAGGGCGTAAGCCATTGCTTGGGGCAACGAGATGGCGGCGACGGTTACGCCGGCAAGCAAATCGTTGCGCGTATTTCCCCAAGAGTAGTTGAACTTCATTCCAATTCACCTCACCTTTGCCGATCCAATCTCAGACTAAGAACATCATGCGAGAACGACACATTCGGTCCGTTGGCACGATAGCCATGCTGGCCGATCGCGTTCGTCTAGAGAACGAGCACTAGGGGAGGGAACAGACAAAACTCGGGCGGTAATCAGGCAGCTCTCCCAACCACGGTAGCGTCTGCCACTTCAATCAGCTTTCCGGAATGTACCTCAATAAACGAACCTGTAAACCGGAATCGAACTCGGTACTGGAGGACAGTTCCGAATGCGCTCGACGTCGTCGATCACAGCCCTCCGATCACGGATGGCCGGAAACAATTTGGACCTCCTCTCGGCTGCAGCTCAACGTTTCGCGTGCTTCTACCGTGGCGCCCGCGGATAACACGTGGAACCAACGCACGATGACCACGATGGCAAGCATCCACCATAAGAACCAGGTCTTAGCAATCAAGAGGATCATGCTCTTCCCTTCAAGCCCCGAAAGTGCAACAGGCTCCTTCTGGTCCATCCCCCACTAAAGTGTGGTTCCCACCGAAACGTCAACAGTATACCATGTAGTCCATCGGTGTGATAGACATTATAGAGTTGAGGACAAGATAGTCATGGACGAAGCCAACGCAGACGGGGAGTGTTGCTATTTCACGGTTGCCATCATCGGCGGAGGGTTTGCTGGAGCCACCCTCGCCGCGCAGATGCTGCGGAAGTCGAGCGGGACTGTCCGCGTGGCGCTGATTGAGAGAGGCGCGCGAGTGGGCCGCGGCGTTGCCTACGGGACCCAATGCACACAGCACCTGCTGAATGTGCCGGCCAAGAACATGAGCGCTTTCCCCGACGATCCTGAGCACTTTCTTCGTTGGGCGCGGCTGCACTATCTCCCGGGCGTGGGGCCGGGCGACTTTCTCCCCCGCCAGGTATACGGTGAGTATGTCGCGTTTGTGCTGCAGCAAGAAATCCAGCTTCACCCGAGCCGATTCCGGCACGTGCAGGGTGAGGCGGTCTCGCTAACTCGAAAAGGCGGCATGACAGAAATCTGTCTTCGGAACGGGCAAAGCTTATCCGCCAACAAAGTAGTGCTTGCGCTCGGCAATTTTGCAGCGGGAGATCCCCGGCTTCCGGGAAGGACGCCGCACAGCCAACGATATGCCTCCAACTCCTGGGGACCTGGCGCGCTAAGCGACGTTGCTCAGGACAAGAGTGTTCTGCTGGTCGGTTCAGGCCTTACTAGTGTTGATGTCGCGATGGCTTTGCGGACGAAAGGATTCGGCGGGACGATTCACATCCTTTCCCGCCGAGGCTTGCTGCCGCGGATTCACAAAATGAGTTCTCCCTGGCTGCCCTTCTGGGACGAGACATCCCCCAGAACCATCAGTGGGCTTCTACGGCTGGTTCGTATGCAAGTAGAAGCTGCGCAGCGACAGGGCAGCGGCTGGCGTGCTGTGATCGACTGTCTGCGTCCTTTCACGCAAGAAATCTGGAGCACACTTCCGCGCCCGGAGCAGCGCAGATTTCTTCGCCACGTGCGACCGTACTGGGAAGTCCATCGCCACCGTGTAGCGCCGGAAATAGGCGCTTGGCTTACTGCGCAGATGCGAGATGGCCAGATTGAGCTCCACGCAGGCCGGATCATGGAGTACAACGAAGATCTTCACAGAGTCGAAGTGACGTACCGAGACCGCGGGAGCCGAGAACTGATGCAACTGCGCGTAGACCGCGTCTTCAATTGCACCGGTCCAGAGGCGGATTGCCGCAGGATCGAGAATGCGTTAGTAACAAATCTCATGCGGCAGAAGATGGTTCGTCCCGACCAATTGTTTCTGGGCTGGGATACGTCAGAAAATGGAGCGCTCATTAATGCGTTCGGCGAGGCTTCAGAGTTTTTATATACCCTCGGCCCATCTCGCAAGGGAAGCCTGTGGGAAACGACTGCCGTTCCAGAAATTCGCCGCCAGGTGTCCGAATTGGCCGGGCATCTGCTGGCTGCTGGCGAGGGGGTTGATTCCGGCGTGTTGGAGATGGCGCGGGCACCCCGGCAATCTGCCCCGATCCGGCGCCCCGGGTTCCTGCCCTCGGCCGCCGTGGGTCACTTGGCTGACAACCCGCTTAATTCTAGCGATGTTGCATGACCTTCGCAGGTAGCGCAAGGTCAAATACTTAGTTTGTCTGCGCTCACGATTCCTTCCATGCCGGCGTCGGAAGGCGAAGCAGTCGTGGGGGAATCCCCAGCCGATGTGGACCATCTATCTGAAAGCCGTTCACCACACGGATTAAGAATCTCAGAGGCGATTCGTTTCACAGGTCGTCGTCCGGAGGGAGATGACCTAGGTTTCTCCTCCTCGCCTCCAGTTCCTAACTTGATAATGTCTCGTGACACAGAGGGTGACATAATCGCCGCATGATCGAAACTCTGAGTCTCGATTTTGTTTACCTGGAAAGCGACCCGAGAACTCAGGAGCCATCCGCTTGCATCTACTTGAAGGCAGGAGGCAAACAGGATTATGCCGGAGTGAAGGCGGAGCGGCTCATGAGTCGTGAGTGTTTGAGTTTTATCGAACTCGATGCAGAAATCAGAAGACTGCAAGGGGAACTCGAGGAAATCCGCGCCCGGGCAAAGAGAAAGTTCTACAGAACTCATGCCGCTGCCGCCGGCGCCTAGCGAAACCTACTCTGTATCTGCTAAGTCGCGGTGCCCGACGACGGTTCACCGTCCGCGTCGAGATTATCCGTTCCAAATTGAGACTGAGCAAAAATAAAAAGAAATCCACAAGGGGCGAGGGGAGACTTTAGTCCTATAATCCTTGGTATGGAAACCTCAAGTCTCGATCTTGTGTACTTGGACAAGGATCCCTCGACCCAGCAGCCATCCGCCTGCGTCTGCGTGAAATCGCGCACCCGCCGAGATTATGCAGTTGTTAAGGCTGACAGGTTGATAACGGACCAGTGCTTGAGTTTCATCGAACTGGATGCCGAGATCAGAAGACTGCACGCGGAACTCGAGGAAGTCCGCGCCCGGGCAAAGAAAAAATTCTACAAAGCGCACGCTGCTGCCGTTGGCGCCTGAGAGCAAGCCTCAAGGCGACTGGTACCTCCGGTGGGCGAGTCGTTCAGCGAATGCTCGAGAGACGTGTGGTCCCATACAATCTCGATCTTATAACTTGACATTAGACCTTCGGAGGCGTTACACCTCTTGCGTAATACTCCACGAAGATTTGAACGTGTCCAAGTTTCGAATGCGCGGGAGTAATGCGCGCTCGTTTGGGCAAATCTCCGGTCAGGTGTTGCAGGATGCGGATGTTCGTCACTGACAATTCTGTGAGCGGTGAGCGACATCGTAATGTGCTAAAGACAAGGACATTTTTCTTTGCAGGCGTTCCCGCGAATCTCCGTCTCGCACCGCCGATCATTTCCTTTCGCCACTAAGGAGCGAATCCATGCCTGAGAAAGCCGAAGTCCGTCATACCTTGAGTGAGCAGCAAGCACGCCAGCTCGCGAATGTTACCAAAACCGTCCCCATGATGGAGGTGATCACCCCGCGATGGCTGGTCACTTTCTTGTCGTGGGTACCCGTCGAAGCCGGTACTTACCGGGTTAACAAGGTGAAACCCACACGCCCCGGGACCCGGACAATCGAGTGCAGTCCCGACGAAGAGGTCGATCTGCCCGAGATCTATGTCGACTATGAGGAGAAGCCGCGCGAGTACACGCTCAACGCGGTCACTACCGTGCTCGACGTGCAGACCCGCATCTCCGATTTGTACCGCAGTCCGCACGACCAGATACGCGAGCAACTGCGCCTGATGATCGAGAAAGTCAAGGAGCGCCAGGAGAATGAACTGGTCAACAACGCCGAGTACGGCCTGATTAATAATGTCGTCCCAGAGTTCCGGGTTAAGACCAGAAAGGGAGCGCCCACGCCTGACGACCTTGACGAGCTGATTGCCAAGGTTTGGAAAGAGCCATCTTTCTTTCTGGCGCATCCACGAGCCATTGCCGCTTTCGGGCGTGAGTGCACCCGCCGTGGGGTTCCCCCACCGACGGTGAACCTGTTTGGCTCGCCGTTTGTAACCTGGCGCGGCATTCCGCTGGTTCCTTGCGACAAGTTGGCGGTGAAGGCTGACAAGACCAATATCTTGCTGTTGCGCACCGGTGAGAAAAAGCAGGGAGTGATCGGGCTGTTCCAGCCAGGACTCCCCGGGGAAGTATCGCCCAGCTTGTCAGTTCGCTTCATGGGCATCAATCATAAGGCGATCGCTTCGTACCTGATCTCGCTCTATTGCTCCGTCGCAGCCCTCACGGACGATGCTATTGGCGTGCTGGAGAACGTAAATGTCGACCAATACCACGAGTACAAGTGAGCGAGTAGCGGCGGACATGCAGGCCGCGGCAAGAGCTCCGGGTCAAGGGCAAGATCCACAGACGTATCAGAACTTGTCCGCCGCTTTTGCCTCACTGCCGGATCCTGCGGTCATCGCGAGACTCGCCAACGAGTTCTTCGCGGCTCTGCAGGCGCAACCGACGGCAGGGTTTTCGCCGCCGGGCGAGGTCGATTTGGGAGCGATTCCCGCAGCCGCTGCCCCGGCCGGTGCGGTGCCCAACCTGCCGCGAGAAGTCCTGTCGTTCTCTGCTGCGCCGGGTGTGCAGTTCGTGCCAGGTGTTCCGGAGCCGCCCTCATCTCCGCCCTTCGGGGCCTTGAATGAGGCTGATTTCCGGGCGATTGTTGCTTCGCTCGCAGGTGCCACCGGGCTGGTACCTCAGCCGGCGGCAACGGCTCCGCTGCCGGGAGTGCCGGATTTGTCGTCTCATTTTCTTGACGGAGAAAAGGCTGGACCTTGGGCGGCAGCGCCCGTTCTTCCCCCAGCGGTCGAGATGTATTCCTTTCCCGGCGTTTCCGCTGCGCCTCTATCACCGCTGACGGCCTCGCCGAGTGGAGCCGATCTGGCTGCGGCGCCCGCTTCACCGGCAGCCGCAACTTCAGTGGCGCCCGGTATCCCTGCTCCGCCCACAACCGCTGCCTCACCAGCGACGGCGCTTGATGGATCGAAAGGCGATCCGTGGGCGGCCGCTCCGACGATTCCCGCAGCCAGCGAAATGTATTCCTTTCCGCGGGTACCAGGGATGTCGGTGCCCGGAAGTCCCGAGCCTCCCGCCGTGTCGCCCGAGGTTCCAACCGCGCAGGGTGTTTACGAAACCATTCCTGTGTTTTCAACGGAGGCGCCGACAGCATCCGCGATGCGTCCCACCTCCGTCGCTCCTCCGGCACCTGCTGAACCGGCAGTTCCATCCGCCAGAGAGGAACAAGCCGCACCCTTCGCTTCTCCGACTTCATTTCCCTCGGTAAGCAGTCTATTTTCTTTTCCCGGCGTTCCCGGAGCGCAATCGCCTCCGGGTGTTCCGGTCCTACCCTCGTCACTGCCGACCAAACCACCGACAAACGACGACCTCGGCGCGCTGCCTGCGGCAGTGGCGGGATCATCGGCGCTCACGCCGCACTTGCCAGCCTTCTCGGAACCACCGATTCCCGGCGCAGCGGCGAATCCTCCTGACGCAAAGAAGGTTTCGGCGGCTCCTCCCGACGTTATCGAGTCGCTTGAGTTTCGCCCCGATGTAGTCCCCGACCTTGGAGTCCCCAAGCGCCCGCTTGATGCGCGGTTGATACGCCAGGACTTTCCCATCTTGCAAGAGCGAGTGCACGGCCGGCAGTTAATTTGGCTCGATAATGCCGCCACCACCCAGAAACCCAACGCCGTGATTGACCGACTCTCTTATTTCTACCGGCACGAAAACTCCAATATCCACCGCGCCGCCCACACCCTGGCGGCGCGAGCTACCGACGCTTACGAGAGTGCTCGGGAAAAAGTTCGACGCTTCGTGAATGCCTCCTCAACCCGCGAGATCATCTTCGTTCGCGGCACCACCGAAGGTATCAACCTGATCGCTCAGGCCTGGGGACGCCGCAACGTACAGAAAGACGACGAGGTCGTCATCACCTGGCTTGAGCACCACGCCAACATTGTGCCCTGGCAGCAACTGTGTTCGGAAAAGGGTGCACGCCTGCGTGTGGCGCCAGTGAACGATCGAGGGGAGATAATCCTCGAAGAATATGAGAAATTGCTGGGCCCACGCACGCGCATTGTTTCGTTCAGCCACGTGTCGAACGCACTCGGAACCATCACCCCGGCGCGCGAGATGGTGGCGATGGCGCACCGGCACGGTGCGCGCGTGCTGGTCGATGGCGCCCAAGCCGTCTCCCACATGCGGACGGATGTGCAGGCCCTCGACTGTGACTTCTACGTCTTCTCTGGACACAAGATCTTTGGACCTACCGGAATTGGCGCTGTCTACGGGAAGCTTGACGTGCTCGATCACATGCCGCCCTGGCATGGCGGCGGCAATATGATTGTGGACGTGACCTTCGAAAAAACCACTTATCAGGCGGCGCCGGCGCGCTTCGAGGCCGGAACCGGAAACATCGCCGATGCGGTAGGGCTGGGCGCGGCTTTGGACTATGTAGAACAGGTCGGGATCGAAAGCATCGCCGCCTACGAGCACGAACTCTTGAACTACGCGACCGCGGGACTGCTTACCGTCCCGGGTCTGAGGCTGATTGGAACCGCACGCGAAAAGGCAGGGGTGTTGTCTTTCGTTCTAGATGACGTCCGCACCGAGGATGTGGGTGCCGCGCTGAGCCAGGTAGGAATCGCAGTACGCGCCGGTCACCACTGCGCTCAGCCGATTCTGCGCCGCATGGGAGTCGAAGCCACCGTCCGTCCGTCACTCGCGCTCTACAATACTTACGAGGATGTCGATGCCTTGGTCGCGGCCCTGCTCCGCATCCAGGCGGGTCGAGGACATCGCAAGTTGTAATTTGAGCAGGGAAGGGGATCGAGAGAAAAGACTCGACCGCGTTCTCGAGTCCAACGCCATGCACGTCGCGCATGGGTAGTTGCCGGCTCTCCGATACTGTCTAGTGAATACATTGCTGGCCCTATATTGCCGGCTCTAACTTCCCTCCGCGAAAGAAGCCCGGCGGAGAACCCACCTCTGCAGAACGCTGCTGTACAAAAGTTAAATGCGTTGGTAAACCATTGATATAAAAGAGATTAGTGGAGAGTTGAACCACCTGGCGTGTTTGAGCCTCCCTTGACATAACCGCCAGTTTATACTACTATGTCGATTGATATAATAGCGTATATTCAATGTCACTGTCGCCAGTTCCCAAGCCGCTTCTAAGTTTTCCCGGCCCACCTGTCGTGCCATTTAGCCCAAGGGCGTCTGCCCTGGTGTTTGAAGACGTTAAGTCCAAGGCACTACTTGAAAGAATACATTTGATCGGACCCAGCACCGCGAACGTGCTGGTCACTGGGGAGACAGGCACCGGCAAGGAACTCATTGCCAGACACGTGCATAAGCTGAGCCCACGGGCTGACGGCCCTTTTGTGGCAGTGAATTGCGGAGCTTTTTCTGAGGGCTTGGTTGAGAGCGAATTGTTTGGTCATGAGCGCGGTTCATTCACCGGAGCAACGGTAGCCCGGGCGGGATGGTTTGAAGCGGCTCGGGGCGGAACGTTATTCCTGGATGAAATCGGAGATTTGCCGTTCGCCATGCAAGTGAAGTTGCTCCGAGTGCTGCAAGAGCGCCAAGTAGTCCGGCTGGGTTCGCGTAGTCCGGTTGCTATTGATGTTCGCGTGGTAGCTGCGACCAACGTGAATCTTGAGGATGCGGTTGCCGCGGGACGCTTCCGCGAAGATCTTTATTACCGGCTCCAGGTTGCCGCGCTGCATATTCCTCCGTTGCGCGAACGGTCGGGTGACATTCTGCCTCTAGCACAATATTTTCTCGGAGTTTATGGAGAACGTCTGGGACTAAGGGACCCCGCACTGAGCGCGGAGGCGATCAATGTCCTGGTTAGCGGGCACTCTTGGCCAGGCAATACGCGAGAACTGGAAAATGTCATCCATCACGCTCTTCTGGTTTGCCGGGAAAATGTAGTTCGACCAGAAGATTTGAGGCTCTCTCCACTCGGGCTCCGAATCGGAACCAACGGACCTGCGCAGCCCTTCAAAGCGCTAAATGACGCTTTACTGGCACTTTTTGAAGATGGCCGTCCCGACCTTTACGCGGAGATCGAGACGGCAATTACGAGAACAGCCTATGAATTCTGTCACCGCAACCAAGTTCAGACGGCCCGGCTGCTAGGCATCAGCCGGAACATCGTTCGCGCCAGGCTGATGCAATGCGGTGAGTTGCCCGCCGGCCGATAGACCACGCAATCTTTCGTGGCTAACTTTGTTGCACTGGCACCGGTGTCGCCGCTGTCGTGCGCGGCTGGTATTCATTCGCGACCAGTTCTCCGAACGGGCCAGTGACATTTCCAACTGATTTTGTCGTTCCCAGAGAAACCGGCAGATGCGGAAACAGCAAATCAGCCACGCGATACGCCTCTTCAAGGTGCGGATAGCCGGACAGGATGAAGGTTTCAATTCCCAGGTCGGAGTACTCCTGCATTCTTTTCGCTACAGTGGCTGGATCGCCAACCAGCGCTGTGCCGGCGCCTCCGCGCACCAGGCCCACGCCCGCCCAGAGGTTGGGACTTACTTCCAGTTTTTCGCGACCGCCGCGATGCAACTCCGCCATGCGGCGCTGGCCTTCGGAATCGAACCGCGCAAATGCTTTTTGCGCTCTGGCGATCGTCTCGTCGTCGACGTGGCGAATCAGATCATTTGCCGCGGCCCACGCTTCCTGCTCCGTTTCCCGGACAATAACGTGCAACCGAATTCCGAACCTGACTGATCGTCCCTGTTCCTCTGCCAAACGCCGCACTGTTTCAATCTTTTCTTCAACCTGTTGTGGCGGCTCTCCCCAGGTGAGATAGACATCGACCTGTCGTGCCGCCAAGCTGTAAGCAACCTTGGAAGATCCCCCGAAATAAAGCGGTGGGTGCGGCTTTTGCACGGCCGGATACAACACTTTCGCGTTTTCTACCCGGAGATGCTTCCCGTTCAAGGAAATTGCTCTGCCCGCCACAGCCTCGCGCCATATCTGGAGAAACTCCTCCGTCACTTCATAGCGCTCATCGTGGGAAAGAAAAACACCGTCGCCGAGCGCCTCGTCCGGATCACCGCCAGTGACGACGTTGATCAGCAGTCGTCCCTCGGAAAGCCGGTCAAACGTTGCGGCCGCTCGCGCCGCGGCCGTGGGTGAAGTAATGCCGGGGCGTATCGCGACCAGAAACTTCAACCTAGTGGTTACCGGAACCAGAGTTGACGCCACGACCCACGCGTCTTCACACGACCTGCCAGTGGGCA
>Ga0302324_100002275_pt1 | contig 44887 bp, 29 predicted proteins | sample Palsa_T0_1_FD_201949 | JGI IMG/M metagenome (GOLD analysis project Ga0302324, IMG submission 201949) | Peat permafrost microbial communities from Stordalen Mire near Abisko, Sweden - Palsa_T0_1 | ecosystem: Environmental > Terrestrial > Soil > Palsa > Peat permafrost | place: Sweden: Abisko... | reverse complement strand
AAAAAGGCGCCTCTGCCGCGCGCCGCCGCGTCGCCTTAGGTTGTGGGGCAGGTTGGTATACTGCGGGCCGATTGTTAGTCGGCCCAGCTTGCGCCGATTGCCAATCGGCGCGCAGGATACCATCCTGCCCCACAGGCGCGCAAAGACGGCAACGAAGCCATAGCTCGACCTACGGGCATGGGAATCGCGCAAGCGATAAAATGGTATGCCGAATGAGCGCCTTTCGCATCGCCCTCGCCAACCCCCGTTTCCCTGCGACTCCCGCGGAGTCGGTCGCGTTAGCGAGCGCGCCATCGCTGAAGCGGCCGTCGAGCGCGCAGGCATCGTCTGCTTTCCGGTGGGAGTCGTGCGGCAGGTCCACAACCGTGAAGAGCTTGTTACCGCAAGCAGCTTCTAATACAACGAGAAAGCATGAGTACAACAGCCGTATTGACCTAAGAGACCCTGAATCCATTTGAGATCGCCCAGCAGCAATTCGACATTGCCGCCGATCACCTCAAGCTCGATGAGGGCCTGCGATCGGTTCTGAAACAACCCAAGCGGCAACTGATCGTTTCCATCCCCGTGCGCATGGACAACGGGAAAATTCAAACGTACGAAGGCTACCGCGTGCAGTACAACCTGTCCCGCGGCCCCGCCAAGGGCCGCATCCGTTACCATCCCGATGTCACTCTGGACGAGGTTAAATGAGTTTTTGGCAAGTCCGCGTAGCGGACATGGGTTGACCTTTTTCTGGGAGGAATCACCGGCCAGGATGTGGCGTACCGAGGGATGGCCCATCGTTGGCCCGTTTTCAGCCTGATTATCTATGGCCGGTTTTAAGCGATTACCGAAATACCAGAGACTTCCTGCATCGCTATGAGGCTTTGGGACCGGTCCAAGTGCACGCGCGCGCTGACAGGCACTGCCGCTGCTGCCCAATTACGGATAAATCTCATCTTCGGAGCATGCTACTCCTCTGTGTAGGCTCCCGTAATTGCGCCAGGCGGCGTCCTGGGAACGAACCCATCAGGACGAACGGCGCCGGGCCATAACCCCTACTAGGCCAAGTCCGAGCACCAGCATGGCCGAGGTGGTCGGCTCGGGTGACTGGCTGAGGGTCCCGCTGTAAGACCCGTCGGTGATGGAGAGCGTCGTCGGCCCAGTGAAGGTGTCCGTTTCCATCGTTGTGGCCTCGCCGATGTCGCCCACAAACGACCCGGTTCCGCCGGCGATGGTCAGCGTGAGCATCGTCGTCGCAGTGTCAGGGCCAGTTGCCGTTCCACTGCCGGAACCCGAGCCGAATAGGGTGCCATCGGCAAAGGTAATCGTGTAGGTTACGTCGGTGAGCACGATGTCCGGCAGATTGCTGAGGTCTAACGTGGACTGATCCACCAGGTCGAAGGACCCATAGGTTGTATCGTTTCCAGTTCCGCTAAAGCTCTGGGTGAAAACGCCGGTCGTACCGGTGGGCGTCAGGACGGAATTTCCACTATACGTCCCTGAAATGGTGCTGGCGTGAACAGGCGTGACGGCCCATACAATCACAAAGCCTACCGCAATCGCTAAAATCTTGCCCCGAATGGCCATGGCTGGAACCCTCCGAAAAAACCGGGACTTCCATTTTGCCCTCCCGGATGGGACCACTATACCAGAATTTCCATTTTGCAACCCAGGTTGCAGTTAAAGCCCTGGCCGCCTGGATGACCTGGAAGTGCGCCACCGTCAATATCCCCTACGGCGGGGGCAAGGGCGGCGTACGCGTGGATCCCAAGCAGCTTTCCCTCGGCGAACTGGAGCGGCTGACCCGCCGCTACGCCACCGAGATCTCGCCGACCGTCGGCCCGGATCGCGATATCCCCGCGCCGGACGTTGATACCAACTCGCAGACCATGGCGTGGTTCATGGATACCATCAGCATGCTGCGCGGCCACACTGAATTGGGCGTGGTCACCGGCAAGCCGCTCAGTTTGGGTGGATCGAAAGGCCGCAACGAAGCTACCGGGCGCGGCTGCCAGTTCACCACGCGTTACGCCTGCGAGCTGAAAGGCATCTCCCTGCCCAACGCCACCGTTGCCGTGCAGGGCTTCGGCAATGCCGGCAGCATCGCCGCGAAGCTGCTCCACGAAGACGGCGCCCGCATTCTGGCTGTCTCCGACTCCAAGGGCGGCACCTATAACGGCGCGGGCATCGACCCGATTGCGGTGATGAAATACAAGCCGGAAACCGGCACCGTGTTGGACTTCCCCGGTTGCGACTTCCTCTCCAACAGGGATCTGCTGGAATTGCGCTGCGACGTGCTGGTGCCCGCGGGTCTGGAAAACGCCATCACGCTCGATAACGTCGACCGATCAGGGCCAAAGTCATCGCCGAAGCCGCCAACGGCCCAACTACGCCCGCCGCCTACAACGTACTCTTCGAAAAGGGCGGGCGATCTCGGATTTCCCCACGTCAGGCGCGAATGCGGCAACCAAGCCATAGCTCGACCTACGGGCATGGGAATCGCGCAAGCGATAAAATTGGTATGCCGGATGAGCGCCTTTCGAATCGCCCTCGCCAACCTCCGTTTCCCTGCGACTCCTGCGGAGTCGGTCGCGTTAGCCGAGCGCGCCATCGCTGAAGCGGCCGTCGAGCGCGCGGGCATCGTCTGCTTTCCGGAATGTTTCATCCCCGGCTACCGAAGCATGCGCAGGACCGCGCCGGCCGCCGATCCGGTGTTCCTGGAAGGCGCCTGGAGGGTCGTTGCGTCGGCTGCCGCGAAGGCAAATCTCGCGGTCGTTCTGGGCACCGAACGCGTCGTTGACGATGCGCTGTTGATCGCCGCACTGATCGTCAATAGCGACGGGACGATAGCCGGTTTCCAGGACAAAGTGCAGCTCGACCCCTCCGAGGAAGCTACCTACTCGCCCGGCTCAACCAGGAGCGTTTTCCAAACTGGCCCGCTGACCTTCGGTGTCGCCATTTGCCATGAAGGCTGGCGCTATCCTGAGACGGTCCGCTGGGCCGTGCGGCGCGGCGCACAGATCGTATTCCATCCCCATTTCCACGAAGCCGAACCCGGCGGCTACGCGCCCTCGACTTTCGCCGATCCGGCGAACTCGTTCCATGAGAAAGCGGCGTTGTGCCGCGCCGCCGAGAACACTTGCTTTTTCGCGACTGTAAACTACGCAAGCGCCGGGTCGCCGACCACTTCGGCGGTGGTGCGGCCCGACGGGACGCTGCTCAGCTATCAGCCCTACGGCAAGCCGGGCTTGCTCATCGCGGACATCGACCTTACCGAGGCCACCGGCCTCCTCGCGGCGCGCTGCAAATCTTTCTAGCGAAGCGGCTGAGGGGCAAGTTGGCAACGTTGTCAACCTGCGGGCCGATTGTTTATCGGCCCAATTTGCGCCGATTGCCAATCGGCGCGCAGGATACCATCCTGCCCCACAATGCGGTACACTATTTCGCACCTGGGGAAACCACATGGACACCAAACGTAGAGACTTCTTGCTGGGAGCGCCCCTCGGCCTGCTGGGGTTCGACCTAATGCCCGGCCTGGCATCCGCGCAAGGTTCCGCGCCCGCCGGAACAGATCCGGGAGTCGTGGACTTTTGGGTAAAGCAAATGGGCGTGCCGCCGCACAAGATTCCCGGCGGCGAGCTGGTTGCCCAAGGCGCCGAGACTCGCGGTCTAACGGCAGTCAATGCGGGATACGGGCGGGAGCCGCTGTTTTACTACCTGGATGAGAAGGCCGGCAAGCTCATTGCCGCCAAGGATATCGACGACAAGAATTTGATGCCCGCGGGTGATACCAAGATCGAATGGTCGATGCAAAAACTGCGCCTGAACGCGGACGATCAAAAACAGTTCGCGCACTATTCATCGGGTGGTTTTTACTTGGATTTCCAACAGCACGAGAGCAACACGGAATCCTTGTCCTCCCTGGCCTCTTCGATGCTTAGCGGTATCTTCCCGGGCGGTAAACTGCAAAATCCCTTTGCCAAAAAGAAAGGCTCCGCGGCCAAAACCGGGACGAGTGCGGCTGCCACGCCCAAGCCCGCCGGCGGCGCCGGTAGCGTACAAATGCAGTCGCCGGGCCAGACCCAAACGCAATCGATCGCGCTGCCGGGCGGAATCGGAAAGGTGGCATTTGCCTGTTTCGCCAAGGACCGCAAACAATCCGCTTTCGGTTTGTTCGTTTCATCGATCGCGACGGCTACTAATTCGCCGCTGACATCGATCGTGCCAATTCTGGCTATGCCGATTGTGGCCGGGCCGGCTCTCGCGGCGATCCGGGCGCTGGCGGGCGCTCTGCAGTCGCATGGCCCGGGCAACCAATGGATTCTGAAATCCGCGCCGGGCGATGTGGCCGCGACGGCTGACGGGGCCAAGAGTCTCAAGGGCTGCTTGCGCATGACAAACGGAACTTACATCGTCATCCCGAAGGAACACGGCGCAGCCCTCAATCCCCTGGATGGATGGAAGTTGATCGATGGCTTCCTGGTGCGCCAGAATGAGGACGAACGGATGGCTTACCAGGCCAGCACCTCGGAACTGCCGGGAGTGACTTATCTTTCGATTACCTCCAAAGTATCGAAAGCCAAGCCCACGTCCTGCCTGCTGCCGATGCCGGGCTAGAAGGTTGTGGGGCAGGTTGGCAACAGTTGGCAACCTGCGGGCCGATTGTGAATCGGCCCAGAGATCGTTAGCGAGCGGTTGTTGGGTATGACAAGAAAGTGGCTGCATCTCATCGCATGCGCGGCTGCATTCGCGGTAGCGCGGGCTCAGCCGGTCCAGCCCGAGGTTTGCGGATACGTCTACAGCCTTCAGGGAAGCTGGCGGATCGCGCCCCAATATGTGATCGAACTGAAGCAGGGGATGGCCGTGCACGCCGGCGATCGGATTCAACTGAAATCCAGCGGGCGGCCCGCGCATCTAGACATCGGCCTCTTAAACGGCACGGTTTTCAGCCGGAATTGCGACACCGAACAAGACTGCCAGGGAGTGGACACCATGACGGCAGTGACTCGCGCGAAGACGCTTACGGAGCGTCTGATCGGAATGATGTCCGGCTTTTCCGCGCGCCAGCCTCCGTTGGTGTTCACCTTGACGCGAGGCGATGGTCCGCGCCCCGAGGAAGCGGTTTTGCGCAGGACACGCGGCACGGTGGATCTGGCCCCGGCCCTGCGGTCGACCGCTTCGGGAACGTTCGAGGTGGCGCTCTTCCCGGCCGGCGAGGAACGCTCCATTGCGCAAGTACCGTGCCGCTGGATGGCGCCGCATGGCGCATGTGCGCTCGAAGCCCCCAAAGCCGGGCTGTACAAGCTGCAGTTGAGCGCTGCAGACGCGCCCCCGGCGGCCGTATTGGTATTGATCGCGGACGCCCCGGATTATGCCCCGGCCGCCGCTGCATTCGCGGATGCCGCGCGCGTCGCGGACGCTTGGGGCGAAGGCGTGCGGCCGGCCACCCGCCACTACTTTCTGAGCTCGGTGCTGAACCAACTCGCATCGGAACGGGTGCACTGATACAATGCCCCGGCAAGAACCGCGCATACCGGCTTGGATCCACTTTGGAACCGGTTTGATATTAATCTTTATCGCGGCGTTGGTTTCCTATCGTCTCCATCACACCGGCTTTGGGCGTCACCTGGAAATGGTAAATCTGGACGCTTGGTTTCGCGGGGGGCAAACCGTGGTGGACCCGGACGTGGTGGTGGTGCAGATCGCCGACGCCGATTATCACGATAAGAACGAGCCCTTCCAGCACGCCTGCCCTCTGCCGGTTGCCGGTGTGACCGCACTGATTCGCGCGGTGGCGCTCTCCGCCCCCAAGGTAATCGTGGTGGATCTGGACACCGCCGACTGGCCCCCAGGTCAACGCGCCGCGGCCCTGGCGGATGCGGACAGCGCGCTCGGCAAGCTGGGATTCGCCCAGCCCTCGGTCGCCTGGGCCATCGGTGGCGCGCAGGAGACCGGCGGTGGCGGCCACGACACGGGGACGTTGAATGCCGAGCAGATCAAGGACGATCCGGTCTCCTGTTTCGGAGTGCCCGCCGCGATTCCGGATTCCGATGGCGTGGTCCGCGGCTACCTGCCTTATCTGCTGCAGCAGCAACCGCCGAAAACCGTGCTGATTCCCAGCCTGGCCGTCGCGGCCAGCCAACTCTCCAAAGGAAGAGGCTGCACCAGCGACGTTCAGCCGCAGGCCGGCGAACAGACGCCGGCCGACGATCTAGTCGACTATTCGGGCGGACCGGAGCGCTTCCTCCATCTTACGGCCGGCACAGTGTTGGGCGCCGCGGATAGCCCCGCGTGGCAGAATTCGAATCCGCTGAAGTCCGAGATCGCCATAATTGGCGGTTCTTTCCAGGAGGGCAGAGACCGCTACGTTACACCCGTAGGATATATCAATGGGATTGACATCCTGGCTTCCGCCGTGGCCACGGCCTTGAAAGGAGGAGTGCGCGAGCCGAGCCGCGACAAATTCATTCTGGTGGACGTGCTGGTCGGGATGTTTTTGGTGACTGGCGGATATTTCCTGCACAGGTACTGGTTGCTGGCCATCTCGTTCATCGCGATTCCATTCGTCGCCTTTGGGGCGAGTTTCCTGGTCTTCGCCGGCACCCGATACTTCATGAGCTTCATACCGGTGGTGGCGGCGGTCTTCCTGCATCATCTGATCGAGCATGCCGTGGAGCACTGGCGAATGCAGCGGGAATTGCGCGAACTGAGGGCTCGCGGATGAGGTGGCTCCATCTCGTGGGGCAGCCAACCATGGCTGCAGGCCACCTCTCTAGGTGGCGTGACCGCATTCCAGCCGAACGCGCGGGCATGGCTCTCCAGATGGCGGATACCTGCTCGCCGGAGAAGCACAACAGTTTCTGAGTGGCGAATGCCCTGCGGTTGTGCTACCGTCCAATGGCCATGGCAACTCGCGGACTCCTTTTTTCGGCCCTGCTCGTCGCTGGTCTGCTTTTAGACTGCCCGCCCGTGAAGGGGCAGAATGCGACGCCCCTCCCGCAGCTTGTCGTTCCGCAACCGCACTCGAAACCGATTAATGCCATCGCGGCCGCTCCGGACGGGAAGTGGTTTGCTACCGGCGGAGGCGACCAAACCATTAAGATATGGTCCTGGCCGGAGACCTTTCTTCTCCGGACGATATCGACGGGCAATTCGGTCGGTGCTCTCGCAGTCGATCCGAACGGGAGAGTCGTCGTCTCGGGCGACGACAAGGGCAACCTGCAATTCTGGAACACCGCAACCGGTGAGGCTGAAGGGGTGCTTGTAAAGACCGAGGGTTTTATTGACAACGCAGCCTTCTCGCCAAACGGCCGACTTCTCGCGGTCACAGCCCTCGGAGCGGTTCACGTTTTCGATGCAGCCTCGCGCAAGGAAATTTGGCGAAGCGAACCGAGCGTGCAAACCTTAAGATTGCACCAGGGCCAGCAGCTGGCTTTTGCCCAAGATAATAAGTTTGTGTTCACCACCAATATTGGCGAGGGCCTGATGATCTGGGACGCGCTTACCGGCGCACCCGTGAAGAGCCTGTCCGAAAGTGGCAAGACCTGGGTCAGCCTGGTTGTTTCGCCCAGCGGCAAATATCTGGCCGCCGGCAGCGCCGAGGGATCCGTTCAGATTTGGAGCACGCCCGATTGGAACACTCAGGAGACCACAATTAAATGCCCCCGTTGGTCGGGAGCGTTATTCTTCGGGTTAGACGATAGCGTGCTACATGTTGCTTGCAACGTGGATCCGGCCGACATGTTCGCGGATGGGACAATGCAGACATGGGACTGGCGGCAGGGAGTAATGGTCTCAGCGTTCAGATTCGAACCGGACGCGGCCTTACCGTTCTCCAGCTTTGATGGGATTGCCCGGACGCCCGACGGCACTCACGCGATTGCCGGCGTGCTCCGCGATTTCAGGGTCTGGGATCTTGCAAGCCATTCGTTGGTGAGAGGCACAAAAGGTCACGCGGCTGGCGAAATCTCTGCCACCTTCACGCCCAGCTCAGGACCCGCGAGCAACGGTGCGGGACCTGAAGAGTTGGTGGCCAGCGCGGATACCTATTTGCCGCCGCGCATTTGGCGGATTGGTGAGGACATCCGATCACGCACTCTGCCATCGCCTGAGTTGGACGACGATTATCTCGACAAAGGGAGCCGCTATATTCGGAATGGGGAGTGGATGGCCGTTCTGATGGAAGGCAAAGTGGGCGGGGAGTGGAAATTTTGCGTTCGGATCTGGGATACAAGGACAGGTGCCGCGGTTGCCTCCATCGACGGCACGGGCATGGTAGAGGAACTCGCTGCAAGTCCAGACGGGGCGCGTGTTGCGTGGCTCCTGCAGGGAGAGCATCCTCCATCGGAAAAGGACACTCTGGTCGTCTGGAACGTCGCCAAGAATAAGATTGAAGCGAGGCTACCCGTCAGCTCGGACCCCTCCCAAGTGACGCTTTCGATCGAATTCAGTGCCGATGGCAGGGTGCTTGCCGCGGGCGCCGGCGACGGAACGGTTCACCTTTTTTCCGAGCCCACTTGGACAGAGCGCGTTCTTGACCCCCATATGACTAATGTGTACCGGAGCGCTGATTCAGTAGTGTTTCTCGGAGGCGGCGCGAAAATCATCTCTGGCCACGCGGACGGAACCCTCCGATCATGGGACTTGAACAATCTGGCGCCGGCTCACGTGGTCCAGGCAGGTGTCTCTCAGATCCGCCGGCTTGCGCTCAGTCACGACGGAAACACGCTGGTCTCGGCCTCCGAAGATCACGAGATCCGCCTGTGGCAAGTTGGAAGCACTGGGACGCTGGTTCCCGAAGGCATACCCTCTCATTCGGAAGCCGGCATCTCGTCGCTCGCATTCAACTCAAAAGACGATATGCTGGCAATAGGGGCTGAGGACAGCACGATTTCCGTTTGGAAGCTGCCCGCGAAGGTGCTTGTTGTTAGCCTGTATCTTGACCCGGCGCCGGGATCGAAACGCTGGTTCTCATGGACTCGTACTGGCTACTTCGACGGTGGCGACGATGGCTGGGAAGAGGCGCTGTGGCGATTTCAAGACAATACCTTTCTCTGGACCCCGTTAGCAGCTCATTTTGGGGATTTTTTCTATCGGGGGCTCGTAGCCGCTGTTCTTTCTGGCCAACCGATTCCCGCTCCGCCTAAGCTCGCTCCCAGCGTCCAGCCCACGGTCGCCCTCTCTGTTTCCCAATTGTGGGATCCCAACCAAAGCACCGCTGAGATCCAAATCCAGGTAACAAGCCCCCGTCGTGACTTGGAGGTGCGCGACCTTCGGCTGTTTCGCAATGGGGTGCTGGTGCGCAAGTGGCCTGGCAAACTTGCAATGAATGCGCATGGCGCAACTCTGTTCACGGCAGAGGTAGGATTGACAGCGGGCGAAAACGTGCTCAAACGCGAGAACGTGTTCACGGCCTACGCCTTCAATTCGTCCAACGTCGCGTCCTCGACCGCAGAGTTAATTCTAAGAGCCGACCGCTCGATCGAGCGCGCCCCTTCGATGCGTATCCTCAGTGTCGGAATCGATCACTACGCCGCTCCCGGAATGGACCTAAAGTACGCGGTCGCCGACGCCACTCTTCTCGTCCAGTCCATCGAAGAGCAGCAGAGGAAAAACTGGCGGTTCCTGCCCGTGGTTCCGAAGACCCTCTATAACGCTGACGCGACGAAAGCCCGTATCCTTGCTGAACTGCGTGCCCTCGCCGCAGCGTCGCGGCCACAGGATAGCGTTGTGATCTTTTTTGCCTCGCACGGCTTCGCTTCCAAGAACGGGGGCCGGTTCTATCTGCTGCCCACCGATGTCTTAATTGGCAACCCGACAAATTCCGACTCTGAGAAATGGACCGCGTCCGCAATCTCAGACCGGGAATTGGAAGAAGCGCTCCGCCCGCTTGATGCGACCCATATTATGCTGATCATCGACAGTTGCAGATCCGGGCAAGTTCTCAACTCGAGCGAAGAACGCCGCCGCGGTCCACTGAATGCATCCGGCCTGGCCCAGCTCGCCTATGAGAAAGGTATTTCGATCCTGACTGCCTCTCAGGCCTACCAAGATGCTATTGAGGTCCACCAGTTTGGTCATGGCCTGTTGACCCACGTCCTGGTCGAGGAAGGCCTTGGGCAGTTTCTCGCTGACAGGGAACCGAAGGATGGGGAGATCAGCTGGACCGAATGGATTCACTACGCTATTGATCGCGTTCCGGAATTGCAATCGACCGGAACCGGAAAGCGCGGAGTGATCAGCCTGTCCGGCCCCACCGTCGGTCAACGCCCCGGGTGGTTCGTGAGATCCGAAGCGGAGAACGATAAGATTCGCTGGAACACCATGGATCGGATGGGCTCCCCCATTTCGCTGGAGTCCCTTCCCCAGGGTGTGCCCAACTTAAAGGGTGCCCCAAGCGGACCTGTGTCCGTGTTGGTTTTCCTGACCGACCTTCCGTTCATGGTCGACCTGGGGAGCAATCTTCAACAGATTTTGGACAAGCCGAAGCATCCGAATATGCAGGTATTTGGCATCACCGTCGTTGCCCCCGAAGAGATCGCGCAGTTGCGGAAGGATAACCATTGGACGTTTCCTGTTTTTCGCGATAAGCCGCCGAACAGAGCATTTATGCAGATGGGCGTATGCGACCCCAATTGTCTGATCCCCTACACGTTTGTACTGCGCCCCGATGGAACTGTCTATGCGCGTATTTGGGGGTACCGCAGTGCAGAGCTGCTGGAAGCTGCGATCCGAGGAGCTGCCGCCTCCCAGTAAAGAGCCGGCCCGTGCTGGCTCAGTGTTCATTATTCGGGTAGCCCTTGACAGTCACAACGGGGTACATCATAATGCCGCCAATGACACGTCCGACCGTCATACTTCTCGCTGGGCTCGCATTCCTTGCTACCACCGCCCACGCGCAGACCCGCCGCGCGCTGCTGGTAGGCATCGCGAGATATACCGAACCCGCCGGCCCGCCCCAGCCATGGACACCCACCGCGCTGCGCCCCATCCCCGTGCAAGGTATCTTCAAGCCCTTCGTCTTGCGGCAACTCGAAGGCCCGGTGGCGGACGTCTACGCCATGCGCGACCTGCTGGTCAATACATACGATTTCAAGAAACCCTCCACCAACCTCTCGGAACGCGACAACGACGACGTTCAAATCCTGATCAACGAAAACGCCACCGCCGACCGCATTCTCACTTTGCTCAAGACCCACCTGATCGATAAGGCCAAGCCAGGCGACATCAGCGTGTTCTACTTCGCGGGCCACGGTTCGCGGATAACCAACAGCCTCTCCGAAAAGCCCGGCCACCTGGACGTCACCATTGTGCCGGCGGACTATGAACTCGGCGTGCCCGCCATCCGCGACAAGGAACTGGCGCGCATCTACCGCCAGGTGCCCGATGGCGTCTCGCTCACCGTGATTCAGGATAGCTGTCACAGCGGCGGAGGCGCGCGCGGCGTAACGCCCTCTTTGCACTCGCGCGATCTTCCGGACGATCCGTCGCGGACCGTGTCCGATCCGCCGGACGAGCGGAATGGCAAACCGCTCCCCTATCCGGACCAGCAGAAGAACCCGGTCCTGATTCTGGCGGCATCCCAAGCGGACCAGCTCGCGCTGGAGATGCACATGGGCGACGACGTGGGATACCGCGGCGTCTTTACCTACGCGCTGGTGAAAACCTTGCAGAGTTCCGTGACTCATGAACGCGTGGACGAGATCTTTCGCAAGCTCCGCGCCAACATGGGCATGGACAAACAGGAACCGGTGGTTTCGGGCCAGGGGCGGCTCGATAAGGATTTGTTCGGCCAGCAAGCCATCCCCGCGAGCAGCATCTATGCCATCGTCCAGTCGCGGAAGGGCGAACTGGTGGAACTGGATGGCGGCATCGCCAACGGCATGCGCGCAGGCTGCATCTTAAAGAAGGACTGGGCGGAATCCGGACACGCCGCCGTCCGCATTCGCGTCAAGCAGACCACGGGTCTGAATTCGTCGACCGCCGAAGTGATCGGCGATGCGGGTCCCGACGACATTCGGAAGAGCGACAAATTCCTGGTGGAGGCGTTCGCGGCCAGCCCCGGCCCGCCCTTCGTCGTGTACATGCCTGCGAAATCGTTCGCGGCGACTGATCTGTCGCAGATGGTCTCGGCGGTCCGCGACGAACTGGTCAATGCGGGCGCTGTTTGGGTCGACAATCCGGCGCAGCAGCCGCCCACGCACACGCTGGTGTGGAACGGAACGTCGTGGCTGCTCTACAGCGCCGATTCGCTTTTCGCCCCAGTGGATCTCGGCGCCACATTGGTGTCGGGAAGCGTGCTCGCGAACGTCGCAAATCCCAAGCAAGCACGCTTTTTCTTGCAGGCGCCTCCGCCGAGCGAACTGCTGGCCAGGCTGGTCATCGGCAAAGGCGAGACGGCGGCGATCCAGGTAACCAATACCAGTCAGGCAGATGCGACTTACGCGCTGGCCGGCGCGCTGCGCGGCAAAGAGCTGGCGTATTTCTGGCTGCGCACGGAGAAGACCGGCGAGCAGTTTCCGCCTCTGAGCACGCAAATTCCGGTGAGCGATCTAGCCATCGTGGATACGCTGACGGAGGACATTCGGACCCTGGATCGAGTGGCGGGATGGCTGACGCTGAGCGCCGCCGGAGATATCTCTCCGCCGTTTCCCTATCGCCTGGTGTTGAAGAAGGTGGGCGGCGACTCGAAAGTCGCGGAGAAACAGGTCGTCGAAGGCGAAGAGTACAAGTTGTACTTAAAGGGCGATCGCCGACAACTGGACGCGCTACTCAAATTGAACGAATCTCCCCCGAAGCGCTACGTCTACGTCGGGATTACCGACAGCGCCGGGCACGGGCAACTGCTCTTTCCCGAGCCGGGCGCCGGCAATCAGGGGAACCGCTTCCCGGTGGTGGAAGAGGGCAAAGGCGTCCGGTCCCTGCCGGAAGAGATCCCCCTGCCGGGCAGCATCCGGATCGAGCCGCCGCTGGGCATCGACCACTATTACCTGCTGGTGAGTGCGACGCCGCTATCGAATCCCGAGGTACTGGCCTTCGAGGGCGCGTACCGCGATGCCGGAAGCCGCGGCGTGGAAGACAGCGACCCGCTCACCAAACTGCTGCAAGGTATCGGGGACACGCGATCGGTGAAGGTAGTGCAGAATCCCACAACCTGGTCGATCGATCACATGTTGATCAGCAGCGTAGCCAAATAAGAACTCGCCGACATCCTGCCGCAATTCATGTAGCATGGAGAGCTATGGTCTGGAAACGCCCCCGCCGGCTCTATGCACGGTCCGGCCACGCTGCTGTAACAAGGATTAGAGCAGATGGCTGACGGCGGCCAGGCCACGCCACACGCGCTCAGCCGGTTGCGCCTGTTTCAAGGCATCCGGCCTCTGCAGAAGGCCCGCATCCCGAAGGATATCGTGGCCGGGGTCACCCTCGCCGCGATGAACATCCCGCAGGCCCTGGGCTATACCCGGATTGCGGGCACGCCTGTCGTCACCGGGATCTACACGCTGTTATTGCCGCTGGTGGCCTTCGCCACCTTCGGATCCTCGCGCTACCTTGTGGTGGCTGCCGATTCGGCCACCGCGGCCATCCTGGCGGGCGGACTGGCCGGCATGGCGCAAATCGGGAGTGCGCGATATGTGGCGCTGGCAGGCCTGGTGGCCCTGATGACCGGCGCCTGCCTGATGCTGGCGCGGCTGCTCAAGCTGGGATTCCTGGCCGACTTCCTCTCGCAGACGGTGCTGGTGGGCTTTCTTACCGGCGTCGGATTTCAAGTCTCGATTGCGGTGCTGGGCCAAATCCTGGGCGTTGAGGTCCACAGCCACAACTCGGTGGGACAACTCGCCGAGGTAATCCGCAATCTGTCGGGCGTGCGCCTGCCGGTGCTGGGCATTTCCGTGGCGGTGGTGGGCTGCATCCTGGTTTGCAAGCGGCTTGCGCCAATGTTGCCCGGCCCCCTGATCGCAGTGGCGGGCGCCATTGCGGCGAGTTCCATGTATGATTTCGCCGGGCGCGGCATTAGTGTGGTTGGGCCGGTGGCCGGCGGCCTGCCGGCTCTGGGCCTGCCGGATGTGAGCTGGAAGGATGCTCAGGCGCTGCTTCCGGTGGCCGCCTCGTGCTTCGTGATGATCGTCGCGCAAAGCGCGGCGACGGCCCGCGCCTACGCGGTGCGCCATCGGCAGCGGCTTGACGAGAACGCGGATCTGGTCGGCCTGGCCGCCGCCAACGTGGCCGCGGCGTTGAGCGGGACGTTCGTGGTGGACGGGAGTCCGACGCAAACGGCCATGGTCGAGCGTTCCGGCGGGCAGAGCCAGGTGGCGCACCTCTCCACCGCGGTGATGGCCGCGCTGGTGCTTCTGTTCTTGACCGGCCCGCTGAAATTCCTGCCGCAGTGCGTGCTCGGAGCGGTGGTGTTCACCATTGCCATCGGGCTTATCGATTGGCGCGGACTGCGGGACATCCGCCACGAAAGCCCCGGTGAATACGGTCTGGCCGTAAGCACCGCGGCGATCGTAGTGCTGATTGGCGTCGAACCAGGCATTCTGCTCGCCATGACTTGGTCTTTGCTCCGAATTGTGCACCACAGCTATCGTCCACACACGGATGTACTGGTGAAGGATCCAAAGGGGGAGTGGAAGGCCGTCCCCGTAGCTTCGGGCGCGGTGACCGAGCCCGGCTTGGTGGTCTACCGGTTTGGGGCGCCGCTTTTCTATGCCAACGCGAACCATTTTTCGGAAGAGATCGGCAACCTTGTGGAACACGCGCAAGCGCCGGTGCGGTGGGTGGTAGTGGATGCCGGGCCGATCACCCATATCGACTACACGGCTGCGCGTGCGGTACGTCAGGTCCAGGAGGATTTGACGCGCCGCGGCGTGCGTCTGGCGTTCGCGCATGTGGGGGCGGATCTGCGGGCCGATCTGGACCGGCACCATCTGACGGAGGCGATCGGCGCGGCGCGGCTCTTCGATACGTTGCGGGAAGCCCTCGCCATGGTAGACCACTAGGTAGGACAGGCCTCCGGCCTGTCCTTCTGCGTTGGCGGAGGCGGACAGACCAGCTAGCCCACCCCGCCCCAGTTCACGCTAGACTATTTCCATGCGACACCTTCTTCCGGCCGCTCTGGCCTGCGCCTGCGCGCTTTCCGCCAATACATTCACTCTGGAACAGATACTCTCCGCTCCGTTCCCATCCGAAATGACCGCGGCGCCCGGCGGCGGCGCAGTCGCGTGGATGCTCAACGAGCGCGGCGCGCGCAATGTCTGGTACGCGGCTGCTCCCGATTTCAAGGGCGTGCGGCTCACCTCCTGGACCGAGGACGACGGCCAGGACGCCGGGCAGCTCCATTTCACCGCCGATGGCAAGTCGTTGATATTTGTGCGCGGCGGCGATCTGGAGTTTTTGGGGCGCCCCAATCCCAATCCCACCGCCGACCCCGCCGGCGTCGACCAGGATATCTGGATCGTGTCGCCGGGCGATAAGCCGCGCAAGATCGCGCAGGGACATTCGCCCGCCGTATCGCCCAGCGGGGCGCGCATTGCCTTCCTGCGCGCTGGACAAGTGTGGACCGCATCTCTGGAGGGCGCGGCGCAACCCGCGCAGTTGATCCATTCGCGGGCCGATGTGACCGCGGACGAGCTGCGCTGGTCGCCCGACGGCGCGAAGCTGGCGTTCGTCAGCAATCGCGGCAATCACGCCTTCATCGCCGTTTACGATTTCGCCGCCAAGAGCGTCACGTACATGGACCCCAGCGCGGATCGCGACAGCAGTCCCGCATGGTCGCGCGACGGGAGGCAGATTGCGTTCATCCGGGTCCTGCAGAACGGCGAAGTTAGACGCGGCGGCGCTCGCAGTTCGCCCGAGCCGTGGTGCATTCGGATGGCCAATGCCGCGGATGGAACCGGCCGCCAGATCTGGCGCGCCGCCCAGGGACCGGGCAGCGTATTTCAAGCCATGGTTTCGGAAAACCAGTTGTTCTGGGGCGCCGGCGACCGCATCGTTTTTCCGTGGGAGAAAGACGGCTGGCTGCACCTCTATTCCGTTACTCCGGAAGGCGGGCAGGCCACCGCACTGACACCCGGCGAGTTCGAAGTCGAACACGTATCCTTCACCGGCGACGGCAAGGAAGCCATTTTCTCTTCGAACCAGAACGACATCGATCGCCGCCACATCTGGCGGGTCGCGGTGGATAACGGCCCCGCGCGGCAGGTCACCGCCGGCGAAGGTCTGGAGTGGAGTCCGGCCGCAACCGCCGATGGTGTAGCGTACCTGCATTCCGACAGCCGGCGCCCCGCGCGCGCGGCCATCCGGACCGGCGCGGCGGAACACGATCTCGCGCCCGATTCGATCCCCGCCGATTTTCCCGTGGATGCGCTGGTCACGCCGCGGCAGGTGATTTATTCGGCGCCCGACGGTCTGGCGATTCATGGCCAATTATTCCTGCCTGCCGGCCTCAAGGCGGGCGATAAGAGGCCGGCCTTGATCTTTATGCATGGCGGATCGCGCCGCCAGATGCTGCTGGGCTGGCACTACATGGATTACTACAACAACGCCTATGGGATGAATCAGTATCTCGCGAACCAGGGCTATGTGGTGCTGTCGATCAATTACCGCAGCGGCATTGGATACGGCTTGAATTTCCGGGAGGCGATCGACTACGGCCCGTCGGGGGCCAGCGAGTTCAACGATGTGGAAGGCGCGGGCCTTTATCTGCGCGGGCGCGCCGACGTCGACCCGGCGCGCATTGGGCTGTGGGGTGGAAGCTACGGCGGATACCTGACCGCGCTAGGGCTGGCGCGCGCCTCCGACATGTTCAAGGCCGGCGTCGATTTTCATGGCGTGCACGATTGGAACGCGCGGCGCGGCGCGGCTGCCGCTCCGGCCGGCACGCTGGCCGCGGACGCCGCCCGCGAGGATGCGGCGCACATGGCATTCGAGTCGTCGCCGATGGCCGCGATCAAAACCTGGCGCTCGCCGGTGCTGCTGATTCATGGCGACGACGACCGCAATGTGGCTTTCTCGGAGACCGTGACTTTGGTGGGAGCGTTACGCGCGCAGGGCGTCGATTTCGAGCAGTTGATTATTCCGGATGAGATTCATGGCTTTCTGCGGCACGCTTCGTGGCTGCGGGCTTATAAAGCGTCGGCCGACTTTTTCCAGCGCAAGCTGTAGGATAGGCCTCCTGGCCTGGTGTGCTCAGTATGATTTGCATTCAATGGGTGAAAGTCCCCCATGGACCGTGATGACCGGAACCATCCGTCTAGGCAAGGGTGCCCGTCGCGAGGCGGGATCTGAAGAAAGCCGATGACGAAATCGTGGATTCGACGTACAGAAACCGAATATGAGGCCGTTGCAGGTTGGGCCACCCGGCCAGGGACGGGGAAACCCAATTGTCATTCCGAACCTGTGAGGTAAATTCGGCGGGTCTGCGAGAAGAAGGCGAGTCTTACCTGAGGAGATCTCCGGCTCTGTCCAGAACATCGGACTACCGTTCGGGTAACCGGACGGGACGGCACCGGAGAAGTCAGCAGAAGCCATAGTAGCAGCGGCCGCAGCCAGGGCCGCCGTGAAGGGCTGAATCTTCGATTGCAGGGAGCAGACTGAAAGGTCCGAGGGCGGGTCAGCCGACAAGCAACGCCACATTCTATAGGGTGGCGTGGGCCACAGCTCAGCGGCGAGGCGGAACCAACCTGCTGCGCTGGCGGTGGTTTTTGCCGCTCGCGGTGTCCGACAGAGAACGGGCCTTGGCGGCACTTGCCGCTGGATCAACCGAAGAAACCGCCGTATACGATTAAGTACGTACGGTGGTGTGGGAGGACGGGGCCGTGAGGCCCCTCCTACCCGATGCCTGCTACACCAAGAAGGACAGGCCAGGAGGCCTGTCCTACACGACAATTTCCACATGGTCGAGGAAGGTGGCCAGCGCCAGGATCTGGCTCCGAATTTCATCCTTGTTGGCGGCCATGGCGGCCAACTCCACCGCCGCCCCGGTCCGGGTGATTTCGGGAAAGCCGTAGCTTTCACCCGTTCCCTTGAACTGATGCCCCACCTCGTGGGCGATTTTGCAGTCTTTCGCATCCAGGCCCGCCAGAATTTCGTCCATGTCGCGCCGCACGTTTGCCAGGTAGTGTGGAACCAAGGCTTCAATACCCTCCGGCGGAGCGATACGGATCTTCCCGCGCGTATTGCGGGAAATGGCCTCCAGGAGAGTCGCCTTCTTGATCGGTTTGGTAAGGTGCTCCGTACAACCTGCTTCCAGGCTTTTCCTGACTTCCCCTTCCGCCGCGTGAGCCGTCAACGCCAGAATGGGTATCGGGCGTGCATGCTTTTTCGCTTCCCATTGGCGAATGGCCCGCGTGGCCTCCAGCCCGTCCATCACTGGCATTTGAATATCCATAAGCACAAGATGCGGACTGCCGGACATGGCCTTCTCGAGGGCGATCTTGCCGTTCGCGGCGAAATCAAGCTCGAAGCCGCAGTCCTTGAGATAGGCTTTCATCAACACGATATTGTCTTCGGCGTCTTCCACAACCAGGATGCGGGAGCCGGGCTGTGGTCCGGCCGGTACCATTGGCGGAATCGCGATCGCGGCTGGCTCGGCAAACTGTGGGGTTTGGGTCTCCCCGCGCAAGTCGAATGGCGCACTAAGAAAGAACGTGCTTCCCTTACCCACCGCACTGATACAACCGATCCGCCCACCCATCAACTCCACCAGGCCCCTGCTGATGGCCAAGCCGAGGCCCGTTCCGCCGTACTTGCGCGTGGTGGAAGAGTCGGCTTGCGTGAAACGGCCGAAAATCATTTCCGTCTTGTCCGCGGCGATCCCGATCCCCGTATCCACCACGTTGAATCGCAGCCAACCCGGCGCTCCTCCGGGTTCCGGCTCCACGCGCAGCGTCACCGAGCCTCGCTCGGTGAATTTCAACGCGTTGCCGATCAGATTGATCAGAATCTGCCGCAGGCGATTGGGATCCCCGACCAGCCCCAATGGGACGCCCGGCAGAATCTCGAGGGTCAGCCGCAAACCACGGTCATGCGCCCGCGAAGCCATCATCTCGATTATTTTTTCGAGGAGCGCGCCTAGATCGAAGCCGATCGATTCCAATTCGACGTGCCCGGACTCCACTTTGGAAAGGTCCAGGATATCGTTGATCAAGTCCAGGAGACTCGCGCCGGCTCTTTGAAAGATGCGCACATAGTCCCGCTGTTCGTCGCGCAGCGAACTTTCCGAGAGCAGGTCGGCCATCCCCAGAATGGCATTCATGGGGGTTCGCATTTCATGGCTCATGGTGGTCAGGAATTCGCTCTTGGCGCGATTCGCGGATTCCGCGGACGCCATGGCGCGCCGCAGATCTTCCTCCGCGCGCTGCCGTCTGATCACCTGCCCAAGCTGCGTGCCAACGTGCCCCATCATGGTCAGGAGCTGTTCATCGGGCTCGACCGTCTCCAGCGCAAAGAACTCCAGCACCGCCAGGATCTTCTCTTCCACCATTACCGGGAACCCGAAACCCGACCGGAGTCCGGCCTGCCCCGCCGCGCGGGTGCGCTCCGACAAGGGCTCTTCGTCCGCCAGATTTACGATCCACTGGGATTTGCCGGCGGCCAAAATGCAGCCGGGCAATCCTGGTCCGGGAGCGAAGCGACAGCCCTCGCTGGCCGCGCGGAAAGCCGCGAACCGTTCTTCGTCTTCGACGTGCCAAATTCCCGCGGAAGTCAAGTCGTCCGAGTTGTTTGGCAGCAGATAGATATGGCCTACCGGCCACCCTGTGTGCGCGCAGATCCGGTTGAGACAGGTCTGCGCCGTGTGCTCCATGCTGGACGAGCGGTTGGCGGCCACCGTCACCGATTGCAGCAGATGCACCAGCGCCGTCTCCTTCTTGCGCGCTTCCTCGGCGCGCCGCCGCTCGCTGATATCGCGCACGAACGCGCTAAAGCTGCAAACGCCTCCCACTCGAACCGGCCAAACCGTGGCTTCCACGGGAAACTCGTGGCCGTCGCGATGCAAGGCCATCAGCTCGATCGCCCCGTTCGACAGGGGCCTCGGCGCAGCGGCCAGGAAATGTTCCACCCCGTGCGCATGGGCTTCCCGGTCCGACGGTGCAATCACGGTATCGCACAGGCGGCGTCCCATCGCTTCCGCGGCGGTCCATCCGAAGGTCGACTCGGCCTGCGGATTCCAGGCCGTGATCGTGCCATCGGGCTCCATGCCGATGAATGCGTCGTTGGCGGTTTCGATGATCATGCGGTTCCGCTCGTTTTGTTCGCGGAGCATTTCCTCGACATCCTTCAAGGCGGTAATATCCCTGGAGATGCCCGCGATCCCGAAAACCTCCCCGCTCTGGTCGAACATCGGGACTTTGGTTGTCGACATCCACCGGGGGCTTCCCTGGGGAAGTTTGAGCCGCTCGATGCGATCCACCTGGGGCCGCGCCAACGTCACAATTCTTTCCTCCTCCAGGCGGCAGCCAAGGGCGTATCGGGATTCGAAATAGTCGGCATCGCTCTTTCCTAAGCACTCCGCGGAGTCCTTCGCTCCGAGAGATCCCGCGTACGCCTGGTTCACTCTGGTGAAGCGCGACTTGCGATCCTTAAAATAAATCAGGTCCGGAATGTTTTCCATGAGGGCGCGCAACAATCCGCGCTCTTGCTCCACCGCCTGGACCAGTTTGAAGTGCACCACGGCAACGGCCACCTGGGCCTTCAGTTCGGGAGGTTCCCAGGGCTTCGCGATATACGCGAAGATCTGTCCGCTATTGACTGCTTCGGTGAGCGCGCTCATGTCGGAATATCCGGACACCATGACACGGGTGGCTTGGGAAATTTCTCTCACTCGCCGCAGAAACTCGTGCCCGCTCACGCCTGGCATGCGCTCATCGCACAGAATCACCGCTATATCGTGTTCGAGCGCCAGCCGCAGAGCCGTCTCGGCGTCGGTGGTTGTGAACACTTCGTAGTCGTCTTCGAAAAGATGCTCCAGCGATGTGAGTATGAGCTGCTCATCGTCCAGGACTAACAGTTTTTCCTTCATTTTCTCCTCTGCACATTTCCCGGTTGAGCGGGATCTTGACAATAAACTCCGTACCCACGCCCTCTTCGCTTTGCACCTCGATCGAGCCCCCGTGTTCCTGCACGATTCCGTAAGAGATCGCCAGCCCCAGGCCGGTGCCCCGGCCCACCGGCTTGGTGGTAAAGAACGGGTCGAAGATCTTGCCGCGGATGGCCTCGGCGATACCCGCTCCGGTGTCGCGAACCGAAATCAGGAAGAGATCGGAAGTCTGGCTGGTGGTGATGATAACGGTCCCTTCCCCCGCAATGGCGTCCACGGCGTTGGCAATCAAGTTCATCAAAACCTGGTGCAACCGCCCCGCGTGACAACACAGCGTACGCGCCGGGGCAAAATGCTTTTCCACGTGGATGCGGCCGTTCATCTTGTGCTTCAACAACAGCAGCACCGCATCGATCGTTTCCACGACGTCCACAATTTGGAACTCTCCTTCATCCAGCCGGGAAAAAGTCCGTAGATCGAGCACCAGTTCTTTCACCCGGTCGAGGCCTTCCCGCATCTCTCTCAAGCGCGCCCGTATTTTCCGCAGTTTCATGAGAGAAGGCTCCGCGAAATGCGGCTCCATATCCGGACCCAGACTATCCAGCCCGTTCTCGACGATGAACAGGTTATTCACCACGAAGGCCAGGGGATTGTTGATCTCGTGCGCGATGCCGGCCACCAATTGCCCCAGCGAAGCCATCTTTTCGTTCTGGATCAATTGGGCCTGGGTTTCCTTTAGCTTCCGGTTCGCCTCTTGCAGATCGTGATTGGCCTGCACCAGCTCTTCGGCCATCGCGGCGCGCGCCTCGGCCATCTGGCGCCCGGCGCGGGCCTGCAAAGTCTCCATTTCTTTGGTCTTGAGCTCCTCGACAATCCGGCGATTCTCTTCCTCGAAGAACCTGCGGCGCATCAGGGCCTGGATGCGGGCTCGCAAGATGGCCAGGTCGCCGGACTTGGCCACGAAGTCGTCGGCCCCGGCTTCCAGGCCTCGATTCAGGTCTCCCTTATTCGCGCTGGCGGTGAGGATGATGACCGCCACGCCGCTGTTCAGGCTCTGATGCATCGCGGCAATCCGCCGGCACACTTCGATGCCATCCATCTCGGGCATCGCCATGTCCACTAGAACGCAATCGAATTTCTCATCCGCGAGACGGTTGAGCCCCCCCATGCCGGTGGCCGCGGTCTCCACTGCATAACCTTGATTCCGCAACTCGTCGCTGATGAATGCCAGGTGGGTAGGGCTGTCGTCGATGGTCAATATGCGGGCGCTGCGAAAAACCGAATCTTGGGGATTCAAAATGGCCGCGTGCGGCGGCTCCTTGCGCAACAACGCACGGATGCGCAATAGCAGGATTTCAGAACTCTCGGACTTGGAAATATAATCGTTCGCGCCGCTTTCCAGGCCGCTCATCTCCGCCGTACCCGGGGCCGAACCCGTCATCATCAGAAGCGGGATGCCCCGCGTGTCCAAGTTCATTCGAATGCGCCGGCAGAATTCGTCCCCGCGCATTCCGGGCAGGTTGAAATCGATCAGGATCAGGTCCGGGAGAGGGTCGCCCAGCGCCGCCAGCGCCGCCTCCGCCGCGCCGGCCACGGAGACTTCCCAGCCCTGTTCCTCGAGCAACATGCGCATCTTGAAGGCTTGCGTCTCCGAGTCTTCTACCACCACGATTCTGCAAGGGCGATCCATGTGTTTCTCACGAATTCATCGAGGACACTAATTCCAAAACTCTGGCCCCGATCGCCGGCAGCGGCAAGGACTCGCAAACGGCGCCCATCCGCACGGCCGCCGCCGGCATTCCGTATACCACCGCCGTGGATGCATCCTCGGCGATGGTGTATCCGTCGGACCGGCGTATATCCAGCAGGCCTGCCGCGCCGTCGTCGCCCATGCCGGTCAACAAGACTCCCAGCGCGGCCGCGCCCAGATCCCGCGCCATGGATTGAAACAGAACCGTCCCCGAGGGACGCTGAAACGATACGGGAACTCCCGCATCCAGCCACAGCCGCCCGGCGTCCAATCGCAGATGCCGCTCCCCCGGCGCCAGGTGTACTACCCGGGCCACCGGGATGCAGCCATCGTTCACCACGGTCACCGGAAACGGACAAACGGTCTCCAGCCAGGAGGCGAACCCCTCGAGAAAACTGGCCGTCATGTGCTGCACCAGCAGGATCGGCAAGGGAAAAGCCGGTCCCAGCGCTCCCAGCAGTTGGATCAGGGCCCCCGGCCCGCCCGTGGAGCAGACGATTCCGAGCATGGTGAACACCCCCGGCCCGCCGCTCCAGGACTGCGGCATACGGCCATACTCCGGCTGCGGCGCGCGTTTGCCATGCTGCCGAACCAGCTTTACCTGGCTCATGATGACCAATTGCGTGCATAAGCGCTCGGCCAGCGCCTCGTAGTCGGCGTGGCTGGTCCCCAGCGGTTTTTCGAGGACCGTCAAAGCCCCCGCCCGTAGCGCCTCCATGGGGATGGCATTCCATCTTCCGGACTCGATGCTGGCCGCCACTACCACGATGGGCACCGGATTTCCGGACATGATCCGCCGGGTGGCTTCCAGTCCATCCATGCCGGGCAGCCGGATGTCCATCGCAATCACATCCGGCGAGAGCCGTGCGAGGATGCGCAGCGCATCCTCCGCGCTGGCCGCCGTCGCACAGACCTCCAGCCGCGGGTCCTGTCCGATGATGTATTCGAGCAGGGCGCTGATCGCGGCCGAATCCTCGACGATCATTACCTGGATCTTTTTCATATCATTTGCCGGATCGCGTCGAGCAGCTCCGTTTGATCGAACTTGCGCTTCACCACGTACGCATCCGCTCCCAGCAGCAGGCCCCGTTCCTGGTCCTCGGCCCGCTCGAGCGAGCTCACGATAATGACCGGAATCCCTTTCAGCCGGCCGTCCGCCTTCAGCGCCTCCACCAATCCGAACCCGTCCAGGCGCGGCATCTGAATATCGGTAATAATCAGGTCGGCCTTTTCGATGCGCAGCAACTCCAGGGCGTCCAGGCCGTCCACCGCGACTCGAACGCGGTAGCCATGCGCCTCCAGGATGCTCTTCTCCAATGAGCGGGACGTGATCGAATCGTCCACGACGAGAATGCCGGGAGCGATCGCTTCGACCACCGGCGCCGCTCTCTGCGGCACGGGAGTAGCGGCCGACGGCGTGCAACTCGCGGCCAGACCGGCGGGGTTCAAGACCACCAAAGGCGGCCCTTCCCGCAGGAGCGTGCCTCCGGAAATGTTGCCGCTGACGGGGCTAGGCATTCCTAGTTCCTGAATCAGAGCGTCTCTCTCCTTCAGAAACTCATCCACCCAAATCGCGAAACGCCTGGTCCCCGATTTCAGCAGCATCACCGGCAGCGTGTCTCTGCGCAGGGCCGGAGACGCGTCTCCGATTTGCAACAAATGGGCCAATCCATATAGTGGAACCGGTTGCCCCTCGAGAATCACCACCGGTTTTCCTCTCAGCGTTTCCACCCGTTCCGGACGGATGCGATAGAGCCGCTCGATTCCGTGCGTGGGAATTCCGAAGGTCTGTCCCGCGCAGGAGAGCAGCAGCAAGTGGCTGGTGGATACCGACAACGGCACGGATAACAGAAAGGAAGCGCCGGGACTCTCCTTTGCCCGCAGACTTACGTCTCCTTGGAGGCGGTGCACTGTTTCGTAAACTACCGAGAGCCCCATGCCCCGCCCGGACAAGTGGTTGACCGTGTCGGAAGTGGAAAAACCGGGCCGAAAGATAACCCTCGCCAACTCTTCCGGGGTGTGCTCCCCCGGCTCGGCCTGGGAGAGCACACTGGCTACCTTTTTCAGGTCTACCCCCCGGCCATCGTCGTCCACCTCTACGATCAGGCGTCCCCTTTGGGAGTCCAGCCGCAGGACCAGCGAAGCCACCGGCGATTTTCCCTTGCTCGCGCGCTCGGCGGGCGGTTCGATTCCATGGCTGATGGCGTTCCGGAGAAGGTGCATCACCGGATCCTTAAGCGCCTGGAGCACGATCCGGTCCGCCCTCACACCCGACCCGCTTAGCCGGAAGTCGATTTGTTTGTTCTCCTCCCCGGCCAGATCCCGTACCATCTTTCGAAAGCCTTCAAATATGTCTTCCGCGGGGGCCATGCGGGCGCTCCATACATCCCGCTGGAGTTGTTCCGCCGCACGCAGCGCATTCCAGGCGCTGCGTTGTTGCGACTGGTGCGCCGTGCTCGATTGGGCCGCCAGGGAGCGGACCTTCTGTTCGATGAATCCGAAATGCTGCACCACCGCCGCATACTCCGGCTGACTCGCCAGTCGCCGTAAGGGTACGGCCGAGGTCTTGCGAAACCGGACGTATTCCGCTTCTATTTCGGCGATCTGGCCGTCCAGCGCGCCGAGTTCCCCGGTGACGCTGGCCTGCCGCAGGCTTTCCGTGAGAATTTGGCTCGTCGAACGCACCAGCCGGTCCAGATTCTCCGCCGGCAGCCGCACCATTTCGACGGGTTGGATGCTCGCCTGCGGCGCCTGCGCGCCGGCGGCCGGCTTGGTGGGCAGGTCCGCCGGCCCGGCGACCCGCGTTTCCCGATTTTCGAGCAAGTCCTCCATCGCCCGCAGCGCCGCCGCTGGCGCCTCCGGAATCCGGTTTTCCCGAAGCGCGCATACGCAATCTTCGCTGGCCTCCAGCACCCGGTGGATCACGCGGGTCATGCGCTGGTCCAAAAGCAAGGTCCCCTCGCGCACCCGCGAGAACAACGTTTCGAGCCCCGACGCCAGCCCCTCTACGGCCTCCAGATCCACCGCGCGCGCCGCGCCTTTCAAAGTGTGCGCGCGGCGGAACGCCTCATCGATCTTCGCCCCTCCCTTGGTTTCCCCGGCGTTTTCGAGCGACGCCAGGATCGCGCGGATATGTTCCAAGTGCTCGGCGTGCTCGCCTTGAAAAATGGCGGCCAGCTTTTGGCGAATAGCCGTCAAAGCCGGTATCCCTCGGTCGCCAGTTGAAGCTGCGTGCCTACGTCGTTGAGACTGGCGGCGGATTTTTCCGTCTGCCGGTTGCTGGTGGCGGCCTGTTCACTGCCCTGGCTCAGATCTTTCATGGCTCGGGCTACGTTGTCGAAGCCGATCTGCTGCTGGTTGGTGCCGGCTACAATCTGCTGAAACGCCTGCACGCTCTGGTCGATGTTGGCGGTCATATTGCGAATTGCGGCGGCGGCCACATCCGCCTGGTGCCTGCCCAGGTCCACGCGCTTGACGGCTTCCTCGGTGAGCATCACGGAAGTGTTGATCTCCTTCTGGATGTCTCCCAAGATGCTCTTCACCTGGACGGTGGCCGCCTTCGACTGGTCGGCCAGGCTCTTGATCTCGCCGGCCACCACCGCGAAGCTTCTGCCGTGTTCCCCGGCGGCGGCGGCCTCAATAGCGGCGTTCAAGGCCAGCAGGTGCGATTGTTCCGCGATATCGTTCACCGTGGCCAGAATGTCGCCCACCATCTGGGTCTTTTCGCTCAACGCCACGATGTTCTGGGCCACCGCCTCGGCCTGCTCGTGAATCGCTTCCACGCTCTGGTTGGCCTTCTGCACCGCGTCCACGCTGGTGGTATTGGCGATCGAAACGGCCTCCGCCACGGCCGTAACCTGCTTGGCTTTTTCGGAGATCTGCAGACAGGACTGGCTGACCTGCTGCATGGTGGCATTGGTTTCCTGGTAAGCCGCCACTTGCTCTCCGGTGATGGCGGACTGTTGCCTGGCGGAAGCCAGAATCTCCATCGTCGCGGAATTGAGATTCAGCGTCGCCGCGCGCGTCTGCGTGGCCATGTTCCGCAGCCGGGCCGCCATCCGATTCAGGCCGTACCCGAGTTTTCCCAGCTCGTCGCCGCCCTCGCGGGCGGCTTTCAGCGTTAAATCCCCTTCTCCGGCGGCAGTCACAAATTGCTGGAATTCGGCCAATGGCCGCGTGATGGCGCGGCGCATCGCCATTCCGATCAAGGCTATCAATGCGAGACCCAACAGATTTCCGTATAGAATGACGCTCCTGGCGCTCTGAGCTTTGAGATCTGCGATTCGCCCCCGCGCATCCAGAAGAATGCGTTCCGCGTTCTCCACCGCCGCCAGCAAGTTCAAAATCCCGGCCGTGCGTTCGATCGCGTTCGCCGGCTGCGCGGCCATCGGCGCGACTGCCAATCCTTTCTCTTTGCGCATATTCGAGATGCCTGACAGGACCTCGATCCGGCGGTCGATCATCGGATCCAGATCGTCGATTCTGCGTTGTTGAGCCGGATTGCCGGCCGTCAGCGTGCGAATCAGTTTCAGGTTCCCGGCCAGGCGCGGCCGGAGGCCTTCCGCCGATTCCAGGAAGCGCGCGTCGCCGGCCGCCAGGTATGCGCGGGTGGCGCTTTCGTACTCGAGCACATCGGCGCGGATGTCTTCGGCAACGCCGATCGCCAAAAATGTGTGACGCACCCATGCGTCGGCTTCGAGCAGCCGTTCCAAGCTCCGGTACGCGGCGATTCCCGTTATGGCCATGAACAACGTCGCCAAACCGTAACCGAGAAGAATCTTTTGTCCGACGGTCAGTTTCACGTTGTTCCTCCTTTAGGCAGCTCCGCGAAGAGCGCGGCGGTGCTCAGCAGCATCAACCGGTCCTGCGTCGATCCCTGGATGTGCCGGGACGCTCCCGCATCGCCGCTCCTGGCCGGTTGCAGGTCCCCCGCGCCGATCCAGCGGATTTGCTCCACGCTATCTATTTGCAGCCCCATCGTGCGCCCCTCCTTGCGCAGCAAAATCACGCGCGCAAGACCGCCATCCCCCACCGCCTCCACGCCCAGCAAGCGCCGCAGATCGATCACCGGCCGAATCTCGCCGTGCACGTTAACCACTCCCGCAAACACCGCCGCCGCTCCGGGAACCGGCGTGACGCGGACCACAGGCAAGACCTCGGCCACGTCCGGAAGATCGATACCATAGCGCTCCTTCCCGATCCCCAGAACGATTACGGGCAAGGCGTTTTGCCCCGTTGCGCCGGAGGCCTGACGTTGCGACAGCCGCTGCGCCCGCCCGCGCCAGACCGCTTCCATTTGTTCGCGCCGCCGGCGCCCGTCCATGGCTTCTCTCATGCTGCCTCTCTCACGATCCGCTCAATTCTTCCAAATGCATTTTGGCGAGGTCCTTCAGCGCCGCCGCCGTCACCCCGGGTCCGGCCGTAACGATCTCCTGTTCCGGCGCGCCGGACAGGACTTTCAGGACATTCCCGAAAGACCGCGCCGCCGCATCCGGTTGCCGGCCGCGCTGCAAAGCCAGACCCAGGTGATAGTGCGCCAGCGCAAACTTCCGATCCAGGTAGATGGCCTGGCGCAACGAGCGCTCCGGCTCGTCCGCGACACCCAGCTTTTCGAAAATCAGCGCCCGGTAAAAATGGATCGCGGGATTCAGTCTGTCCTCAGCCAGCAATCTTCGACCGTAGTCGGCCGCGTCTTGCCAATCGCCGCGGTCCGCGAGCTGGCGCAGACCTTGCAGATCGGCCCGGTTGGACTGGGCTCCCGGCTTGCACAGCGCCGGGATTGGCGGCTGGGGCGCGACCGCCGGTTCCGGCGCCTCTTCCGTCTGCCCGCCTGGCGGCGCCATCTTTTGATAGAGCGTCGCCCCGGCGGTGCTCACACAGCGGAAGGCCCGGTAGTTCATCGGGTTACCCTCGGACGGGCCTACCACCAGCCAGCCGCCGTCCTCCAGGGACTCGTGAAATCGTCCGACCAGGCGCAGATTCACCGCCGGCGCGAAGTAAATCATGACGTTGCGGCACAGAATCAGATCGAAACGCATGCCGGCCAGCCAGGGCGTGGCGAATTCGCCATCCACCAGGTTCATATGGTGAAACGAAATCGGCAGCTTGTATCGGGGATGAATGGTCCAGACCGGACCCGCCCGCGAAAAACACTCGAGCCGCACCGCATCGGAGGTGGAGCGCAGCGCCCATGCCCGAAATTTGCCCTCCGCCGCGCGGGCTAAATCGCTCCGGTTTATATCGGTGGCATGGATGCCGACCTGCCAACCGGCGATCCGATCGGCAAACTCGTCCATCAACATGATCGCGAGCGAATAGGGCTCCGCGCCGCTGGCGCAGCCGGCGCTCCAGATGTGTAACTCCCGCGACGATTGTTTGCGCTCCAGGATGTCCGGAAGGATCACGTCGCGAATTGCGGCAAATTGCTCCTCGCCGCGGAAAAAATAGGTTTCCCCGTTCGTGAGTTGCGCGATCAGAATCTCCATCTCGGCGCTGCCCTTCTCGCCGTCGGCCAGGAACCCGGCGTAGGCGGAGCAACCGCGCAGTCCCAGATCGGAAATCCTCCCGCCGATCACCCCGGTCAGTATTTCGTCCCGGTCAGTATAGTAGGCCAGGCCGGTCGACGCGATCAACTGTTCCTTCAGCCGGCCGTAGCCGCGATCTTGCGATACGCGATTCAAGGCCTCTGCTCCAGGTGCAGCAGGCGCGCCTGCGACATGGCGCTATAATCCGCCACCAGACGAGCCTCGTTCGCCGCCAGGAGGGCGGCCGGCGAAAGCAGGTGAACCGGATCGCCGCCGAGTTGCAGAGCGCCCGTGGCGCAACCCAGAAAAGTGCGATCTGCGGGTATTTCCAGGAGCCGCGCGGAATCCACCGGCACGATGCCGCGCACCGAGTCCGCCAAAATGCCGATCGGGCCCAGGACTCCGCGCAATACAATCAGAGGCGTATGCAGGCCCGGCTGCTGCTCCGGAAGATCGAAGAGCCGGTCCAGACGAACAATCGGAATGGCGGTTCCCCTGAGATCCAAAAAGCCCGCCAGCCCCGATGGCAGACCCGGCGGAGAGGAGAGCGTGGCCATGGGCACGATCTCTTGCACCGCTTCGAGCGGGAAAGCGCAGTCCATTCCGCTCGTGTGAAAAATCAGAAGGTTCTGCGTGCGCTCTTCCGAATGGCCCATCGCTATATAGATCGGAATGTTTTCAAAATATGCTTAGGACACAACCTGCTAAAATCGACCGGATGATCGCCGTCAGACTCATTCCCGCCGTCGCCGCGCTGGTCTCGGTGGCCATGTGCCAGCCGCCTTCCCTGATCGTGGATGGCGGCAATGGCAAGACCGTGGTACTCACGGCCGCGGACCTGTCCAAGCTCCCCCAACACACCGTCAACGCCGGCGAACACGGCGTCCCGGCCACGTTTGAAGGCGCGCTCCTGTCCGACGTGCTGGCCAAGGTGGACGCGCCGTCCGGCGAAAAACTGCGGGGGAAACTGATGTCGCTGTATCTGCTGGTGGAGGCGGCTGACGGCTACCGCGCGGTCTTTGCATTAGAGGAGTTCGACGCGGCGTTCACGGACCGCAAAATCTATCTGGCGACCAAACGCGACGGAAAGCCGCTGACGGAAAAAGAGGGGCCGTTCCGCATCGTCGATCCCGGCGAGAAGCGCCCCGCCCGCTGGGTTCGGCAGGTGACGGCGCTGCGCATCCGGCAAGCAAACTGATGCCTCCGAAATACTGACAGCTCGGTTGCACCGTGGGGCGGCCAATCTTGGCCGCAGCCGGCTTTCAGCCGGCCTTTGCGACCACGACGAGGCGCCCTGAAGGCCGCCCCACGGTGCAACCGAACTGCTAGTATTCTATGAGAGATTCGTCTCGACACCTGGCCGGAATACCTGCTACTTTGTCTCTCCCCGCACACTGGCGAACTCCTTGCACCACCAATAAGCGCTTATGTCCCAGCCGCCAGCGGACCTGGTGTCCGAGATCGAGGCCCGCGCCCGCTCCGCCAGCCTGATCTCACTTTTCCTGGATTTCGACGGCACCCTGGTGCCCATCAGCGGCGATCCTGCCGCGCCCCGGCTGGACCCCGGCGCGGCGGCCACCCTGCAACTGCTTTCGAGCCAGGATTCCCTGGTAACGACCATCATCAGCGGCCGGGCCATCGAGGATCTTTACACCCGCATCCGAATGCAGGGTTTGATCTACGCCGGCAACCACGGCCTGGAGATCTTTGGCCGGCGGTTCCGTTTCGTCGAGCCGGTCGCGTCCGCCCGCCGCGGGGCGCTGGAGCGGCTTTCCGAAGAACTCGCGCTGGCGCTGCGGCCGCTCTCCGGCGCTATCGTCGAGTGCAAGGGTTTGACCGCCAGCGTGCACTACCGCCTGGCCGCGGAAGCGGATTGGGCGCGGATTCAGCAAACCGTTTACACCGCGACGGCCCGCCAGGGCGCGCTGTTTCGCGTTAATCCGGGCAGGAAGGTATTCGATATCATGCCGCGCACCAACTGGCACAAGGGAGCCGCGGTTCAGTGGATCAACGGCCACCTCGGCGAACGGGAAATTCTAACAGTCTACCTGGGCGACGACGCCAGCGACGAGGATGCCTTCTGCGTGTTGCCCGGCGAAGTCACCGTCAAGGTCGGCGCAGCGGCCGCGACCTGCGCGCGATATCAAATGTCCGGCCCCTCCGATGTCCACGAGTTCCTGTGTTGGCTGGCGCACACCTTGAGGAATTAGCATGCCACAGGCTATCGAACCTTTTGTGTTCTATACCGAGAGGAGGCTGGTAGTCCTGACCGGCCGTAAAGCGTCCAACCTGGAAGAATTACTCTGTCACTTAACTCAAGTATCCGGCTCTTGTATCTTCTATCACACTCATTATCTGTATCTGACTCACCACTTTAAAAAGCCGCGTTTCTATAACGAATTCGCCAACTGGGTTTCAGGGGCATTGCAGGAAGAGCGCCTGGCCGAGCGCCTGGCCGCCATCGACCTGCTGGCGATGACATCCATACGCGAATTGCGGGACGCCATCGCCGCCGCCGTCCGGAAGCATGTGGAAGGCGACCAAAAGGTCCGCCGCGAATGCCCGCCGGGCGGCGAGTTTCATTTCTGCGAGGCCAAAAGCTTCATCATGCCCATCGGCCAAGTGGCGCACAGCGTGGCGGAGTTCTTCGACACCATCGCGCAGGTGACCAACGCCTGCCTGCACTTCCATTTCTTCGAGGCGCGCCTGCGGCTGGAGCGGCCCACCAACGATTTCTCGCAGTGGCTGGGGGACTTAGGTGAAGTCAGGCTGGCGCGTCAGATCGGCCGGCTCAACCCTTACAGCATGACCCTCGACGAGTTGAAGCACGAGATTGTGAAACTGGGACGGAAATACCGTGCGAAATAAGCCCGCGGCCGCCATTGCGGTAAAAAGTTCCGTTCGCCATCTCACACTCCCATCGTCACTGCCTGGTTGCCGGCCTTGGCTGCTGAATAAGTTATCGAGATTGGCAAACCGCATGCCTTAGAGGAAGCCAGAAGCTGTCACGGCCTTAGGCTTGGATGGCATCTAAATTACGCAATGAGAGGAACAATTTCCATGACTTTCCATTCACCTATTCGATTGCGAACGGCTCTAGCTATAGTCTGCGGCATAGGGATCGCGGCGGGGGTAGCCATAAGCCCGGCGCAGGCCTCCATGTGGGACAAGAAAACGGTTCTCACCGTGAATGAGACCGTTCAGATTAGAGACACCGTTCTCGAACCAGGCCAGTATGTATTGAAGCTCTACGACTCCCAATCGGACCGGCACACAGTCCAGATCTTCAATCGCGATGAAACGCACATTATCAACACGGTTCTGGCTATTCCCACGGAACGCCTGCGGGCGGCCGGCCATACCGAATTCACCTTTTGGGAGACGCCTCCCGGAACTAACCGTGCGTTGCGCACCTGGTTCTATCCGGGCGACACCATCGGTCAAGAGTTCCCTTATCCAAAACACCTGCAGCAGGTGACCATGTTAACCAGCTCGGCAACCGAGATGGCAATGGCGGCTCCGGCTCCGGAGCCCGTCATGGCTGAGCCCCAGCCTCAACCCCCGGCTCAATCCGACGTTGCCGAGCAGCCCGCTCAACCCGAATCCGAGACGGTGACCCCGGAAGCGACCCCGGAACCAGCTCCGGAGCAGCAGCCGGCCGAGGTCGCGCAGAATACCGCTCCCCCTCCAGCCGAGACGCCCGCGCAGTCTACACCGAATCAGCCGGCACAATTGCCTACGACCGGAAGCCCCTATCCGGCGATCGGATTGGCCGGCGGCCTGCTCCTTGGTCTGGCCGGCTTGCTTCGACTCAAGCGCTTGGCTTAATGTCGAATTATCGACTCGAGGGACCGACTCATGAACCGGCGCGCGGCAATTCGGAATCTGATGGTTGCCGGCGCCGTTTCACTGGTTGGCCGGCCCCTCAGGGCTATCGCGCCGGATCAACCCGATTTTGTGATCCGCAGCGATGTGCGCCTGGTGCTGCTGGATGTGAGCGTGAAGGACCGCGATGGCGGTTGGGTATCCGGTCTCTCCAAGGACAACTTCCGCGTCGCTGAAAACGGCTTGGCGCAGGACATTACGGTATTCGCGGACAACGATATTCCGGTGACGGTGGGAATTCTGGTGGATAACAGCCGGAGCATGACGCCCAAGCGGGCCGAGGTGCTCTCGGCGGCCACCACCTTCATCGAGGAGAGCAATCCGCACGACGAGATTTTCGTATTGAACTTCAACGACACAGTGAAGCGTGGGCTGCCTAAGGACGTGCTGTTCTCCGACGACATCGGGCAACTGCGCGCGGCCCTTTCGCGCGGATTTCCCGAAGGCCGGACCGCATTGAACGATGCGGTCGTAGACGGGTTGCAGCAGCTTAAACAGGGAAAGCGCGACAAGAAGACCCTCGTCGTCATCAGCGATGGCGGCGATAATGCCAGCCGGCACAATCGCCGCGAGATGCTCGAAATGGTGGAGGGCAGCCTCGCGACCATCTACACCATCGGGCTGTTCGACACCGAAGACCCGGACCGGGATCCCGGCATCCTGAGAAAGCTCGCCAGGCTCACCGGCGGCGTAACCTATTTCCCGTATAACGCCGCGGACCTGACCGCCGCTTGCCGGCATATCGCCAAGGATATCCGGACGCGCTACACGCTCGGATATGCTCCAGCGGCCTCCAACGGCGGCTCGCTGCGGCGCATTCAAGTGCGCGTGTCGGCGCCGGGCCGTACGGGGCTAAGCGCGCGCACCCGGATCGGTTATCGCTATGAAGAGGCTGCGAACCAGTAACGCGCGCCGATGGACGGAAGCCCTGCTGCTGCTGGCCGGCCTGATGGCCGTCGGCATATGGGGCTGGTCGCACGTGCGCATGGCCGTTTTCCAATTCTGGGGGAACCGCGCGTTGGATCGCCGGATAAATAGCCAATCGCCGGCCACGCGCCAAGCGCTGGCGCCGCCATCCATTCCGAACGGCGCCCTGATCGGCCGGTTGGCGATTCCGCGCCTGAACATGCGCGCCGTGGTGCGCGAGGGAGCCGGCCGGGATACCCTGGACGTGGCGCTGGGCCACATCCCCGGCACGGCGCTTCCCGGACAGCCCGGGAATGCCGGGATCGCCGGTCATCGCGACACACTGTTTCGCGGCCTGCGCAAGATCGAAAAGAACGACGTAATCGAATTTCAGACACCCGCCGGAAGCTACAACTACAAGGTGGAAAGTACGGACATCGTGAAGCCGGACGATGTGGCCGTCCTGGCCGCGGGCCGGCATTCCGAGATGACCCTGGTGACTTGTTACCCGTTTTATTACGTGGGTTCGGCGCCCGACCGCTTCATCGTGAAGGCGCGCCTGGTAGATTCGCCAACGGCCCCGCCGCCAACCCCGGCTGCAACCCCCGCGGTCGCCTTCCAACGCGCCAGCGCTCCGGAACCTTCTATCCGCCCTGCCCCGCCCGCCGTCCGTAGAGTCAATTTCCAGGTGAGCGAGAGCCGTAGCCGCGAGGTGGTCCCTGGAATACGCCTGGGCCTGTCGCGGACGGACGCGCGCCGCCGCCGCGCCAGCGTCTGGATTTTTGTCACGCCGGAGCGGCGCACCATCTCCTTGAAGAACCAGCCGGAGCATCAGGCGGTTTTTTTTCACGGCCACGACGACGCCAGACAGCGCGCGTTGACGATCACCCGCGTCACCGCGAACTCGGTCGCCGGCTACCTGCTGCTCTACGGGAATGCTCACGCGGGCGCACAGCCGCTCCCGGCCGAATGACATGTCCATCCAACTGAACGACTATCGGGAAGTAACCGGCCCCGGCGTGGTCGAGGAATTGCGGGTGCTGGCCGAACGCGTGGCCGGCCGGCGCATGCAGCACATCAACTCGACACCCGTGGGCGGCGGCGTGGCGGAGATCCTCACGCGCCTGGTGCCCTTGTTGCGCGAACTCGGCCTGGAAGCCACTTGGGATGTGATCAAGGGCGATCGGGTTTTTTTCGGCGTCACCAAGGCCTTTCACAACGCGCTGCACGGCAAGCCCGAAGAGATCACCGAACAGATGTTCGAGATCTATCGCGCAAACACGGAAGCCAATCTGCGCGACATCGATTTCACCGGCGACGTCATCTTCGTGCACGACCCGCAGCCGGCCGGTCTCATTGCGCGCAAGAAGGAAATCGCGCGCAACTGGGTGTGGCGCTGTCATATCGACGTCTCCGCGCCGCAGCCGAACGTGTGGAATTTCCTGCGGCCCTACGTGGAGCAGTATGACGCCGCCATCTTCTCCATGCCCGATTTTGCCCAGCAGCTCCCTATCGCCCAATTCCGCGTGGCGCCGTCCATCGACCCTTTGAGCGACAAGAACAAGCCGTTGGAGCGAAGCTACATCGCCGGCGTACTGGAGAAGTACGGCATCGACGCCGGACGCCCGATCCTCACCCAGGTATCCCGGTTCGACCGGTTCAAGGACCCGCTGGGAGTGATCGCGGCGTATCGCCTGGTGAAGAAGCGCTACAGGTGCCAACTGGTGCTGGCGGGCGGCGGCGCCGACGACGACCCCGAAGGGGAGGCGGTCCTGCGCGAAGTGCGGGAGGCGGCCGCGGGCGATCCCGACATTCACGTGCTGCTCCTGCCCCCCTTCAGCGATCTGGAGATCAACGCGCTGGTGCGCGCTTCCACCGTGGTGCTGCAAAAATCCATCCGGGAAGGCTTCGGCCTGACCGTGAGCGAAGCGCTGTGGAAGAAAAAGCCGGTAATCGGCGGCGCGGTGGGCGGCATCAAACTGCAGATCGTCGACGGCGTCACCGGCTTCCTGGTGCATTCTTCCGAAGGCGCCGCCAACCGGCTGGCACAGCTATTGTCCGACCGCCGCCTGCGCGAAAGGCTGGCAGAGAACGGCCACCAGCACGTGCGCCAGAACTTTCTGGTCACGCGGCACGTGAAGGATTATTTGCTCACCATGCTGGCGCTGGAGCATCCGCGCGAGAGCGTGGTGTACCTGTCTTAAGCCGTGGCGCACGCACCCTGCGTGCCGCGTCCCCACTCATGGGGACGCTCGGCGTGAACCCAAAAAATTAAAAACGGTTAATCAACAGAACCGATTGTTGCGGTTCGATGTATACTGGGTGAAATCCTGATTAAAGACGTCTCCCCGTCGAGTCCGCGCTCTGTTCCAAAGAGGGCTCGTCCCATAATCCCGATCGCCCTCTGGTAGCGTTTGAGCCATGATCGCTCGTTGCTCCTTTGAGCGCAAACGCAGTACAAGACAAACAAGGAGTTGCTCATGCTTCGAAAAATTATCGCCGTTGCATCATTGCTGGCATTTTTCACGTCGGCATCGCTCATCGCACAGACCTTCCGAGGCGGGATTGCGGGTACCGTAACCGACTCGACAGGAGCCGCCGTGGCTGGGGCGCCCGTCAAGCTGGTGAGTCCGGATACAGGCCTGACGCGCGAGAGCCCTGCTTCCTCGACCGGCGAGTTCGTTTTTCAGGATCTCCCGCTCGGTAGGTACGACATTACCGTCACGGTGCAGGGCTTTGACACCGTCCACGTATCCGGCGTCGTGGTGGATGCCGGCAAGATTGCCACCGTCGCATTGAAGCTGGAAGTGGCCAAACAGGCGACCGTCGTCGAGGTGGCGGCCTCCTCCGTGGCGATCGAGACTGCGTCGTCGTCGGAAACCAGTGAAATCGATACCAAGGAGATCCTGGACATTCCGTTGAATGGCCGCGATTTCTCACAGTTGCTGAAGTTCAACCCCGGCGCCAACGCCAATGGCTCCCTCGACGGGTCCCGGTTCAACGGCATCGACTGGAAGATCGACGGATCCGACAACAACGACCTTTGGCACAACATAAACGCCGTCAATCAAAGCGGCGTGTCGGGCATTGCCGGCACCTTGCTTCCGCTTGACGCGATCTCTGAATTTTCCCTGCAGAGCAGCAGCAGCGCGGAAGAGAACCGCAACTCGGGCGGTGTGCTGAACGTGGTGGTCAAGTCCGGAACCAACAGCTTCCATGGCTCGTTGTATTACTTCAACCGCAACGAGGACCTGGCCTCGAGCGACTGGTTCACGCCCCCCGGTGCGCCAACGTCGGAACTCCGTAACAACCAGTTCGGTTTCTCGCTGGGCGGCCCCATCGTGAAGAACAACACCTTCTTTTTCATGAATTATGAAGAGCAGCTCTACAAGCAGGCCCTGACTGCCCCCGGAACCACTCCGTCGGCCGCATGGGTTTCGGCGGCCGAGGCGGTAATGGCCAAGGACGGTGTGGCGGTGAACCCGCTCATGCCGGCCGTGGTCAACTACCTCTGGCCGGCCAACAGCCTGTCCGGTCCTGCTACCGAGAACAATTACGCCGGCGCCGGTATTAACCTTTCCAACAGTTACAACGGCGTCATCAAGCTGGATCATTACTTTAATGAGAGGAACAGCATAGCCATCCGCTACTTCGGCGGCACCGGCAATCAGACGGAATACATCGGCTCGGCGCTGCCTTACTACTTCCAGACCTGCCCCAGCCGCATGCACAACTTCTCTTTGGTGTACAACGCGGTGATTACGCCCCGGTTGGTCGCGCAGACGCTGGTGGGCGTGAACTATTTCAAACAAGTCTTCGATGATTCCAACCACGGCTTCGATATGGCCTCCGTCGGAATGGAAACCGGCGTCACGGATCCCACCGATTATGGTTCACCGAACATCAACATTTCAGGATTCGATTCAACCGGCTTGACGCCGCCGCTGGGACGCATCGACACCACCGGTCACCTCGATCAAACCTTCACCTACACCGTGGGATCTCACCAGTTCCGTTTCGGCGGGGATTACCGCTATTCACGCCTCGATGTGTTTTACGATGCGGATGCGCCCGGCACGTTTAGTTTCGATGGCACGCAAGGGCCGTTTGCCGCTACAAATCCGAACGACACCTGGGGGGTAGGCAACTCTCCCATCGCCGGATCGCTCGACGCCCTCGCGGATTTCCTTTCCGGCCGCATTGCTATCGGGAACGCCAGCATCGCCTACGGCAACCAGCAGCGCATTTACAACCTCGCCGGAGCTTCGATTTTTGCTCAGGACAGTTGGAAGGCAACTCCGAAGCTGACGCTGAACTATGGCCTGAACTGGGTGTATCAGAGCCCCATCTCTAATCCGAAAGACCTGATTTCGACCTTTATCCCCGCCGACGGCGGCATCACCTATGTCGGCACACACGGTCTGAGTACCCTGTGGCCCCGCAACCTGCACGATTTTGCGCCGCGCTTCGGATTTGCTTACCAACCGGTGGCCGGCGGCAAGCTGGTGATCCGGGGCGGCTGGGGAATGTTCTATCAGGTCCCCAACATCGCTTACTTCGGCAACAGTTCCGCGTCCAACGGCGGCGCGACGGGAATTAATGAGAACATCGGCGGACCCTCACCGGTTTTGACCGTGGTGAATCAATCGCCGATTGCGCTCCTGTCGGGCGTGCCGATCTTTGCGGGAAGTTCGGCGACCGGCCCCTACGGCGGCTTCTCCGTGAGCCAGCAATTCGTCACCGCTTACAGCATGAATACGAACCTCAACGTTCAATATCAAGTTGCCAAGGATTCGGTGGTCGAGGTGGGCTATTCGGGCAGCTTGAGCCACCACTTGCCGGACACCTTGGATATCAATCAGATTCCGATCGGCTCGCCTGAGTTGGTCTCGTCGCGGCCTTACTACAGCCAGTTTCCCAACCTCGCCGCCATCAATGAAGTGGAGTCCGTCGGCAACGCCCATTGGAACGGCCTGCTTGCGTCCGTGAAGACCAACAATTTCCACGGTTTCACCACCAAGCTCAGCTACACGCTCGGGCACTCTATGGACGACCTTTCCTACGCTCGCGGCATCATTCCTCAGAACAGCTATTGCCTGAAGTGCGATTACGGCAATTCGAATTTCGACATTCGGAATTCGTTTTCCATGTTCCTGGCTTACTCGCTCCCTGAGCCGTCTAAGTACAAGGCTCTTTTAGGCGGCTGGCAGTTGAATACCTTGTTCTCTTTCTTCAGCGGTACGCCCTTTACCGTCTATTCCGGCAACGATTCCAGCGGCACGGCCGAGTTCGCCGACCGGGCAGAGGTGGTCGGCAACCCGTTCGCGAATGTGCCCGCCTCAAACCGGGCCACCAGCACCTATTACTGGTTCAATCCGGCGGCCTTCGCGTCGCCCGCGCCGGGCACCTACTCGAATCAGGGTTTTGACGAGTTTTATGGCCCTTCCACGCACCAGATCGACTTCTCGGTGTTTAAGAACTTCGGGATCACCGAGCACGTTAAAGCTCAGTTTCGCGTTGAGATCTTCAACGTCTTCAATTTTGTAAACTATTCCGAACCGGCCAACAACCTTCAGGGCAGCAATTTAGGACAGTCAGGCTCGACGTACGATGTGGCGTTCGGCGCGCCGGGCATCGGCCCTGGCGCTCCCCGCAACACGCAATTGGGCTTGAAGATACTCTTCTAATTCCAGGCGCCGGGCAAACATAATCGGGCTGTGGGGCAGGCGCTTCCGCCCAATGCCGCTTAGTTTTCTCATAGCCGAACACCTGCATTAATCGTGGGGCGGTCCCCCTGGACCGCGGCCGACGCCCTCGTCGGCCCATCGCGGCCGGTGAAGACCTTGATTCTTCGAGCCAAGAGCGGGTCCAGGGGGACCCGCGCAGACCAGGGGGTCTGCCCCATGAATTATGCAGCATTCCCAGCGTCGGGAAAACTCATTGGGCGCTTCCGCCTGCCAACAGCAGCCCTCTTTCTTTTTGGTCGCCATCGTACTCTAAGCGCGCGTCTCTTGCGGCACGGGCGCGCCATTTTGATGGGGCGTGCGCGCCATCGAGTAGTAGGCTTGCGTGGGCACCGCCAGCGCCGTTCCGGCCGCCTCCACTGCGTCCAGAATCCACAGGAACAGCTCCTGCTGAATCCGCGTGAATTCATCGCCATCGCGCGTCAAGACATAAGCGAAGATTTCCACGTCGAGGGAGTACGTACCTACTCCCACAAACCGCACCGGAATAGGTCCTGTTTCGACCTTCGGATTTTGCTGGAGAGCCTTGGTGATGGATTCGAGCAGAGTCCGCACCTGGCCGGAGGTAGTGTCCCGCCGCAGGTTGAGCATCAGATGGAACCACATCTTGTCGCGCTGCGAGAAGTTCTCCAGGGTCATGGAAGAGAACTGCCCGTTGGGTACCGTGAGGAGCGTGCGATCGAGAGTGCGAATGCGGGTGGAGCGCAAGCCGATGTCTTCCACCGTGCCCACCTTGTCGCCGACCCGGCAGAAGTCGCCGATGGTCACCGGCCGGTCGGTGATCACCGCCACGCCGCCGAACAGGTTCTCGATGGTCTTTTGGGCCGCCAGGGCCAGCGCGATGCCGCCGACGCCCAACCCGGCTAATATGGCGCCGGTATTGTATCCCCAGCTACTGAGCAGCGCCGCGGCCGTCACGGCCACGATGACGATCTTCACCACCCGCGAAGCCAGCGGCAAGACCGAGTAACTGAACGTCCGATGCTTCCCCCCAAGGGCCCCGCGCAAGCGGACGATCAGCAGATCCGTGATGCGCATTCCCAGCCAGGCAAGCGCCAGGAAAAACAGCAATCCGGCGCCGCGCTCCAGGTACAGCCGAAGCGCGGGCGAAGGATCGATCCACTCCAATCCCGCGCGGAATCCCAGCACCGCGAGCAGCAGCCGCAGCGGCCCTAGCAGGACCTCCAGGAGATCTGTGTTCATGCGCGGCACCACGCGTTTCAGGGCCGGCTGCATCCACAAAAGCGCCAGCCGGGAAGCCAGCATGGAGAGCGCCGCGAGAGCGGCCGCCAGCAAGAGTAGGGCGATCCAACGCCACAACGAAGTATCGATGAGTTTCCAACTCACCAACGGTTCCGGCAGATACTTCTCGATGGGCGAATCGGAGGCCAGGCGTGCAATCCGCGGGATCAGGTCTACGCTGGCGGAGGAAAAAACCCAGATCTTAGCCCCGGAGCCCACAGTTACGCGCTCCAGTTCCAACGCCAACGGTCTGCCGTCCACGCTAAAGGAGTCGACGCGTTCCCGATTCGTCCCTGGGGGGTCGCCCTCGGGATTCCCGCTAAGGGCCGCCAAATCGAACTGCGCGTCGCGGTCGAGAATCTGCTGCAACTGCTTGGCGAGCTGCGTGCCATCCTTGAGCCGCTGGCCGGCGGGCAGTTTCCGGAGATCCATGTATCTCCATGCTCGCTGATAGTCTTGCGCCTGACAGGCGGCCAGGAAAGCGGTCGCGGAGCTCTGCGGCGAATCGCGATTCAGCGGATCCTGGCCGGCCGCGTATGCGCCGCCACAAAGCCACAGCAATAGACAGACGATGGCTGTGGGGCAGGCGCTTCCGCCTGCCAATTGCAGGGCGGCCAATCTTGGCCGCAGCCGCATCTTTAGGCGGCCAAGGCCGGCTGAAAGCCGGCTGCGGGCAGGATTGCCCGCCCCACAATTTCTGCAGGCGCTCATGCCGCGCCTCGCCCCACCGGCGCTAGCGGCAGATGCCGGCCGCGCGCCTCGGGCTGGCCCAGGCGGATGGCGGCCAGTTCGCCGATTAGGTTTCCGGCCCAGCGATACACGTTATTCTCCTGTACTACGGCGCGCATCCGCTGCATGCGGGCCTGGCGCTCCTCGGGCGGCATCGTGAGCGCCCTGTGGATGGCTTGCGCCAGTTCGTCGGTGTCGTAAGGATTGACCACCAGGGCGTCCGCCAGCTCATGGCTGGCGCCCGTGAAGCGGCTCAGGATCAGCGCTCCCTGCCCATCGGCGCGCGCCGCGATGTATTCCTTGGCCACCAGGTTCATGCCATCGTGCAGCGAGGTCACCAGACACACGTCCGCCTCGCGATAGTAGGGCTGGATCTCCGCATGGCTGTGGTGCCGGTTCAAGAAGACGATAGGCCTCCAGGCGCCGGTGCGGAAGCGGCGGTTGATGCGCTCGGCTTCCTCCTCGACCTCCGTCAGCAGATCCTGATAGCGCTTGATGTGTGTGCGGCTGGGCGCGCCGATTTGGATGAACGTAAATTTTTCACGGTACGCCGGATACAGGTCGAAAAGCCGCTCGACTCCGCGCAGCCGCTCCGGAATGCCTTTCGTGTAGTCGACGCGGTCTACCCCCAACCCCAGAAACTCCGGCTTCCCGCCCAGTTCGCGGAACAATGCCGCGCGCTCCGCGGTGGAGGCGTCTCCGGCCGCGGATGCGCCGTTGCCATTGCCGTTGCCGTTGAACGCCACGCTGATGGGGAACGGCCGCACGCTGGTCAGGCGATCGTGGCGATTGACCGCGAAGTGCTCCCAATCGATGCGCGATTCCAGCGTGCGGTCCACCGTTTCCAGGAAGTTGTTGCAATGCGCCTGAATGTGGAATCCGATCAAATCCGCTCCCAGCATGCCGTCCAGCAGTTCGCGCTGCCACGGGCAAATCCCGAAGGCTTCCGGATTGGGCCACGGAATGTGCCAGAAGATGGCCACGCGCGCATCCGGCCGGCGATCCTTGATCATCCGCGGCAGCAATGCGAAGTGATAATCCTGGACCAGCACGATGGGCTCGTTTTCGCCGCTCATCTCGTCCAGCAGGACGGCGGCGAACTTGCGGTTCACGGCGCGGTACTGCTCCCAATCGACGCTGCGGAAGACCGGCCGCGTGTGCGCGATGTGGCAGAGCGGCCAGATCCCCTCGTTGGCGAAACCAAGATAGAAGCCGGCTTCCTCTTCCTTGCTGAGCCAGACGCGGCGCAGCGTGTATTGGGGATGGTCCGGCGGCACGCGCAGCCGGCCGCGATCGTCGGCGGTTTCCTTGTCCGCGCCACCGGTGGCTTGTGCGATCCAGGTTCCGTCGCTGGCCCGCAGCACGGGCTCCAGCGCGGTGACCAGGCCGCTCGGCGGAACCGACCAGGCGATCGAATTTCCTTGCCGCGAGTGTTCATATGGTTCGCGATTGGAGACCGCGAACAGCCGGCTTCCGTTGAGCTTGCCCTGCATCGAAATGCGCAGCCGCTCGGCGGTCCACTGCGACGAGGCCGCATCCCGCAGACGCGCCTCTTCCTCGGCTGCCGCGCGCGCCACGTGCAGACTGGTCGCCAGACTGGTCATCTCGCGGGTGAGCGGACGAAAGATCTCTTCCTTGGGCGGCTCTGCGGAAGCGGCGGTGTTTCCGGTGCGCAGATCGTGCAGCCATTGCGCCATATGGCGCAGAGGCTTCCCCAGACTCCAGCGGATGATCAAAAGCGTCATGCCCACGATCAGCAGGGTCTGCGCCACGCTGAGCAGCGCATGCCGCCAGACCGGGGCCGCGATGAAGGCCACGTTGTGGAAGATGGCGATGGCTCCCAGCAGGCGGCCATCGGTGCTGAGGGGCAGCGCCAGAATGTGCATCGGCGCATCGCGCGCGCGGAAGAACTCCCCGCGCACGCCTCCCTCTAACATGGCGCGGGCCACGGCGCGCGGCGTTGCGGCGGCGGTGGACGCCAGATGGGATGCCAGGCCGGGCGTGATCGCGAGCGGTTGTCCATGCGCATCGTAGACCGCCGCGCCTGCCAGATGCTGGTCGTTCTGAAATTGGCCAACCAATGCCTGCAACTCGCTGGCGGAGCCGTCCTGGAGCACTTGTTCCGCGGCCCTCTGCTGGCTCTGGGCCAATACCATCGCCTGGCGCTCCACCTCGGCTCGCATGGCATGCATCTCCGCGGCGGCCTGATACAGCGCGAAGAGCATGGAAACCACGGCCACGCCGCCAAACAAGGACAGCATCAACCGCCGGTTTAAGTGCATTTCTTCCCTCTCGGTTCGCTGTTGCAAGGTTGATGCCAAGCGCCGGCAGCGGGCTATCAGCCGTGTGCGATGCGTTACATAAGTGAGGTGTGCCCTTCTGACTCCTGACTTCTGTCTTCTGTCTTCTGACTTCTGTCTTCTGCCTTTACACCAGTTGTTCCATGAGGCCGGCCAGATAGTCCGCGTCGAACGGACCGGAGCGATATGTGCGCGCGTCGAAGAACCGCCAAAGATGGCGCGACTTCGCGATCGTGTAGAACAACAATTGCTCTTCGATGAGCTCCTTCTCCAGCAATTGCTGGTTGAAGCAGCGGATCGCCCCGGCCAGGATGTACGGCACGCGGAAATCCTCGGTGGAGACCGCCTCCGGGGTAGCTTCGAATTTGATTTGCAGGATGCGCCCGCGGGCGTTGATCTGGAAAAGATTGATGCCGGTATCCTGAAAGCTCTCCGGCCCGTACTGCTCCGGGTGGAATTCCAGCTCGATTTCCGAAAGCAATTGGTTCAATCCGCGCACGAAATCGCCGCAGATGCCGTGCAGTTCCAGCGCCGCCTGCCGCCGCAAGGAACCAATCTCGTGCGCCCTGCGGATGCGGACCTCATCCTGGCGGGCCAGCGCGTCCAGGCTCCTGGCCAGTTTCCTGAGGCGGTCGCTGCCCGGTTGGGACGGGCTACTGGCGCCAGCCGCCTTGAAACCCCACTTGGTTTTCACAGCTACCAGGATATGTGGTTGTGGGGCAGGTTGCCAACAGTTGGCAACCTGCGGGCCGATTGTTAATCGGCCCAGTTTGCGCCGATTCCCAATC